>OFTY01000142.1_pt1 | contig 78080 bp, 78 predicted proteins | sample 1775061 | NCBI WGS metagenome assembly OFTY01 (sample SAMN08195773, study PRJEB24354) | sludge metagenome | isolation source: sludge from phenol fed wastewater aerobic bioreactor B | place: India: Nagpur | collected 2016-09-16 | reverse complement strand
TCTTGCGGGAAATCGTGTGCTGCTCGCGCGGGATGATGCGCAGCGCGGGCCTGGCGTCGTTCCTGGCTTCGGAATTCAAGCGTGTGGAGTCCTTGCGGCTATCGTGTCCGGCGCGCTGCCAAGGCGGCGGCGCGGCGGCCCAGCCGCTCATCTTACCCGCCATCGCCGGGGCATTGCCGGGCGAAACATTTCGGCTATACTAGCGCGCTCCGCTTCGATCCGCTCCCATCGTCTAGTGGCCCAGGACACCGCCCTCTCAAGGCGGGAACACGAGTTCGAACCTCGTTGGGAGCGCCATTTGCTTGTGCGATTCGTCCGGAATCGCCGCACGGCGTGGCAGTACGGCAAGCTTCAAGCGCTCGCCTTGTACCAGCGCCACCAGCGGCCATCCATGGCCGCACTGTTCAAATTTGCGATTCGTCCGGAATCGCCGTGGCGTGACAGGTAGCGACGAGTTTTCAACGTTCGCTCCGCTCTAGCGCCACCAGCGGCCATCCATGGCCGCACTACTCAGGAACAGCCGGCACGATCCAGGTCGCGCCGGCTGTTTTTTTGAGCAAAAGCCACAGCAGCCGCTCTTCGGCAATCGCTCTCCAACCTCAGTCTCCAGATACGACGCAGGGTGGCCACTGTGGGGCGACGTGTCGACGAGCGTTGGTCCAACCCCCTCGACATGGCGGGCTTGTAGGGTCGGCGGATTGAACAGGCCATTTCTCTTGGTTACTTCTCTTTGGGCCAGCAAAGAGAAGGAACTCGGGCGCCGGCAGGCGACCGAAACCGCTTTGTTTCTTGCGAAAGCGCGAGAGCAAAAGCCCCTCTCTCCCAACCCCACTCCCGCAAGCAAGCGAAGGGACAGCGCCCAAGTCGCGCCAGCGACTTCTCACTTTCGACGCGTTGCAGTCATACTTGCAAACGCCACAACGCAAGAGCCCCGCCCCCATGACCTTTGTCGTCACCGACAACTGCATCAAGTGCAAGTACACCGACTGCGTGGAAGTCTGCCCGGTGGACGCCTTCCACGAAGGCCCGAACTTCCTCGCCATCGACCCGGACGAGTGCATCGACTGCACGCTGTGCGAGCCCGAGTGTCCGGCCAACGCGATCTTCCCGGAGGACGACGTGCCCGCCGGGCAGGAGAACTTCGTGGCACTGAACGCCGAACTGGCGAAGGCGTGGCCGGTGATCACCGAGCGCAAGGACGCCCCGGCGGACGCGAAGGACTGGGACGGCAAGCCGAACAAGCTGGGCCTGCTCGAACGCTGAAACACGGCGCGGCGCCGCCATGAAAAATGCCGCCCTTGGGGCGGCATTTTCGCTCGTGGGATACCGCTGCGGCCTCAGCCGCCGAGGCGGCCCTTCAGCACGTCGATCGCCTTGGCCACCGCGCCGGCGTTGCCCTGCGCGCGCACTTCGCTGGCGTTGGTGCCGCTGGTGCCCACCGTGATCTGCACCGGGTGGACGCCGCCGCTCGTGCCGGCCGCGCCCTTGTCCTTGTGCCCGAACAGGCGGCTGAAGAAGCCCTTCTTCGGCGCCGGCGCTTCGCCACCCACCACGTTCACCGTGTAGCTGTGCGCACTGTCGTCGTGGTTGACCACCTGGCCCAGGCTGCCGCCGGCCAGCGCCTGGCCCACCTTCTGGTAGGTGTTGTCGACGCTGTCGGAGACCACGAAGCCGTCGGCAACCTGGTCGCTGCTGGCGGACGCGGCCTGCGGCTGGTTGGAGCCCGGCGGCGGGATCACCAGCGCGGCATTCGCCGGCGGCGTGTCCAGGCCCGGCGGAATTTCCAGCGGAGCCTCCTGCTTGGCCGTTTCCCACGCCTTCGTGGATCGGAACATGCCGCAACCGGAGAGCAGCAGGCCGGCCAGGGCCAGCGTCGGCAGGGTCACGAGGAGCAAGGACTTCTTCATGCAATGGGGTTCCGTGGGAAGTTCGATGGTGTTCGCCAACGCGGCGAACGCTCAGGCGGCGTGCGCCAAGGATGCCAGAGTGGACAAGGCCTCGCGCAAGCGGGCGCGCTCCGGACCCTCGGCCAGCTCCACCAGCGGCAGCCGCGGCAGCGCCGAACCCAGCCCCAGTTCCGGCAAGCCGGCCTTCACCGCGATCGGGTTCGGTGCGCAGTTCAACGCGTGCAGCAGCGGCGCCAGCGAGTCGTCGCAACGCGCGGTGGCGGCGCGGTCGCCGCCGGTGGCCGCGTCGCACAGCGCGCGGAACGCCTTGGGCACCAGGTTCGCCACCACCGAGATGGTGCCGGCCGCGCCGGCCAGCATCGCCTGCCCGGCGGTGCCGTCGTCGCCGGAGAGATAGACGAAATCCGGGCGCGCAAGTTCCGCCAGCGCGGCGATGCGCTCGGCGTCGGCGCGCGCCTCCTTGATGCCGACGATGCCGGGGTGCCCGGCGAGCTGCGCCACCGTCTCCGGCAGCAGGTCGCAGGCGGTGCGGCTGGGCACGTTGTAAAGAATGACCGGCAGGCCGCCGTGCTCGGCCACTTCGAGGAAGTGCCGGCGCATGCCTTCCTGGGTGGGGCGCACGTAGTACGGCGTCACCACCAGCGCGGCGTCGGCGCCCAGCGCCTTCGCGCGGCGCGTGGCCGCCACGGTCTTCGCGGTGCCCGCCTCGCCGGTGCCGGCGATCACCGGCACGCGGCCGGCAACGTGTTCCACCGCGAACGCGAGCAGGCGGTCGAACTCGTCGTGCTCCAGCATGTGCGCTTCGCCGGTGGAACCGGCCACCACCAGCGCCTGCGTGCCGCCGGCGAGCTGATGATCGAGCAGGCGCGCGAACGCCGGCAGGTCGAGCGCGCCGTCGGGCGCGAACGGCGTGGCCAGCGCGCAGATGCTTCCGCGAATGTCCAAGGTGGGATACCGCTCAGGAATCGGGCCTTGCATGTTACTTGCGGGCTTGCGCGAGCGGCAAGTAAGCTGGCCGGCGCAATGCCCGCGCCGCGCGGGTTCCGGCACAGGCCATTCCATTGAAACCGACGCCCTCCGCTTCCGCCCGCTCGGGCAGCGACAACCAGTTGCTGATCCACGCGCTGACCTCGGCCGCGCACTCGCCGCTCACCGCGCTGACCCGGCGCATCGCCGACGCCGGCTGCAACCTGGCCGAGTCGCGCGTGGCCACGATCGGCAACGAGGTTTCGATCATGCTGCTGGCGAACGGCGCGTGGGACGCGCTGGCCAAGCTGGAGACGGCGCTGAACAAGCTGGCGCGCGACGAGAACCTGCGCCTGGCGCATTACCGCACCGCGCCGCGCGAGCCGAATTCGCACCTGCTGCCCTACATGGTCGAGATCATCTCCGCCGACCGCCCGGGCATCGTGGCGCGCATCGTCGAATTCTTCAGCCAGCAGGGCATCAGCGTGGAGCAGCTGCACTCCACCCGCTACCTGGCGATGCAGACCGGCGCGGAGATGTTCCAGGCGCAGTTCACGATCGGCATCCCCGCCGACATCCACATCGCCGCCTTGCGCGACGATTTCCTGGAGCTGTGCGACGGCCTGAACCTGGATGCGATCATGGATCCGGTGAAGTTTTAGCTTGCACCCTGTACGACGTGCCTGACAAGGCTGTCTCCGTAACATCCGTCGCGCTAGTCTCTGCCCCATGCACAGGCGAAACCCCGTCGGGTTTCCGGAGAGACCATGCCAGACCTCGGAAAGAAGGCCCCTGCCCTCAGCGGCACCACCGGCGACGGCAACACGCTCAAGCTCGCCGACCTCAAGGGCCAATGGGTGGTGCTGTATTTCTACCCGAAGGATTCCACCCCCGGCTGCACCACCGAGGCGCAGGATTTCCGCGACCTCTATCCGAGGTTCAAGCAGCGCCACGCCGAGATCGTCGGCGTCTCGCGCGACTCGGCGAAATCCCACGCGAACTTCGCCGCCAAGCAGGCACTGCCGTTCCCGCTCGTGTCCGACCCGGACGAAATCTGGTGCCGCGCCTTCGACGTGATCCACGAGAAGGTGCTGTACGGCAAGCGCCACCTGGGCGTGGTGCGCAGCAGCTTCCTGATCGCCCCGGACGGCAAGCTCGCCGCCGAATGGCGCGGCGTGAAGGTGGCCGGCCACGCCCAGGCCGTGCTCGACGCCATCCCCGCCCAGTGACCGTACCGCCCCACTCCGTTGCCACCGCGGCAGCCCCCATGCCGCGCTCCCTTCGTATTGTCCCACGCGAGGTTCCTGCCGCATGACCGCAAGCAAGCGCATCTACGCCCTGGACACCAACGTGCTGCTGCACGATCCCACCTCGCTGTTCCGTTTCGAGGAACACGACGTGTTCATCCCGATGACGGTGCTGGAGGAACTGGACGAGAAGAAGAAGGGCGGCTCGGAAGTCTCGCGCAACGGCCGCCAGGTCAGCCGCTTCTTGAACGAGCTGATCGTGCGCGGCAACGGCCACGGCATCTCCAACGGGCTGGAGCTGGCCAACCCGCAGGGCGTGAACCTCAAGCGCGGCGCCGCGGTGGGCCGGCTGTACTTCCAGCAACGCACCAGCGCGAACCACGGCAAGGCGGACAACCTGATCCTCGCCGCGGTGATCGAATTGCGCGACCAGAACCCCGACCGCTCGGTGGTGCTGGTCAGCAAGGACATCAACCTGCGCATCAAGGCGAAGATCTACGGCATCGACGCGGAGGATTACGAGAACGACCGCGCGCTGGACGACTTCGCCCTGCTCTACACCGGCTCCGCGGCGCTGGCCGAGGATTTCTGGGACAAGCATCCGGAAGTGCAATCCTGGAACGAGCGCGGCCGCACCTACTACAAGCTCGACCGCCACGCGGACGAGGACTGGTACCCGAACCAGTGCCTGTACCTGCCCGGCGAGGGCGGCGTGGAACTGCGCGTGCTGCACCTGGACGGCGACGACCGCGCCACGTTGGTGCTGATGGACGACCACAGCCACGCCAACCACCACGTCTGGGGCATCGCCGCACGCAACCGCGAGCAGAACTTCGCCCTCAACGCGCTGATGGATCCCGACATCGATTTCGTCACCCTGCTCGGCACCGCCGGCACCGGCAAGACCCTGCTCGCGCTCGCCGCGGGCCTCGCGCAGGTGATGGACCAGCAGCGCTACCGCGAGATCATCATGACCCGCGCCACCGTGAGCGTGGGCGAGGACATCGGCTTCCTGCCCGGCACCGAGGAGGAGAAGATGACGCCGTGGATGGGCGCGCTCACCGACAACCTCGAGGTGCTCGCCAACCCCGAGGAAGGCGGCAGCTGGGGCCGCCAGGCCACCAACGACCTGCTCGCCTCGCGCATCAAGATCCGCTCGCTGAACTTCATGCGCGGCCGCACCTTCCTGTCGCGTTATCTCATCATCGACGAGGCGCAGAACCTCACGCCGAAGCAGATGAAGACCCTGATCACCCGCGCCGGCCCCGGCACCAAGATCGTCTGCCTCGGCAACGTGGAACAGATCGACACGCCGTATCTGACCGAAACCACCTCCGGCCTCACCTATGCGGTGGACCGCTTCAAGCAGTGGGAGCACTCGGCCCACGTCACGCTGCGTCGCGGCGAGCGCTCAAGGCTGGCGGATTTCGCGTCCGAGGCCTTGTAAGGTCGAAGGAAGAGTGCCTTTGATCGTCATTCCGGCGCAGGCCGGAATCCAGTGGAGACAATGCCATGGACAGGCGGCAACCTTGCGTATACATGCTCTCCAGCGAGCGAAACGGCACGTTGTACATTGGCGTCACCAGCAACTTGGTCAAACGTGTCTGGGAGCACCGCAGCGAAGCCGTCGAAAGCTTCACCTCCCGCTATCGTGTCCATGACCTGGTCTGGTACGAGCTGCACGAAACAATGGAGTCTGCCATTCTCCGCGAAAAGCAACTCAAGGAATGGAAACGCGCCTGGAAGCTGCGACTGATCGAAGGCGAAAACCCCGAGTGGCGTGATCTCTACCCAACTCTACTGTGACTGGATTCCGGCCTGCGCCGGAATGACGATCAAAAGCAGAGCATGCATGAGGGGCGCTGTGGGATTTGTGCTCGTCATTCCGGTCAAGACCAGAGGCGCTTCACAACAGCGAAGCTGGTCATCCGGCAGCAAACGCGCCTGACAGCACGACAACACCCAAGCATCGATGCCCCCCACCTCGCCCCCCGTTGCCCTCACCATCGCCGGCTCCGACTCCGGCGGTGGCGCGGGCATCCAGGCCGACCTCAAGACCTTCCACGCGCGTGGCGTGCACGGCCTGTCGGCGATCGCCGCAATTACCGCGCAGAACACGCGCGGCGTGGCCGCGGTGCATCCGGTGCCGCTGGCGCACATCCGCAGCCAGATCGCCGCGGTGTTCGACGACTTCCCGATCGCCGCGGCGAAGACCGGCATGCTGGGCAGCGCGGCGATCGTGCGGCTGGTGGCGCGCGAGATGGCGGCGCGCCAGCCGGCATGGCTGGTGGTCGATCCGGTGATGATCGCCACCAGCGGCGCCCGCCTGCTCGACGAGGGCGCGATCGCGGTGCTGGCGAACGAGCTGATTCCGCTGGCCGACGTGCTCACGCCGAACCTGCCCGAAGCCGAGGCGCTGCTGGGCCACCCGATCCGCAGCGCGAACGACTGCGCCCATGCCGGCGCCGCGCTGCGCGCGCTGGGCGCGAAAGCCGTGCTGCTCAAGGGCGGCCACGGCAGCGGCCGCGAGGTGGTGGATCGCTTCTTCGATGACCGCGGCGTGCTGGAGCTGCGCCATCCGCGGCTGCAGCTGGAAGCCCATGGCACCGGCTGCACGCTGGCCTCGGCGATCGCCGCCGAACTGGCCAAGGGGCAGTCGCCGCGCAGCGCCGTGCGGCGTGCCGTGGCCTACGTGCAGCGCGCGCTGGCGCACGGCTACCAGCCCGGCGGCGCGCCCTTGCGTGTGTTGTCGCACTGAGCGGGTGCGCTGCGGCGGTTGGCGGCACGGGCGCTAGAATGGCGTTCTGTCCCGCCGCTCCCTTCCGCCCATCCCGATGACTCCGCGCCTCGTCCTGCTGATCCTGCTCCTGCTGTTCGTGCTGTGCGTGCTGCTGGTGCACCTGCGCGGCCGGGCGCGGCTGCGTTTCGACCGCCAGCTCGTCGACCACTCGGCGATCTTCGCCCCGTACAACCTGCTGATGTACGCGTTCTCGGCGGTTCCGGCGAAGCCCATCCTCGACCGGCGCGGCTTTCCGCAGCTCGACATCATCCAGGCGAACTGGAAGACGATCCGCGACGAGGCGCTGGCGCTCTCCGACGAAGGCCACATCCGCGCCGCGGCCCGCGGCAACGACGCCAGCTTCGCCAGCTTCTTCAAGCAGGGCTGGAAGCGCTTCTACCTCACCTGGTACGGCGAGCCGCTGCCTTCGGCGCAGGCGCTGTGCCCGAAGACCGTGGCGCTGGTGCAGTCCATCCCCGGCATCAAGGCGGCGATGTTCGCCACGCTGGCCCCGCACAGCAGGCTCAACCCGCACCGCGATCCGTTTGCCGGCTCGCTGCGCTACCACCTGGGCCTCGTCACCCCGAACTCGCGCGACTGCGCGATCTTCGTCGACGGCGAGGAGCACGCCTGGGGCGACGGCAAGGACGTGGTGTTCGACGAAACCTACGTGCACTGGGTGGAGAACAAGACCGACCAGCCCCGGGTGATCTTTTTTGCCGACGTGGAGCGCCCGCTGAAGTCGCCCCTGATGCGCGCGATCAACCACCGCGTGGGCGCCTTCATGGGCAAGATCACCGCCTCGCCGAACCAGGAATCGCCCACCGAGAAGACCGGCTTCGTCAACCGCGTGTTCGCGCTCAACCAGCGCAACCGCGAGCGCAGCCGCGCGTTCAAGCGCAAGCACCCCGCCCTGTTCCGCGCCTTGAAGTACGCCGGCATCGCGCTGCTGCTGTGGCTGCTCGTGCTGGCGCCGTGGCCGCTGGTGCGCTGAACCGCACCCCACGCACCGATCCCGTCAGCACTGCCTGACATCCACCCCGCGACCGCAGACCCGCCAGCCGGCCAGGAGGCCCATGAGCAACGACACGTCCCCGGCTTCCACGGAAGCCAGCGCATTGATGCGCAAGTCCCCCGCACTCCCCGCCTGGGTCAGGACCTGGGGGCTATGGATAGCCATGGCGCTGCTGTTGTCCACCCCGCTCTTGCTGGGTCTCCACTACGTCACGGGAAGAGCATTCGCATGGCGAGGGCTGGCGGCCGGCCTTGGCATCACCGGGTTGCTGCTTGCCAGCGCGCCCTTGCACAGGTACGCGCCAAAGACATGGTCGATCGCCGCTGCCATCGTCGTTACCATCGTCTTTTTTACCCACATCCTGTATTTCGGCACCGCCCAATTCTCGGGCCGCGGCTTCGACGACGGCTTTTTCCTGAGCCTTCAGGCGGAAGCCGTCGATATGGCCTGGAACCAATACACGCGGTACTTCGTGATCTTCGGCGTTGGCTTGGCCGTCATTTACGCGTTCATCCACGCTCACGCATCGAGGCCCGCCGTCACCGGACCGAAAGGCACCGTTGCCATCGTCCTGCTTTCGCTGTTCCTCCTCGCCAAGGGCTATCACACGATCCCGCTGTGGCAGCTCGCCACCGCCACGAAAACCTGGATACACCCCAGCAATGTGGAGATCCCGCCCGGCCTGACCGCAAAGTGGTCGGGCAACAGGATCGTCAACCTGGATCTACCGACAAAATCGTCGCTCCAGGCCAAGGCCGCCGCCCAGCCGCGCAATCTCATCCTGCTCTACGTGGAGTCCGGCGGGGTCATGATGAAGCCGGCAACGAGATACCCCGGCATCGCTCCGAACTTCGAACGAATGATCCGCACGGACAGCCTCGTCCCGTTCATCCACGCGAGCAGCTACTTCACCATGGAGGGCCTGGTCAATACCCAATGCGGCACCCTTCTGCCGTTCGAAGGCGGCAACGACTCGATGGCCGGCTTCGGCAACCGGGTGTACCAGATGCCGTGCCTCGGGGATGTCCTGCACAAGGCCGGTTATGAGCAGATCTACTACGCCGGAACCAGCCGGAACTTCGCCGGCGCAGGGCCGTTCCTCGAACTCCACGGATACGACCGCGTCGTCGGCCAGGAAGACTGGGCCAGGCGGAACGTGTACCAGACGCCCGGCTCCTACGGCATCAGCGACAAGGATCTGCTGCAGGAATCCATCGCGGAAATCAAGCGCCTCGACGCAGCGCACCGCCCCTACAACCTGACCATCTTCACCATCGGCACGCACATCCCGGGCTTCTCGTACGACGGCTGCCGCCCTTATGGGGACGGCCATGACCGCTACCTCAACGCCGTGCATTGCACCGACCAGCTCGTCGGGCAATGGATCGACCAGCTCAAGCAGGACAAGCTGCTGGAAAACACGGTACTGGTGATCACCGGCGACCATCAGGTTTTTGCGAACGAACAAATGCTGGACCTGTTCGGCGATGACGCAAGGAACTACAAGCTGCCGCTTATCGTCATCGGCCAGGACATCCCGAAAGCCAGGCAAGGGGAAGGCGCCGGTTACGACATTGCGCCGACCGTGCTCGACCTCTTGGGCATAGAGACAAACGCCAAATTCGCCCTTGGCCGGTCGCTGCTTCGCCCCGACGCACGCGACGGCTACTTCGTGTCGCGGTACAACGACTTCCACAAGGGCGGCATATACACCTCGCATGGCCAGGATGTTTCCTGCCAGCCGGGCAGCGGCGGGCCGGCTCCCGCCGGCGGCGACATCGCCACACCATTGGGCCAATGCGACAGAGCGGAGTTGGCCTCCCTGCTGAAATACCAGGCGAGGAAGTATTCCGAGCGGGTGCCGAAGCTGGATTGCACGGCAGCGCCCCCGCTGGCCATCACCGAAGCCAAGGGCGACCTGAAGGTCGAGTTTTCGGGCGAAGACGTCAGCAGGTACTTCACGCGCATCGGTGTGCCGACACCCGCCGGAACACCGGGCACGTATGTGCTGCAAGTGTTGCCCGACGGCCAGCTCGGCGCACAGCTGTACCTCCAGCCCGACGACGGCGACCAGGAAATCGGCAACCTCAGCATCCCCCGGGGCGGTACCGCCATCGTGGTCGGGCTGCCCGGGCGCACCCCGGCACCTGCCCCGCTTGCCGACATCCGCATCGACGGCGAAAAAGCCACGGCCATGGACGGTATCCGGATTTACCGGTCAGGCAGTCCGGGCAAGGCAACGCTGCTTGGCCACACCCCGTTGGCCCAGGGCTACCGCATGACCCGCGACGAGTGCACGTCGCTGACCGGAGCCTGAGGCAACCGGCACCCGACCACGCCGCGTTCGCATGCCACGACCCGCGACGCGGCACAGCTTCCAGACAACCGCAGGACAAGCCCATGACCCGCATCGCAACCGATCCGTACTACCCCGCCATGCAGCCGCTGGTGACACTGGGCCAGCAAATCCGCGCACGCGGCCATCTCGATCCCAAGCTGGTCGAGCTGGTGCTGATGCGCTGCTCGCAGATCAACGGCTGCGCGTACTGTCTCGACATGCACAGCAAGGACGCGCTGGCCGGCGGCGAGACTCCCCAGCGCCTGTTCCTGCTCGATGCTTGGCGCGAAACCGCGCTGTACAGCGAAGCCGAGCGCGCCGCGCTGGCCTTTGCCGAGGAGCTCACCGAACTGCCCGGCCATGCCCCGGTGCCCGACGCGATGTACGCCGAGCTGCGCAAGCACTTCGAGGAGGCTGCCGTGGTCGACCTCATCCTGCTGATCGGCGTCATCAACGTGTGGAACCGGCTCAGCATCGCCACGCGCACCGAAGGCGGCCATTACCAGCCCGCCGCACACTGAAGGCGAGCATGGCGCCCACGAAAAAGCCGCGGTTTCCCGCGGCTTTTTCGTATCCGACGAAACGGATCAGGCGGCGACGCGCTTGGCGATCGCCGCACCGAAGCTCTCGGTGCTGCCCTTGCCGCCGAGGTCCGGCGTCACGCTGTCGCGGTCGTTCGCCATGGTGTCGCGGATCGCGGCGCGCAGCTTGTCGCCCTTGGCCACCATGCCGAGGTGGTCGAGCATGTCGGCCGCGGCCAGCAGCAGCGCGCAGGGGTTGGCGATGCCCTTGCCGGCGATGTCGGGCGCGGAGCCGTGCACCGCCTCGAAGATCGCCGCGTGCTCGCCGATGTTGTCGCCCGGCGCCAGGCCCAGGCCGCCGACCAGGCCGGCGCAGAGGTCGGAGAGGATGTCGCCGAACAGGTTGGTGGTGACGATCACGTCGAACTGCTCGGGCTTCATCACCAGCTGCATGCAGGTGTTGTCCACGATCATCTCGTTGAACTCGATCTGCGGGTATTCCTTGGCGATCTCGCGCGCCACGTTGAGGAACAGGCCCGAGGCGGTCTTGATGATGTTCGCCTTGTGCACCGCGGTGACCTTCTTGCGGCCCTTCTTCACCGCCAGCTCGAACGCGTAGCGCACGATGCGGCTGGCGCCCTTGCGGGTGTTGCGCACCAGCGCGGTGGCCACCTCGCCGTCCTCGGACAGGGTCTGGCCTTCGGACAGGTAGGCGCCCTCGGTGTTCTCGCGCACCGTGATGATGTCGATGTTGTCGAAGCGTGCCTTGGTGCCGGGGAAGGAAACCGCTGGGCGCACGTTCGCGTACAGGTCGAAATGGCGGCGCAGGGTGACGTTGACCGAGGTGAAGCCGCCGCCGATCGGCGTGGTCAGCGGGCCCTTCAGCGCCACCTGGTGCTCGGCGATCTTGTCCAGCGTGGCCTTGGGCAGCAGGTCGCCGTGCTTCTCCAGCGCCACCATGCCGGCGTCGACGAAGTCGTATTTCAAGCCGCAGTCCAGCGCGTCGAGCACGCGCAGCGTGGCGGTCATGATCTCCGGGCCGATGCCGTCGCCCGGGATCACCGCGATGGTCTTGCTCATGGGGGAAACTCCTTGGGGAATGAAGCCGTTCGACCGGTGCCGATGCCGCGGCATGCAGGGTCGACAACCTTGCAATTATCGCCGATCCGTACGGCAGCGAACAGGCGGGAGCGCGCGCAAGAGATTGAAAATCCTCGCACGCAGCGTTGCGGGAAACGGCATGCCGTGGACACTCCCTCTCCCCCAACGGCGAAGCCGTTGGGGGAGAGGGTTGGGGTGAGGGGGGCTTTCAGCGTGGCGTGGCGCGGATGCCCAAGGCAAGAGCTTGCCCCCTCGCCCCAGCCCTCTCCCCCGAGCAAACTCGGGGGAGAGGGAGAAAATGCACGTCAGGCGTGCTCGCCGCAGCCGCCGGGCGCGGCGTCGCCGGCTTCGAGCTGGCCGAGGAAATCCACCGCGCGGCGCAGGTGCGGGATCACGATGGAACCGCCCACCACCAGGCCCACGCTGAAGGTCTCGAAGAATTCCTCGCGCGTCACGCCGGCTTCCTTGCACTGCGCCACGTGGTAGCTGATGCAGTCGTCGCAGCGCAGCACCATCGAGGCGACCAGGCCCAGCAGCTCCTTGGTCTTCACGTCCAGCGCGCCGGGCTTGTAGGTCTGCGTGTCGAGCGCGAAGAAGCGCCGCACCACCTGGTTGTCCTCGGCCAGGATGCGTTCGTTCATGCGCTGGCGGAACGCGGTGAACTCGGCCACGCGGTCCTTGCCGCCATGGCTGCCGCCGCTCATGCGGCTGCGCCCAGCAGCTCCGCCAGCTTGCCGCTGCGGTCGGCGGCCACCAGGTCGTCGTAGCCGCCCACGTGCTGGTCGTTGACGAAGATCTGCGGCACGGTGCGGCGGCCGCCGCTGCGCGCCAGCATGGTGTCGCGCTGGGCCGGATCGGTATCCACGCGCACTTCCTCCCAGCTCAGCCCCTTGGCCTTGAGCAGGTTCTTCGCCGCCACGCAGTACGGGCACACCGCGGTGGAATAGACTTCGATCTTGGGCATTGCCAGGCTCCACGGAAAGCTGCCGACCAGATGGCGGCACATGCTCGAAAAACAAGCCGGCCGGCGCTGAACTGCGCCCGCCGGCGATGGTCATAGCGATATTGTCCTCCAACCCACGCCCATGGCACCACGACGCCCCGCCACGCGCCTGCTGACCGCCCTGATCCTCGCCGGCCTCGCCTTCGCCGCCGGGGCGCAGGATCGCCTGCCCGACCTCGGCAGCTCGGCGAACGCGCTGATCTCGCCGCAGGAGGCGCAGGACTACGGCGCCTCGATGCTGCGCCAGATGCGCGCGCTGGGCATGGTGGTGGACGACCCGCTGCTGGACGACTACATCAACGACCTCGGCTTCCGCCTGGTGGCCGCCTGCGCCAAGCCGCGCGACCACTTCGCGTTCTTCATCGTCAAGGACAACGAGATCAACGCGTTCGCCGCGCCCGGCGGCTACATCGCGGTGAACGCGGGCCTGATCGCGATCACCCGCAACGAGAGCGAGCTGGCCGGCGTGATCGCGCACGAGATCGGCCACATCACCCAGAACCACCTGCAGCGCGCGTTCGAGGCCTCGAAGAAGGACGCGCCGCTGATGGCGCTGGTGCTGCTGGGCGCGATCGCCGCCGGCGCCGGCAGCAAGAGCGGCGACGCGCCGATGGCGGTGCTCGCCGGCGGCCAGGGCCTGCTCGCGCAGAAGCAGATCAACTTCACCCGCAAGGACGAGATCGAGGCCGACCGCACCGGCATCCAGACGCTGGCCAACGCCGGCTTCGACCCGAACGCGATGGCCGCGTTCTTCGGCCACATGGAGGACGTGCTGAGCGCCGGCGCGGGCGGCCAGGCGCCCTCCTTCCTGCAGGACCACCCGGTCACCACCGACCGCATCGCCGACGCCAAGGCGCGCGCCGGCGCGCTGATCGCCGCGCAGAAGCAGCGCCCCTCCGGCGACACCCTGCTCAAGGGCCAGTGGGAACAGATCACCGCGCCGATGCCGTTCGTACGCGCGCCGATCCGGCTCGACCGGAATGCCGCCGACCCGAACGGCCTCGACACCTACGCGCTGATGCGCGAACGCGTGCGCGTGCTGTCCGGCGACGCCGGCAAGCTCGGCAACTACTACAGCGCCAACTTCAGGAACCAGCCCAGCTTCGACACGCCGGCCAACCGTTACGGCTACGCGCTGGCGCTCACCCGCAGCGGCCACGGCGCACAGGCCATCGCGCAACTGCAGCCGCTGCTCAAGGCGCATGCGGGCAGCCTGATCCTCACCCTGGCGCTGGCCGATGCGCAGCTGCAGGCCGGCCAGCGCGACGCCGCACTGGCGCTGTACCGCAACCTCAACGAACAATCGCCGCGCAACAAGGCGGTGGCATTGGCCTACGCCACCGCGCTCACCGAACACGGCGACAAGCAACAGGCCGCCAACGCGGCCGAGCTGCTGCGCCCGCTGCTGGAAAACAGCGACCAGCCCGAGCTCTACAGCGCCTACGCCCGCGCCAGCGACAAGGCCGGCGACGGCGAGCGCGCCGGCGAGGCCTGGGCCGACGCCAGCTACTACTCCGGCCGCCCGTTCGACGCGATGGAACAGCTGCAGCGCCTGCTCAAGCGCGACGACCTCAGCTACTACGCCCGCGCCCGCATCCAGGCGCGCATCGCCGAACTCACCCCACTGGTGCTGGAACTGCGCAAGCGCAAGATCGCCACCCCGGACAACCCCGCCACCCGCAACGGTTCGCAGCAGTTGCAGGACGGGCGCTGCGCGGGGCGCCTGTGTTTCAGCCTGGATACAAGCCGCGATTGAGGCAGCCCGCGGCACCCCATGTCATTGCCGCGTAACATTTCTGCATTGCAATATCCCGGTCACAGGCCAACGGATCCTGCCCGCGTGCACAAACGCATCCTGATCGTCGAAGACGAAACCTCGATCCGCGAGATGATCGCGTTCGCCCTGCGCAAGGCCGACATGGAGGCGATGCAGGCGGCCGACGCCCGCGCCGCGCAGATGGCGATCTCCGAGCAGGTGCCCGACCTGATCCTGCTGGACTGGATGCTGCCGGGCATGAGCGGGCTGGAACTGGCGCGCCGCCTGCGCAAGGAGGAGCTGAGCCGCGAGATTCCGATCATCATGCTCACCGCGCGCGGCGAGGAGATGGACCGCGTCAACGGCCTCGAGGCCGGCGTCGACGACTACGTGGTGAAGCCGTTCTCCACCCGCGAGCTGATCGCGCGGATCAAGGCGGTGCTGCGCCGCACCCACGGCGACGACGGCGACGGCGTGGTGGAACAGGGCCGGCTGCGTATCGACGGCCCCGCGCACCGCGTGTTCGCCGGCGACGAGCCGGTGACGATCGGCCCCACCGAATACCGCCTGCTGCACTTCTTCATGACCCACCCCGAGCGCGTGTACTCGCGCGCGCAGCTGCTCGACCACGTGTGGGGCGGCAGCGTGTACGTGGAGGAACGCACCGTGGACGTGCACATCCGCCGCCTGCGCAAGACGCTGGAACCGTGGCAGCTGCAGGACATGGTGCAGACCGTGCGCGGCAGCGGCTACCGCTTCTCGGCCAGCGTCTGAGCCGCCAGTCTCCCTATCCCCCAAGCTCTGTGCTTGGGGGAGAGGGCCGGGGTGAGGGGGAACGCTTGTAAGCTCTTCGCATCAGCCCTGCCCACCCTCCGATGCCCAACACCCAACGCTGGAAACTCCCCGCCCTTTGCTTCGCCGTCCTCGCCGCCGGCGCGCTGCTCGGCTGGCTGGCCGGCGGCCGCGTCGCGGCTGGCGTGGCGATCGTCGCCGTGGCGGAAATCGTCTTGCTGCTGACGCGCGAGCGTCATCCGGTGCGCCCCATCATGGCGTCGACCGCCGCCGCGAAACACGACCGCCTCATGACGCGCAACCGCCGCCTCGCCTCCAGTCTGCGCGACCTGCGCCGCACCGCCAGCCAGCTGCCCGATGCGGTGGTGCTGCTCGATACCGAACAGCACGTGCGCTGGTTCAACCGTGCCGCCGAAAACCTGCTCGGGCTGCATGCCCCGCGCGACCGCGGCGCCACGCTGGGCCAGCGTCTGCCTGCCTCCGAACTGGCCGACTGGCTGCGCCAGAACGAGCGCGAACCGCTGCACGACACCGTCGCCCCCGGCAAGCCGGACAGCCAGATCAGCGTGAGCCTGCTGCCGTTCGGCCGCCGCCAGCAGGTGCTGCTGGCGCGCGACACCAGCCACGTCACCCGGCTGGAACAGATGCGCCGCGACTTCGTCGCCAACGTCTCGCACGAACTGCGCACGCCGCTCACCGTGATCCACGGCTACCTCGAGCTGATCGATCCCGAGGACGCGCCCGCGCTGGCGCCGGTGCTCGGCGAGATGCGCGCGCAATCCAAGCGCATGGGCCAGATCGTGGAAGACCTGCTCACCCTGTCGCGACTGGAAACCCAGCACCACGTCGAGGACGAGCGCGTGCCGATGGCGCCGCTGCTGGCCACGCTGCGCAAGGAGGCCGAGGCGCTCAGCCAGGGCCGCCACACCGTCACCGTGCAGGCCGACGCCGGACTCGACCTGCTCGGCTCGCCGAAGGACCTGCACAGCGCGCTGTCCAACCTGGTCAGCAATGCGGTGCGCTACACCCCGGCCGGCGGCAGCATCGCGATCCGCTGGCGACGCAGCGGCGACGGCGCGACCTACTCGGTCAGCGACACCGGCTACGGCATCCCCGCCAGCCATCTCGCCCGGCTCACCGAACGCTTCTACCGGGTTTCCTCCAGCCGCTCGCGCGGCAGCGGCGGCACCGGGCTGGGCCTGTCCATCGTCAAGCACGTGCTGAGCCTGCACCAGGCGCGGCTGAGCATCGAAAGCGAGCCGGGCCACGGCTCCACCTTCGCCTGCCACTTCGGACCCGAACGTTTGCTGACACCAGGCACCGGCCACGACGAAAGCTGAAGCGCTGCGCGGCACGTCGCGCATCCGCCGGCGCGCATGCGCCAGAATGCAGGCCATGCGACGCCCCGACGCCCTCCCGCCCGCCCCCGCCGACCTCGCCGCGCCCGAGCTGTATCTCAGCCGCGAGCTGGCCGCGCTGGAATTCAACTTCCGCGTGCTGGCGATGGCGCGCGACGCCAGCGTGCCGCTGCTGGAGCGGCTGCGCTTCCTCAGCATCGTGGCGAACAACCTCGACGAGTTCTTCGAGGTGCGCGTGGCGATGCTCAAGCACCACCATGCCTACGGCTCGGCCGCGCCGGGGCCGGACGGCCTGTCGCCGCCGGAGCTGCTCGCGCGCATCCGCGCCCGCGTGCTGGAGCTGGTCGCCGAGCAGTATGCGATCTGGCAGCAGGAGCTGCGCCCGCAGCTGGAGGCCGAGCACATCCGCGTGCTCACCCGCGCGCAATGGAGCGCACGCCAGCGACGCTGGCTGCAGGGCTATTTCGAGCACGAGGTGCTGCCGGTGCTCTCGCCCCTGGGGCTGGACCCGGCGCATCCGTTCCCGCGCATCCTCAACAAGACGCTGAACATCGCGGTGGTGCTGAAGGGCCGCGACGCGTTCGGCCACGAGGGCCACATGGCGCTGGTGCGCGCGCCGCGCTCGCTGCCGCGGATCATCCGCCTGCCCGCCGAGGTGTGCGGCGAGGGCGACCACTTCGTGTTCCTCGCCGAGCTGCTGCAGGCCTTCGTCGACCTGATGTTCCCCGGCTTCAAGGTGGTCGGCTCCTACCAGTTCCGCGTCACCCGCAACAGCGAGCTGATGGTGGAGGAGGCCGAGGTGGACAACCTCGCCCGCGCGCTCAGCGAGGAACTGGTGGGGCGCGGCTACGCGCGGCCGGTGCGGCTGGAGATCGCGAACGATTGCCCGCAGGCGATCACCGCGATGCTGACGCAGAACTTCCAGCTGGAGGAGGCCGACGTCTACCGCTGCGACGGCCCGGTCAACATCATCCGCGCCGGGCTGATCTGCGACTGGCTGGAGCGCCCCGAGCTGAAGTACCCGCGCTTCACCCCGCAGCTGCCGGCCGGGCTGGAGGGCAGCCGCGACAAGTTCGAGCAGATCGCCCAGCGCGACGTGCTGCTGCACCACCCCTACCAGAGCTTCGCCGCGGTGGTGGACCTGCTGCGCCAGGCCAGCACCGACCCCAAGGTGCTGGCGATCAAGCAGACCCTGTACCGCGCCGGCGAGGACACGCCGCTGGTGGACCTGCTGGTGGAAGCCGCGCGCCACGGCAAGGACGTCACCGTGGTGATCGAGCTGCGCGCGCGCTTCGACGAGGAGGCCAACATCCGCCTCGCCACGCGCCTGCAGGAAGCCGGCGTGCAGGTGGTGTACGGCGTGGTGGGCTACAAGACCCACGCCAAGATGATGCTGATCGTGCGCCGCGAGGGCGACACGCTGCGCCGCTACGCGCACCTCTCCACCGGCAACTACCACCAGATCAACAGCCGCACCTACACCGACATCGGCCTGATGACTGCCGATCCGGAGATCGGCGAGGACCTGCACAAGGTGTTCCAGCAACTCTCCGGCCTCGGCCCGCGGATCGCGCTGAAGCGCCTGCTGCATTCGCCGTTCACGCTCTACACCGGCGTGATGGAACGCATCGCGCGCGAAACGGAACTCGCGCGCGCCGGCCGCCCCGCGCGCATCGTGGCCAAGCTCAACGCGCTGAACGAGGCGCACGTGATCGAGGCGCTGTACCGCGCCTCGCAGGCCGGCGTGGAGATCGACCTGATCGTGCGCGGCGCCTGCACCCTGCGCCCCGGCCTGCCCGGCGTCTCCGAACGCATCCGCGTGCGCTCCATCGTCGGCCGCTTCCTCGAACACAGCCGCGTGTACTGGTTCGGCAACGACGGCACGCCCGAGCTCTACTGCGCCAGCGCCGACTGGATGGAACGCAACCTGATGCGGCGCATCGAGATCGCCTTCCCGATCCGCGACCCCGAACTCGCCGCGCGCGTCTACGCGGAAACCCTCGCCAACGGCCTGGCCGACAACACCCAGGCCTGGCTGCTGGACGCCAATGGCCGCTACCACCGCGCCACGCCGGGCCGGCACGCGCCCTACAGTGCGCAACAGGCGCTGCTGGACAAGCTGTGTCCGTGAGCGTGGCGATGCAACATGGCCCCATCTGCGCTTGCGCATCCGGAAGTGCCATTTTAGTATCACTCGCATGCGTACCGAACTCGTCACCACGCTCAAGCGCCAGGCCACCGAACTGCTCTCGGACATCGAGCGCGACCGGGAGCCGATCCTGATCACCCAGCACGGCTTGCCCAGCGCGTATCTGGTGGACGTGGAGAGCTACGAGCTGCTGCAGCAGCGCATGGCGATACTCGAAGGCATCGCCCGCGGCGAGCAGGCCGTGGCCGAGGGCCGCACCGCGACGCATGCACAAGCCAGGGAACGGCTCGGCAGATGGCTGAAATAATCTGGACCGAACCGGCGCTGGCCGACCTGGAAGCCATCGCCGACTACATCGCACTGGAGAACCCGCTGGCCGCAGCGGGAGTCGTGCAGCGCGTTTTCCGCCACGTCGAGCAGCTCGCCGATCACCCGGACAGCGGCAGCCGGCCGCAGGAACTCGGGCGTTCGCGCTATCGCCAAATCGTCGAGCCTCCCTGCCGCGTGTTCTACCGCCACGACGACCGAAACGTGTACGTGCTGCATGTCATGCGCACCGAACGGCTGCTGCGCAAGGGCAAGCTTGCCGCGCGCTCCAGAGGCGTCAAGAGCTGATGGAATACGCGCCGGGTCGCGCAACGTTCATGCAAAACAGGAAGCGGAGTACTTTCTCCCTGATTGCGGGCCTCGCTTTGCGCGGCGATACAGCAGCCATGCGCAAGCCACCTCCGCTTTTCCCGACCAGGAGATTTGCCATGCGGGTTTGGATCGCGTTGCTGTTGCTGCTGGCCACCACCCGTGCACTCGCCGTGGAGCCGTGCACGTGCCGGAACGGGCTCTTTCCATCCTTCGAAGGCGTTCGCGCCGGCGAGATAGCGCCGGAGCACGACCGCGTGCATTTTCGGAACGACGACAAGGGCTGTCCCGAGAACGCGAGCTGCGTGGAGAAGGCCTACCTGGTACCCGGCAACAAGGTGTTGCTGGCACAGGCGACGGATGGCTGGGCGTGCGTGTGGTATTTCGGCCAACGGCAGGAGTTCGTGGGCTGGCTGCCGGCCGACGCGGTGCGGACGCTGCCCGAAACGCTCCCGCAACTGTCGGACTGGGTGGGCACCTGGCTCCCGAGCGCAGGGGACGACCGGATCGAGATCAAGCTCGCCGCAGACGGCAAACTGCGAGTATCCGGCAAGGCTTATTGGCAGGGCGGGCCAGACGGCGACGTGGTGCACGAAGGCGGCATCGATGGCACGGCCACGCCGAACGGCAACCGGCTGACCGTGGCGGAAGGCACGAACGCTGACGACTGCGTCGCGAAATTCCAGTGGGTCGACGGCAACCTCGTGGTCTCGGACAACCACAACTGCGGCGGGGTCAACGTGAACTTCGACGACGTGTATCGCCGCGCGCGTTGAAGATTCGGCACTCTGTTCGAGCCAGCTAGGCGGCGATCAGGACGCCTGCTCCAACGCCTCGATCGCCTGTGCCGGCGTGAGCAGCGCGATGCCGCGCAAGGGCGCCAGCGAAAGCAGGTCGTCGTCGCCGGTGACCAAGGCGTCGGCCTTGGCGCCCAGAGCCAGGTGCAGGAAGGGCAGATCGTGCGGGTCGCGGCACGCTGGTGTCGCAGGTGGCGGATCGGGAATCCGCACCACCTGCGTCCACGGCAGGTAGTCCGCCAGCAGTTCGTGTTGCTCCGCATGCTTCAGCTTGAATTTCGGGTAGGCGAGCACGCGGATCAGTTCCGAGGCCGTGGCGCGGCTGACCAGCGGCGTGAACAGCCCGGCTTGCCAAGCCAGGCGCAGCCGCCCGCTCACGCCGCCAGGCCGGATCAGGGCCGACAGCACGGCGTTGGTGTCGAGCACCCAGCGCAGCTCCTTGCGCACGGGTGCGCTCACGGCTTGCGCGGCTTCGCGGGCGGGTGTTTGCGCGTGGTCCTGGCGCGGTAGTCACCTTGCGCCTCGGCCACCCGCACCGTCTTGGCGGACGCAGGCTGCTTGCGCACCCACGCCACCGCGGCGGCCAGATCGTCGTCGCCCAGGTCGAGCTCGGCCAGCTTGGCGCGCACGGCATCCGCGCGCTGGAAGCGTACTGGCGTCAGCACCAGTTGCCCTGCGCGCGCCTCGACTTCGAAGTATTCCGCGTTGCCGGCGGCCTCGACTGCGGCCTTGGGCAGGGTGAGCTGGTTCTTGGCGGTCAGCTTGGCGAGCATGGCAAGGTCCTCGAGTAAGGAAACCTTACCCCCAATCGCGATGGCTGTCGAATCGATGGCGCCGGCCGCGGCCGGCGCAGAACCCCACGGCCACGATGCCAAGCCCCGCACGAATACGGCATGATGTGCGCTGCAACACGCCCCGCGCCGACAAGGACCCCCGCTTGAGCCAAGCCGACCAGACCCCGATCCGCGACGGCGAACTGCTCGCCGCGGTGGACATGGGCTCGAACAGCTTCCACCTGATCGTGGCGCGCATGGAGCACGGCGAGCCGCGGGTGATCGACCGCCTGCGCGACAGCGTGCGCATGGCCGCCGGCCTGCGCAGCGACGGTTCGCTGGACGCCGACCGCCGCGCCCGCGCGCTGGATTGCCTCGCCCGCTTCGGCCAGCGCATCGCCGGCCTGCCCTCGCAACGGGTGCGCGCGGTGGCCACCAACACGGTGCGTCGGCTGGCGGCGCCGCAGGCTTTCCTCGGCGCCGCCGAGGCCGCGCTGGGGCATCCGATCGAGGTGGTTTCCGGCCGCGAGGAGGGCCGCCTGATCTTCCTCGGCGCCGCGCACGACCTGCCCGCCTCGCGCGAGCCGCGGCTGGTGATGGACGTGGGCGGCGGCAGCACCGAGTTCATCATCGGCCGCGGCCTCGCGCCGCTGCACACCGAGAGCGTGCAGGCCGGCTGCATCGCCTCCACGCTGCGCTTCTTCCCCGGCGGCAAGCTCAACCGCAAGCGCTGGCAGCGCGCGCGCGGCGAGATCGGCGTGCTGCTGCAGCAATTCGCCGAGGACTACCGCGAGTCGGGCTGGCAGGAGGCCTACGGCTCCTCCGGCAGCGCCAAGGCGATCGGCGCGGTGGTGCAGGCGATGAAGCTCACCGACGACGGCATCACGCCCGCCGCGCTGGCCGGGTTGCGCGACGCGATCCTCGCGCAGGGCACGATCGCCGCGCTGAAGCTGCCCGGCCTGGTGGAGGAACGCGCACCGGTGCTCGCCGGCGCGGTGGTGATCTTCGAGGCCGCGTTCGAGGCGCTGGGCATCGCGCGCATGCGCGTGTGCGAAAGCTCGATGCGCGAAGGCCTGCTGTGGGACCTGCTCGGCCGCGTCGCCGGCAGCGACCCGCGCACCGGCAGCATCGACGCGCTGGCCAGCCGTTACGGCGTGGACCGCGCCCAGGCGCGGCGGGTGGAGTCCACCGCGCTGCAGCTGTTCGACCAGGTGGCGAAGGCGTGGAAGCTGGACGGCGAGGCGCGCGAGTGGCTGTCCTGGGCCGCGCGCGTGCACGAGATCGGCCTCGCCATCGCGCACAGCCAGCACCACCACCACGGCGCCTACATCCTGCGCCACGCCGACCTCGCCGGCTTCTCGCGGCAGGAGCAGCAACTGCTCGCCGCGGTGGTCGAGATGCACCGACGCAAGCCGGACAAGGCGGCGATCGCCGTGCTGCCGCAGCGCTACCGCCAGCTGGCTCGCTACACCACCGCTCTGCTGCGCCTCGCGGTGCTGTTCCGCCGCGGCCGCCGCGCCGAATCGCTGCCGCCGATGAAGCTCGCCGCCACCCGCCAGCGGCTGCGCCTCACGCTGCCCGCCGTGTGGCTGGAGCAGCACCCGCTCAGCGAGGCCGACCTGCAGCAGGAACAGGCACCGATGGGCGAGCTGGGGTTGGAGCTGGAGCTGTCTGCGAATTGATTTTTGCGATTCGTCCATGATCGCGAGGATCAAACGGGCTGCAAGCCATGGCCGCACTCCGGTACTAGTGCGATTCGTCCTGAATCGCCGTAGATTGGCAGGTAACGGCAAGCTTCAAGCTCTCGCCCTGCCCTCACGCTACCAGCGGCCATCCATGGCCGCACTCCTCAAAACACCCCCTGAACTCTCAAAGGCACACGTACCATTGCGGCCGCGTATCATGCGCGGACACCACGAAGCATCCGACGCCATGCCCAAGCTCAAGCTCGCCCTGCTGCTCCTGCTCGCCGCCCTGTTCGCGCCTGCGCTGTGGGCGCAGGAAGCCAAACCCGCGTCCGCCGCGGCGAATCCCGAGGTGGTGCTGCACACCTCGCAGGGCGACATCACGCTGGAGCTGTATCCGGACAAGGCGCCGAAGAGCGTGGCGAATTTCCTGCAGTACGTGCGCGACGGCTTCTACGCCGGCACGGTGTTCCACCGCGCGATCCCCGGCTACCTGGTGCAGGGCGGCCTGTACACGCGCGAGCTGCAGCCGCGGCGCACCCGCCCGGCGATCCAGAGCGAGGCGGACAACGGCCTCTCCAACCTGCGCGGCACCGTCGCGGTGGCGCGCGGCGCCGATCCGAACTCCGGTACCGCGCAGTTCTTCATCAACCTGGTCGACAACCGCCGGCTGGATTTCGTGGGCAACCAGAGCGGCCTCACCTGGGGCTACGCGGTGTTCGGCAAGGTCGTCAAGGGCATGGACGTGGTGGACAAGATCGCTGCCCTGCCCACCCGCGGCATCGGCCCGTTCGCCGCCGACGTGCCCAACCCGCTGGTGGTGATCGAGAGCGCGCAGGTGGTCGGCGAGGCCGTGCCCGCCGCCGCGGCCAGCGCGCCAGCCCCGGTCGAACCCGCCGCCGCGCCCAAACCGGCGAAGCGCAGTGCGCGCAAGTCTGCGCATGGCGGCTGAGGTTCCATGAGCACGCTGTTCATCGCCGACCTGCATCTGGACGACAGTCGGCCGCGGATCACCGAACTGTTCGAACGCTACCTCGCCAGCGACGAGGTGCGCCGCGCCGACGCGCTGTACATCCTCGGCGACCTCGTCGAGGTGTGGGTCGGCGACGACGACGACGCCGAGCTGCCGCAGCGCATCGCCGCCGCCACCCGCGCGGTGCGCGAAGCCGGCGTGCCGGTCTACTTCATGGTCGGCAACCGCGACTTCCTGCTCGGCGAGGATTACGCTCGCCGCGCCGGTTTCGATCTGCTCGCCGACGGCAGCGTGCACACGCTGTACGGCCGCCCCACCCTGCTGATGCACGGCGACGTGCTGTGCACCGACGACGTGGCTTACCAGTCCGTGCGCAAGCAGGTGCGCACGCCGGAATGGAAGGCGCAGATCCTCGCCATGCCCTTGGCAGCACGCCGCGCCTTCGCCGCGAAATCGCGCGCAGAAAGCCGCGCGCACACCGGCAGCGCGATGGAGGCCATCATGGACGTCAACGCCGACGCGGTGGCGCAGGCCATGCGTGCGGCCGGCACCACGCGGCTGATCCACGGCCACACCCACCGCCCCGCGATCCACCGCTTCGAACTCGACGGCGCCCCCGCCGAACGCATCGTGCTGGGCGACTGGTACGAACAGGGCTCGGTGCTGCGCGTGGATGCCGGCGGCGTGGAGCTGCGCGGCCTTTCATTGAGCGAAAACCCGTAGGAACGCACCCTGTGCGCGAAAACGGGAAGTGAGTGAAGAGGAGTGAGAAGCGAGAGAGAGCGTACAGCTCGCGCCTTGGGCTTTTCTCTCACTCCTCACTCCTTGTCAGTCGCGCACAGGGTGCGCTCCTACATGGCCGCCCGTTTGACCTTCGCGATCAGGGACGATCGCAAAAATTACCTCACCCGCACTTTGCTTTTGGACACATACCACGTGCCCAGGACGAAATCCCACAGCGGCGAGGTCACGCCGTAGTTCTTGTCGGGGTGGTAGTGGTGCACGTGGTGCACCGCCGCCCACTTGCGCGCCAGCGGGTGCGTGAAGCGGCGGCGGTGGATGATCAGGTGGCTGAAGCCGTACAGCGCGTAGCCCAGCGCGATCGCGCCGGACAGCAGCAACGCCGTCGCGGCCGGCAGCACCAGCGCCAGCGCCGCGGCGAGCAGCAGCACCACCGCCGGCGGGAAGAAGAACGGCAGCGAGTCGTAGCCCAGCGGCTGCTCGTGATGCAGGGTGTGGCCGCGCTCGAACAGCGGCACCGGCCCGTGGAACAGCCAGCGATGGAAGGCGTATTCGATGAAGCTGAAGATGAACAGGCCCAGCAGCAGCACCAGCACGGCCTGCAGCGGCTGGCTGTGGTCGACCCAGAACGCCGCGCCGAGCAGGGCGATGCTGACCACGAAATCGGCGGTCTGGCCAACCAGGTAATTCGTCCGGGTGGACGACATCCGCGCGATGGCGTGCAGCACGCCGGAGCCGCGCGCTTCGCCCGATCCCGTCGCCGGTCGCAAGCTCTCACCCATGGGCAAGCCTCGCGCGCAGCCGGTTTGCTTGGCCTCGATCCAGCGTCATCCTCCACCCCTTCGACCCATCCAGTCGATCCACATCGCTGTTTGCATGACAACCGCCGCCGCCAAGCTTACCGCGGTGCCCGCGATGGCGGACGAGGTCGCGGCTTACCGCCTCACGCGGTATTCAGTCGCCCGCGCGCGGTGCCGGCGGCCACATGACCAATGGCATACGGATCAGGCCGGGCAGCAATGCAAGCGGCGGAATCCCGGCGGTGAAGCAGCGGCGCAAGCATGGCGGCCTGCGTGCGGCGCGGCTTATCGCAGCAGCTTGCGCACCTTCAGCAGCGCCGCCACGAAAGCATCCACCTCGGCATGGGTGTTGTAGAACGCCAGCGAGGCGCGCAGCGTGGCGGGGATGCCGAAGAACTGCATCAGCGGATGCGCGCAGTGGTGGCCCGAGCGCACCGCCACACCTTCGAGGTCGAGCAGGGTGGCGAGGTCGGTGGCCTGTGCGCCTTCGATCAGGAAGGAGATCACCGGCTCCTTGTCCGCCGCCTCGCCGAAGATGCGCAGGCCCGGGATGTCGCGCAGGCGTGCGGTGGCATGTTCCAGCAGGGACTTCTCGTGGGCGCGCAGCGCCTCGAAGCCAAGCGCGTCGTAGTAGTCGATCGCCGCCGCCACGCCGGCGAAGCCCGCGATGTTCGGCGTGCCCGCCTCGAACTTGTGCGGTACGTCGGCGAAGGTGGTGCCGTCGAAGCGCACCTCGCGGATCATGTCGCCGCCGCCGAAGAACGGCGGCATCGCGTCGAGGTGTTCCTTCTTCGCCCACAGCGCGCCGGTGCCGGTGGGCGCCAGCATCTTGTGGCCGGTGAGCGCGTAGAAATCGCAGCCCAGCGCCTGCACGTCCACCGCACGGTGCGGCACCGCCTGCGAGCCGTCCACGAACAGCGGGATGCCGCGCTTGCGGCACTCTTTCGCGATCTCGCGCACCGGGTTCACCGTGCCCAGCACGTTGGAGACGTGGCCCACGCAGGCCAGCTTCACCTCGGGCGTGAGCATCGCGAGGTACTGCTCCACGATCAGCTCGCCGCGTTCGTCGATCGGCGCCGCCTTCACCGTGGCGCCCGCGCGCCCGGCCACGAGCTGCCACGGCACGATGTTGGCGTGGTGCTCCAGCACCGTGGTGAGGATGGCATCGCCCGGCCGCAGGCGCGGCAGCGCAAAGCTGTAGGCCACCAGGTTCGCCGCCTGCGTGGTGCCCGAGGTGAGCACCAGCTCGTCGCGCGAGGGCGCGTGGATGAAGCGCGCCAGCGCGTCGCGCGCGCCCTCGTAGGCGGCGGTGGCTTCCTCGCCGAGCAGATGCACCGCGCGCGACACGTTCGCGTTGTGCTCGCGGTAGTGGCGATCCACCGCCTCGATCACCTGGTACGGCTTCTGGCTGGTGTTCGCGTTGTCGAAATACACCAGCGGCTTGCCGTGCACCGTGCGCGCGAGCAGCGGGAAATCCGCGCGGATACGCTGGACGTCGAAGGTGGCGGGCGTGCCGGCTTGTGCGTTCATCGTCGAAGGGGTTCCGTGTCGGAGGCCAGGCTGTGGTAGGAGCGCACCCTGTGCGCGATGGCTATGGCGCTTGATCGAAGCAAGAGCGTTCGCGCACAGGGTGCGCTCCTACACCGTCAGCAGGCCGGCCAGGTGTTCGCGCAGCGCCGTGTTCGGCAGATCGTCCAGCACCGCGCGGCAGAACGCGGCGGTGAGCAGCGCGCGTGCCTCGGGCAGCGGGATGCCGCGCGAGCGCAGATAGAACAGCGAGCGCTCGTCCAGCTGGCCCACGGTGGCGCCGTGCGCGGCCTTCACCTCGTCGGCGTAGATCTCCAGTTCCGGCTTGGTGTCGATCTCGGCCTGATCGGACAGCAGCAGGTTCTTGTTGCCGAGGTTGGCGTCGCTGCCGTCGGCGCCGGGCGCCACCAGGATCGCGCCGCGGAACACGCCGCGGCCGCGCTGGTCGGCCACGCCACGCCAGATGGAATCGGACGCGGTGTGCAGCGCGCGATGGCGGATCGCGAGCTGGGTGTCCACGTGCTGGCGGCCGTGCACCTTGAACACGCCGCGCGTGGTGAAGTGCGCGCCGTCGCCGACCAGTTCCGCCTGCAGGTCGTGGCGCACCAGCGCACCGCCCAGTTCCAGCACATGCAGGGTCGCCGCGGCACGTGCGCCCAGTTGCAGCTTGCTGCGGCGGATCAGGCTCGCGCCTTCGGCGGCGTCCTGGAAGATCGCGTGGTGCAGCACCGCGCCGTCGCGCAGCACGATGTCGGCGCAGGCGGTGCCCAGGTGGCGCTGCTCGCCGCTGGCGGCGTGGTGCTCCACCAGGCTCAGCTCCGCGCCTTCGCCCAGCTCGATCAGGTGGCGCAGATGCCAGGCCACGTCGCCTTCGGCGGGCGCGCCCAGGAACAGCAGATGCACCGGCGCGGCGGGCTTGGCGCCGGCCGCCACTTTCAGCAGCACGCCATCATCGGCGAGTGCGGCATTCAGGCGCACGAAAGCGTCGCCCTGCTCCGGCTCGTGGCGCGACAGCAGGAAGCGCAGCGGCTCGGCGTCCTCGCGCAGCGCCTGCGACAGCGGGCGCAGTTCCACTCCTTGCGGCAGGCTGTCCAACGCGGAGAGATCGGCGCGGAAGGCGCCGTTGACGAACACGAGGCGCGGGCCGTCCACGCCGGGCAAGGCGAACGCGGAGACGTCCACCTCGCGTGCGGCGGCCTGCGCGTCGCCGGTGGCGAAACGGCGCTGGCCCAACGCGCGCAGACCGGTGTATTTCCACGCCTCCATGCGCGTGCCGGGCAGGCCCGCTTCGGCGAACGCGGCCAGCTGTTCGCGGCGCGCCGCATCCAGCCAGGCGATGCCGCTGTCCGGCAGCGCCGCGAGCTGCGACTCCACGAAGGGCGACAGCGCCAGCTGGTTCATGCGCGCGCTCCGGCGGCCTGCGGCGCGCGCTCGGACACCCAGGCGTAGCCGTGCTCTTCGAGCTTGAGCGCCAGCGTCTTGTCGCCGCTCTCGACGATCTTGCCGTCGGCCAGCACGTGCACGAAGTCCGGCTCGATGTAGTCGAGCAGGCGCTGGTAGTGGGTGATGACGAGGAAGGAACGCTCGGGCGAGCGCAGCGCGTTGACACCCGCCGACACCTGCTTCAGCGCGTCGATGTCCAGGCCCGAGTCGGTCTCGTCGAGGATCGCGAGCCTGGGTTCCAGCAGCGCCATCTGGAAGATTTCGTTGCGCTTCTTCTCGCCGCCGGAGAAGCCTTCGTTCACCGCGCGGTGCAAGAGCTCGTCGGAGATCTGCATCACCTTGAGCTTCTCGCGCACCAGCTTCAGGAAGGCCATGGAGTCCAGCTCCTTCTCCCCGCGCGCCTTGCGCTGCGCGTTCAGCGCCGTGCGCAGGAAGTAGGTGTTGTTGACGCCGGGGATCTCCACCGGGTACTGCAGCGCGAGGAACACGCCGGCGGCGGCGCGCGCCTCGGGCTCCAGCTCCAGCAGGTTCACGTCGTCCAGCATCACGCTGCCCGCGGTGACCTCGTAGCCGGGCCGGCCGCAGAGCACGTTGCCCAGCGTCGACTTGCCCGCACCGTTCGGACCCATGATGGCGTGTACCTCGCCGGGGTTCACCGTGAGGCTCAGCCCCTTGAGGATTTCCTTGCCCTCGACGCGGGCGTGCAGGTTTTCGATTTTCAGCATGGTCATTCCTGGTCTTGAGCCCCTCTCCCACCGGGAGAGGGGTTGGGGTGAGGGTTCGGCGCCTGCAGGAGTCTCCACGCAAGCCTCGTACCCTCATCCGCCCTGCGGGCACCTTCCCCCGGAGGGGGAAGGGAAAAGCGTCAGCCCACCGCGCCTTCCAGCGAAACTTCCAGCAGCTTCTTCGCCTCCACCGCGAACTCCATCGGCAGCTCGCGGAACACCTGCTTGCAGAAGCCGTCGACGATCATCGACACGGCATCCTCCTCGCGGATGCCGCGCGAGCGGCAGTAGAACATCTGGTCGTCGGAGATCTTCGAGGTGGTGGCCTCGTGCTCGACGATGGCGGTGGGGTTTTTCACTTCCATGTAGGGGAAGGTGTGCGCGCCGCACTGTTTGCCGATCAAGAGCGAATCGCAGGAGGTGTAGTTGCGCGCGCCGCTGGCGCCCTTCTCCACCTTCACCAGGCCGCGGTAGCTGTTGTTGCTCTTGCCGGCGCTGATGCCCTTGGAGACGATCTTCGACTTGGTGTCCTTGCCGATGTGGATCATCTTGGTGCCGGTGTCGGCCTGCTGGAAGTGGTGGGTGAGCGCCACCGAGTGGAACTCGCCCACCGAGCGGTCGCCGCGCAGCACCACACTGGGATATTTCCAGGTGATCGCCGAGCCGGTTTCCACCTGGGTCCAGCTGATCTTGCTGTCGTCGCCGCGGCAGTCGCCGCGCTTGGTGACCAGGTTGTAGATGCCGCCCACGCCGTTCTCGTCGCCGGGGTACCAGTTCTGCACGGTGGAATACTTGATCTGCGCGCGCTCCAGCGCCACCAGTTCCACCACCGCGGCGTGCAGCTGGTTCTCGTCGCGCTTGGGGGCGGTGCAGCCTTCGAGGTAGGAAACGTGCGCGCCTTCCTCGGCGATGATCAGCGTGCGCTCGAACTGGCCGGTGTTCTGTGCGTTGATGCGGAAGTAGGTGGACAGCTCCATCGGGCAGCGCACGCCCTTGGGGATGAACACGAAGCTGCCGTCGGAGAACACCGCCGAGTTCAGCGCGGCGAAGAAGTTGTCGCCCGGCGGCACCACGCTGCCGAGATACTGCTGCACCAGTTCGGGGTGCTCGCGGATCGCCTCGCTCATCGAGCAGAAGATCACGCCGGCCTCGGCCAGCTGCTTGCGGAAAGTGGTGCCGACGGAGACGGAATCGAACACCGCGTCCACCGCCACGCCGGCCAGCGCGGCGCGCTCGTGCAGCGGCACGCCCAGCTTCTCGTAGGTTTCCAGCAGCGCGGGATCGACCTCGTCCAGCGACTTCGGCTTCTTCTTCGGCGCGGCGTAGTAGCTGATCGCCTGATAGTCGATCGCATCCATCTTCAGCTTGGCCCAGTCCGGCTGCGGCATGCCCAGCCAGTGGCGGTAGGCCTTGAGGCGCCACTCGGTCATCCACTCCGGCTCGCGCTTGATCGCGGAGAGCTGGCGGATCGTTTCCTCGTCGAGGCCCGGCGGCAGGCCGGTCATCTCGATCTCGGTGACGAAGCCGGCGCTGTAGTGGCGGCCCAGCGCCTCGGCGACCTCGGCGTTGTCGCGCAGCGCGGTATTGGTGCTGGCTGTGGTCTCGCTGCTCATGCCGTGGTTCTGCCCTTCAGGGTGCTGATGTCGATCGTCACTTCGCTGCGGCGCGGCGGCGGCCGCAGCATGTCGGCCAGGCTCACCGCGCGCAGCGCGTGGTCGAGCACGCTGTTGATGCGCTGCCAGCTGCCGCGCACGCCGCATTGCGCCTCGCGCTCGCACTGGCCCTCGGTGACGCCGCATTCGGTCATGCCGATCGGCCCTTCCATCGCCTCGACGATCTCGGCGAGGGTGATCGCCTGCGCGGACCGCGCCAGCCGGTAGCCGCCGTTGACGCCACGGAAGGATTCCACCAGGCCGGCGTGGCCCAGCGACTTCAAGAGCTTGCTCACCGTCGGCAGTTCGAGGCGCGTCTCGTCGGCGATCTGCGCCGTGCTCAGCACGTCGTCCGGATGGGCGGCGATGCAGGTCATCACCACCGTGGCGTAATCCGTGAGTCGGCTGACGCGGAGCATGGGGAGGGAGCGTGCGCGTGGGCTGTGCGTTAATCCAGACCAAAATGGTACAGATTGCGTGAGGGGCGGTCAAATCGCGCAGTGGCGGGTGTCGGGCTGAAGCCCGACCCACGATCCACCCGCCGTAGGTCGGGCTTCAGCCCGACACCCCGCTTGCACCAAAAGCAGGCAGGGCTTGCACCAAGCCCGCCGTTGCCCGCACCCGTTTGGCCGTCCAGACGCGGCGTGGCGCGGTTTGCGGCGCTGGCACGCATCCTGCTGAGCCTGCTGCGACCAAGCCCTGGAGCCGCCGCATGCATTGGATCACCGCAATCATCAAACCGTTCAAGCTGGACGAAGTACGCGAAGCGCTGGCCGAGGCCGGCGTGCAGGGCATGACCGTCACCGAGGTCAAGGGCTTCGGCCGCCAGCACGGTCATACCGAGCTGTACCGCGGCGCCGAGTACGTGGTGGATTTCCTGCCCAAGCTGAAGATCGAGGTGGCGGTGGCCGACGGCCAGCTCGACCGCGTGGTCGAGGCGCTGGTCGAAGCCGCGCGCACCGGCAAGGTGGGCGACGGCAAGGTGTTCGTGCATCCGCTGGAGCAGGCCATCCGCATCCGCACGCAGGAGGTGGACGATGATGCGCTTTGAACTGGCGGGACTCGGGACTCGGCTCGCGCAGGCAGGATGCCGTAGCGAACATCGGCGCAGCCGATGGCCCGCAGGGCGAGCCGCCGATGCGGCGAGTCACTCGGGACTCGGCAAGCGTCGCGGCCGCCAGCTCATGGCACTGCTCGTCGCTGGTCTATTCGCCGCGCCGGCTTTCGCGCAGGGCGCGCCCGGCATCGACAGCGGCGATACCGCGTGGATGCTCACCGCGTCCATGCTGGTGCTGATGATGACGATACCCGGCGTCGCGCTGTTCTACGGCGGCATGGTGCGCGCGAAGAACCTGCTGTCGGTGATGATGCAGTGCTTCGCGGTCACCGCGCTGGTCACCGTGTTGTGGATCGTCTACGGCTACTCGCTGGCCTTCAGCACCGAGGGCATGCACGCCGGACTCACCAGTTGGCACTCCTTCATCGGCGGGCTGGACCGCGCGATGCTGGCCGGGCTCACGCCGGACTCGCGCTACCAGACCGTGCCGGAAAGCGTGTACGTGATGTTCCAGCTCACCTTCGCCGCGATCACGCCGGCGCTGATCGTGGGCGCCTGGGCCGAACGCATGAAGTTCAGCGCGATGCTGTGGTTCTCCGCGCTGTGGCTCAGCCTCGTCTACCTGCCGATCGCGCACATGGTGTGGAGCGGCCCCGGCTCGCTGTTGGGCGACATGGGCGTGCTCGACTTCGCCGGCGGCACCGTGGTGCACATCAACGCCGGCATCGCCGGCCTGGTCGCCTGCCTGGTGCTCGGCAAGCGCCGCGGCTGGCCGCACACCCACATGCCGCCGCACAACCTCGGCTACACCGTGGTCGGCGCCAGCCTGCTGTGGCTGGGCTGGTTCGGCTTCAACGCCGGCTCGGCGGTGGCCGCGAACGGCAGCGCCGGCATGGCGATGCTGGTGACCCAGATCGCCGCCGCCGCCGCCGCGATCGGCTGGACCGCGGTGGAATGGATCGCGCACAAGCGCGCCAGCGTGCTCGGCATCGCCTCCGGCGCGGTGGCCGGCCTGGTCGCGGTGACGCCCGCCGCCGGCACCTGCGGCCCCGGCGGCGCGCTGCTGATCGGCCTCGCCGCCGGCGCGATCAGCTTCTTCACCGCCACCCGGCTGAAGTATCGCCTCGGCTACGACGACACGCTGGACGTGTTCGGCGTGCACGCCATCGCCGGCATCGTCGGCGCCCTGCTCACCGGCCCGTTCGCCGCAGCCAGCCTCGGCGGCTACGGCCACGTCGATTCCGCCTGGCACCAGCTGTGGATCCAGGCCAAGGGCGTGGGCTTCACCATCGCCTGGAGCGCCGTGCTGAGCTTCGCGATCCTCAAGCTGCTCGACCGCGTGCTCGGCCTGCGCGTGGATGCGGAACAGGAGCAGATGGGGCTGGATCTCGCCGAGCACGAGGAGCGGGCGTACAACCTGAGCTGACTCGCAGCCATGGACGGCATGCGCATTCAGCGCTCGCCATGGATGGCGACATGCCCCCACATCAATCGCCACGCCAGCAGCACGCATATCGCCACACCCAGCGCCAGCATGGTCTTGCCGAGCTGCTGCTGGTCGCCCAGCAGGTAGTTGCTGCACAGGCGCACGGGCGAGACCGTGTACAGCCAGCCCAGCCGGAACGCCGTCGCGACGACCTCGAGCAGGAACACGCCGCGCACCACGAAACCCGCCCGCGGCCAGCTGAGCGCCAGCGGCATGCCGATCAGCCACGGCACGCCGAGGAATTTCGCCAGCGCGACCCACGGCACCTCCAGCGCCGCATCCAGCGTGCGCGGCAGCATCCAGAGCATCGCCGCCAGCGAGGCGAGCAGGAGCCCGCTGATGCCGCTGCGATTCCACGCCGCCAAGGCGGTGGCCGGGCGGTGCGCGAGGGACGCCGCCATCCACCACCCGGCCAGCGCGAGCAGCGGGATCTGCACCAGCATCTGCAGCGTCATCGTGGCTTCGAGCGCGCGTTGAAGCGGCGGCACTGCCAGCGCCAGCCACAGCGCCCGGCCCAGCCATGCTTTCCAGCGCGCCGGCACGATCATGGCCGCGCCCCCTGGAACACGTACCGCGCCGCCTCATCCGGTGCGGACCAGTCCGTGATCGCCACCAGCCGCCCGCGCGGATCGACCACGGCGATCGCGGCGTTGTGCACGTAGCCGCCGAGCCCGTCGGGGATCGCGGTCACGCCGAACACCTGCTTCAGCGCTTCGAGATCCGCGGCGTTCAGCGGACGCGCCGCGATCCAGCCCGCGCCGCGGTCGCCCGAGCGGTGCTGGTAGGCGGCCAGTTGTGCCGGCGCGTCGTGCGCCGGATCGAAGCTGATGCTGAGCAGCAGCGCCCGGCCCGCCGCGATCGGCCGGGCCAGGCGATCCTGCAGTTGCGCGAATTCGCTGCCCTGCACGCTGCAGTACGTGATGCAGCGGGTGTAGATGAAATCCACCAGCAGCCAACGCCCGCGCAGGCCGCCGAGCTCGACGATGCGGCCGTCGGCGGCCTGCAGCGACAGCGATGGCAGCCTGCGCGGATGCTCGCGCACCGCGATGCGGCGCGCGGTTTCGCTGGTGAAGGCCCGGAAGCCGTCGGTGGCGGCGGCGAGCGCCGCGATCCCGGCCGCGAGGATCAGCAAACTAGCCAGCAGCGTCTTGAGCGCGGACACCGGAAGCTCCGAGCCGCGGCGCGCGCAACAGACCGACGGTGATCCGGACCGCGAAGTACAGCATCGCCAGCACCACCAGGATCGCGCCGATCGAGCCGAGCCGGTCGGTGGGCGTCCACGCGTCCAGATGCTCGGCCATGCGCCGCGGCACGCTCAAGTGGCCGGCATCGAGGAAGGCGAACACGAAGATCAGGCCGCCGACCAGGTAGATCGGGAAACCCAGCTTGTCCGCGCCCGAGTTCGGCGGCGCGTGCGCGCGGCTGCCGATCTCGTGGAACATCAGCGCCAGCACCATCGCCAGCACGCCGAGCAGCAGGTAGAAATGGAAATGCCCCGGCACCCATTGGGTGTTGTGCATCACCAGGTTGATGCGGATCGTGCCGTCCATGATCGCCGGCACGATGCCCGCCGCCCAGCCGAACACCGACAGCACCATCAGCCTGGACGGCATCGTCCAGCGCATGCCCGAACGGTTGATGTTGCTGAGCGCGCCGTAGGCGGTCACCACGAACACCGGGAACCCGGCGCCCCACGACACCACCTGGCCGATGATCGCCAGCCAGCGCGGCTGCGCGAAGTCCATCAGCAGGTGGTGGGGAAACACGATGATCACGAACAGGGTGCTCACCGCCCACGACCACAGGAACGGCCGCGAGACGGGGTACGGCTTGCCGCTGTAGCGCGGCAGCAGCTCGTACACGGCGATCACGCCCATGTAGATCGTGGCGTTGATGTACATGTGCCCGAACCAGTAGATCAGGTTCTTCGCCACCAGCGCGTTGAGCAGCACCGTCGGATAGAAGATGTTGATCAGGCTCATCACCAGCACCACCGCGCCGGCCAGGATGCCCAGCGAGTTCGCGATGATCACCATGGTGCCGGCGACCACCGCCTTCGGATGGGCGGGGTCGATCTTGCCGCCGAACAGCCATGGCAGGCCCAGCGCGCGCCCCAGGTTGCCGTGCACCTTGATGATGCCCGCCGCACCGTCGAGGTAGAACAGCAGCGAGCCGACGCCGATCAGCAGATAGCCCAGCATGAACAGCGCCGCCGTGTCCGAGGTCCACAAGCCCATCCCGCGCACCGGCAGCGGATACAGGAACGTCCACAGCGCGCCGTAGCCGCCGACGAAGATCGACAGGATGATGCACACCGCACCGAGCATGAACAGCACGTAGTTCGCCACGAACGCCCACAGGTGCAGCCGCACGTATTTGCGCAGGAAGAACCACATCACCGCGGTCGTCGCCAGCGCCATGGTGCCGACCATGCCCGCGCCGTGCATGGACAGCAATTCGTAGAACAGGTTAGGCGGCACGCTCAGCCACTTCGCCTGGGCCATGCGCATGGTCAGCCCCACCAGCATCATCAGCACGAACAAGGCCAGGGCGCTGATGAGGTAGAGGTTGAACGCGGCCCGTTCGCCGCCCGCAAGCCGCTCGTCGTCCGGATACAGCGTGAGTGAGGCCATGGTCACTTCCCTCCGGGCGCGACCACCTGGATCGTGGTCCGCATCGGCGCATGCGCGAGCCCGCAGTATTCGAGGCATTGCACGGTGTAGGTACCCGGCTGGCGGAACGCGTACAACAGCTTGTTCGTGAAGCCGGGCATCGCCTGGGTCTGGGCCACGATGCGGCCGTCGGGCGCGTAGATGGCGAAGCCGTGATTGACGTCGGCGCTGGTGACGCGGAACTCCACCGTGCTGCCGGCCTGCACCGTGTCCGGCGTGATCTGCCACGACCACTGCCGCCCGACCACCTCCACGACCTGCGGCGCGCCGAGCTCGGCATGCTGCGGCGGGATCGGGAAGCGATGCAGGGTGGCCCAGCTGCCGGCGACGAAGCCGACCAGCAACACCGCGAACAGCCACGCCTGCAGCACGTGAGCCGTATGGGTGGACTTGCGTGTCGCCACCTCGTCGGCCGGCTTGCCCGCCTGGGCGACGACGTAGATGAAGCCCACGGCGACCAGTCCCATCCCCACCAGGACCAGCGTCCAAACGACATTCTGGAAGATCACGACACGCTCCCGCCGTCGCTGCTCCCTACTCCCTACGCCGCACCGAATCCGCTTGTCAATGCGATATGCGTGAAGCCCGTTTCCCGGATGCCGGGAGGGAATCGAACCGCCGCCCTTCCCGCTGCCGAAACCCCGGAAGCCGGCAGCGAGGCCCACTGCCGGGGCGATGGCAACTATCATCGCCGCGATGCACACCCCCGACCGCACCGCCGCCCGCCTCGCCTGGACCCGCGCCACGCTGGGCGATCCCGCGCTCACGCTGGAGCCCGCCTCCGCCGACGCCAGCTTCCGCAGCTACTGGCGCACCACGCACGCGGGGCAGAGCTGGATCGTGATGGACTCGCCGCCGGAGCGCGAAGACCCACGCCCGTGGCTGGCGATCGGCGCACGCCTCGCCGCCGCCGGCCTGCACGTGCCGAAGGTCGCGGCGCAGGACTTGCAGCAAGGCTTCCTGCTGATCGAGGACCTGGGCTCGCGGCTGTATCTCGACGTGCTGGACGACGCGAACGCGGACCGGCTCTACGGCGACGCGATGGACGCGCTGCTGGTGATGCAGACGAAGGTGGCCTGCGCGGACCTGCCGCCGTTCGACCACCAGGTGCTGGTGAACGGGCTGGAGGTGATGCCCAAGTGGTTCCTCGAACGCCATCTCGGCCACACGCCGAGCTGCGAGGAATGGGACGTGCTGGAAGCGGCGTTCGACGTGATCGTCCGCAACGCGCTGGCGCAGCCACGCGTGTTCGTGCACCGCGACTACCACAGCCGCAACCTGCTGCTGGTGGATGACAACAATCCGGGCATCCTGGATTTCCAGGGCGCGCTGCACGGCCCGCTCACCTACGACCTCGCCTCGCTGCTGCGCGACGCCTACATCGCCTGGCCGCGCGAACGCGTGGCGGCCTGGGTGGAGTCCTATCGATTGCGCCTGCGCCATGCCGGCGCGATCGGCCACGACATCGACGCCACGCGCTTCCTGCGCTGGTTCGACCTCACCGGCCTGCACCGCCACGTGCGCGTGCTGGGCCAGTTCTACCGGCTGTGGTACCGCGACGGCAAACCGGGCTACCTCAAGGACGTGCCGCAGGTGTATCGCTACGTGATCGAGGTGGCGCGCAGTTACCCCGAGCTGGCGGCATTCGCGGCCTTGCTGGAGCGCCATGCGGCGGGCCGCGATTTGACGCAGGTGGCGGCAGCATGATGGGAATGCCGCGATCTTTCACACCCGTCACTTCGGCGAACACCTGCTGTCGTCGGGAATATTTCGCCGCCGTCTTTCTCCCCTCTCCCACCGGGAGAGGGGTCGGGGGTGAGGGTACGGACTTGCCGCGCCACTTCGCTCCGCCCGAACCCTCACCCGCCTGGATTCGCGCCATCCATGGCGCTCACCCCTACGGGGCCGGCTGCGCCGTTCCGCAGGCGCGTCAGCGCCTGCAGGTCGGCACCCTCTCCCGGAGGGAGAGGGATTCACCAATCAGCGCCCGCGCGAATTCATGTCGCTCGGCTTCGTTGTTCAAGGCGAGAGCCTGCGGCGCCTGGAGTCTGCGAACTGGAACATCGAATATTCCGGACAGCAGTGGGCGAAAGCCGGAATGACGACAAAAGACAATCGGCACAGGGCCAGGCCATGAGGCACGCACTGATCTTCGCCGCGGGGCTGGGCGAGCGCATGCGGCCGCTCACCGACCACACGCCGAAACCCTTGCTTCGCGCAGGCGGCAAGCCGCTGATCGTGTGGCATCTGGAGAAGCTCGCCGCGATCGGCGTGAATTACGTGGCGATCAACACCTCGCACCTCGCCGAACAGTTTCCTGCCGCGCTGGGCGACGGCTCGCGCTGGGGCCTGCGCATCCGCTACGTGTACGAAGGCCCGACTCCGCTGGAAACCGGCGGCGGCCTGCTCAACGCGCTGCCGCTGCTGGGGCCGGAGCCGGTGCTGGCGATCAGCGGCGACGTATGGTGCGACGCCGACTTCGCCGCCCTGCCCGCCGAGCCGGCAGGCGATGCCCACCTGCTGATGGTGGCGAATCCCGCGCACCATCCCGACGGCGATTTCCGGCTGGACGCACAAGGCCGGCTGCATGCCGACGGCGCGCCGCGACTCACCTACAGCGGCATCGGCGTGTTCCGCCGCGAACTGCTGGACGGCTGGCGCGCGGCGGTGGGCGACGCCGCGGGCGTCGAGGCGAAGCCGCCGCGTTTCAAGCTGCGGCCGCTGCTGGAAGCGGCGATGGCGCGCAGCACGCTGGCCGGCTCACTGCATCGCGGCCGCTGGACCGACGTGGGCACGCCGCAGCGGCTGGCGCAGCTGGACGCCGAACTCGCCGGCTGAGCCGGATCGCGCGCGGCGTCAGCCGCGGCGCATGGCCGCGAGCAAGGCGCGCTGGCGGTCGCGATGGGCGCGCGCCAGGCGGTCCAGCGCCTGGAAGTCCGGACGGTTGCGCAGCCGCGCATAGAGCGGATCGCGCTCCGCCAGATACCACCAGCGGTAGAACTGGCCGTTCGCCACGCTGTAGCGCAGCTCCTGCACCGCCTGCTCGTCGTCGCCCAGCACCATGAACGCCGCCGCGCGCTCGCGGCTGAACCAGTGCGGGGCACGCCCGAGGCCGTGCGCATCCACCAGCGCCAGGGTCGACTGCGCCAGCCGGCGCCCCTGCTCGGGCTTGCCCGCCAGCAGCAGCGTATGCGCATGGACCAGCGCATAGCCGCGGTACGCCATCGGAAACCGGGCCGCGTGCACGGCCTGCACCGATTGCAGCAGGCCCAGCGCCGACGCGAAATCCCCGCTGGCGATCGCCGCATCGCGGATCGCCTGCGCCTTCGCCGCCTGCGGCCCCTTGTCCGGCCACTCCGCCGGCGCCAGCCCCTTGAGCGCCGCGGCCGCCTGCGCGGCGTCGCCGCGGTATTGCGCCAGCTCCATGGTCGCCTCCGGCGGTGGCGACGGGCCGAGGGCCGCGGCGGCAGCGGCCGGATCGCCGAGGTCGAGATAGATGTCGCGCGCCAGCCATCTGGCTTCGACCAACTCGGGATCGACCGCGATGACCCGCTCGGCAAGCCGCGCCGCCTCGGCAAAGCGGCCGCTGAATTCCCAGTTGGAATAGGCCAGCTGGTAGAGCGCCGCCGACTGATTGGGGTTGATCTCCAGCAACTCGCGCACCAGCCGGTCGTGCTCGGCCACATCGCTGCGCTCGACCATGACGAAGAACGCCTGCATCAGGCACGGTTGGGGTGCCAGCGGATCGATCCGGCGCGCCTGCTCGACCGTCTCGATCGCCTCGCCGGTGCGCGAGTTGGCATACAGGAATTGGGCATAGCGCACGTGGCCGTCGCCGTCGTTGGGCGCCAGCGCCAGGCCCTTGCGGTACAGCGCCTCGGCCGCCACGGGATCGCGCGTGAGCCGGGCCTGTCCGATCCACGCCTCGCCCAATTCGGGATCCAGCTCCAGCGCACGCTCGAAGGCCTTGCCGGCCTCCTGCCGCAAGCCGGCATCGCGGCTCGCGTCGTCGCCGGTCTGTCGTACGAGCGCCCGACCCAGCTCCAGGTAGGCTCGTGCGAAAACCGGATCCAGGATCGTGGCACGCCGGAACAGCTCGGCCGCAAGCGCGGCGTTGTCATGGTAGTCGTCCAGCTGCCGCAGGCCCTGCCGGTAGGCCTCGTAGGCGTCGAGCCTGGCCAAGCCGCCAGCGGCCGGCAGTGCGGACGGCGCCGGCGGCGGGATCCCGAACGCTCCGGCGACGCGCTGCGAAACCTCGTCGCGGATCGCGGCGGCATCGGCCAACGGCCGCTCGTAGCCTTGCGACCAGAGCACCCGCCCGGACGATGCATCGACCAACTGCAGGGCGACGTGCAGTTGCCCGTCTCTCAGCACGGTGCCGCCACGCAGCAGGAACGGCGCGTGCTGCCGGCGCCCGGCCAGGCGCGCGTCGGCAGCGGCCACGCCTGCCGCCGAGTCGCTCGCGATCACGGTCAGGCCACCGAGGCGCGCGAGGCGATCGTGGATCAGCTCGGTCATTTCCTGCGCCAGCAGCGCGCCGTTTCGATCGCGTTCCGGCGCCTGCAAGGGCAGCACGGCCAAGGTCGGCCGGTTCGCCGGCGCCCCGGGCGGCACCGCAGCCGGCCGCCGGTGGCCGAGCAGCAGCGTCAGGCAGGCCAGCAGCGCCAGCGCCGCCAGCCGCACCGGCCTGCTCCAGCGGCGTGCGGAAGCCGGCGGGGGCGCCGCCGGCACCGGCTCGGGGTCGCCGGGTACGGATGCCGGCAGTGCGGCCGGCGTCAGCGGCTCCGGGTCGAGCGGCGACACCGGCGCGATCAGGCGATAGCCCTTGGTCGGCACGGTGGCGATGTAGGTCGGCACCCTGGGATCGTCGCCGAGCGCGCGGCGCAGCTGGGCGATGCAGCGGTAGACGGGGTTGTCGCCCATCGGCCGCCCCAGCCAGACCGCCTCGATCAGCTCGCCGGCGCCGACCACCCGGCCCGGATGCCGGACCAGGTACATCAGCACCGCCATGGTCTTGGGCTCCAGCGCGGTTTCGCCGTGGGGCGCGACGATGCGGTCCAGGTCGGCCTCGACCCGGCAGGCGCCGATCCGTACCCGCGACGGCTCGCTCCGGCCGGCCGCGCCGGCGGAATCGGTCGACGAGCCGACTTCCCCCATCCGTTTCATGGCGCCTCTCCCGGGCTCCCGGCGCACGTTAGAGCGTTCCCGATCCAGCCGCCACCGCTTTCTCCGGAAAAACTCCAGAAAACCCGAAGGACGCCTGCGCCCCGCCTGGGGAAGATCGCGCGGCCGGCACCCACCCTCGCCCGCAGGGCCCGAGGCGCGGTCGCCGGCTTCGCCACGGAATCAGCGTGAATCCATACGACCCAGGAGAGCAACACATGAACAGCTCATCGACGAAAGCGGCAAACCCGGTCGCCATCGCCCAGCACGCAAGCCGGCGCAGGACGGCACGGATCGCCGGATGCCTGGCGAGCCTGGCGCTGGCCTGCCTGCCCGGCCTCGCCGCCGCCGGCCCGTTCGCCGCCTGCTCGAACCGTGTGCTGAACGGCCGCTACGTGTTCACGGCCAGCGGCTTCACCCGGGCGCCGGCCAGCGCACCCGGCACGCCGTGGGTGCCCAAGGCGATCCTCGAGGTACTGCAGTTCAACGGCAACGGCAGCGTGAGCACCCCGTCGCTGACGGTCGCCAATCCGTTCGGCGATTTCGGCGCGATCCTGCAGCCACCGGCGGGCGCCGCCGGCGAGTACACGGTGAATGCCGACTGCACCGGCACCCTGCACTTCATGGACGCGAACAACGTCACCTACGCGATCTACGTCGAACCCTTCGGCCTGGAGGTGCACATGATCCAGACCAACCCCTCGAACAACGTGCTCGAAGGCAGCGCCAAGCGACAGTGGTGAGGCGGCCCGCCCGGGGAATCCCGACCGACGCAGATCGCAGCAAACGAAAGGCCCGGTCATGCCGGGCCTTTCGTCGATTCGAGGCTGTCGCTCTTGCTGCCCTGCGGGCGGCACTCCCGCAAACAGAGCACCCTCTCTGCCCTGCGGCCATCTCTCCCGCAAGCGGAGCGCCCTCTCTGCCCTGCGGGCATCGCCCCCGCAGGCGGGGCTCCCTCTCTGCCCTGCGGGCATCTCCCCCGCAAGCGGGGGAGAGTAAACAGAATCGCCCGCACAACGGGCGATGCGATCTCATGGGCGGCGGGCGAGCTCCGGGTTTTCCTTCGTCACCGGCATCAGGTCCTTCTTCGACACGCCCAGCCACAGCAGGATCGGGCTGGCCACGAAGATGGACGACAGCGTGCCGACCACGATGCCGATCAGCATGGTGATCGCGAAGTTGTGCACCGCCGGGCCGCCGTAGAAGAACAGCGCGGCCATGGTGATGCCGGTGAACAGCGAGGTGATGATGGTTCGCGACAGCGTGCTGTTGATCGAGCGGTTGAGGATCTCCTCCGGCTCGGCCTTGCGCGCGAGGCGGAACAGCTCGCGGATGCGGTCGAACACCACCACCTTGTCGTTGATCGAGTAGCCGATCACCGCCAGCACCGAGGCCAGCACGGTCATGTCGAACTCGCGCTGCACCAGCGCCAGCACGCCCAGCGTCACCAGGGTGTCGTGGATTTCGGTGAGCACCGCGGCGATCGCGAAGCGGCGCTCGAAGCGGATCCACAGGTAGGCCATGATGCCGAGGATCACGAACACCGCGGCCACCATGCCGTCGCTCTTCAGCTCGGCGCCCACCTCGGCGCTGACCGAGGAGCGGCTCTTCAGCGTGGCGTCGGGGCGCGGCGCCTTGAGCGCCTGCATCACCGTGCCGGCCACCTTGTCCAGGTTCACCTGGCCCTTGGCGTCCAGCATGTCCTTGGTCGGCTGCATGCGGATCGACACCTCGCGGCTTCCGCCCACGCTCTGCACCACCGTGTTCTCGAGGCCGCCCTTCTCCAGCGCGTCGCGCACGTCGCTGGTCTGCACCGGCTGGGCGTAGTCCACCACCAGCGAAACGCCGCCGGTGAAGTCCAGGCCGTAGTTCAGCCCCTTGGTGGCGAGCAGCGCCAACGAGGCGACCACCAGCGCAACCGCCACCGCGATGCTGAACATGCGGATGCGCAGGAAGTGGATATTGCTGTTGTGGTTGAAGATTTCCATCTACCAGTTCCTCGAGAGGTGTACCGGCCATGGAGGGCCGGTCGCGGAACGGTCGCGCAAGCGGCCGTTCCGCGGAGCCCGCTCCGGCGACGCCGGAGCGGGCGAGCCAGCGCAAGTCCAGGAAGGACTTGCGCCGGCCATACAGGTTAGACCGACAGCGTCTTGAGCTTGCGACGGCCGTGAATCAGCGCGGTGAACGCGTGCGTCATCACCACCGAGGTGAACATCGAGGTCAGGATGCCGATGAACAGCGTGACGCCGAAGCCGCGGATCGCGCCGGTGCCCATCGTCATCAGCGCCAGCGCGGCGATCAGGTGGGTGACGTTGGCGTCGAGAATCGTGGCCCAGGCCTTGTCGTAGCCGGCGTGGATCGCCGCATGCGGGGTCGAGCCGTTGCGCAGTTCCTCGCGCACGCGTTCGCAGATCAGCACGTTCGCGTCGATCGCCATGCCCAGGGTCAGCACGATGCCCGCGATGCCCGGCATGGTCAGGGTCACCCCGATCATCGACATCACCGCCACCAGCACCAGCAGGTTGAAGAACAGCGCGATGTCCGCCACCAGGCCGAACAGCTTGTAGTAGACCGCCGCGCACACCAGCACCAGCAACAGGCCCAGCATCACCGCGTCGAAGCCTTTCTTGATGTTCTCCTGGCCGAGGCTGGGGCCGATCACGTTCTCCTCGACGATGTCCATCGGCGCGGCCAGCGCGCCGCTCTTCAGCAGCAGCGCCAGATCGGAGGCTTCCTTCGGGCTGCCCAGGCCGTTGGTGGAGAATTCCTTGCCGAACGGGCTCTGGATGGTGGCGTCGTTGATGACCGCGTAGGTGGTCTTGGGCGTGCGCACTTCCTTGCCGTTGACCGTGCTGGTTTCGTACACCGTGTTGATCAGCACCACCGCCATCGGCTTGCCGACGTTGGCGTTGGTGAACTCCTGCATCTTCTTCGCGCCGGAGGCGTTCAGCGTCACGTTCACCGAAGGCGTGCCGTTGTTCGGGTCGATGCCGGAGCTGGCGTTGATCAGCTCGTCGCCGGTGACGATCGGGCGCTTGCCCACCAGCACCGGCACGTGGCCGTTGCTGGTGTAGTAGAGGTTGGCGTCCGGCGGGATGCTGCCGGTCTGCGCCGCCTCGATCGCGCGCGGATCGCCGGGGTAGCCGATGCCCGGGCGGTATTCCAGCGTGGCGGTGGCGCCGATCATCTTCTTCGCTTCGGTGGGATCCTGCACGCCGGCCAGCTCGACCACGATGTGCTGCTCGCCCTGCTGCTGGATCAGCGGCTCGGACACGCCGAGGTTGTTGATGCGGTTGCGCAGCGTGCCGAGGTTCTGCTTGATCGTGCCCAGCGAGAGATCGCGCAGCTTGGTCGGCTTGATCGCGGCATACAGCACGTAGCGGTCGCCGGTGCTGGGGCCGTCGGTCACCGCCAGGTCGGGCGAGTTGCCGGCGATCAGGTCGGCCGCGCTGGAGCGGTCCGCCGCCGAACGCAGCACCACCACGATGCCCTGCCCGGCCACCGCGCTGCGCGCCACCGATTCGTAGCGGATGTCCTTCTGGCGCAGCTGGTTGCGGATGTCGTCGGCATAGCTGTTCTCCAGCTTGTCGACCACGCCGCTCTGGTCCACCTGCATCAGGAAGTGCACGCCGCCCTGCAGGTCCAGGCCCAGCGGCATGGAGTTCGCGCCGATCATGGTGAGCCAGCGCGGCACCGTGGACTGCAGCTTGAACGCCACCGTGTAGCCGTCGCCGAGCAGGGTCTTGATCGCGTCGGCGCCGCTCTTCTGCACGTCGGCGTTGGCGAAGGTGGCGAGCAGGTGGTCGCCCTGCACCAGCACCTCGCCGGTCGCAATGTGGTCCTTGGCCAGCGCGTCGGCCACCTTCTGCCGCAGCGCGTCGTCGATCGGCGCCGCGCCCTTGTTGGCGGTGACCTGCACCGCCGACAGCGGCACGTAGGCGTTCGGCAGCGCGTAGATGACGCCGAACAGCATCACCAGCGCCACCAGCGCGTACTTCCAGCGGGGGAAATCGCTCATCTGTGATCCTTTGCCATCGTCCGTGACCGCTTGCGTCGAAAAGCAGCCAACCCTGGCCGAAGAAGTTTATGTTTGCGCTCGTCCGTGAACGCGAACGTCAAGAAGCAGCCGTCCGTGGCCGCACTTCCAAATCAGGGAATGCCTCGCCCCGGCAACCCGGCTCAGGAGGACTTCAGCGAGCCCTTGGGCAGCACCTGCGACACCGCGCCCTTCTGCAGCTTCACCTTCACGTTCGGCGCGATCTCGATCGTGATAAAGGTTTCGCCCACCTCTTCCACGCGCCCGGCGAGACCGCCGTTGGTCACCACTTCGTCGCCCTTGGCGAGGGCGGAGACCATCGCGCGGTGCTCCTTCTGCCGCTTCATCTGCGGGCGGATCATCATGAAGTACATCAGGCCGAACAGCACCACCATCATGATGAGCATGGACAGGCCGCCGCCCTGCGCGGGCGCAGCCGCCTGGGCCAGCGTGACAGACATCGGAAGACTCATCGGTTCGTCTCGCAAGTAATGGCGGCAGCAGGGTTTTCCGCTGAACGCCCGATAAAAGATCGTTGATTATGCCATGCGTTCCCGGCCATCGCACGGCGGCCCGGCGGGCCTTGGCGCACCAACCGGCGGCACTGGCGGACCCGCCACGTTCCATGCGCCAGGAGCTGCCGCCGCTCAGGCCTCGACGACGGCGCCCTGCCGGCGCGCATGGAATGTGGCCACGAAATCCTGCAGGCGCCCTGCCGCGATCGCCTCGCGCAGGCCCGCCATCAGCCGCTGGTAGTGCCGCAGGTTGTGCATGGTGGCGAGCTGGCTGCCGAGGATCTCGTTGCAACGGTCGAGGTGGCGCAGGTAGGCGCGGCTGAAGCCGTTCGCGCAGGCGTGGCAGTCGCAGCCCTCCTCGATCACCCGGGTGTCGTCGGCGTACTTCGCGTTGCGGATGCGCAGCGTGCCCTCGGCGGTGAACAGGAAGCCGTTGCGCGCGTTGCGGGTGGGCATCACGCAGTCGAACATGTCGATGCCGCGGCACACCGCCGCCACGATGTCCTCGGGCCGGCCCACGCCCATCAGGTAGCGCGGCTTGTCTTGCGGCAGCAGCGACACGGTGAAATCCAGCGTGTGGTTGCGCGCCTCCTCCGGCTCGCCCACGGCGAGGCCGCCCACCGCGTAGCCGTCGAAACCGATCTCCACCAGGCGCTGCGCGGAACGCCGGCGCAGCGGTTCGTACACGCTGCCCTGCACGATGCCGAACAGGTTGTTGGGGTTCTTCAACTCGTCGAACGCGCGGCGTGAACGCTCGGCCCAGCGCAGCGACAGCTCCATCGAATCGGACGCCTGCTTTTCCGTGGCCGGATACGGCGTGCACTCGTCGAAGATCATCGCGATGTCCGCATCCAGCGTGTGCTGGATCCGCATCGACACTTCCGGCGACAGGAACACCTTGGAGCCGTCCACCGGCGAGGCGAACGTCACGCCCTCCTCGGTGAGCTTGCGCCGGTGCGCCAGCGAGAACACCTGGAAGCCGCCCGAGTCGGTGAGAATGGGCTTGTCCCAGCCGATGAAACGATGCAGCCCGCCGAACTTCTCCACGATCGGCAGGCCGGGCCGCAGATACAGGTGGAAGGTGTTGCCCAGGATGATCTCGGCGCCCGTCTCGCGCACGTCGCGCGGCGTCATCGCCTTCACCGAACCATAGGTGCCCACCGGCATGAACGCCGGCGTCTCCACCGTGCCGCGGGGAAAGGAAAGCCGGCCGCGCCGGGCGGCGCCGTCGGTCGCCAGGACGTTGAAGTTGAGGGAGGTCATCGCGGCATTATCGCGGGTTCGGGCTGGTTTCGCCTGCGGCGGGCATGGGACGGTTCGCCGTGCCTTGCATGGACGGCCTTTGGCTCTGGCGCTTTCGCAAGCGACAAGGCGGTTTCGGTCGCCTGCCGGCGCCCGAGTCACTTCTCTTTGCTGGCCCAAAGAGAAGTAACCAAGAGAAATGGCCTGGTTCAATCCGCCGACCCTACAAGCCTGCCGTGTCGAGGACATTGGACCAACGTTCGTCGCCACGTCGCCCTACAGCGGCCACCCCGCGACGTATCTGGAAACTGAGGGGCAAAACTTCGCAGCGCTTCGCTTCGCCAGGCGTCGTGTCTCCCTCCCCTGCGTGCAGGGGAGGGTTGGGGTGGGGTGCTGTTGCTTCTGCGCGCAGGAGCGCGCTGCTTTTCCCAGGGCCCCTCGGCGACGGTGAGGCGGGGACGATCAGGCCGCGCAGCGGGCGTTGCCATGGAGGGCAACGCCTTTTCGCGCGGGCAGGAGCCCGCTCGAAAAGCCCGGCCCCGACTCACGGACTTTCCGTCCATGGATGGACGGAAAGCGGCGCCGCGGGGTGTCGTTTTCTCTTGGCTACTTCTCTTTGACTTCGGGCATCCTGCCCTCCGCCCTTCGGGCCGGCTTCGCCGTTCGCACGCGCTCCTGCGCGTGCGTGGACAAGCAAAAGAGAAGTAGCTCGGGCCGCGGCAGCGGCTCGAAACCGCTTTGAAACTTGCGATAACGCGAAAGCAAAGCCCCCTCACCCCAACCCTCTCCCCCAACGATGAAGCTGTTGGGGGAGAGGGAGAGAATTGCCGCAGCCCCCCCCCAAAGCGGAAAAGGGGAAGCGGAGCATCACGGCGAGCCAAAGCCCCCCGGCACTCCCTTGCTCGCATACGCCACCGCATCATGCGGATGCAGGCTTTCCTGGTGCTCCACGCGCACGTGGAAGTCGGCGAGGCGTTCGTCGGCGTCGAGCGCGAGCTGGATGCGGCGCGCGGCGTCTTCGCAGAACATCAGGTTGCCGCCGTTGGCGAGCGCGAAGGCCTGTTCGTCCTCGCGCTTCACCGCGGTCTGCACCGGCGTGCCCAGCGCGTGTTCCACGCGGTCGAGGGTGTCGATCAGGTCGAACGGCACGCCTTCCTTCAGGCGCACCAGCAGCCGCGCCACGCTGCGCTGAGCGTGCGGGGTGGCGACGATGCCGCGTTCGCTGCCCAGCCAGGCCAGCACGGCGGCGCGGTCGACCGGCTGGCCCGCGTCGAAGTCCTTGGCGAACTGTTCCTGGATCAGCTGGCGCGACAGCGCAGCCGAGGCGGGACAGGTGGAGGAATAGACCACCTCGGTGCCCAGCTCCAGCCGGAAACCGTCGGGGCCGAGGCTGGCCTCGACCGACACCGGGTAGCTGCGCCAGCCGCTGTGGCCGCTGCGCAGGGCGTTGCGGCGCACCAGCGCGTCGAAACGGATGCTGAGGCGGGCGCGGTCGGATAGGCCCGCGTGCGATTCGAGGAAGGCGCGCAGCAGGTTTTCCAGCATCGCCGCGCCGAGCGGCTGCGTGGCGAGATGGTGGTCGACCAGCAGGTACAGGCGCGACATGTGGATGCCGCGCTTGTCCGGATGCACCAGGTTGACGAAGGCGCCGACCTGGGCGTTCACGCGCTGCGGCTCGCCGTCGCCGCTGTCGAAGCGCACCGGCGCCTCGATGCCGTCCATGCCCACCCAGTCCAGCGCGCCGCGCAGATGCGGCTGCGCCTGGGCGGCGACGTCGGGCATCAGGCGGGCGGTGTTCTCGTGGCTGTGCATGGGTGTTCCCGTGAAACGGCGCGGCGCGGCCGCCGTCGAAGCTGTCTATTTTGGGCCAGCCTGCCGCATTGCAACAGCCGACCGTGGGGAACGCAGCGTTCAGCCCGCGCCGCTGCCGTGCCAGCGGCGCGCCGCGCCCCACGCCGCGAAGGTCGTGCCGAAGCCGGCCCGCACGCCTTGCTGCAACACGGCCAAGGGGTCGGCGGCACCGCAGGCGCGGCGCAGCAGGCGTTCGGCCTCGCGCGATTCCAGCGCGCGGAACACGCTGAGCGGCCCGGGCAGGCGCACCGCCTCGCGCCAAGCCGATTGCAGGTCGGCCAGTTGCGCCTTGACCGCCGCGTCGCGCGCGGTGCTGCGCTGGCGCAAGGCGGTGCGGGCGAGGTCGTAGCGGGCCAGCCGCGCCATCGGCAGCGGCAGGCGGTCGCGCTCGGCGTCGTCTTCCAGCCGGCGCAGGGCGTACAACAAGTGGCCGAGCACGGCCACGCGCGCGGCGCGTTCCGGTGCCGCCCCGGGGCCGTACCACCACGCGGTTTCCAGCGCCGCCAGCGCGCCGTGCAGGGTATCGGCGGCGGCAAGCTGGGCGGGAAAATCCGCCGCCGTGCCCTCTTCCAGCTGCGCCATCGCGGCCATGACCGGGGCCAGCCAGCGTTCGGCGGGCATCGCGTGCGCGCGCTCGTCGTCGAACAGAACCTGGGTCAGCGGATGGCGGCCGCCGCTGGCGGCGGCGCCGGAGAGCTCCTCGGCCCACCAGTTGAGTTTGCCCAATGCCACCTGCGGCTCGCGGATGCCGTAGGCGGCGGACAGCAGCTCCTGCTCCAGCGCGGCCAATGCGATGTGGCCGGGGTATTTCGCCGGATCGACGAAGGCCAGCGCCATGCGCTGAGCCGGCTGCACCGCCAGCCACTTGTCGACGTAGCTCTGCAGCGCGCCGTGGGAAATCGCCAGCTCGCTCACGCGGACACCTGCAAGGCCAGCAACTCGGCCAGCTGGCGCGGATGCTCGATCACCGCGTCGGCGCCCCAGGCATGCGGATCGCCGCCGTCGAGATAACCCCAGCGCACCGCCACCGTGTACAGGCCGGCGGCGCGGCCGGCCTCGACGTCGCGCGCGTCGTCGCCCACGAACACGCAGCGCGCGGGCGCGACGCCGGCGCGCTCGCAGGCCAGCAGCACCGGCGCGGGATCGGGCTTCTTCACCGGCAAGGTATCGCCGCAGACCACGGCGCTGGCGCGCAGGTCCCAGTCCATGCGCCTGATCAGCTCCTCGGTGAGGAAGCCGGGCTTGTTGGTGACGATGCCCCAGCGCAGCTCGGCGGCTTCCAGCGCCGCCAGCAGCGGCTCGATGCCGTCGAACGGGCGCGTGTGCTGCGCCATGAGCTCCGCGTAGATGTCCAGGTAGCGCGGCATGCGCTGCAGCAGCGCCGCGTCGTCCTCGGCGAAGGCGCAGCGCAGGATCGCGCGGCCGCCGCGCGACACCACTTCGCGCACCACCGCATACGGCGGCGCCGCGGCGCCGACCTCGGCGCAGTACGCCTGCAGCGCGGCATACAAATCGGCGGCGCTGTCGAGCAGGGTGCCGTCGAGATCGAACAGCACCGCCTGCACCTCGCTGGGCATCGGTTTCACGCGGGTTTCCGGGCGCAGAGGATGTAGTTGATCGCGGTGACGCGGCTCAGCCATGCCTTGCGGCCGAGCGGGTTGTAGCCGAGGCCGCTGACGTCCTCCAGCTCCAGCCCCGCGTGGCGCAGCAGGCGCGCCAGCTCGGAGGGCTTGAGGAACTGCGCGTAGTGATGCGTGCCGCGCGGCAGCAGGCGCAGCAGGTATTCCGCGCCGAGGATCGCCGCGCCGAACGCGGCCGGCGTGCGGTTGAGCGTGGACAGGAACAGCCGCCCGCCGGGTTTCAGCATCGCGGCGAGATCGCGCACCAGCGCGGCGGGATCGGGCACGTGCTCGATCAGCTCCATGCAGCACACCGCGTCGAAGCTCGCCGGTTCGGCCTCCGCCAGCTCGGCCGAGGACTGCTTGCGGTAATCCACCGTGAGGCCGGATTCGTGCAGGTGCAGGCGCGCGATCTCGATCACCTTGAGGCCAAGGTCGATGCCGGTGACCTGGGCGCCCGCGCGCGCCAGCGCCTCGCTGAGCAGGCCGCCGCCGCAACCCACGTCGGCCACCTTCGCGCCGCGCAGGTCCACCCGCGCGGCGACGTAACCCGCACGCACGGGATTGAGGTCGTGCAGCGGGCGCGATTCGCCGTCCGGATCCCACCAGCGCGCGGCCAGCTGGTCGAAGCGGGCGATCTCGGCGGGGCTGACGTTGGCGACGGTCATGTTCGGGTCCACGGTGAATACGTGATTTTATTCAAAAGTGCAGCCAGGGATGGCCGCCGCTTGCTCTTCGCGCTCACGGATGAGCGCAAGAGCAAAACTAATCCACCAACCATTCGTGCACCGTGATGTCCCAGCCGCCGCTGGTGTACGCGGGATCGCGCTGGACGATGACCTGCGCCTCGGCGGCCGACTCGGCGCGCAGCAGGTAGGCGCCGCCGCTCTTGTCGCCGAACGGGCCGTTCATTTCGCAGCGCCCCTGCGCGCGCAGTTCGTCGAGGAACTGCCGATGCAGCGGCACGACCGCCGGATCGAGCTGCGGGCGACGCTTGAGCAGGACGAGATAACGAGTCATCACCCCTCCGCGAGCCGCTCGCGCCACGCATGCGCGCGAGCGAGGATGGCGGCCATGTCCATGTCCACCAGTTCGCGGTCGGCAAGCTTGCGCCGGCCGGCGATCCACACGTCGCTGACCTGGTGGCGACCGCTGGCGTAGGCCAGCTGCGAGGCCACGTGGTACAGCGGCTGGGTTTCCAGGTCCGACAGGCGCACGGCGGCGAGGTCGGCCTGCTTGCCGGCCTCGATCGAGCCGATCTTCGCCTCCAGCCCCATCGCCTTCGCGCTGCCCAACGTGGCCGCGTGCAGCGCGCTGGCGGCGTCGAACGCGGCGGCGTCCTGCGCCACCGCCTTGGCCAGCAGCGCCGCGGTGCGCAGCTCGCCGAACATGTCGAGGTCGTTGTTCGAGGCGCAGCCGTCGGTGCCGATGGCGAGGTTCACGCCGGCGCGGCGCAGCTTCTCCGCCGGGCAGAAACCGGAGGCGAGCTTGAGGTTGGATTCGGGGCAATGCACTACCGACACGCCGGCCTCGGCGCAGGCGGCGATCTCGCCGTCGGTGAGCTGGGTCATGTGCACCGCGATCAGGCGGTCGTTGACCAGGCCCAGCTTCTGCAGGCGCTGGAACGGGCGCAGGCCGCTCTTTTTCTTTTCTTCCTCGACCTCGTGCGCGGTCTCGTGCAGGTGCAGGTGCACCGGGATGTCGAGGTGGTCGGCGAGCACGCGGATGCGCGCGAAGCTCTCGTCCGACACCGTGTACGGCGCATGCGGCGCGAACGCGGTGGACACCAGCGCGTCGCCGCGGAAGCTGTCGTGCACTTCGCTGGCGCGCTCGAAGTATTCGTCCTGCGATTTCGCCCACGCGGTGGGGAACTCGATCACCGGCAGGCCGACCACCGCGCGGAAGCCCAGCTTGCGGTAGGTGGCGCCGATCGCGTCGGGGAAGAAGTAGTTCTCGTTGGCGCAGGTGGTGCCGCCGCGCAGCATCTCGGCCACCGCCAGCTCCACGCCGTCGCGCACGAATTCCGGCCCGATCACCTTGGCCTCGGCGGGCCAGATGTGCTGCTGCAGCCAGACCATCAGCGGCAGATCGTCGGCCAGGCCGCGCAGCAGGGTCATCGGGTTGTGCGTGTGCGCGTTGACCAGGCCGGGGATCAGCGCGTGCTCGGGCAGGCGCACGGTTTCGCGCGGGGCGTAGGCCGTGCGGGCGTCGGCGATCGGCAGCACTGCGACGATGCGGTCACCGCTCACCGCCACCGCGTGGTCTTCCAGCACCACGGCGTGCGGCTCGACCGGGACGACCCAGCGGGCTTCGATCAGGAGGTCGATGGGTTGGGGCTGGGTGTCGCTCATGGCAATCGGTTCCGTGATTCGGATATGCAAAGGGCGGCCCACCTTGCGGCGCCGCCCTCCAAGCTCGTCATTCCGGCGCAGGCCGGAATCCAGTGTGACACTCGTGCGAAGCACACAAAATAACGAGCGCTACGCGCGAGTGCTTCACTGGATCCCGGCTTTCGCCGGGATGACGAACCGGCAAAGGCGCGGGCTCAGCCCGCGCGCCGGTTCGTCACTTGCCGACGCGGCTGACGTATTCGCCGGTGCGGGTGTCGACCTTGATCACCTCGTCCTGACCCACGAACAGCGGCACGCGCACCACGGCGCCGGTTTCCAGCGTGGCCGGCTTGCCGCCGCCGCCGGAGGTGTCGCCGCGCACGCCGGGGTCGGTCTCGACGATCTTCAGCTCGACGAAGTTCGGCGCCTGCACCGCGATGATCTCGCCGTTGAACAGGGTGACCACGCACTCTTCCTCGCCCTTCAGCCACTTCGCGGCGTCGCCCACGCCGGCCTTGGTGGCCTGGTGCTGCTCGAACGATTCCTGGTGCATGAAGTGCCAGAACTCGCCGTCGGAGTACAGGTACTGCATGTCGGTGTCGGTGACGTCGGCGACCTCGAAGGAGTCGCTGGACTTCATCGTCTGCTCGGTGGTGCGGCCGGTCTTCAGGTTGCGGATGAAGATGCGGGTGAACGCCTGGCCCTTGCCGGGCTTGATGAACTCGGCTTCGGTGATGATCCACGGATCGTTGTTGTGAAGGATCTTCATGCCCTTCTTGACGTCGTTGAGACCGGCGGTGGCCATGCGGTGAACTCCAGGAGGTGAACGGGTATCGGGGGTTCGATCGGCCACCACCGCCGTGAGCGGCGGCTACAATGGACGGTTCGAGCATCCGGCACGCGCCGGACAAGGCCACACATGATAACCGCAAGCCCCGGCCCACGCATTACGCCCCCCGCCAGCACGCCGCCCGCCGACTGGCGGCAGCTGTGGCGCGAGGCCGTCACCGATGCCGGCGAACTGCTGGAACTGGTCGGCCTGGCCCACCTGGCCGCCGGGCTGCCGCCCGCCGATGCCGGCTTCGCCCTGCGCGTGCCGCGCGGCTTCGTGGCGCGCATGCGCCACGGCGATCCGCGCGATCCGCTGCTGCTGCAGGTGCTGCCGCAGCTGGCCGAGCTGGACGAGGTGCCCGGCTTCGTCGCCGACGCGGTGGGCGACCTCGCCGCGCGCGAGGCGCAGGGCGTGCTGCACAAGTACCACGGCCGCGCCCTGCTGATCGCCAGCGGCAGCTGCGCGGTGAATTGCCGCTACTGCTTCCGCCGGCACTTCCCCTACGGCGAGGAAATGGCCGCCGCCGGCCAGTGGCGGCAGGCGCTGGAGCACCTGCGCCGGGATCCCACGATCGGCGAGCTGATCCTCTCCGGCGGCGATCCGCTGGCGCTGTCCACCGCCAAGCTGGAGGAGCTGGCGCGCGGCCTCACCGGCATCCCGCACGTCACCCGCCTGCGCATCCACAGCCGCCTGCCGGTGGTGCTGCCCGAGCGCATCGACGACGCCTTCGTCGCCTGGCTGGAAGCCCTGCCGCTGCAGAAGGTGGTGGTGCTGCACGCGAACCACGCGAACGAATTCGACGACGGCGTGGACGCCGCCTGCGCGCGCCTGCGCGCGGCCGGCGCCACGCTGCTGAACCAGTCGGTGCTGCTGCGCGGCGTCAACGACGATGCCGAAGCCCTCGCTGCGCTGTCCGAGCGCATGTTCGCCGCCGGCGTGCTGCCCTACTACCTGCACCAGCTCGACCGCGTGCAGGGCGCTGCGCACTTCGAGGTGGACGACGCTCGCGCGCTGGCGCTCGTGGAGGCGCTGCGCGCCCGCCTGCCCGGCTATCTGGTGCCGAAGCTGGTGCGCGAGGTGGGCGGCGATCCCTCCAAGCGCCCGTTGTAAACCGGTGCCCGTTCACAGCCGCTCGGCGCTGCGCTGGCAGTTCCGCCGCCGATCCGTTACAACCGAGCCTGCACTTCGTCTCGCCGGGAAGGCGAGCGGCCTTCATTGCTTCCCGCAACACGGCAGCCCATGAAAAAAGACTTCGTCATCAGGATTCTCTTCATCGAACACTCGGTCGAGGAGGCGGAGCAGATCATCAGCCTGCTGCGCAACACCGGCATCGCGGTGCGGCCGGCGCGCGCCACCACCGCGGACCAGGTGCAGGCCGCGCTGGTCGAGCTGGAGCCGGACCTGGTGCTGTTCGACCCCGCCAACGGCGCCGTCACCCTGCCCGAGGTGGTGCGCATGCTCGACGCCCACGGCAGCGACTACTCCCTGCTCGGCCTGGTCGGCGCGCTGGACAACCGCGAGGTGGCCGAACTGTTCGAGCAGGGCGTGCATGGCATCGCCGCGCGCGGCATGCCCGGTCAGCTGCTGGCGGTGCTGCAGCGCGAATTCGACGCCTTGCAGGCCCGGCGCCAGCTGCGCCGGCTGGAAGCCACGCAGCGCGAGCTGGAGCGCCGCTGCGACGCCCTGCTCGACTCCTCCCGCGACGCCATCACCTACGTGCACGAGGGCGTGCACGTGCGCGCCAACCAGGCCTACCTAGAGACTTTCGGCCACGAAAGCTTCGACGACCTGCTCGGCATGCCGATCCTTGACATGATCGACGCCGACGACATCAACGAATTCAAGAACCTGCTGCGTGGCCACGCCCGCCAGGAGAAGCTGCCGAACCAGGTCAGCCTGCGCGCCCGCCGCGCCGACGGCAGCCCGTTCGACGCCACCGTGGAGTTCGCCCCGGCCACGTTCGAGGGCGAGCCCTGCCTGCAGATCGTGTTCCGCCGCCAGCTGGTCGACCCGGCCGCGCTGGAGCAGCTGCAGCGCGACCCGGTCACCGGCCTGTACAGCCGCGCGCGCCTGCTCGAATGCGTGGACGACGCCGTGCACGCCGCCGCGAACGGCAAGAAGGGCCAGTCCTTGCTGCTGGTCGAACCGGACAACTGGGCGGCCATCGTGTCCAGCGTGGGCCTGGGCAAGGCCGACGAGCTGCTGGCCGGCTTCGCCGACCGCGTGCGCAAGCTGCTCGCCGCCGACGACGTGGCCGGCATGCTGGCCGAGCACACCTTGGGCGTGATCCTGTCGCCGCGGCCGGACGAGGCGGTGCGCGCCTGGATCGACCGGCTGCAGCATGTGATCAGCGCGGACATCTTCGACGCCGGCAACCGCTCCATCACCATCACCGCCAGCATCGGCGGCAGCCTGCTGGGCGAGAAGAACGCGAACGCCGACCAGTTGCTGGAACAGGCCGGCCGCGCGCTGCGCAACGCCAGGGACCTGGGCGGCAACACGATGGAACTGCACGACCCGGCGGCGCGCGAGAAGGCCGACGAGCAGCGCGATCGCGAATGGTTCGAGCTGCTGCAGCAGGCGCTGGCCAACGACGGCATGGTGCTCTACCACCAGCAGACGATCAGCCTGCAGGATGCCGAGGGCGACTACTCGGAGATCCTGCTGCGCATGAACGGGCCGCAAGGCGAGGTGATGCCCGGCGTGTTCATGCCGATCGCCGAGAAGCACGGCCTGAACGGCGCGATCGACCGCTACGTGCTCAGGCACGCCGTCGAAGCGCTGCGCCGCCGCGAACGCCAGGGCGTCGCCACCACCTTCTTCGTCAAGCTCACCACCGACTCGCTGCAGGACGCGAGCCTGCTGCCCTGGCTGGACGAGCAGCTGCGCCAGGCCGCGCTGAAACGCAGCCGGCTGGTGCTGGAGATGACCGAGAGCAAGGTGATGACCCTGCTGCGCCCCGCGCAGGAGTTCGTCACGGCGTGGAAGAAGCTCGGCGGCCGCTTCGCGCTGGAGCAGTTCGGCTCCGGCCTCAACTCGTTCCAGCTGCTCAACCACATCGACGCGGACTACCTGAAGATCGACCGCAGCTACATGGCCGACCTGCCGCAGCACCCCGAGAACCAGAAGAAGGTGGCCGAACTCTGCCAGCAGGCGCGCGCGCTGCAGAAGCAGACCATCGCCGAATGGGTCGAGGACGCCACCAGCACCTCGCTGCTGTTCGCGGCGGGCGTGGACTTCGTGCAGGGCAACTTCCTGCAGGTGCCGCAGCGGCTGGATTGAACGCGGCGCCGGCGGACGCGAAAAACCCGCGGATCGCTCCGCGGGTTTTTCGTTTCCGGCTTGCCGAAAGGCGCGTGCGCTTACTTGGCACCGGCAGCCTTGTTGGCAGCCTTGATCGCGGCGGCGGCGGCGATGTCTTCCTTGATGCGGGCCGCCTTGCCTTCCAGGCCGCGCAGGTAATACAGCTTGGCGCCGCGCACCTTGCCCTTGCGCTTCACTTCGACCGAGTCGATCGCCGGGCTGTGCGCCTGGAACACGCGCTCCACGCCGGTGCCGTGCGAAATCTTGCGCACGGTGAAGGCCGAATGCAGGCCGCGGTTGCGCTTGGCGATGACGATGCCCTCGAACGCCTGCACGCGCTCGCGGTTGCCTTCCTTCACCTTGACGTTGACCACCACGGTGTCGCCGGCGCCGAACTCCGGCAAGGGGCGGGTGATCTGCTCGGCTTCGAACTGCTGGATGATCTTGTTCATGGCGACCTCAGTGGTTTGCGACGTTCCGTGCCGCGGTAGTTCTGTAAGCGGCCATCCCTGACCGCAAGGTTGGTTTTTGCGATCGTCCTTGATCGCGAGAATCAAACAGCGGTCATCCATGACCGCACTCTTCAATTTCCACCCGCCGCGCAGTATTCGCGACGGAATTCTTCCAGCAACGCGCGGGACTGCGCATCCAGCGCGCGTTGCGCCAACAGCTCCGGGCGCCGCAGCCAGGTCCGGCCCAGCGCCTGCTTCAGGCGCCAGCGGCGGATCGCCGCGTGGTCGCCGGAGAGCAGCACCGGCGGCACCTCGCCGTAGGCGTCGTGCACCGGCTTGGCGTAGTGCGGGCAGTCCAGCAGGCCGTTCGAGAACGAATCCTGCTCGGCGGACTGCGCGTCGTTCAACGCACCGTCCTGCAACCGCCCCACCGCGTCGATCACCACCGCCGCGCCCAGCTCGCCGCCGGACAGCACGTAGTCGCCGATGGAAAGCTCCTCGTCGACCTCGTGCGCCAGCAGGCGTTCGTCCACGCCCTCGTAACGCCCGCAGAGCAAGGCGATGCGCGGCAGCTTGGCCAGCGCTTCCACCCTGCCCTGCGTGAGCCGCGCTCCCTGCGGACTCAGGTAAATCACGTGCACCGGTTCCGGTGCGGCCTCGCGCATCGCCTTCAGGGCATCGCGCAGCGGCTGGATCAGCATCACCATCCCGGGCCCGCCGCCGCAGGTGCGGCCGTCCACGGTACGGTAATGGTCGGTGGCGTAGTCGCGCGGGTTCCAGGTTTCCACCTGCAGCAGCTCGCGCTGCTGCGCGCGTCCCACCACACCGACCGCGGCGCACTGGCGCATGAAGTCGGGAAACAGCGTGACGACGTCGATACGCACGACCCTAGAACTCCGGGTCCCAGTCCACCACCATGCGCCCGCCGGACAAGTCCACCGAACGCACCACACTGCCCTGGATGAAGGGGATCAGCCGCTCGCGCGTGCCGTCCCGCACCACCACCACGTCGTTGGCGCCGGTGGCGAACAGGTGGCTGACCCGCCCGAGCGCCGCGCCTTCGGTGGTGACGACCTCAAGCCCTTCGAGGTCGACCCAGTAATACTCGTCCTTGCCGGGAGGCGGCAGCTGCTCGCGGGCGACGTAGATGTCGCTGCCGACGAGGGCGGCTGCCGTGTCGCGGTCGTCCACGCCGGGCAGGTGGGCCACCAGGCCCTTGCCCTGCGGGCGCCCTTGCGCTCCCGCGATCTCCGTGACCGCCTCCGGCGCCGTTGCCAGCAGCCAGGGTTGGTAGCGGAAGATCTGCGTGCGCGGCTCGGTCCAGGATTCCAGCTTGACCCAGCCCTGCACGCCATACAGCCCGACGATGCGCCCGACCGGGACGCGCCGACCGGCTGCCGTCACGTTCAGGCCGCCTGCTGCTTGCCGGCTTCCTTCACGAGCGCCGCGACCTTGTCGGAGAGCTGGGCGCCCTTGCCCACCCACTCCTGCACGCGCGCCACGTTCAGCTCGAGACGCTTGTCCTTGCCCGAGGCGACCGGGTTGTAGTAGCCCACGTTCTCGATGTTGCGGCCGTCACGCTTGTTGCGCTGATCGGTGACCACGACGTGGTAGAACGGGCGGCCCTTGGCGCCACCGCGCGAAAGACGAATCTTGACCATGATGAAAGCTCCAGAGATGCCGGAAACGCCGGCCACACGCACGTGGGCGTGCGCGGTAAACGCGGCATTTTAGGGGGACGTGGGGGAAAAAGGAAGAGGTGGCGCGGTTTCGGGCGCCAGTCCGCCTGAAAAGCCAGAGCCTTGCTTGATGCCTTTGAAGGGCAGTCCTGCCCTTCAAAGGCTCGCCCCGGTCGGCTCGCCGACCGGGGCTCCGTCCGGCAATCGCCAAGCGATTGCCGGACGAGCGGGCCATCCATGGCCCGCGCTGACGGGCCTTGCCCGTCAGCGGGGCGGCAGCATGCCGCCCATCCCGCCCATGCCCTTCAGTGCGCCGCTCATCTGCCGCAGCAGGCCCTTGCCGCCGCCCTTGGAGAGCTTGGACATCATCTTCTCCATCTGCATGTACTGCTTGAGCAGGCGGTTGACGTCGGCGGGCTGGGTGCCGGAGCCCTTGGCCACGCGGGCGCGACGCGAGCCGTTCAGGGTGTCGGGGTGGCGGCGTTCCTTCGGCGTCATCGAGCCGATGATCGCCACCATGCGCTTGATCTCGCCGTCGTTGACCTTGGACTTCACGCTGTCGGGCAGGCTGGAGACGCCGGGCAGCTTGTCCATCAGGCCGGCGAGGCCGCCCATGTTGTTCATCTGTTCGAGCTGGTCGCGCATGTCGTTCAAGTCGAAGCGCTTGCCCTTCATCACCTTCTGGGCGAGCTTCTGCGCCTTCTCCTGGTCGACCTTGCGCTCGACCTCCTCGACCAGCGACAGCACGTCGCCCATGCCGAGGATGCGCTGCGCCACGCGATCCGGGTGGAACGGCTCCAGCGCATCGGTCTTCTCGCCGGCACCGAGGAACTTGATCGGCCGGCCGGTGACGTAGCGCACCGACAGCGCCGCGCCGCCGCGGGCGTCGCCGTCGGTCTTGGTCAGTACCACGCCGGTGAGCGGCAGCGCGTCGCTGAACGCCTTGGCGGTGGTGGCGGCGTCCTGGCCGGTCATCGAGTCGACCACGAACAGCGTTTCGACCGGCGCGATCGCGGCGTGCAGCGCCTTGATCTCGGCCATCATCGCCTCGTCCACGTGCAGGCGGCCGGCGGTATCGACCAGCAGCACGTCGACCACCTCGCGGCGGGCGGCGAGGATCGCGTTCTTCGCGATCTCGACCGGATCCTGCCCGGCCTCGGACGGGAAGAACTTCACGCCGACCTGTTCGGCCAGCGTGCGCAGCTGCTCGATGGCGGCCGGACGGTAGACGTCGCAGCTCACCACCATCACCTTTTTCTTCTTGCGCTCGGTGAGCAGGCGCGCCAGCTTGGCCACCGTGGTGGTCTTGCCCGCGCCCTGCAGGCCGGCCATCAGCACCACCGCGGGCGGCGTCACCGCGAGGTTCAACTCGCTGTTGGCGGTGCCCATCACCGTGGTCAGCTCGTCGCTGACCACCTTCACCAGCGCCTGGCCCGGCGACAGGCTCTTCATCACGTCCTGGCCGACCGCGCGCACCTTCACGCGCTGGATCAGCGCCTGCACCACCGGCAGCGCCACGTCGGCCTCCAGCAGCGCGATGCGCACCTCGCGCAGGGCCTCGCGGATGTTTTCCTCGGTCAGCCGGCCGCGGCCGCGCAGGCGGTTGACGGTGGCGGACAGGCGTTGGCTGAGCGATTCGAACATGGGCGCGGCATCAGTCGGTATGAGCGAACGGGTGATTATAACCGAGGCCGCTCAGCGCGCCGGCTGCGCCTTCACCCAGGCCGCGATGTCGCCGATCACCTGCGCATCCACGTGGGCCGGCGCCTGGTAATCGGCCACCGTGCCGGTCTTGCCCGCCGGCATGAACAGGTGGCTGAGGCCGGGATACAGGTGAAAGTCCGTGTGCGGCCGCCCCGCCAGCGCCTGCTGCCAGCGCGCGAAATCCAGCGTGGGCGAGATCTGGAAATCGCTGCCGCCCTGCAGGATCAGCAACGGCATCGGCAGCGCCTTCGCCGCCTCCACCGGATGGACCTCGTGCAGGCTCAGCCAGTAGCGCTGCGGCAGGCCGCCGAACGAGCCCGCCGGCGGATGCCGCGGATCGGCCGTGGCCAGCAGTTTCCGCTCGGCCGCGATGGCCTGCTCGCCGGCCGCGATCTGCGCCGCCGTCTCGTGGCCGCGCTGGCCCTGCTCGCGCACCTGCTGGGCCGACACATCCAGCAAGGGCCGCGCCGGCGCCGCCAGCAGGATCAGCCCGGCCAGTTGCGGATCGCGCTGGCCGATACGCGGCGCCAGCATCGCGCCCAGGCTGTGGCCGAGCACGAACACGCGCCGCGGATCGATGCCGGGCTGCTGCGCCAGCAGGCGCGCGGCGGCGAGCGCGTCGTCGGTCACCTCGTCGTCCACGGTAAAGGCCTGTGTGTCGATCTGCGCGGCGTGGGCATACGTGCGCTTGTCGTAACGCAACGTAGCCACGCCGGCCTTGGCCAGGCCCGCGGCGAGATCGCGGAACGGCTTGTTCGGGTCGATTGTCTCGTCCCGGTCGTGCGGCCCGGAACCGGCCACCAGCAGCACCGCCGGAAACGGTCCCTTGCCCTCGGGCAGGGTCAGCGTGCCCGGCAACGGCCCCAGCGGCGAAGGCACCGGCAAGGCCCGCGACGCCGCGCTGGCGATCGCCGGCTCCGGCGCGGCAGTCGCGGCTTGCACCGAAGCCGCCGGCACCACGCGGAAGCCGTCGATGCGATCCTGCGCATCGCAGTGGATGACCGCCGCCAGCGGCGTGCCGGAGAACTCCATCCGCGCCACCAGCGCTTCCTGCCCGCCCAGCGATTGCGGCGCCAGGGCGCCCAGCGACTTGAAGCTGCCGGCCTGCGCCTGCAGCTGGCCCCAGACCTGGCGCAGCATGTCGGGCGTGAGCTTGCCGGCTATCACCGGCGAGAAATCCTTGCCCACCTGGTCGTAATGTCCCTGCGTCCACGCCACCAGCGCCGCTTGCCCGTGGGTGCGGCAGGCGTCGGTCGCCTTCGCCACCACGGGTGCGGCCAGCGTCAGGCCCAGCAGCGCGGTCATTACGCTCTTTGCTCGATTGACCATGTCTCAACCCTCCCGATCAGCGGCTGCCTTCCAACCGCAGGTGGACGTAGTACGAATATGCCGCTGCAATCAGCCATACCGCTGCCAGCACGATCAGCAGCAACCAGGGCGCGGGATCGGCCAAGGCGATGAGCACTACCGCCAAGCCGCCGAGCATGAACAACCGGCCGCCGAAGCGGTGCGTCTGCTCCCACACCACGTCGCTGGCCAGCGTCCACGGCGTGCGGATGCCGATGAAGAAGTTGCGCCGCAGCTTGCCCATGTAGTTGCCGAGCAGCAGGTACAGCACGCCGGCCGCCAGCATGACGATGGTCGGCATCGATACGGCATAGCCGGCCCCGGACAGCAAGATGCCGAGGCTGGCGACCAGCACGAAGCCCTGCATGGCCAGCATCAGCACGCCCCACACACCTTCGAACCGCCTGATCGCGAACTGGCGCGGCGAAACTGCCGGCAGCACCACGGAAAGCAGCACGAGACCAAGCACACCCAGTGCCGGGAATGCAGCCGCCCAGAAACGCGACGTGACGCCGTCGACGTGGTTGTGCATGTCCCAGTGCGTCGGTACCGCCGCCGGCAGTTGCGGGTACAACCATGCGCCGGCGGCCACCGCCACCGCGACGAAGGCCGCGGACACCAGCAGGTTGCGATGCAGTTTCATCGTTTGCCTCCATGACTCCCGATCGACGGAAACAGGTCCAGCACCATGCGCGTGAAGTCCTCCATCACGGTGCTGTTGAGCGAGTAGACGATGTACTGGCCCTGTCGCTCGGTGCGTACCAGGTCGGCGTGCTTGAGTACCGCGAAGTGGTGTGACAGCGAGGCCGGCGTGATGTCGAACGCCGCGCCGATCTCGCCGGCGCTCAGCGCGCCGCCCTGCAGGCGCTTGAGGATCGCGCGCCGGGTGGGATCGGCCAGCGCCTTGAACACTTCCTGCTGCTTCATCTGCCTCGCCGTACCCGATACGCGCATCGATATTTAGGCAAACATCTAAATATCGCCAGTGACGGAAGTCACGCCCCGTCGTTCACGCATACCGCAGCCCTGTGCGAAACTCGTCTGCCATGTCGCTCGTCCTGCCTTCCATCCTCGCCATCGTGTGCTACCTCGGCGGCGCCAGCCTGCTGGCAGCGCCGCTCACCGGCTGCCCGCGCGCACCGCAGCGGCTCGGGCTGTCCATTGCCACGCTGGCCGTGCTGCTGCACGTCGCGGTACTGCTGGGCGCGCACGGCGGGCGGCTGGACCTGCATTTCTTCGCCGCGCTGTCGCTGGTGGCCTGCGTGGTGGCGGCGCTGACCCTGCTGGTGAACCTGTCGCGACCGGTGGCCGGGCTGGGCGTGATCGTGTTTCCGCTGGCGGCGCTGCTGCTGGCGCTGGACGCGTTCCTCGCGCCGCCGACCACGCCGAACCCGCTGGACTGGCAGATCAGCCTGCACGTGGCGATCGCCCTGCTCGGCTACAGCCTGCTGTCGATCGCCGCACTGGTGGCGGTGCTGCTGGCGGTGCAGGAGCGCGCGCTGCGCATGCACCGCCCGATCCGGCTGATGCGCGCGCTGCCGCCGCTGGTGCAGACCGAGTCGCTGCTGTTCCGCCTGATCGGCGCCGGCTTCGCCCTGCTCACATTGACCCTGCTGAGCGGCGCGCTGTTCATCCAGAACATCCGTGCCCAGCACCTGATTCATACCACCGTGCTCAGCGTGCTGGCCTGGTTGATCTTCGGCGTGCTGCTGTGGGGTCGCTGGAAGCACGGCTGGCGCGGGCGCAGCGCGGTGAACCTGTGCTTGATCGGCATGGTCGTGCTGCTCTTGGCCTTCTTCGGCAGCAAGGCGGTGCTGGAGCTGGTGCTGCACCGGGGCGTGTAACGGGACTCGGGACTCGGGACTCGGGACTCGGGAAAAGCGTACGGCGGCGCCTATTCGCCGCGCAAACGCACGTCGCCGGGGGCGAGATCGCCCTTGGCCTCGGCCTGCGCCTGGCGCTGTTCCTCGAAGAAGCGCTGCACCTGCTGGCACACCGCCATGGTGTTGTCGTGGGCCAGCGCGGAGACGAGGAACCACGGCGCCTTCCAGTCGAGGCGGCGCACGATGTCCTCGGCCACCTGCTGGCGCTCGTCCTCGGGCAGCGCGTCGGACTTGTTCAGCACCAGCCAGCGCGGCCGCTCCAGCAGCTCGGGATTGAACTTCGCCAGTTCGTGCTCGATCGCGCGCACCTGCTCCACCGGGTCGGTGTCGTCGACGGGCGCAATGTCGACCAGGTGCAGCAGCAGGCTGGTGCGCGACACGTGGCGCAGGAACTGGATGCCCAGCCCGGCGCCGTCGGCGGCGCCCTCGATCAGGCCGGGGATGTCGGCGATCACGAAGCTCTGGTCGGTGCCCAGGCTGACCACGCCGAGGTTCGGGTGCAAGGTGGTGAACGGGTAATCCGCCACCCGCGGCGTGGCCGCCGACACCGCGCGGATGAAGGTGGACTTGCCCGCGTTCGGGAAACCGAGCAAGCCCACGTCGGCGAGCAGGCGCAGCTCCAGCTTCAGCTCGCGCTCCTCGCCCGGCGTGCCGTTGGTGAACTGGCGCGGCGCGCGGTTCACCGAGCTCTTGAAATGGATGTTGCCGAGCCCACCCTTGCCGCCCTGCGCCACCAGCAGGCGCTGGCCGTTGGCGGTGAGGTCGCCGATCGTCTCGCCGGTGGCCACGTTGGTGACCATGGTGCCCACCGGCACGCGGATCACGGTGTCCTCGCCGCCCTTGCCGTACATCTGGCTGCCCATGCCGTTCTGGCCGCGCTGCGCCTTGTAGCTGCGCTGGTGGCGGAAATCGACCAGGGTATTGAGCCCCTCGTCGGCCACCAGCCACACCGAGCCGCCGCTGCCGCCGTCGCCGCCATCCGGCCCGCCGAACGGGATGAACTTCTCGCGCCGGAAACTCGCGCAGCCGTTGCCGCCCGCGCCGGCCTGGACCTGGATGATTGCTTCGTCGACGAATTTCATGGGGGATCGCTGGGCCTGATTGATGCGGGACTCGGGACTCGGGACTCGGGACTCGGGACTCGGGACTCGGGGGAAGCATACGCGGTTGCGAATCGCGCAACGGCAAAGGAAGGTCTGATTTTGCTCGTCATCCCAGCGAAAGCTGGGATCCAGCGTCTGTAGACCACTGAAAGCAACGGCGCTGGATTCCTGCTTTCGCAGGAATGACGAGCAGGAAGTCGGATTGATCAGACCGTCCCAAACTCCCCCATTCCATAAAACGAAAGCCCCGCCGAAGCGGGGCTTTCGTTGCAACGTCGCGGAAGCTCAGGCTTTCACGACGCTGACGAAGCGGCGGCTGTGCTCGCCGCGGGTCTTGAACTCCACCTTGCCGTCCACCAGGGCGAACAGGGTGTGGTCGCGGCCGAGGCCCACGCCGGTGCCGGCATGGAACTGGGTGCCGCGCTGACGCACGATGATGTTGCCGGCCTCGACGGCCTGGCCGCCGTACACCTTCACGCCCAGGTACTTCGGGTTGGAGTCGCGACCGTTGCGGGACGAACCTACGCCTTTTTTGTGTGCCATGACTGTTTACTCCGGCTGTATCAGGCGTTGATGCCCGTGATCTCGACTTCGGTGAAGTGCTGGCGATGGCCCTGCTGCTTCTTGAAGTGCTTGCGGCGGCGGAACTTGACGATGCGCACCTTGTCGGCGCGGCCGTGCTTGCGCACGGTGGCGGACACGGTGGCGCCGGCCACGGTCGGCGCGCCGACGGTGATCGACTCGCCTTCGCCGACCAGCAGCACCTGGTCGAACTTCACGGCGGCGCCTTCTTCGGCGTCCAGCAGCTCCACGCGCAGGACGTCGCCCTGCTGCACGCGGTACTGCTTGCCGCCGGTCTTGATGACTGCGTAACTCATGGGAATATCCCTTCTGTCGTTATTCTCTTGGGTGCCGTCGCGGCCTTTCGGGCCGGACGAACCGCGGATTGTAGCCAGCCGGCGGGGCGCTGGTCAAATCCTGACCAGCCGGGGAAGCGCGGGCCCGGCGCACGCCCTGCATCGGGCAATAACTGACCTGCCCGGTTTGATATAGTTCGCTTTTCCCCTTGCGACCCCACGCATGGACACCATCCGCATCCGCGGTGCACGCACGCACAACCTCAAGAACATCGATCTCGACCTGCCGCGCGACAAGCTGATCGTGATCACCGGCCTGTCCGGTTCCGGCAAATCCTCGCTCGCCTTCGACACCATCTACGCGGAGGGCCAGCGCCGCTACGTGGAGTCGCTATCGGCCTACGCGCGGCAGTTCCTGTCGATGATGGAGAAGCCCGACGTCGACCACATCGAGGGCCTGTCGCCGGCGATCTCGATCGAGCAGAAATCCACCTCGCACAACCCGCGCTCCACCGTGGGCACGATCACCGAGGTCTACGACTATCTGCGCCTGCTGTACGCCCGCGTGGGCACGCCGCGCTGCCCCGACCACGGCATCCCGCTGGAGGCGCAGACGGTGAGCCAGATGGTGGACGCCACGCTCGCGCTCGATCCGGAGAAGCGCTACATGCTGCTGGCCCCGGTGGTGCGCGAGCGCAAGGGCGAGCACGTGCAGGTGTTCGAGCAGCTGCGCGCACAGGGCTTCGTGCGCGCCCGCGTGGACGGCGCCGTGTACGACCTCGACGCGGTGCCGCCGCTGGGCCTGCGCATCAAGCACACCATCGAGGCGGTGATCGACCGCTTCCGCCCGCGCGAGGACATCAAGCAGCGCCTCGCCGAATCCTTCGAGACCGCGCTGCGGCTGGGCGACGGCCTGGTGATCCTGGCCGACATGGACGATCCGCAAGCGAAGGAGCAGCTGTACTCCTCGCGCTATTCCTGCCCGGTGTGCGACTACTCGCTGCCGGAACTCGAACCGCGGTTGTTCTCGTTCAACTCGCCGGTGGGCGCCTGCCCGAGCTGCGACGGCCTCGGCGTGACCCAGGTGTTCGACCCCGCGCGCGTGGTGGGCCATCCGGAGCTGCCGCTGTCCGCCGGCGCGATCCGCGGCTGGGACCGGCGCAACCCGCACTACTTCCAGATGCTGCAATCGCTGGCCGCGCATTACGGCTTCGACGTGGACACCGCCTGGGCCGACCTGCCCAAGGCGACGCAGCAGGCGGTGCTGTACGGCAGCGGCAAGGAGAAGATCGCCTTCCGCTACCTCACCGAGCGCGGCGGCCGGGTCACCCGCGAGCACACGTTCGAAGGCATCCTGCCGAACCTCGAACGGCGCTACAAGGAAACCGAATCCGCCGCGGTGCGCGAGGAGCTGGCGAAGTACATCAGCGACCATCCCTGCCCCGAGTGCGAAGGCCAGCGCCTGAACCGTTCGGCGCGCCACGTGTTCGTGGCCGACCATGCGCTGCCCGCATTGACCAACCGCTCGATCGACGACGCGCTGGCGTTCTTCGCGGACCTCACGCTCAGCGGCTGGCGCGGCGAGATCGCGGCGAAGATCGTCAAGGAGATCCGCGAGCGCCTGACTTTCCTCAACGACGTCGGCCTCAACTACCTCACGCTGGACCGCCAGGCCGACACGCTCTCCGGCGGCGAGGCGCAGCGCATCCGCCTCGCCTCGCAGATCGGCGCCGGCCTGGTCGGCGTGATGTACGTGCTGGACGAGCCCTCCATCGGCCTGCACCAGCGCGACAACGAGCGCCTGCTCGGCACGCTCACCCGCCTGCGCGACCTCGGCAACACGGTGATCGTGGTGGAGCACGACGAGGACGCGATCCGCATGGCCGACCACGTGCTCGACATCGGCCCCGGCGCCGGCGTGCACGGCGGCGAGGTGGTGGCGCAGGGCACGGTGAAGGACATCCTCGCCGTGCCGCGCTCGGTCACCGGCCAGTTCCTCTCCGGCACGCGCGCGATCGAGGTGCCGAAGCAGCGCCGCCAGCCCAACGACGACGCCTACTGGCTGCGCCTGCACGGCGCCAGCGGCAACAACCTGAAGCACGTGGACCTGGCGATTCCCGCCGGCCTGTTCACCTGCGTCACCGGCGTCTCCGGCTCGGGCAAGTCCACGCTCATCAACGACACCCTGTTCCGCCTCGCCGCCACCGAACTCAACGGCGCCAGCGCGCAGCCCGCCCCGTTCAAGTCGGTGGAAGGCCTGCAGCTGTTCGACAAGGTGGTGGACATCGACCAGTCGCCGATCGGCCGCACGCCGCGCTCCAACCCCGCCACCTACACCGGCCTGTTCACCCCGCTGCGCGAGCTGTTCGCCCAGGTGCCCGAGGCGCGCGCACGCGGCTACGAGCCGGGCCGCTTCAGCTTCAACGTGCGCGGCGGCCGCTGCGAGGCATGCGAGGGCGACGGCATGCTGAAGGTGGAGATGCACTTCCTGCCCGACGTCTACGTGCCCTGCGACGTCTGCCACGGCAAGCGCTACAACCGCGAGACGCTGGAGATCCACTACAAGGGCCACACCATCGCCGACGTGCTCGACATGACGGTGGAGGACGCGCTGAAGCTGTTCGAGAACGTGCCCACCATCGCGCGCAAGCTCGACACCCTGCGCGCGGTGGGCCTCGACTACATCAAGCTTGGCCAGAGCGCGACCACGCTGTCCGGCGGCGAGGCGCAGCGCGTGAAGCTCTCGAAGGAGTTGAGCAAGCGCGACACCGGCAACACGCTGTACATCCTCGACGAGCCCACCACCGGCCTGCACTTCCACGACATCGAGCAGCTGCTCGACGTGCTGCACCAGCTGGTCGACCAGGGCAACACCGTGGTGGTGATCGAGCACAACCTCGACGTGATCAAGACCGCCGACTGGATCGTCGACCTCGGCCCCGAAGGCGGTGCCGGCGGCGGCCGCATCCTGGTCGCCGGCACGCCCGAAACCGTGGCCGCCACGCCCGGCTCGCACACCGGCCACTTCCTCGCGCCGCACCTCAAGCCCGCCAAGCCCGCCACCGCGAAGCGCGCGAAGAACACCCTCAAGCACATCGCCTCGGCCGACAAGCACAAGCCGATGCGCGGAAAGAAGAAGACCCCATGAGCAAGCCCAGCAGCGAAACACCCAAGCCCCCGCGCCGCCGCAAGAAGGCGGCCGCCGAAGCGACCGACGTCACGCCACCGGCTACGTCTCCCGCGCCGGCCGATGCCGCACCACGCCCGCTGTTCGTCGCCGAACTCGCCGCACGCTGGCGCGACCTCGACGCCTTCAACCACGTCAACAACTCGAACTACCTCACCTACCTGGAGGAAGCGCGGCTGCAGTGGCTGAAACACGTGCCCGGCCCGTGGTTCGACGAACACAGCATGCCGGTGATGGCCGCCGCCCAGCTCAACTACCGCCGCCCGATCGAATGGCCGGCGCAACTGCACGTGCAGCTCTACTGCGAACGCATCGGCAACAGCTCGATGACCATCGCGCACCGCCTCGTGGACGCCCGCGACGCCGGCGTCCTGTACTGCGACGGCCACGTGGTATTGGTGTGGATGGACCCGGCCACCGGCAAGCCGGTGCCGCTGCCGGCGGCGATTCGCGACGCGGTCGGCTGACGCGCTTATCCTCTCTCCCACTTGCAGGGAGGTTTTTTGCTCTCGCGCTATCGCAAGCGACAGAGCGGTTTCGGTCGCCTGCCGCAAGGAACAAGGCGGTTTCGGTCGCCTGCCGGCGCCCGAGTTCCTTCTCTTTGCTGGCCCACGCCACCGCAGGAGCGGTGGCGAACGGCGAAGCCGGCCCGAAGGGCGGAGGGCAGGATGCCCGGAGTCAAGAGAAGTAACCAAGAGAAATGGCCTGTTCAATCCGCCGACCCTACAAGCCCGCCGTGTCGAGTGGGTTGGACCAACGCTCGTCGACACGTCGCCCTACAGCGGCCACCCCGCGACGTATCTGGAAACCGAGGGGTAAAACTTCGCAGCGCTTCGCCTCGCGCTGTATCTCCCTCCCCTGCGTGCAGGGGAGGGTTGGGGTGGGGTGCTCTTGATCTTGCCGTTGCTTCTGCGCGCAGGAGCGCGCTGCTTTTCCGGGGCCCCTATGCGGCGGTGAGGCGTGGACGATCAGGCCGCACAGCGGGCGAGCCCATGGATGGGCTCGCCTTTTCGACCGGGCAGGATGCCCGGCCGAAAAGCCCGGCCACGCCTCACGCACTCGCAGGGCAGGATGCCCGGAGAGCGCCGCATCGGGGTGCCCTTTCTCTTTGGTTCCTTTCTCTTTGGGCACGCAAAGAGAAAGGAACTCGGGCCGCGGCAGCGGCACGAAACCGCTTTGAAACTTGCGTAAGCACAGGAGCAGAAGCAAAGCCCCCCCTCACCCCCACCCTCTCCCCCAACGATGAACCCGTTGGGAGGAGAGGGAGTGGACGTTGCGGCCCCGCGGACGGGAAGGCACACGCGCACCGAATCCAGCGAGACGAAACCGCGCCAAGCCCCACCACCTACAATGCGCCCATGCGCCCCACCCCCTCCATCGACTATGCCGCCCTGGCCCGCGACATCAAGCAATGGGCGCGCGAGCTGGGCTTCGCCGAGGCCGGCATCAGCGGGGTGGAACTGGCCGAGGACGAGGCTCATCTGGAGCGCTGGCTGGCGGACGGCCGCCACGGCGAGATGGAGTACATGGCGCGCCACGGCAGCAAGCGCGCGCGGCCGGCCGAACTGGAGCCGGGCACGCAGCGGGTGATCTCGGTGCGCATGGACTACCTGCCGCCGGGCACCGCGCATGCCTGGCAGGTACTCAAGGATGGCGAAGCCGGCTACGTGTCGCGCTATGCGCTGGGCCGCGACTACCACAAGCTGATGCGCAACCGCCTGCAGAAGCTGGCCGAGCGCATCCACGGCGTGGTGGGCGACTTCGGCTACCGCGCCTACGTCGATTCCGCGCCGGTGCTGGAGAAGGCGCTGGCGCGCAACGCGGGGCTGGGCTGGATCGGCAAGCACACCGTGCTGATCAGCCGCCACGCCGGCTCGTACTTCTTCCTCGGCGAGCTGTACACCGACCTGCCGCTGCCGGTGGACACGCCGGCCACCGAGCATTGCGGCAGCTGCACGCGCTGCATCGCCGCCTGCCCCACCGGCGCGATCCTCGGGCCGTACCAGCTCGACGCGAAGCGCTGCATCTCCTACCTCACCATCGAGCTCAAGGGCTCGATCCCCGAGGAACTGCGCGCGCCGATGGGCAACCGCATCTTCGGCTGCGACGACTGCCAGCTGGTCTGCCCGTGGAACAAGTTCGCCCAGATCGCGGTGGAGCCGGACTTCGCGCCGCGCCACCACCTCGACGGCGCGAAGCTGGTCGAACTGTTCGCATGGAGCGAGGAGGAATTCCTGAAGCGCACCGAAGGCATGGCGATCCGCCGCACCGGCTACGAAGGCTGGCTGCGCAACATCGCGGTGGCGCTGGGCAATGCGCCGAAGTCGGAAGCCGTGCTCGCCGCGCTGCGCTCGCGCGCCGACGATCCTTCGCCCGTGGTACGCGAGCACGTGGCCTGGGCGCTGGCGCGGCAATCGGCAGGCGCACGCCCGTAGGAGCGCACCCTGTGCGCGACAAACAGGGAGTGAGTGAAGAGGAGTGAGAAGTGAGAGAAAGCGAACGACCTCGCACCCTGCTTTTCTCTCACTTCTCACTTCTCAACACTCACTTCTCGGTATCGCGCACAGGGTGCGCTCCTACGGGCGGAAACCTTCAGGCGGGGATATCGAACACCTGCCGCAGATACGCCACGTAGGCCGCGTCCTCGCACATGTTCTTGCCCGGCGAGTCGCTGAGCTTGGCCACCGGCTGGCCGTTGCAGCGGATCATCTTGATCACGATGTTGAGCGGCGCGGGGCCGGTGTCGTTGCTGAGGTTGGTGCCCACGCCGAAGGCGAGCAGGCAGCGGCCGCGGAAGTGTTCGTACAGCTCCATCACGCGCGGGATGTCCAGCCCGTCGCTGAACACCAGCACCTTGCCGCGCGGGTCGACGCGGTTCGCGCGGTAATGCGCCAGCATGCGCTCGCCCCAGGCGAACGGATCGCCCGAGTCGTGCCGCGCGCCGTCGAACAGCTTGCAGAAGTACATGTCGAAGTCGCGCAGGAAGGCGTCCAGGCCGTACACGTCGGACAGCGCGATGCCGAGGTCGCCGCGATATTCCTTCGCCCAGGCCTCCAGCGCCGCCACCTGCGAATCGCGCAGGCGCGGGCCCAGCGCCTGGTGCGCCTGCAGGTATTCGTGCGCCAGCGTGCCCAGCGGAGTGAGGCCCAGCTTCCACGCGTACCAGACGTTGCTGGTGCCGGCGAGCTGCTTGCCGAGGCCGTCGCGCAGCGTCACCAGCACTTCCTCGTGCCACGCGCGCGAGAAGCGCCGGCGCGTGCCGTAGTCGGCGATGCGGCACTGCTCGTAGCCGGGCGTGTCGCGCAGCAGCGCGATCTTCGCCTGCAAGCGGCGGCGCCCTTCGGCGAGGTCGTGGTTCGGCTGCGTGTTGCGGAAGTACACCTCGTTGACGATGGCGAGCAGCGGTACCTCGAACAGGATGGTGTGCAGCCACGGGCCTTCGATGCGGATCTCGATCTCGCCGTTGCCGGCCGCGGCCGGCTCGATCGTCACGTACTTCGCGTTGAGCTGGAACAGCCCGAGGAAATCCACGAAGTCGCTCTTGATGAAACGCATCGCGCGCAGGTAGTCCAGCTCCTCCGCGCGGAAGCGCAGCGCACACAGCGCCGCCAGCTCGGTGCGGATCTCGTCGATGTACGGCACGAGGTCGATGCCCGGCGTGCGGCACTTGAAGCGGTATTCGACCTGCGCGGCCGGGTAGTGATGCAGCACCACTTGCATCATCGAGAATTTGTAGAGGTCGGTGTCCAGCAGCGATTCGATGATCATCCGTCGTCCGGCGCGGCAGCGGCGCACACCACGCCGAATGCTTGATTATCCACGCAAGCGCCGGATCGCGAGCATAAAAAATCCCGGTAGCCAGGGGAGTAGCTACCGGGATTCGTCAGGTCGGCGCGTCAAGAGGGGAGAGAGGGGCCGACCCCTCGACGGTGCGATGCATTGCCCCGTCTCCTGTCGCCTCACGGCGATACGTGGGCTTAGTGTAGCCGATGCGCTGGAAGTTCAAGGAAACCGCACGAATCGGTTCAGTTTCCAGCCAGCCACACGCCGCTGTGTTTCGAGACGTGGGGACGGCAACGCGCGATTACAATCCCGCGTCCCGAGGAAGCCCGTCATGAAACCCTTGCTGTGCTGTCTGCTCTGGCTCTGCCTGGCGCCGCTGGCCCATGCCGCCGAACTGCGCGTCGACCTCGGCCACGGCGCGAAGATGTGGAGCACCGCGCAACTGCTCGCCCGCACCGACGCGCGCACGGTGACGATCCCGGACGACGTGGCGTTCCGCCGCGCCATGCATTACCGCGCCGTGCCGCTGCGCGCACTGTTGCCCGGCCTGCGCGCGGACCAGCACCTGCAGTTCGTGGCCACCGACGGCTTCGCCGCCGAGATTCCCGCCGCCGTGATCCTCAACCATCAGGGTGCCGAGGCCTGGCTGGCGATCGAGGATCCCGCGCAGCCCTGGCCGCCATCGGCCGACAGCGGCAAGCGCGCCGGCCCGTTCTACCTGGTGTGGACGCATCCGCGCGCCGCGCACGTCGGCACCGAGCAGTGGCCCTACCAGCTCGCCGCGATCCGCGCCCTGCTCGACGTGGACGCGCGCTTCCCGGCGATCGTTCCGCCCGCCGACGCCAGCGCCGAAGTGCGCCAGGGCTTCGCGGTGTTCAAGCGCACCTGCTTCGCCTGCCACACCATGAACGGCGCCGGCGACGCGAAGCTGGGGCCGGACCTCAACCTGCCCTACAACCCCACCGAATACCTGCGCGCCGACCTGTTGCGCGGCTTCATCCGCAACCCGCAGTCGCTGCACCGCTGGCCCGGAGCGAAGATGCAGGGCTTCCCCACGACGAAGGAAATGTCCGACGCCGACCTCGATGCGGTGCTGGCTTATCTGCGCTACATGGCGCAGCACAAGGCAGCGCATTGAAAAGTGCGGCCATGGACGGCCGCCCGTTTGATCTCCGCGATCAAGGATGATCGCAAAGCAAACCCTCCAACGCAGCATCCCGTTTCGCCTTCGACTCCCGCGCCAACGCCCGCACCCGCGCATAGAACGCCGGCCACTGCGCGCTGCTGGCGCGGAAGATCGCGGCGAAGGCGGGCGTCCACTGGTCGTACAGGCCGAACGGCAGCAGGCGCGCGTTGTTGATCGGCTTCGCCACCCAGTCGTCGTAGCGGTGCTCGTTGGGCCAGTGCGCATCGCGCCACTGCGCGTAGCGCTCGCGGAAGGCGGCGATCTCGCGCTGCTTGCCCGCCTCCATCGCCTCCGTGTCCGCGCCGCTGGCATAGAGTTTCTTCAGGCGTTCGCGCAGGTCGAGCACCAGCCGGGTGAAGCCGTCGGCCATCGCCTGCGCGTGGCCGTCGTCCGGCGGCAGGCCGCGCGCGGCGCGCCACTCGCGCAGGCCCTCGGCCTGCACGAAGCTGGCGAAGGATTCGTTGAACGCTGTGTCGCCCTTCGCGTAGATCAGCTGGTGGGCCAGTTCGTGGAAGATCGTGCCGGCCAGCTCGTCGTCGTCCCAGCGCAGCATGCTGCTGAGGATGGGGTCGGCGAACCAGCCCAGCGTGGAATACGCCGGCACGCCGCCCACCCACACGTCGTCGCCGCGGCGCTGCATGCGCACCGCATCGGCCTGCGCGGCCTGCTCGCTGAACCAGCCGCGGTAGGCCACGCAGCCGGCAACGGGAAAGCAGTGCCGGATCGCCGCCACCGAATAGCGCGGCGTGGCGAACACGTTCCACACCACGTAGGGCCGCTGCAGGGCCACGTAGCCGGTGTAGCTGCGGTTGTCGGGCAGGCCGAGCTGGCGGCTGGCGAACTCGCGTGCCGCCAGCGCCAGCGACAGCCGCGCGGCGAGCTTCGGATCGGTGGCCGGATCGGCCAGCAGCTTGCGCACCGGCCGGCGCTTCAGCACCAGCTCGCCCTGCCCATGCACGGCCTGCGCGTAGTAGCGGATGCTGCCGCAGGCGCACAGCCCCACGCTCATCGCGGCCAAGGCGATGAAGCGGGGGAAATCAGCATGGACAAGCGCGGGGAGTCGGATCATGCCGCCATGATGCCGCAGCGGCCCGCGCGATACTCAGTGATGATGGTCGCCGCCGCGGTGGTCGCCGTCGCCACGACCGCCACCCCGATGCCCACCGCCGTTGCCATGCCAGTGGCCACGGTCGTGCCAGCCTTCGTCGCGGTCATGGCGATAGCCGCGGCCGCCGTACCATACGCCGCCGATCGTCACGCCCGGCGCGTAGCAGCAGCCGTACCAGCCGTCGTACCAACCGCCGTAGCCATACCAGCCCGGCGCCGCGTAGTAGTAGTCATCGTCGTAGACCACGCCGTCGCCGTAATAGGCAGGGCCGGCATAGGCGGTGCCGCGCACGTAGCTGTAGCCCGGCGCCACGTAGCAGCCCGACAGCAGCGCGGCGAGGGCAACCAGGACGAAACCGCAAAGCAGGCGTTTCATGGCACGGCCTCCACGGGAGACGATGGCGCCAGCTTGCGCCTGCCTGCTTGAACCGGTGCTGATGCGATTTGTAGCCCTAGATTCAGAACCCCGGCTGCAGCAGCGCGCCGAGGAAATGCGGCAGCACCCGCGGGTTCACCAGCAGGGTGAACACCACGCCGTAGGCGGCGCCCCACAGGTGCGCGCTGTGGTTCACGCTGCCCTGCCCGCGCCGGTCCATGTAGATCGAATAGCCGGTGTACAGCACGGCGTAGACGATCGCCGGCATCGGCAGCACGAACACGATGATCTTCGACCACGGCGCCAGCAGCACGAAGCCGAACAGCACCGCTGACACCGCGCCCGAGGCGCCGAGGCTGCGGTAGCTGGAGTTGCCGCGGTTCTTCAGGTAGGTGGGCAGGATCGAGACCACCAGGCCACCGATGTAGAACAGCGCGAAGCCGAACGTGCCCAGCTGGCTGGCGTAGAAGCCCTCCATCACCCGCCCGAAGAAGAACAGCGTGATCATGTTGAACAGCAGGTGGCCGAAATCCGCATGCACCAGGCCGTAGGTCACCAGCCGGTGATACTCGCGCTGGCGGCTGATCGCCGGCGGCCACAGGATCAGGTCGTTCATCAGCCGGGGGTTGCTGAACGCGACGAACGAGACGATGCAGGTGATCGCGAGGATGCTGAGGGTGATCGGCATGGCGGTTCCGCAGGGCTGCAAAGTGCGCCATCTTGGCGACGCCGTGGCCGCTTGTCGACTCGCAGCACATGCCGGCGCGTGCGGTCGATATGCCGAAAAGTCAGCACTGGCCGCGGCGGCGGCCGTTATCATGCGCGGTCACCCGCGGTACCCGCCCCTCGACGACGATCCATGAGCCCGCTCCGCTACCTGCACCTCGACGTCTTCGCCGCCAGCCACGGCGGCGGCAACCACCTCGGCGTGGTGATCGGCGCGAAACACTGGAGCGGCGAGGCGATGCAGCGCTTCGCGCGCTGGACCGACCTCGTCGAAACCACCTTCCTGCTGCCGCCCGTCGCCGCCGGCGCCAGCTACCGCGTGCGCATCTTCACCCCGCACAAGGAAATCCCTTTCGCCGGCCATCCCAGCGTGGGCAGTGCGCACGCCGCGCTGGAATGCGGTCTGGCCCGGCCCGTCGACGGCCTGCTGTGGCAGGAATGCGGCGCCGGCGTGCTGCCGATCCGCGTGGAAGGCACCGGCGTGCAGCGCCGCCTGCTGCTGAAATCGCCCGGCGAGCGCGTGCTGTGCACCGGCCGCGACGCGCATGTCCTGCTCGACGCCGCACTGGCCGGCATCGGCACCGGCGCGCTGCCGCCTGCCCTGGTCGACGGCGGCCGCCGCTGGTGGCTGGCCGAGGTGGAAAGCGAAGCCGCGCTGCGCACCTGGCAGCCCGACCACAGCGCGATCGGCGCGCTGGCCCACACCAGCGACAGCATGGGCCTGTGCGCATTCGCGCGCAGCGCGCATCCCGACTATCAGCTGGTGGTGCGTGCCTTTCCCGCCGGCGTGGGCATCGTCGAAGACCCCGCCTCCGGCGCCGCCAACGGCCTGATCGCCGCCTACATCGCGCAGGCCGAACCGCAGGGCCCGCTGGCCGGCGGCTACGTGGTGAGCCAGGGCCGCGAGATCGGCCACGACGCCCAGCTCGTCGCCCACATCGTGGACGGCACGGTGTGGATCGGCGGCCGCAGCCACACCATCGTCGACGGCGCGCTGCACTGGAACGAGGCGTGAGCGCCGAGGCGCAGATCCTCGTCGACGCCGATGCCTGCCCGGTGGCGGTCAAGGAGATCCTGTTCCGCGCCGCCGAACGCGAACGGGTGATGGTGACCCTGGTGGCGAACCAGTACCTGCGCACCCCGCCCACGCGCTACGTGCGCGCCGTGCAGGTGCCCGGCGGCTTCGACGTGGCGGACAACGAGATCGCACGCCGCGTGGCCGCCGGCGACCTGGTGGTGACCCAGGACATCCCGCTGGCCGCCGCCGTGATCGACAAAGGCGCGCTGGCGCTCGACCCGCGCGGCACCCTGCACACGCCCGACACCATCGCCCAGCGCCTCTCCATGCGCAATTTCATGGACGAACTGCGCGGCGCCGGCATCGACACCGGCGGCCACGCCGCGTTCCACGCACGCGACAAGCAGGCCTTCGCGAACCAGCTCGACCGCTGGCTTGCGCAACGGCGGCCAGCTGGAGGTTAGCGCTGCTTTTGCAGCATGTCGGCAATCGTCTGCAGCTTCGACTGGTCCAGTTCCCCACCCACCGCACTGACGGTGGTCACCTTCAAGCTCGAATCATTGCCGCCCGCCCACGCGAGCGACAGCCCTGCATGGCCGGCGACAAGGCAAACAGCGCACGTTTGGCACGACGATGCATCACCTGCCCCCGTGACGAAGGTGGGGCCGATGATGTGGCATGTCGGCCGACGGGCCAGTGTCGGGTGTTATGGCTACGATGTTGCGCCCCCTCGGCCCACTCGGGGGCGGGGTGGGCAAGCGGGCTTTTGCTCTCGCGCTTTCGCGAGCGACAGAGCGGTTTCGGTCGCCTGCCGGCGCCCGAGTCACTTCTCTTTGCTGGCCCAAAGAGAAGTAACCCAGAGAAATGGCCTGGTTCAATCCG
>OFTY01000141.1_pt1 | contig 78093 bp, 83 predicted proteins | sample 1775061 | NCBI WGS metagenome assembly OFTY01 (sample SAMN08195773, study PRJEB24354) | sludge metagenome | isolation source: sludge from phenol fed wastewater aerobic bioreactor B | place: India: Nagpur | collected 2016-09-16 | reverse complement strand
AACGGGAACAGCACCGCCCGCTGGGGCAAGTACTGCCCCAGGGGGTGGAAGAAAACCGCTCAGTCCGGCTCGAACTGTTGGGTGTGCGGATTGAAGTGAAGCGCCTCGTCCACCGCGGTGATCGGCGTGAAGCCGTCCAGGTAGATGTTGTTGAGGTACTGGTCGCGGTAGGTCAGCGCCTGCCGTGCCTGCTCCTCGGTGAGGCCGTTGTCGATGAAGTACCCCAGCATTTCCTCGTCGGAGGAAACTTCGTCGTTGGACAAACTGCCTTCAACGAGCTTCAACAGCGAGAGCGGGAGTGCAGCCAGGATCGGGTCCATGTCGGTTCCTCCTGGCTCAGGCCAACAGCGCCGCGGCGGGTGCCGTGACAGCCGTGGGTGTGCGCCGCCGGGCGTGGTAGGCGCGAACGCCTGCACGCCAGTCGGCGGACTGCTCCGGTGCGAGGTCCAGATAGGACAGCGGGCACGAGTAATAGTACGGATGCATGGACTCTTCCAGCGGCTTGTAGCCCCACTGGTTGCCGCTGCGTTCCAGCAGATCGCAGCGGATGTAGCGCAGGGACTGGCCCGGCGCGAGATCACGATGCACACCTTCGACCTTGGCGGTCAGTTCGACCACGGACCACAGCACGTTGCCGCGCAATGCGTGAGCGATAACCTTCGCGCTGACGCGCTCGGTCTGCTGTGGTGCGATCAGTTCCGCGATCAGTTCAGACCGCGATTGGGGAGAGAAATACCAGCCCATGAGAGGCCTCCTCGAAAAGTTGAGCTGGAGGCCTCCCCGTGGGGAAGAACCCCCAGTGGGTGATGGAATGCCGCAGGTGCAGCGAAGGAAAACCTATGCCTTGGCCTTAGTCCCAGTCGTCATCGTCGCGATCACAACCGGCCGGGCAGCAGCCGAACTCGATCCCATGCGAGCAATAGCCATGCTCCGCATTCCAGTCCTGGGTTTCCTGCCGTTCGGCAGGTGTTGCGTAGTCCCATTCCTGGGCCGCGATTTCGAGAGCCTGAGCACGTTGCTCATCCGGCAAACGATTGGCCTGTGCGTCGATCGCCGAACTGAAGAGCGTCACGTAGTGGTCGTAGGACAAGCCGCAACCGCGCTGGGCGTGTGCGGCGGCCGCCTTGCAGAGTTCCCGCCACGCGGGTTCATCCAACGTTGAACGCGGGGTATCGCAAGCGATGGTGAACATAATGGGGACCTCCAGAAAATGGCCAGGGCCTCCCCCGCATGGGGAAGGAACCCCGGCAGGTGGATGAAGAACACCGCGCATGCGGCGTCTGCTCACGCAGCTTGTGGTTCGGCCTGGCGGCTCCACTCCTGCGTCTTGAAGTCCAGCGCGTAGCCCAGCTCGCCCAGGCGGGCGATCTGCGCGCGCAGGGTGCGGCGGTCGATGGTCGAATCCAGTTTCACGGACTCGCCCAGCGGCCACAGCAGGCCGAACAGCGCGGCGTCACCGTCTTCGGTGCTGCCGGGGGCAGCGGCCGCAGCAGGCGGTGGCGCATCCACGCCGAAGGGCGTGGTATCGACCAGCGGGTCCGCGGACGCCTGCACGGGTGCGGGCTTGGCAGGCCTGGATGCCTTGGCGGGCTTGGCCGGCGTTGCCGCAGGCTGCGCCCCTTGCTCTTCATCGAGCGGATCGACGTCCTGGGTGGCGAAGCTGCGGGCTTCGTCGCGGCTCAGTTTGTCGATGCCATTGAGCGTCATCCCGTCGAGGCTGGCGCGGATCTCGAACCGCATGCCGCCCCCGACCGGGTAGGACTTCGGAAAGATGTAGCGGATCACAAACTCCCCGTCGTATTTCCCTTCGGGGTACTGCTCCAGTTCCGGGTCTTTGACCTCGAACGTACCGAGGTGCGTCGCGAGGCGGCCGACCGTGAACGGGCCGTTCTTGCCGCGAATGGTGCGCAGCGTGAGCTGGCCGGGGACGACGATGGGCGCGACCGATTTCTCGGGTGCCGGTGTGGCTGCCATGATGGTTCTCCTTGAAGAATAGGAAAAAGCAAGGCCCCGTGAGGGGCCATGCCGGATCAGAACGAAGCAGCCAATGCCGGCTCCTGCTCCTCGACTTGCGCCTCGGGCTCGCGCTCGGCGGGCTCGGCAGGCTGGTCTGCAGCGGGGTCGGCAGCAGTGTCGATGGCTTCGTCGGCTTCGGACGCGGATGCGTCTTCGGCCGGCGACGCCTCGGCTTGCGCCTGGCTCGTCGGATAGACCTGGGTACCGTCGATCTTGATGAGACCGATGTGGACCAGCGTCGATTCCAGGCTTGCGGCCGGTTCCCCGGCGTGCTCGCCCTTGGTGCGGATGTACGGATCGATCTTCATGTCGTTCAGACGGAAGGCGATCAGGACCTTACGGTCCCCCTCGATGGCCTGGACGCACCGGCGAGCCAGATGCTCGGCTTCCGGGGTGGCGACGATGATGTCGAAGTACCGATACTCCGGTTCATCGACAGGCCCGGCCAGTGCTGCGACCGTGCAAGAGAGGAACGAGTCGCCAGCCTTCGGGGTGACGTCCTTCACACGATTGAGATAGCCGATGCCGCGGGTGATCAGCTCGTGCTGCTCGATCGAAGCCAGTTCGGCCCGGTCGATCAGTTCGGCCTTGAGCAGTCGCGCCTTGAGGGACGCGGCGGCCTGACCCTTCTGCTCACCCTTGTCGCGGATGTACGCATCGCCCCACAGGTCACCGAGGCGAAAGCGCACCAGCGGGCGCTGCTTGGGATCGTCAACGCCGATGTAGCGCTGAACGAGCTTCTTGGCCTCGGCTCCCGAGACCTTGACGTCGAAGTAGCGGTAGCTGGGGTCCCGGGCGGGGCCGACCAGCGCGGCGATGGTGCAAGCCAGGAAAGGCTGCGCACGGCGGCCGCCCCGGACGGGCACTTCACGGACACGCTGGATGTAGCCGATGCCCGAGGTGTGGAGGTCGAAATACGATTTCTCGTTGGACGTGGTGTTCATGGTGAATCTCCATTGGGATGAAGCGGAGACACACCGGCCCACGCATGCGGGGAAGGTGCGTGACCCCGCGGTGGGTTGATAAGGCGAAAGCATCCGCCACCAGAGGCTGGTGGCCGCTCGCGGAAGGATGCGGTGCGAGCTGGCTCGGTCACGCAGTGGGAACTGCGCCGCAACCTCGAAGACCGATGGTTGCCTGGCATGTCGCTGACGACGTCAGCAGGCATGGGGCCAGCATGGCGGGGCCTCGCGCGCGCGGCAGCAATCAATCGGCACCCGGGCGCTTCCCTTTGTCCGCGCCACCCGGCGCCTGTCACAGGCACTTGGCGCCGCGCAGGTGCTCGGGGGTATCGGCGCGCGGACGGCCGGGACGGCTCCAGGCGCCGCCACCGCGCGCGCCGATCAGCCGCCAGCCGGCGGCGCGCAGGCTGGCGCCACCTTCGTCGGGCATGGTGTAGGTGAGCAGGCGTATGTAGCCCAGCGCCCTTGCCGCCTGCCAGGCCGCGCCGTAGAGCTTGCTGCAGGCGCTGGGTGTGCCGTCGGTGCACAGCCGCGTGACTTCCAGCGTCCAGGTGCCGCGCGACCGGGCGGCCGACAATGGCCACGCCGTGGATCAGGTCGCTGTCGCTCAGCGTGACGGCCAGGGCGAACTTCGCGCCCTGGACCGGGCGGTGGTGGCTATGGTGCGACAGAACGAATGCATTGGCCGTGCGCAGCGACACCGGTAGGAGGTGCAGCCTCGGCGAGGTCGATGGCGTGTTCATGCGGTTGTCTCCGGTGGCATGCCGGCGTTGTGGCCGGCGGGGCGTGCCTCGGCGGCTGGAGACAAACGCGCACGCGCGGCGATGGCGGCGGTGCGAACAAAAGAGGGCCCCCGATGCGGGGGCTGCGAGGCGGTTGCCGCGTCAGGCGGGAGGCACCACTGCTAAGGACAGGTGCGTGGCGGTGGCGGAAAGCACGAGATCGTCCGCCGAGTGCTGGAGGCGCGTGAACAGGCCGTCCTTCGGGTCGAAATACTCCGCGAAGTCATCGCCGCCCAGCTCGCGGCCGGCGAGGTGCCACCAGTCATCGAACGGGTCGGTGTCCGGGTTGCATCCGACGGCGTAGGCGAGCAGTGCCTGGCGCCCATCCGGGCGACGCTCCCCACGCTCGGCGAGGAAGTACACGCCCTGATCCTTGACCAGGACAATGCGGCACTGATTGGGGACGTCTCAGAAAACGGAAAAAATCGTACGCTAAGCCGGTTGCAGCGGTCGTAGCGGCCTGAACTTGCCCGCGCCGATCTTGGCGCTGCTGCGCCAGAGGTAATCGCCGGTCAGGTTGATGTGCTCCCAGCCCAGCGGCGACAGGTACTGCAACAGGGCGTCATCGACAGTCTGGCCGTGACCGCGTAAGGCGTTTGAGGCCCGTTCCAGATAGACCGTGTTCCACAACACTATGGCCGCCGTCACCAGGTTGAGGCCGCTGGCCCGGTAGCGCTGCTGCTCGAAACTGCGGTCGCGGATTTCGCCCAGCCGGTTGAAGAACACGGCGCGGGCTAGCGCGTTGCGGGCTTCGCCCTTGTTCAGTCCGGCATGCACGCGGCGGCGCAGCTCGACGCTTTGCAGCCAGTCCAGGATGAACAGCGTTCGCTCGATGCGGCCCAGCTCGCGCAGCGCCACGGCCAGGCCGTTCTGGCGCGGGTAGCTGCCGAGTTTCCTGAGCATCAGCGAGGCCGTCACCGTGCCCTGCTTGATCGAGGTGGCCAGCCGCACCTTGGCGTTGATCGCCTTGCCGGACGCCTGGAACTGCTGCTGATGCTTGTGCTTGGCAGCGTTGAACAGCTTGCCCAGGATGCGGTCGTGCAGGTCGATGATTTCGTCGGTGACGGTGGCCATGCCCTCGATGGCGAGCGCACCAGGGTCGCGTAGCGGCGCTGTGCCTCGAACTTGGCCAGATCGGCGGGCGTCATCTGGCCGCCTTCGCGGGCGATCTTGAGCAGGCGGTTCTGGTGCACCGACCGCTCGATGCCGGAAGGCAGGTCGAGCGCCTGCCAGGCTTTGAGGCGCTCGATGTGTTCGAGTATGTGGCGCGAGTTCGGCTTGACGGGCGACTGGCGCAGCCAGGCCAGCCAGGTCGTCTTGCCGTTGTCGTGGCGCTTGAGCAGATCGTCGAGGCGGTGCCGGTGGGTGGCCGACAGGGGATCGGACAAGGCCGCGTAGATGCGGCGGTTGGCGCGGCTGTAGGCGTTCATCGAACACCTCCCTTTTCCTCATCCGGCGCAACAGGACAGTTGCTTCACGTCCTTGTTGAAGGTCTGCGCCGCGAGCTTCAGTCCCTCGACCATGGTCAGGTAGGGGAACAACTGGTCGGCCAGCTCCTGCACGGTCATCCGGTGGCGGATCGCCAGCGCGGCCGTCTGGATCAGTTCGCCCGCTTCCGGCGCGACCGCCTGTACGCCGATCAGCCGCCCTGAGCCAGCTTCCGCCACCAGCTTGATGAAGCCGCGCGTGTCGAAGTTGGCGAGCGCCCTCGGCACGTTGTCGAGCGTCAGCAGCCGGCTGTCGGTCTCGATGCCGTCGTGGTGCGCTTCCGCCTCGCTGTAGCCCACGGTCGCCACCTGCGGATCGGTGAACACCACCGCCGGCATCGCCGTCAGGTCCAGCGCCGCGTCGCCGCCGGTCATGTTGATCGCGGCGCGCGTGCCGGCCGCCGCCGCCACATAGACGAACTGCGGCTGGTCGGTGCAGTCGCCGGCAGCAAAGATGTGCGGTGCGCTCGTGCGCATGGCGCGGTCGATGACGATGGCTCCCTGCGCATTGACTTCGACGCCTGCCGCTTCAAGGTTCAGGCTGCGCGTGTTCGGCGCGCGACCGGTGGCGACCAGCAGCTTGTCGGCGCGCACTTCCCCCTGCCCGGTGGTGAGCACGAATTCCCCGCCCGCATAGGCAACGTGGCTCGCCTGGGTGTGGTCCAGCACCTCGATGCCCTCGGCGCGGAAGGCGTCTGTTACGGCTTCCCCGATGGCCGGGTCTTCTCGGAAGAACAGCGTGCTGCGCGCCAGGATCGTGACCTGGCTGCCCAGCCGGGCGAAGGCTTGCGCCAACTCGACCGCCACCACGGAGGAACCAATCACGGCCAGCCGCTCGGGGAGCGAGCTGCTTTCCAGCGCCTCGGTGGAGGTCCAGTGGGGTGTGTCCGCAAGGCCCGGGATTGGCGGAAGCGCCGGGCTCGCGCCGGTGGCAATCAGGCAGCGGTCGAAGTTCACCTCGTGCGTGCCGCCGTCAGCGGTCGCCACGGTCAGCGTGCGCGTGTCCCTGAACCGGGCCTCGCCGCGCAGCACGGTGATGGCCGGAGTGCTTGCCAGGATGCCTTCGTACTTGGCATGGCGCAGCTCCTCGACGCGGCCTTGTTGCTGGGCCAGCAGCCGCTCGCGCAGTACAGCGGGCGCTGCGGCCGGCAGGCCAGCATCGAACGGGCTTTCGCGGCGCAGGTGGACGATGTGCGCGGCGCGGATCATGATCTTGGACGGCACGCAGCCGACATTGACGCAGGTGCCGCCGATGGTGCCGCGCTCGATCAGCGTGACGCGGGCGCCTTGCTCCACGGCCTTCAAGGCAGCCGCCATCGCCGCGCCGCCGCTGCCTATCACAGCCACGTGCAGCGCTTGTTCACCGCCAACATGCTTCGTTTCGCCACCGAGCCAGCCCAGCGCCTTGTCTAGCAGGCCGGCAGGCTTGTTCGGCGTGTCGGTAAGCCGTGCGCGATAGCCGAGCGTGGCCACTGCGGCAACCAGCGGGGCCACGCTCACGCCTGCATCCGCCTCGATTTCGGCCTGCCGCTGCGGATAGGACACCGAGGCCGCGCGCACGCCGGGCACGTTCGTCAAAGCCTGCTGGACGTGCTCGGCGCACGACGTGCAGGTCATGCCTTCGATGTGGAGGGTGATCGCCTCGGCCATGATTACGCCCTCACTGCTTGACGCTGGACGGGTAACCCGCGTTTGCGGTGGCCTTGGTCAAGGCGTCGGCATTGGTCTTGGCCTCGTCGAAGGTGACGACGGCCTCCCGCTTCTCGAAGCTGACTTCGGCCTTCTCGACGCCGGCGACCTTGGACAGAGCCGTCTTGACCGTGATCGGGCACGCGGCGCAGGTCATGCCGGGCACCGACAGGGTGACGGTCTTGGTGGCAGCCCAGGCGGGCGCGCTTAGAGCGGCGGCCAGGGCGATGAGGGTGGTGAGGGTGGTGAGTTTCTTCATGGTGATCTCCTTTCAGTAGAACAGCGGCAGGACGTAGGGAAACGCGAGGGCAACCAGAACCAGGGCGGCCACGATCCAGAAGATCACCTTGTAGGCAGTCCGCACTTGGGGCACAGCGCAAACGTCGCCGGGCTTGCAGGCATGGGCTGGTCGGAAGATGCTGCGCCAGGCGAAGAACAGCGCGATGAGCGCTGCGCCGATGAAGATCGGCCGATACGGCTCCAGCACGGTCAGGTTGCCGATCCACGCGCCAGAGAAGCCGAGCGCGACCAGGACAAGGGGGCCGAGGCAGCAGGCCGAGGCGAGGACGGCCGCGACGCCGCCGGTCGCCAGTGCGCCGCGGCCGTTCTTGGGTTCCGACATAAGGTTCTCCTTCCGGGACTTCGCTTGATGCTGTAACGTTACTTCCGTAGTCAACTACGGAGTCAAGCGCCATGGAGAACGCTCAAGAGAATCTGACCATCGGGGCCTTCGCCAAGGCAGCCCGGGTCAACGTGGAGACGATCCGCTTCTATCAGCTCAAGGGCTTGCTACCCCAGCCGGAGCGGCCCTACGGTCGCATCCGCCGCTACGGGCAGGCGGACGTGGCGCGGGTGAAGTTCGTGAAGTCAGCCCAGCGCCTGGGATTCAGCCTGGATGAAGTCGGCCAGCTCCTGAAACTGGAGGACGGCACCCATTGCAGCGAGGCGGCCGAACTGGCTGCTCACCGGCTGGCCGATGTGCGCGCACGCATGGCGGACCTCACGCGGATGGAAGAGGCCCTGTCGACGCTAGTGAGAGAGTGCAACGCGCACCATGGCAATGTTTCCTGCCCGTTGATCGCAGCTTTGCATTGCTGCTAAAGGGCCCACTTCGGCTCTTAGCGTACGATTTTTTTCCGTTTTCTGAGACGACCCCTGATTGGCGATGGCTTCGGTCAGCACGGGGCGCAGGTCAGCGCCTTTGAATCGCAGTGACATGGATGAAATCTCCTGTGTGGAAGAATGAGAAAGGCCTCCATCCGATGGGATGAAGGGCCTGTAGTGCACGCGGCCGGAACGGCTGGAACGCCGTGGCGGATGCCTCGGGTCAGCCGCAGGACCGCCTGGTTTCGCTGCGGGGCGTCATGCCGGGACGGCCTGGCGCTTGCGGGCCGCTTTCGCGTCGAGGATGCTCACGTCGATCTGGCGCCAGCGCCCGTCGTCGATGAGCCTCTCCAGCACTTCGCCGAGCATGTCGAAATACACCTCGTCGTGCCGATCGACCAGTTCGACCGATTCACCGTTCTGACGGTGCAGTTCCACCACGTAGGTGTCTCCGCCGCGGTCGTAGAGGATCGTCACCCGGCCCTCGAACTTCGCGGTCGAGACCGTGAAGCTGATCGCCGGCGGGGTCTCGATGATCTTGGAGGGCGTGGGATCGACCCAGGTGAAGTCGCGGGCACCGGCATCCACCAGCATGTGGGTGATGCGCCGGAAGCGATCGGGGGCCGGCATCTCCTCCAACTGCTCGATGAGCTGGCCCAACTCCATGCACTGCGGCGTGGGAATGGGCAGCTTGGCCGGCGCCGAGCCGAGGATGTGCCTCGTGATGGTGTACGGCGTGCCGTCCGAAGTCTCCTCGGTGATGACCTCCGGCGTGTCCGCGCGCAGTCCGTCGAAGCGACGACGGGCATAGGGTTGGACATGCACCTTGGCGCCTTCGGCAGGAACCGTGGTCACCAGGCTGGGATCGAGCACCGCGAACTCGGAAGGCTTGAGCTTGACGACGATGGCATCGTCGGTCGCGGCGGCCACCTTGCCGTCGAAGGGTTGGGGGTCGATGGCGAAGCCCAGCGTTGAGGACAGCGGCTGATCATCGAACACGCGGTACTTGAACGACCGCACGTTGCGGGGCACATGGCCTGCGACCAGCGAAGGCATCATGGATTTGATGAGGGAACGATCCATGGGGAAACTCCTTGAGGAAAAACAAGGGATTCCCCGCCCGCAAGGGAGAGGTCCCTTGTGGGTGGCGTGGATGGACGCGGTAGGTCCGTAGGAAGAAACGACCAGCACGGTTTCCCGCGCTTGCAGCCTCGAAGGTCTCGACTGCCTGGGCATGTGCCGGCAACGCCGACGAACATGGGGCAAGCATGGCCCTGGGGCGGTCTGCCTGCCCGCAGGAAACGGCACCGCACCACAACCGTTTTCCTGTGCTGCGGGCAAGAAAAAGCCCCTCGAAAGGGGCTGGAGGAATCAGGCTTGGTACACGAAGTAGTGCTCGCGCTGACGCGGAAAGAACACGTGTTTCCACGTGTCGCCGCTTGTGTTGCCACCGTCGAAGACGACCATTTCGTAGTCGTCCACGTCGGTGTCCACCAGGTCGGCGCTGGCGATATGGCGCATGTGCAGCGTGCCGCTCATGCGCTCGAATACCAGGATCTGGCCGATGGCATCTTCCTGGCTCATGGCGTTGACGCAGGCTCCGAGTTGGTGCTCGAAGTCGGATGCGGGTGTGATGAGGTCGGGGAACATGGGATCGCTCCTGTGAAAGTGCGCCGGCCCGGCTCTCTGGCGGGAGACCGGGCCGGCATGCGGTGAGGACAAGGAAGGCCGGGGATGTGTGTGGCAGCTATTCGCCGGCCAGCGATAGGCCCGGCAACACGGGTGCGTCGGCATCGAGGATGAGGATGCGCACGTCGGCCTGGCCGGCCAGTTCAAGGATCTGTGCCAGCTCGTCCGGCATGCCCTTGCTGCGGTGCTCCTGCCGAAGCTGCTCGGCGGCGATCCCCTCGACGTCCTGCAGGTGCTGGTCCGTCCAGGGCGTGGAGATCAGCTTGACGCCGATCGCCGGGCTGTAGGGAATCCGGAACGCGATGAACAAAAAGGCCTCCGGCGTCGCGAGGTCAGCCAGGTTGGCCAGGTACTGGCCGGTTTCGCGGCTGATGTGCGCGCTGCTGATTTCCCAGCACCGGCTGTAGTAGCCGGTCTCGAAGCTCAACCGCTGCACGACTTCCCGTGCGGCCTCGGCCGAATAGGTGTCGCCAATGTGGACGAGGCGGCCGTCGAAGTCGTCGCCGTGGATCGCGTACACCACGGCACCCACCATGCCTTCGCCGCTGCCCCCTTCAGCCGCGTCGCATTCGGCGATCAGTGCGGCGCCGACAGGTTCGGTGCCAGTCCTGACCACCGCGAAGTCGCTGGTGATGATGCAAGGAGAAGAAACCAGCGCCGCGTCGCAGAGGTGCTGCTGGCTCGGGTGGATGTTTCGCCAGACATGTGGGCTTCCGTCCTCGTAGCTGATGGACAGCGTGCGGACGATTTTCAGATTCCAGTAGCCGCGTAGAAAGGGATTGGGATTCTGGGACATGGGATTTCTCCAACAGAATAATGATGGAGCAAATCCCCGCCACCGGGAATTGACCCCGGTGGGTGGAAAGAAAGGAAACAGCGTCAGGTGACGCTGATCGTTGGCGTTTGGGCCAATCGCTCGGCGACGCGCCGGCGCAAATTCATGCGGAATGGCTCGTCGCTGACGCCCGCCAGCAGATTGATGGTCTCCAGCGCGATCAGGGCCGAAGCCTCTTCGATGTCGGCGGCCACAATGGTCTTGCGCAATTGGTCGCCGAGCTGGAGGGCCTGGGAGGAGGAGCTGATGAAGCGGACCTCGCGGCTCAGGTAGCAGCCGTTGCCGCCGAACTCGAACAGCCGCGGCTTGCTGCAGTACCAGCAGCCCTCGAACTGGATGGCGGTCAGGTGGTGCCCGTCATCGAACCGGGTGGCGATCAGAAACAATGCGTCGAGATCGGCGGTGTCCTCGAACGAATGACGGTCGATCAAGTTCCCCAGCTCTTCGTCCTCATCGGCACGGAAGTGCACGGCGAGCAGTTCGAGCAGCGGCGGGATCGACAGCCCTTCGTCGTCCGGCATCGGAATACCGAGTTGCGTGGCCAGGTCTTCCAGGCCATCGAGCACGTCCGGCCATTGCGGATTGGTGGTCTCGGCGATCTGGGCGATGTAGGCCTGCCCGTTGCCGGGGTGGCTCTCGTCCAGCGCGAAGGCGCCGAACAGCGCCTGGATGACGGGCGTCACACGGTCGAGCACGAGAACGCCGGTGGCTTCGTAGTAGTTGTTGGCCATGAAGGCTCCTTTCGATGAATGAACGGAGCCAGCCCTTGCGGACGATGGCATCCGCAGGGGAAACCGCCTGATGCCGGATGGCGCTGGGCGGGGAGAAAACGCGAGGGACATGGCCTCGAACGAGGCGCATGTCCCTCATGGGGTCCCGTGAACGCAGTGATGAAGGTGTGCCAGGGACCGGCTCACCAACCGCTGTAGTTCAGCAGCAGGTCGGCGATCACCTGGCGACGTGGCAGATCGAGGCCGTCGAAGTCCGACAACCCGTTGAAGTGGCAGCGCTTGAGCATGGCACCGCCCTCGCGCGCGTTGTAGAAGCTGACCATCGCGGACAGGAACATGCGTTCCCCGCTGCTCAGGACGCCGAGGGCGTCGTTGAGGCGCAGCATGTCGGGACGCAGATCCCACTTGCTCTTGGCCTGGTTCAGACCTTCACGGGTGCCATCGCCAAACCATTGCGGGCCGGCGATCTCGACACCACGCTTCCATGCCTCGAAAAAGGCTTGGGGCGCGGCGCTGAAATGCCGTTCTTCCCGAACGATCTGATCGACGACTTCCTGTGGCAGTAGCTGGTTCATGACGTGATTCCTCCAGTTGGATCAGGGAATGGCGAGCTGGGACCAGCCGCCTCTTTCGAGGGCACGTTGAGCCGCGGCATGGCTGCGGAAGTACTCACGAGATTCCCGCGAGACGGGACCTTCGGTATCGCGCGTGCCGATGTAGTGGCCGGCGGCGCTGTGCAGGACTTCGAGCGGCAGGAACTTGCCGCAGTAGGTCAAGGCCAATTGACCGAATCGGCCGAAAGAGGCTTGCTGGGACATGGATGGGCTCCTTGGAAAAGCGGGGCCCTGTCCCTCACGGGATGGCAGCTCCCGCACGCGGTTGAAAAAAAGCATCAGCGTCTTGGGGACGCGCGTCCGCGCAATGGATGCGATGCGGACTGGTGGGTTGCGCGGAGAGAACCCCGCGGCAGCCTGAAACCCTGGCTGCTGGCATGTGCTGACGAATCAGCGAACATGCGGACAGCTTCGTGAGGGTGCCGCGCCACGTCAGTTGGAAATCGGCATCTGGTCCAGCCCCGATTGATGTGCGCAGGGACAAAGAAAAGCCCCGCAACGAGTGCGGGGCGGTCATGACGGTGCGGTGAGGCTGGATCAGCGGGGCTTGTCGCCCAGGACATGCTGCTTCCAGATGGCGAATGCCTCGTCCGCTGGCAGCTCGGCCAGGATGACGATGGGCTGGTCCTGTCGGCTGCGCAGCTTTGCGAAATATGCCGCGCGTTCGGCAATGGCCTTGAGCTTGATGCCCTTGAGGAACAGCAGCCGGCCGTCCTTGATGAACAGCACCTTGTTGCCGATGTCGCGGTTGAACGCGGTGCGCAGCTTGCGCTCTGCGTGCATGGCATCGGCCAACTGGTCCACGAGGAAGTCGAGCGTCATGTCGATGAGAAGTGGCTCGTCGTCCTCGCGCTCGACGTCGAGCGATGCCGGCGGCAGGCTCTTGGCAAATTCCTCGGCTTGGGCCAGCAGCGCGGCCTGGCCTTGCAACGCGCGCACGAACGTCGAGCCGCCGTGTCCGTCATTGCGGGCTTCGGCGATGGGCCTGCCGTCGAACATGACGGTGGCGGTGAAGCACAGCGTTTCCTCGCTCGCGAAATCCGCGACCTTGAGGTTCTTGAGCGTGATGCGGTCTTGTCGGGTGATGGTGTCCATGGAAAGTCCTGATATCGACCGGGTTGACGACACGCCCCTGACGGGACGCGGCATACATCCCGTGGGTTGGAGGAAGGTGGCATCGATGCCCGGTGGGCAGCGTTCGCCGGAGAGATGCCGGGGCGAACTGGCGGGTGGCGTGGGAGGAACCCACGGCAGCCTTGACACCCTGGCTGCTGGCTGTTGCCGATGCGTCGGCAATGCAGGAGGGAGGATCACGCGGCCCGCCGGCCGCGTCGTGCATCAATCCGAAGCGCTCGATCCCGTCTTGTGCAGGCACTGCACCAGCCGCTGGCCCAGCCACGCGACGCACGGCACGGCCATGGAGTTGCCGATCGCCTTGTAGCGCGGCGCGTCGGCGGAGGGCCTGCCGCGGTACGGCACCAGCGTGTAGTCGTCGGGCATGCCTTGAAGCCGCTCGCATTCGACCGGCATCAGCCGACGCACCCGCCACTGCGACCAGTCGCCCGGACCGGGGTTATTCCAGTCGTAGCGGAAATGTGCCTCGAAGTCCGGTGCCAGCACATGGGGCTTGTCGGCACCGCCGCTGCTGGTGCGCAGCGCGGTCGAGACGCCATCGCCCAGTTCAGCGGCCAGGCCTTCGGTGCGACCGCGCAGCGCCACGCCGATCACCATCGGCCGGCCTTGGCCCGGCTTGCCGCCACCCGTGGAGAGCGTCCCGGCAAGCTGGCCGTGGCCGGATTCCAGCCGCAGCTCGCCGCGCGAGTTCTGCGCGAACGCGATGGCCGGCACCACGCCGGCGTTCGCGTGGCTGAGGCGATGTCTGCCGGCACGCAGCGTCGGTGCATGGTTCGTCGTCGCATCCGCCCCGCAGACCTGTGCGGTGAAGGCAATGATCGGCACACCCTTGCCGGTGCCGTCCTCGCTGCAGCCCTTGCCGCCGTTGGCGGTGCTGAGCGTGTGGCTGATGCTGCCCGCGATGGACTGCGCCACGAAGGTCTCGACCTCGAAGTCGTTCTTCGGGCCGGGCGCCGCGGTCAGGCAGGCCGCGACGTCGATGGGTCCTGCGGTGTTGCCCCCGCCGAATCCGAACGTCACCGTGGCCTTGCCGTAGGGCTGCTTCAGTCCTGCATATCCCGAGTACCAGCCTGCTGCCGCAGCGCCCGATCCAGCAGCGCCGGCAGCGTCTTGCCACGGCGCGAAGCCCGGCGAAGAATCCCCGCGCAGGCCTGGGCGCTCAAAAAGTACCTCGGCGGGATCGACGCCACCTCCACCACTTGCCACAAGAAACACGCGACGGCGCCGTTGGGCGACGCCGAAATATTGAGCATCGAGCAAGCGCCAGGCGATGCGGCGCCGGGGTCCAGACACACAACCTGCGTGCGCCCATTTTTGCCCTGGCGGTTCGAGCGCACGGCTTTCGCCGGCCAGTGCGCCCAGGAAGTGTCCGAAGGCGTTGCTGCAGTCGCTGAGGACGCCGGGGACGTTTTCCCAGACGAGCGTTGCCGGCGGGCGGCGGTCTTGGCGGCGGGTTTGGTCGATGGCATTTGCAAGCTCCACATAGGCAAGGGTCAGGGCGCCGCGCGGGTCAGCCAGGCCACGGCGGGCGCCGGCCACGCTGAACGACTGGCACGGCGTGCCGCCGACCAGGAGGTCTGGCGCGGGCACGGTGCCGGCGCGGACCTGGCGGGCGATCGTGGTCATGTCGCCCAGGTTGGGCACGAGGGGGTTACGGTGGGCGAGCACGGCGCTCGGGAACGGCTCGATCTCGGCGAACCACGCGGCTTCGAGGCCGAGCGGTTGCCAAGCGAGGCTCACGGCCTCGATGCCGCTGCAGACGCTGCCGTAGAGCAGCGGCGTGTTGCGTGGCGGTGCGCAAAGTTTCGGGTGCATGTCGGTCTCCTGTTCGTATGGCGCAGGGCCATCGCCCTGGCCGGGGCGTTGAAAGGCAGGAGAAAGGCGCCGAAGGCCCCAGGGGCCTTCGGCTCGGGAGGAAAGAAGAACCACCCGTGGGCTGATTGGCAGGCCCGGTCGTCGCTAGAACCGTCTGCTCATCCAGCAATCACACCCGGCCCATGTCGTGGCTGGGGCCGGCATCGTCTGGCGCACATCCGCGCACAAAGGGAGCCCGTTTTTGCGCCGGCGGGCACCGGCACCGAATACCGCTGACCACGAAGGGTCTCCGGGTGGCTCGCACAGGCAAGCCATCGGGGGACCCTTCGCAGCGTGCGGAAGAGATGCGGACGGGGAGAACGCGCGGGGTGCGGTTCGCGGAGAAGCTACCTTCAGGTCCCGCGGCCGGGGGCGGCTGAACGGGACGCGCACACGGACAAGAAGGCGTTGCGCGCTGGGCGTCCCGCAGGGCATGCGGAACACGGGCCACGCCGCCGATGGCGGGCACGGCTCACGGGGAACGGGGGTCGGTCAGGAGCCTTTGCGGCCGCTCTTGCGTGGGCGCGAGGCACCACGCTTGGACGTGCCGGTTTCGACCGGCAGCGTGCCTTTGCAGTCGGGATAGCGACTGCACGACCAGAACGGGCCGCTCTTGCCGGTGCGTTGGCGCGTGGGCGCGCCACACTGCGGACAAGCCGGTCCTTGGGGCACCTTGATGGACAGGGACGTGCTGCCGTACTGCGCGATCAACTGCGAAATCCATGCAGCCTGCTTGCCGATGAACACATCCAGGGTGAGTTGTCCGGCCTCGATCATGTCCAGCGCCTGTTCCCAGACGGCGGTGGTGCCGGGGTCGGCAATCGCCGCGGGCACGGCGTCTATCAGCGTGAGCGCCGCATCCGATGCACGGATGGAGCGTCCCTTCTTCACGATGTAGCCGCGGGCGATCAGCCCGCTGATGATGTTGGCCCGTGTCGCCTCGGTGCCGATGCCCGTCGTGTCCTTGAGCTTCTGCTTCAGGCGCGGGTCGGTCACGAAACGCGCAACGCCCTTCATCGCCTTGACCAGTTCGCCCTGGGTATAGGGCTTGGGCGGCATCGTCTTGAGGGCCTTGATGTCGGCCCCGGCGACCTGACATGCCATCCCGTCGCGCAATGCGGGCAGCACCTGGCTGCGCGGGGCATCGCCGTCCTCGTCGGCGCTGCCTTCACGTTCTGGCTCGGCCAGCACCAGGAGCCAGCCCTTGACGACGACCTGCTTGCCCGTGGCCACCAGCTTCTGCTGGCCGCAGGAGAGGTCCGCCACGGTGCGGTCGAACTCGTGGTGCGGGAGGAACTGGGCCAGGTAATGCGCCCGGATCAGCCGGTACACCGCCTGCTCCTTCTCGCTCATGGCGGAGAGGTTCGCGGGTTCGAGCGTCGGGATGATGCCGTGGTGCGCCGTCACCTTGCTGTCGTTCCAGGCGCGCGAGCGCTGGGCGCGGTCGAGCTGGCCCATGATCGGGGCCAGCGTGGGATCGGTCTTGAGCAGGCTGTCCAGGACCGTGGGCACCTCGGCGAACATGCTTTCGGGCAGGTAGCCCGAATCCGAGCGCGGGTACGTCGTGGCCTTGTGCGTCTCGTACAGAGCCTGGGCGATCTCCAAGGTTTCCTGCACGTCCAGCCCAAGCTGCTTGGAACAGACTTCCTGCAAGGTGCCCAGGTCGAACAGCAGCGGCGGGCCTTCGCGCACGCGCTCGGTCTCGACCGACACCACCTGGGCACTGCCCGCGGCGCGGATCTGTTGCGCGGCCTGCTGTGCGACGGGCTGCTGCAGGCAGCGGCCGGCGTCGTCGGTGCTGGCGTCGGGTGCCACCCACTGCGCGGTGAACGTCTGACCGCCTGCGGACAGGGACACGTCGATGGCCCAGTACGGCACGGACACGAAGGCCGCGATCTCTCGGTCGCGGTCCACCACGAGTTTGAGCGTCGGGGTCTGTACACGCCCGACCGACAGCACGCCGTCGTAGCCGGCCTGCCGCCCGAGCACGGTGAACAGCCGGCTGAGGTTCATGCCGACGAGCCAGTCGGCGCGCGAGCGCGCCAGCGCCGAGTAATACATCGGCAGCGTCTCGGCCGAGGGCCGCAGCTTGGCGAGCGCGGTGCGGATGGACGCATCGTTGAGCGCCGACAGCCACAGGCGTGCTATGGGGCCGCGGTATCCGCACAGGTCGATGATCTCGCGGGCGATCAGTTCACCCTCGCGGTCGGCATCGGTGGCAATGACGAGATGGGTCGCCTTCGCCAGAAGCGTTTTGACGACCTTGAATTGCGTGGCGGTCTGCGGTTTGACCTCGACCCGCCACTGCTGAGGGATGATGGGCAACTGCTCCAACGACCAGCGCTTGAGCGCCGCGTCATAGACCTCGGGTGCTGCCGCTTCGACGAGATGGCCGATGCACCAGGTGACCGTGACGCCGGAGCCGTTGAGGCAGCCTTCACCGCGCTGCGTGGCGCCGAGAATCCGGCCGATGTCTTTGCCCTGGGAGGGCTTCTCGCACAGAAACAGCCGCATGTCCGTCCATCCGCTTCCCGTTGTTCATGGAGTTGCTGGGATCGAGGATGCCGAGCGCCTGTTGGGGCAGCAGCAAACAAGCTGCATGCGGCAGCGACCGCTTTCACGAGATGGGATGGCTGAGGCGGGGATGGCGTGCGGCCGGCGATGTGCGAGTCGGGAGCCGCGATGTTCGGGAGCGCGTGGAAGCCGGTGGACGCTGGTGGCGCTGTCCCCTGGGGATAGCTCGCGAGGACATGGGGGGCGGCAACGTACTGCGGCCGCCCCCCCGTCGGATCACTTCCTGCGCTTGGGCTCCTTCGGCGCAGCCGGTTCCTGGGCGGCCTGGGGCTTGGGCTGCGCGTCCTGTGCGGTCTCCTGCGATTTGGGGCTCAGGACGACGGACTCGATGCGGAACGGCAGGATGCCGACGCTGCGCGCGTTGATCTGCCAAGTCTCACGTGGCTGATCCTCGTTGTCGGTCCAGGGTTCGCGCTCCATGCGGCCGACGACCAGCACGCGCATGCCCTTCTGGTAGAGGTCCTTCCAGTGCGCGGCGTCGCGGTGCCAGATTTCCACCGGCGCCCAGAAGCCGCCGCGATCCTCATAGTCGCCGCCCTTGGTGGGAACGGGGTTGTCGAAATACACGTTCAGCCGCAACAAGCGCCGCGGTTCGTCGTTGCCGTTGGGGAACTCCCGGTACTCGGGGGGCGAGCCGATGTTGCCTTCGCCCGAAAAATGCGTGCTCATGTTGCAATCTCCTTGGTGGTTGAAATACCCGCACCTGGTCGGCGCCGGGCGCGTGCTGGGATGCCCGGCGCAATCACCGATCGCGCATTGCGGCGGGAAAGGACGTGAGCCGGCGCAGGTAGGCGTCTTCCGCCTCGGCGGCCTTGCTGGCGCACTCCTGCGCCTGCCTGCCCAGGGTGTGCAACAGGCTGATCTGCATGTTCAGCGTGATGCGCTGCAGCTCGATCGCGTGCAGGTCGGCCAGCAGGTTGACCGGCGTGCTGGTGCTCGCCATCAGCTCCTGCCACAGGGCCACGCCCATGGCCGAGCGGTCGTGCCTGCGCCAGCGCAGGAACGTCGTTCCCGCGCCAGTGGTCTGCTGGGCCAGTTCCACGGGCAGCAGGTGGAAGGGATGCCCACTGGCCTGTTGCAGCACTTGTCGCTGCGCCAAGCCGATCAACTCGTCGCGCATGGCGAAGCACTGGCCGGCCCAGGCCTCCAAGTCCCCTTTACCTTTAAAAGGCTTTAAAAGGCCTTTTAGAGAGGCCGCGTGTTCCAGGCGCATGAAGGCTCCCTGTTGCAGGCCCCGGAAGTAGCGGGTCGGCTGGTTCAGATCGCTCATGCGGATTCGTCCTCGCCGGCAGTGGCTGCGTTTTCGGACGGGTCGGCAGCAGCGGCCGCATCACCATCGACGCTGGTAGCGGCTGCGGCAGGACTCTCACCGCGCTGTTGCAGACCACGGCGCACGATGGGTGGCGCAAACTTCGAGCGGCGCGTGCCTTCGAGCACGTCCTGCGGCAACTCGCCGAACTTCTCCAGCGCGGCCCGCGCTGCCGCATTCTTCGCCGCGAAATCGTCGCGGGTGCAGCCCGAATAGCGATACTGCTGGGCCAGCGAGAACAGGCTGCGCAGCGCGTGCGCGCCCTCGTTGAGCCAGCGCTCTAAGGTGCTGCGGTCGATCAGCGCGGTGTGGTGGGCGAGGATCAGCTTGCGCGCGATGTCGTCGTAGTCGGCCAGGAGATAGACAGCGGCAAAGCCCAACTGCGCATTGACGAACAGCGGCAGCTTGACGGGCTGCACGTTGAGGTTCTCGCCCAGGGTCAACGCGGCGGGCACGCCGGCCAGGGCCTGGTCCACCTGTTCGCGCAGCGTCTGCAGCGTGGTCTTGGTCTGGTCGAGCTTGTCCTCGATGCGCAGCATCCACCAGTCGCTGTACGGGTCGTCCTGCTCCGAGCCGCGCTTCATTTTGTTCATGACGGCGATGTAGCCGTTCAGGCCGACGATGCCCGGTCGCCCCTCGGCGGCGGCGCGGCCATGCCAGATGCGCGAGGCGTGGTGGGTGTGCAGCGTCAGCGACATTGCGCTGCGCAGGGAGCCGAGGTTGAGTTGCAATGGTTCGTTGCTGGTTGCCATGGTGATCGCTCGCTGGTGGACAGGGAGCCGCCAGCATCCGCATGCGGCGGAAGGCAGTCAGTCAACAAACCGAAATGAGCCGGCCCCCGGTTCTGTGCGCGCTGGCGGCGCAGCGCGCAACGGTCCCCTGGGGACCGCTCCGCAGATGGGCATTCACGTTGGCGCTCCGGGCCTCGGTCGTCGACGGGTTGCGTGCTGCACCGCACGTCGCGCTGTCGTTCGACACCATCCTTCGCAGCACGGCCGTCCCCAGGGGACCGTTCCGCTGAGCGCCATGGAGGTTTGCTTCATGGCCTTGCCAGGCGCTTTGCCCAGGTTTCGCGCAGCAGGTCGCGCCGTCACCCGGCGCTTCACCGCACAGCCGTCCCCAGGGGACCGTTTCTGCCGACCGCCATGGAGATCTACTTCACGGCTTTGACGAGCCCTGTGCTCAGGTCTTGCGCAGCAGGTCGCGCAGGCGCTCGATGTGCTGCCGGGCCACCTCGGGCGGCACGACGTTGCGCGGCGACTCGGATGGTGGCGCTCGCGCCGCCGATGGTGTTGGCGGTGCCGGGCCGGTCTGCTTGGCCCACGCATTGAACTCGCCGCGCATGGCGCGCTGGATGATGCCGAACAGATATCCGGCGGGGTTGCGGATGCCATGCTTGCCGCACCGTGCGGCCCATTCGTCCAGCACGGCCTGCCCCAGGGCAGCGTCCACCTGCTGCAACGCCATCCTGGCTCCGGCCTGCTGTTCCGCCTTCAGTTCCGCGAAGCGCTTGGGCCATTGCAGGTCGCCCAGCGCACGCGCCTGCGCGGTAGTACGTACTTCATTAATACGACTACTACGTACTGTACGGTCCTGCTTCGGATTCCGAAGAGCGCCGTCTGGCGCGGGTTTCGGCCCTGCTTCGGATTCCGAAGAGGGGCGTTCGCCATTCCGAAGAAGGCTCGCGGGCCCTTCTTCGGAATCGTGGATCGCATCCTCCTGTGGATAACTTTGAGTGGCGGTGATGCCCTGGTCGGCCAGGCGCTCGGCGAGCACTTGCAGCCGCGACGGCAAGGTGCGTCCGGACAACATCGGGTCGTCCGCGATCTCCTGGAGGGTGTTGAGTCCCACCACCTGAACGGCCTTGGCCGCATGCCCCAGCGACTGGCTGACCAGGGCCAGGTAGTCGGCGTCGAGCTGCATGGCCTCGAACGGTGTCAGGGGTTCGTCATGCAGGACGTAGAGGTTTCCGAGGATGCGGCCGGTCTTGGGGTCGCGCCGTCGTCGCACGAGGCTCAGCCAGCGCGTCAGGCGCAGCAGCGTCAGCGCCCGCGCGACGGTCTCGTGGGAGGCTTGTCCCGCGCAGGGCATGGACGCCAGCCAGGGGCGCAACTGCTCATAGGTCGGGAACGCCGTGACGCCGTCGTCGTTGAGCATCAGCCGGAACACCTGCCAGGCGTTGCGCTCCAGCGGTGTCAGGCGGCGGTCGAGGAACAGCCGCCGCGGCACGCTCTCGTGCCGATTGCCACTGAACAGGAAGGCGTCGCCGGACGCGGCAGGCGTGGGCACTGCCATGGGCGCTGGCGCGCTGGGATGTGGCTTGGGCGTGAGGTCCTTCAGCGCAGCGTCGAACAGGTCGGCGAGTGCGACGGGGCCTTGACGCGGGGCTCGTGGGGCGGTGTCGTCCACGGCCATGGCCTAGCCCAATCCCTGATCGACCCAGTTCCTGATCGCGGCCCAGACCACCGAGAGCGGCAGTGACATACCCTCGGCCAGGTCCATGGCCGCATCGAGAATCGAGGTCTCGTCCTCCAGATCGACGTTCCTGCTGCTGGTCACGGCTTTCCATTGCCGCCACAGTTCGGTGTCCTGGGTCTCGTCCAGGACGGGGTGGCGCCCCTTGCGCTTGGGCAGGCCGAGGATCTCCCGCCGCAGGGCGACTTCCTGATGGGTCAGGCCATAGAAGCGGCTGACCATCTCCGTGCTGGCCCCCAGCCGCAGCATGCGATCGACCGTGGCGATTTCCTTCTCCACGTCCTGTGCCTGGTTGAGCAGGCGCTGCAGCACTTCGCGGTTGACCGTGACCGAGCACCACGAGACGCTGGCGTTGGCCAGCACGCTGATCAGCGCGGGGTGCTTGAGCGCATCCAGCTCGGCCTCGCCGAAGCCCATGGCCTTGCAGCGGCGCAGTTGGCCGTTGCGAAGGTCATACAGCGCCTGGGCGATCACGGCCTGGTTGAGCGGATGCGATGTGGACATGCGACCTCCCTCGCTCACGTCCCGGGCGCCGTGGTGCCGGCTTCCAGGTCCAGCAGACGCCGGGCCAAGCGGAGCAGCCGAAAGAGCTTGACCAACGCGGTGTCGCTCAAGCGCCTTGCGCCGCTGCCATGGCCTTGGCTCTGGCCGTGCAACAGGGTCGGCAGGTCGGCGGCGAGCTGCGCGCCGTCCAGGCCCGCTTCGGCGACGGGCTGACCCGTCAGCGAAGTGAGGAGCGTCAGCACCGCGCGGCCGAGCGGCGACGGGGCTTGGCCGCGGGCGCGGCACGCAAACCCGATGCCATCGGCGCGATCCTCGATGTACTCGTCCAGGCCTGCCTCCCCGGCGATCTCGCGCGCGAACTGCGCGATGTGGATGCGCAGCCGATCGGGCGTGTCCAGGCCGGCGTCGATGTACCAGACATCGGAGATCGGATAGAGTCCGCCGGCTTGCACCGGGATGGACTGCAACACGCTCGCCGAGAAGTCGGGCGGCAGCGCATCGCCCAACTGGTCGGCGACCATGCGCTGGATCGACTGCAGCCGTTCGGTCGTCGGTGCCGGCGAGACGATGTGCTCACGAAGCAGATCGCTCGGTGCAGCCGCCGGGCTTCCCGTGGCCGCTTCGCCAGCCGCCGTGTCGTCGTGGCGCAAGGTGGGCTCGGACGCCGGAGGGCTGGCGGGTGGAGGACCGGCCGCCGCTGCAGGCGTGGCGATGGACGATGCTGCGCCCGGCGGAGTCGGCGTGCCGGCGGTGGGCGAAGGCAACGCCGGCTGCGCCGCAGGTGGCGTCGGGTCACTGACCAGCGCCCGGTGGCGGCTTTCCGATTCGGTCAGGTCCAGCGCCAGCACGTCGTAGCCGATGCCCAGCAGCTCGGACATCTGGCCGATCAGCTCGTCTTGCACGCGCTGCGGCGCGAACTCGTCGCCCTGCGTGTCGAACTGCGCCAGCACCTCCTGAAAAAAGCTGTCGAAGTCCAGCGGCAGCGAGCGGTCCTTGGCGTAGTGCTCCCAGGTGCGTTTGCAGGCCGTGCGCATGACCGACAGCCGCTCGACCTGGTGGCGCCCAAGGCCGCCATAAAGCACGGTGGGAATGGCGGGCAGCAGGTAGCGCACCGCGTCGGCCATGCGGGTGATGTGCGACCGCTGGACGGGGAAGCCATCGGCCGCCAGGCGGCGGGCCAGTTCCGACTGGCTCAGGGCGGCGCCGCTCTCCTGCTCGTAGAACTCCCGTGCTTTCTCGACGCCGAGCGCGCGCTCGATGAACGTGAGGCCGCCGCGCAGTTCGTTCTCGGCAAGATGCCCGGTCAGCGCGACGATTTCACCGCGCTCCGGCCATGGTCGGAACAGACACGATATGCGGAAGAAGCGTTCTTCCTTGGTCTCCGACCAGAGTTCGCGCAGGATCGCCAGCCGCGTGTTGCCGCCGTTGCGGATGATGTAGTGGTCCCCGCCGGGCCGGCGCGTGATAGCCGGCGCCGCGTCCAGGCCGCGCTCGCGGATGGACGCCTTGATTTCCTCGTAAGCCGGGTTGCGCTTCATGCGCGGGTCATGGTCGTAGGGCCGCAACTGGTCCAGCGTCACGACCATGGGCGTGTCCGCGATCGGGTCGCTCAAGGCCGTAGCCGCTGGGCCGCTGCGCTCGAAGCCGGCCGCGAGCAGCTTGCCTGCCATGTCCTGCGAGGTCATGTCAGCCATGGCCGCACCCCTCGCAGTCCCCACGACCGCCGGCCGGCGCCATGCGGGCCTCTCGCTCGGCGCGGCGGATCTGCGCACGGGCGTTCAATTCGGCCCGGTGGTCACTCGCTGTCGAACTCGTGTAGATCGCCGCGCAGCCGGCCTTGGTGAACTTGAGGTGCCCGCCCGGCGTGCGCTTGACGTGCCAGCCCTCACCGACCGCGAACTCGATCAGGGCGCGCAGCCGCTTGTGGCCGCGGGCCAGCTCATGTGCGTTCGCCATGGGGCCTCCCAGGATCAAGAGGTCGCTGCGGGCGGCCGGATACTTGAGCCAGTCGGTCCTGCCATTGCGGGAACAACTCGCTGGCGAGCGCGCGCATCGTGTCGAGCGCGGCAGGGGCGACTCTGCCGGGCGGCTGGCGGTGCTCGACCCGATGCACCGGCAGGCCGCGCGTTGCGGCACGTGGATACGCTTCTATGGCCGGCACGTCGGTGGCGAGCACGCGGATGCCGGCGCTGTCCTGGAACAGGTCGCGCAGGGCCTGCTGGATCAGCCGTGCGTTGGCGGACACCGGGTGGACGCGGTTGATGAGCAAGTGCAGCGGCGGCGGTTCGATACCCAGGTGCCGGTACGGCGCAATGTCTTCGAGCAACTGCATGGTGCCGCGCCGCAGCTCGCGTGCCGCGAGGATTTCCGGCGTGACGGGCGACAGCGCGAGATCGGAGGCGAGCACCGCCATCTCCAGCAGCACGGAACGCGCGCCCTGGGTGTCGATCAGCACCAGGTCGTAGAGGGGAGCAAGTGCTGGCAGCAGATGCCGCAACCGCAGGCGGCCATCCGGCGCATGCAGCAACAACGTGTTCAGCTCGCCCCGGTGGTCGTTGGACAGCACCAGGTCCAGGCCCGCGATGATCGTGCGGGACACGAGCTGGCCAAGGTCGCGCTCGTTGAAGGCCAACAGCTCATAGATGCCGCCCGGCGCGCGCTGGGTCAGTTCGTAGTAGGAGGACAAGGTGGGCTGCACGTCGAGATCGAGCAGCAGCACGCGCAGGCCCGCGTCCGCGGCGAGCCCGCCCAGGTTGGCGGCCGTCGTGGTCTTGCCGACGCCGCCCTTCGTTGAAATGATGGACACGACCTGCATGGCGCTCTCCGGCTGGGAATGGGAAGTCCGCGGGAGAGCGGGTCAGGTCCGGTGGTTGAGGCGCTCGGCGATCCACTGGTCGATTTCGATCGAATCCCAGCCGACAGCGCGCACGCCCAGGCGCAGCGTCTGAGGGAACTGGCGCTTCTTCATCAGGTTGTAGATGTGGGCGCGTTTGAAGCCGGACTTCGCTTCGACTTCATCGAGCCGCAGGATGCGGCGCTCGTTCGGCGGGAGTACAGGGGTCTGCGACATGGCGGTCACTCCTGAACGCTCGGTGGCGTTTGTTGGCGTGACCTCTATTCAATAGACCTGGCTGCGGAAAGACATTGCAAATGCAATCTCCGCGATTGCACATACAAGCTGGATAACCTCATGCGCTTGCGCTACGAACGTACCTCTTAGCGTTGGCGAACTTTCCGTTTAAGGTGCGCTCAGTGATGCCCATGGTGCCGCCGTAGTGGGCGACCAATGCAGAGACAAGGGCCTCCTGCGTTTTGAAGCTGGAATAGGGCACGCCTGAAGGCGACTGGCTCAGCATCAGCGTCAACATCCCTCCAATGATGTTGAGATAGGTCGTTTCCGCCCGTTCGCTGATCTCGCATTGCTTGGATGCCAACAGCACCGAGGATTGCTTGAGTAGCGTGTCGTGCTGCTCCTGCAGTTCTCGCATCTCACGTCGGGCTTGTTCAAGCGCGGCCTGAAGGGCCAGCCGCTCCACGAGGATCGCCTGTCCTGTTTCCATGGTGATGAAAGGATGCGCCATGCGTTCGCCACGGCTGAATAGAAATCCTGGCCGGTGCTCGGGATAGTGGGTGCGCATCCAGCGTTTTAGATCGACATGGCGAACAGTCAGATCCAGAGAATTGAGCAGCTTCGGATCATTGAGCGTGATCCCGTTCTTGCCGTAGGGCAGCTCTCCGTTGAGGATGCCGTCATAGATACGTTCCGAGTGCAGCCGGCACTCATTCCATCGAGGGCAGTTCAGCGACCGAGGCAGGACACGCGGTGACGCGATCGTGGCCAGGATCATCGGGAGATACCGCAGCAACCCAGCCCATCGGATGGCCGCCTCGATGGGACGATAGAACACCTTTGATGTTGAAATGTCCTTGTGCATGTCTTCGTCTCCTTTCGGGTGCGCTACATCACCGGCTCCTTTCTTGCCCAAGGGCTGTTGTGTCGTTATGGCCTGCGACGGACGCTTGAGGCGATGCCCTAAGCGAAGGCGGAGGAGGCCATTGGCGTCCGCCGCAGGTGGCCTTGTCTTGCTTGATATGCAAGAATCGATCAGTTGCCGGCCCATCGAGCGATGAGGACGCAAGCTCGATATTGGCGCTCACGGTACCAGCGTCATAGGTGGCGCAAAGCCCATCAAGACCGATTTGGTATGGTCTGATATCCAGACGGTTCAAGACCAGCGAGTTGAAGCGTTCGACGCCCCTACGTCCAGTTGGTGACTGGAAATCAGCGGTTAGTGATGCATCGCTCCACATGCTGATATATCGACAAAGTATCTGCCGCAGTACCAGTGACCCTGCCAGGTTGCCCCAGCACATAGGAGACGGAGATGGCTGAACATTCCCATGAACATCAACATCACACATCCGGTCAGATGGGTAAGCACGGCCGACCATACGCCAAGTTCTGGGTGAACATGGTGTTGGGCCTCGTCGTCATGTACTTCGTAATGTTCAGCATGATCGACGGCGCCAGGGACTTCAGAAACAATCTCAACATGCTCTACATGGCGGTCACTATGTGGGCGCCAATGGGCATCTTCATGCTAGCGACAATGCCCGGCATGTTTCCAAACCGGCGGCTCAATCTCGTGCTGTACGGCTTGTTTGCCGTTCTCACACTCGGTTCTTTTGCCGCGACCCGTGCTCAAACCGGAATCGGCGATCGACAGTTCATCGCGTCTATGGTCCCGCACCATTCGGGAGCGATCCTCATGTGCCGCGAGGCGCAGCTCTCAGATCCGGAACTCGTCAACCTATGCCAAGCGATTTCCGATGGCCAGCGCGCGGAGATCGAGCAGATGAACCGGATTGCTGCACGCCTTCGTTGAGGCTGGCTGCCACTACACTGGCGCCGCGTTGCGCTCCGGCGAAGTTAGCCGCAGCGATGTAAAGATGAGTACTTGCGGTGTTCCGATGCCGGCGGTTGTGTCCTACAGCCGTCCAGGTGCCAGGCAGTCCACGCGACACCACCCCGCGCTGCCTGCGGAGCGAGCGCAAGTCATGATCGTCGCAAGTTGGAGTTCGATAGCGAACCCGCTCAGCAGCTGGACGCATCAGGCGTAACGACGGGTGGATGGATCATCCTTGGACGCTGGTGGAAGTGGTTGGATGAACTTTGTTGCCGAGGGCGAAAAACAAGGCTATAATTGAGTTCTTCGCTGATCACCACAGTGGAGAAAGTGATTGGGAAACAGAGACTTAGCGCTCTAGTGCATGACTCGTTTCCCGCTCCAAATCTGGGAAGAAGTACCAACATCTTCCCCATGAAAGGGAAGCATCCGCTTCCCTTTTTTGTCAGAGCCTCTGGAATCTGGCGCGGTAGCAAAGCGGTTATGCACCGGATTGCAAATCCGTGTAGGTCGGTTCGACTCCGGCCCGCGCCTCCAACGCACAGCCCCGTCAACCCCGTGTTGCCGGGGCTGTCTTTTTTCTGCGGTCTGTCGCTGTGGCAGGCTGCGACAATTGCCTGACCGCCTCGATGGTGAAACAGGTAGACACAGCGGACTTAAAATCCGCCGCTTTCCCGCAAGGGGGCATGCCGGTTCGACCCCGGCTCGAGGCACCAGCAACGAACAGGACGTTCACGATGAGTCAATACGAACCCCCCTTTGAAATCCACGTCCACGGCGACGTGCCTTTGCGTCCTGAGGTCAGCTTCGATGAGTTGCAGGAGGCGCTCAAGCCCTTGTGGAAGTATGCGGGTGCGCGCTCGCTCGCGGCGGCTGCGGCCAGCCACTACGACGACGAGCCCGGCATCGAGTTCGACGCCAAGGAACATGTGCTGCACCTGTGCTGGACGGTGCTGGGCGATGAGGATTTCCGCCAGGCGCTCGACGAGATGTGCATGGGCCTCAACGACCTGGCCGAGACGGGGGCGCCCATCGAGGTGAGCTTCTACGACGCCGAGTTCGATGAGGAGGATGCCGGCCCGGACGAGGAGGCCCGCGACGACTTCCTGATGCTGTTCGTCGGTCCGACTCCTGCGGCCATCATGCAGGCGCAGCGCGACCTGCTGGTCGAGGACGTGGTGCACCTGATGGAGCGGCACTTCGACGGCGCCGAGCTCGGCGGTGTCGTAGCGGAAATCGACAAGCTGTTCGGCCAGCGCTTCGACGCCCTGGTGCACTCGCTGGAACTGGGCAAGCCGCCGCGGGGCGGTTCGGGCAGCGGCCATGGTGGCGGGCGCCGGCCGCGGCATCTGCACTGACCCCATAGGGGCGCACGGCGCCGCGGCGTGAGGCCGCAGCGCCGCTGGCCCTCAGTCCAGCGACAGCAATCCAACCGGCTGGTCGATACTGAGCCAACGACGCGCCGCGGCAGCCAGCGGCGCGGGGCCGCCGGTGCTGAGCAGGCGCAGCGTGCCGCTGGTGGGATGCGCTCCGCGCGCCTTCGCGTCTTCTCCCGTCAGGGGACGCAGCAGGCCGCGCGCCTGCAACTGCATGCGAGTGTGGCGGGCGACCGGTACGCCCGTGTCGATCAGTTCCACGCCCGGCCCGAGGAGCCGGCTCAGCACGTCGCTGACCAACGGATAGTGCGTGCAGCCCAGCACCACGGTGTCGACACGGGCTTTTTTTCCGTTTTTTTGCCGGAACCCCAGCGTGAACCGGTCACACAATGCTTCTATTTTTGTAGTGTCCTGCGCGTCGATCGCAGCCGCCAACCCTTCGCATGGGACGACATCGAAGCCCACGTCCGCGCGCTGGCGCGCCAGCAGGGTGGCAAAGCGCGGGCTGCGTGCGGTGGCCTCGGTCACCAGCACGCCCACCTGCCGGGTTTGGCTGCGCTCGGCCGCGGGCTTGAGAGCAGGTTCTACGCCCACCAGCGGCAGGTCCGGGTGGGCAAGGCGCAAGGCCTCGATGGCGGCGGCGGTGGCGGTGTTGCAGGCGACCACCAGGGCCTTGACGCCGCAGCTGCGGCGCAGGGCCCCGGTGATTGCGAGGCTGCGCCGGCGAATGTCGTCCGCGCTGCGCGGGCCGTAGGGCGCATGGGCCGTGTCGGCCAGGTAGACGAAGGACTCGCCGGGCAACTCGGCGCGCAGCGCCTGCAAAACGCTCAGGCCGCCAATACCGCTGTCGAAGACGCCGATGGGCGCGCCGCGCAGGGCCGGCGCCACTGCCGCGACGGCACCCTGCGCGGCGGGTTGCCCCTCAGTCATGCGTGATGGCGATGCCCTTGAAGTCGCCGGTGGCGATGCGCCGCTGCCACTCCTGCGGGCCGGTGATGTGCACGCTCGTGCCCTGGGCGTCCACCGCCACCGTCACGGGCATGTCCACCACCTCGAACTCGTAGATGGCTTCCATGCCCAGGTCGGCAAAGCCCACCACCCGCGCGCCCTTGATGGCCTTGGCGACCAGGTAGGCCGCGCCGCCCACGGCCATGAGGTAGGCGGAACGGTGCTTGCGGATGGCCTCGATGGCCACCGGGCCGCGCTCGGCCTTGCCGATCATGGCCAGCAGGCCCGTCTTGTCGAGCATCATTTCGGTGAAGCCGTCCATGCGCGTGGCGGTGGTGGGGCCGGCGGGGCCCACGACTTCGTCGCGCACCGGGTCCACCGGGCCGACGTAGTAGATGACACGGTTGCGGAAGTCCACCGGCAGCGGCTCGCCGCGGTCGAGCAGCTCCTTGATGCGCTTGTGCGCCGCGTCACGGCCGGTGAGCATCTTGCCGTTGAGCAGCAGCGTCTGGCCGGGCTTCCAGCTGGCAACTTCCTCGGCGGTGAGGGTGTCGAGGTTGACGCGGCGGCTGTGCTCGGCGTCGGGCTTCCAGGACACGTCGGGCCAGAGGTCCAGGCTCGGCGGATCGAGGTACACCGGCCCCGAGCCGTCGAGCACGAAGTGCGCATGGCGCGTGGCCGCGCAGTTCGGAATCATGGCCACGGGCTTGCTCGCGGCGTGCGTGGGATACATGGCGATCTTCACGTCCAGCACGGTGGTGAGGCCGCCCAGCCCCTGCGCGCCGATGCCCAGCGCGTTGACCTTCTCGTACAACTCCAGCCGCAGCGCCTCCACCGGGCTGAGCGCCTCGCCCCGCTCAGACTTGGCCTGCAGGTCGACCATGTCGATGTCGTCCATCAGGCTTTGCTTGGCCAGCAGCATGGCTTTCTCGGCCGTGCCGCCGATGCCGATGCCGAGCATGCCCGGCGGGCACCAGCCCGCGCCCATCGTGGGAACGGTCTTGAGCACCCAGTCCACGATGCTGTCGCCGGGGTTGAGCATGACGAACTTGCTCTTGTTCTCCGAGCCGCCACCCTTGGCCGCGACGGTGACCTCCACCGTGTCGCCGGGCACGATCTCGGTGAAGATGACCGCCGGCGTGTTGTCGCCGGTGTTCTTGCGCGCGAACTGCGGATCGGCCACCACGCTGGCGCGCAAGGTGTTGTCGGGGTCGTTGTAGGCGCGGCGAACGCCCTCGTTGATGGCGTCGTCGAGCGAGCCGGTAAAGCCTTCCCAGCGCACGTTCATGCCGATCTTCAGGAACACGTTGACGATGCCGGTGTCCTGGCAGATCGGCCGGTGGCCCACCGCGCTCATGCGGCTGTTGGTGAGGATCTGTGCGATCGCGTCGCGTGCAGCGGGCGACTTCTCGCGCGCATAGGCGCGGGCGAGGTGGCTGATGTAGTCGGCCGGGTGGTAGTAGCTGATGTACTGCAGGGCGGCGGCGACCGATTCGATCAGGTCGGCCTGGCGGATGGTGGTCATGGCTCGGGACTTTCGTGGACAGGGGAGAACAGCCCGGCCGCCGTCCCCGCTCGACGGGCGCTGCGAAGCGGCGGGCCTTGGGCGCGGGCCGCAGTGTACGCCGGCGGGCGACCCGACCCGAACGGAACCGACGCGGCCCGGCCCGGGTGGGCGCGGGTTTGAAGGCGGGCTTATCCGTGCGCGTCAGGGGCGCCCGCGGGCGCGGACGGATGCATCAGGCGGTCGGTCAATGCGATGGCCAGGGCGCTGAGCAGGAACACCACGTGGATGATGGTCTGCCAGATCAGCACCTTCAGGTCGTAGTTCGCCGCGTTGATGAAGGTCTTGAGCAGGTGGATGGAGCTGATGCCGATGATGGCGGTGGCCAGCTTCACCTTGAGCACCGAGGCGTTCACATGGCTGAGCCACTCCGGCTGGTCTGGGTGGCCTTCGAGGTCCATGCGGCTGACGAAGGTCTCGTACCCGCCCACGATCACCATGATCAGCAGGTTGGAGATCATCACCACGTCGATCAGCGCCAGCACCACCAGCATGATCACCGTTTCGTTGAGCGAGGTCAGCGGCACGTCGGACTTGTAGCCCATGCTCGCCACCAGCTTCTCCAGCGCCTGCGCGTTGCCGAAGGCCGCCTCGATGAGGTGCACCAGTTCCACCCAGAAATGAAACACATAGACGGCTTGCGCGAGGATCAGCCCCAGATACAGCGGCAACTGCAGCCAGCGGCTGGCGAAGATGATGGAAGGCAGCGGGCGCAGTCGGGTGTTGCGGGGCGTATCGGGGGCGGACATGGGCGAGGAGGTCAGGGGAGTCGTCGGTGGTGCCGTATTCTATGGAAGCGCCGCCGACAGCCGCGTGACAAGTCAGTGGCCTGTAAGAGCCTGCGGCGACAGTCGGCGCACTCGTTTTGTCCGTCCGTTCTTCGAGGAGACTACCCATGACTGCTGCCAGTGCAGACGCCAGCGCCGACCTGCCCATCTACCCGCCCAGCGAGGACTTCGCACGCAAGGCGACGGTTTCAGGCATGGCCGCCTACGAGGCCTTGTGCAAGCAGGCCGAGGCCGACTACGAAGGCTTCTGGGCCGCGCGCGCACGTGAGTTCGTGACCTGGAAAACCCCCTTCACCCAGGTGCTCGACGAGAGCAACGCCCCCTTCTTCAAATGGTTCGCCGACGGCACGCTCAACGCCTCGTACAACTGCCTGGACCGCAACATCGAGCGCGGCCTGGGCGACAAGACGGCGCTGATCTTCGAGGCCGACGACGGCAGCGTCACCCGCATCAACTACCGCGACCTGCTCGCGCGCACCTGCCAGATTGCCAACGGCCTGCGCTCGCTCGGCATCGCCAAGGGTGACCGGGTGGTGATCTACATCTCCATGTCCATCGACGGCGTGGCCGCCATGCTGGCCTGCGCGCGCATCGGCGCCACGCACTCGGTGGTGTTCGGCGGCTTCTCGGCGCAGGCGCTGCGCGATCGCATCGAAGACACCGCGGCCAAGGCCGTCATCACCGCCGACCACCAAGTTCGCGGTGGCAAGCAGTTGCCGCTGAAGTCCATCGTCGATGAGGCGCTGAGCCTGGGCGGTTGCGACTCGGTGCGCAACGTCCTGGTCGTGCGCCGCAGCGGCGCCGAGGTCAACATGGTGGCCGGGCGCGACCTGTGGATGGCCGACCTGGTGGGCAGCCAGCCGACCACCTGCGAACCCGAGTGGGTCGAGGCCGAGCACCCGCTGTTCCTGCTCTACACCTCCGGCTCCACCGGCAAGCCCAAGGGCGTGCAGCATTCCACCGGCGGCTACCTGGTGCATGCCGCGCTCACCACCGCCTGGACCTTCGACCTCAAGCCCGATGACGTGTTCTGGTGCACCGCCGACATCGGCTGGGTCACTGGCCATACCTACATCACCTATGGGCCGCTGGCGCTGGGCGCCACCGAGATCGTGTTCGAGGGCGTGCCCACCTTCCCCGACGCCTCGCGCTTCTGGAAGATGATCGAGCGCCACAAGGTCAGCATCTTCTACACCGCCCCCACGGCAATCCGCTCGCTCATCAAGGCGGCCGAGACCAACGATGCCGTCCACCCGCGCCACAGCGACCTCTCCAGCCTGCGCCTGCTCGGCTCGGTGGGTGAGCCGATCAACCCGGCGGCCTGGGAGTGGTACCGCAAACACGTCGGCGGCGGGCGTTGCCCCATCGTCGACACCTTCTGGCAGACCGAGACCGGCGGCCATGTCATCACACCGCTGCCGGGTGCGACGCCGCTGGTGCCGGGCTCCTGCACCTTGCCCTTCCCCGGCATCATGGCCGCGGTGGTCGATGAAACCGGCAAGGACGTGCCCAACGGCCAGGGTGGCATTCTGGTCATCAAGCGCCCCTGGCCGTCGATGATCCGCACCATCTGGGGCGATCCCGAGCGCTTCAAGAAGAGCTACTACCCCGCGGACTTCCAGGGCAAGTACTACCTCGCGGGCGACGGCGCCGTGCGCGACGCCAAGACCGGCTACTTCACCATCACCGGCCGCATCGACGACGTGCTCAACGTCTCGGGCCACCGCATGGGCACGATGGAGATCGAGTCGGCGCTGGTGGCCAAGACCGACCTGGTGGCCGAAGCCGCCGTGGTTGGCCGCCCGGACGAAACCACGGGCGAAGCCATCTGCGCCTTCGTGGTGCTCAAGCGCCCGCTGCCCACCGGGGACGAGGCCAAGGCCATCGCCAAGGACTTGCGCGACTGGGTGGCCAAGGAAATCGGGCCGATCGCCAAGCCCAAGGACATCCGCTTCGGCGAGAACCTGCCCAAGACCCGCTCGGGCAAGATCATGCGCCGCCTGCTGCGCAGCATCGCCAAGGGCGAGGCCATCACGCAGGACACGTCCACGCTGGAGAACCCGGCCATCCTGGACCAGCTCGGCCAGGCATACTGAGCGTCGTCATCCTCGTGCGCCCGCAGCCCGTGGGCGCACGGTGGGACGGCAAAAGAAAAGGCCCGCGGATGCGGGCCTTTTTCACGCCGGGAGACGCGGATTACTTCAGCGACATCACCCAGGCGGCGAGCTTGTGCGCCTCGGCGTCGTTGACTTGCGGGTTCGCGGGCATCGGCACCGCACCCCACACGCCGGAGCCACCCTTCTGGATCTTGGCTGCGAGCATGTCAACCGCCTTGGCGTCACCGGCGTACTTCTTGGCGACGTCCTTGTAGGACGGGCCGACCAGCTTCTTGTCGGTGGCATGGCAGGCCATGCAGTTCTTGGCCTTGGCCAGGGCTTCATCCGCCATGGCGGGCGCAGAGACGGCAGCGAGTGCGGCCAGGGCGAAAATGACACGTTTCATCAGGTGCTCCTCAATGGTTGGGGTACAGTCTTTGAACGCGACTGCTAGCGTTCAACGCGATTTTAGTGGAATCGGTTGACATGCATCAGTGCTTGCTTATTTTCTGTGGTGTTGGAGGTGTGTGATGTATTTCCTCGGACTCGGCCTCGTCCTGCTGCTGCTGAAATACCTGGAGATCGGCCCGGTCACGAACTGGAGTTGGTGGGTGGTGCTGGCTCCGTTCGGCCTCGCAGTCGCCTGGTGGGCCTGGGCCGATCACACGGGATACACCAAGCGCCGGGCGATGGAAAAGATGGAGCAGCGCAAGCGCGACCGCATCGAAAAGAACAAGGAAGCGCTGGGCATGGCACCGCGCCGCCGGCGCTGAAAATTCCTGGCGCCCCATGTGGAATTGGGGTGCGCCAACCCCCGGCCTTTCCCCGCCGCGCGTCCCCGCAGAACGCCGCCTAGAATGACAGGCTGCCCTTGGCGGCGGCCTGTCCCGCCCGAACGTTTCTTACCCCAGCTCGAGTCTCCCCATGCCTGTCTACCGTTCCAAAACCACCACTGCCGGCCGCAACATGGCCGGTGCCCGCGCTCTCTGGCGTGCCACCGGCATGAAGGATGGCGATTTCGACAAGCCCATCGTGGCGGTGGTCAACTCCTTCACCCAGTTCGTGCCCGGGCATGTGCACCTGAAGGACCTGGGCCAGCTCGTGGCGCGTGAGATCGAGGCCGCCGGCGGCGTGGCCAAGGAGTTCAACACCATCGCGGTGGACGACGGCATTGCCATGGGCCACGACGGCATGCTGTATTCGCTGCCCAGCCGTGAGCTGATCGCCGACAGCGTGGAGTACATGGTCAACGCGCACTGCGCCGACGCGATGGTGTGCATCTCCAACTGCGACAAGATCACGCCCGGCATGCTCATGGCCGCCATGCGGCTCAACATTCCGGTGGTGTTCGTCTCGGGCGGCCCGATGGAGGCGGGCACGACGCGGCTGGCCGTGCCCGGCGAGCAGACGGTGCAGATCAAGAAGCTCGACCTCATCGACGCCATGGTGATCGCCGCCGACCCCAAGGCCAGCGACGCCGAGGTGGCCGAGTACGAACGCAGCGCCTGCCCGACCTGTGGCTCCTGCTCGGGCATGTTCACCGCCAACTCCATGAACTGCCTGACCGAGGCGCTGGGCCTGTCGCTGCCGGGCAATGGCTCGCTGCTGGCCACGCATGCGGACCGCAAGGCCTTGTTCCTGCAGGCCGGCCGGCTGATCGTGGAGCTGTGCAAGCGTTACTACCAGGACGACGACGCGTCGGTGCTGCCGCGCTCCATCGCCAGCTTCAAGGCCTTCGAGAACGCGATGAGCCTGGACATTGCGATGGGAGGGTCGACCAACACCATCCTGCACCTGCTGGCCGCCGCGCAAGAGGGCGAGGTGCCCTTCACCATGGCCGACATCGACCGCCTCTCGCGGCGCGTGCCCAATCTGTGCAAGGTCGCGCCGTCGAGCCACTTCCACCTCGAGGACGTGCACCGCGCCGGCGGCGTGATGGCGATTCTGGGTGAGCTGGCCCGCGCCGGGCTGTTCGACACCAGCGTGCCCACGGTGCACGCCAGGAGCTTCGCCGAGGCGCTGGCGCGCTGGGACGTGACCGTGACGCAGGACGAGGCGGTGCGCACCCTCTACCGCGCCGGCCCGGCGGGCATCCCGAGCACCGTCGCCTTCAGCCAGGACACGCGCTGGCCCGCGCTCGACCTCGACCGCGAGAGGGGCTGCATCCGCAGCGTGCCGCATGCGTACAACAAGGAGGGCGGCCTCGCCGTGCTGCGCGGCAACATCGCCCGCGACGGCTGCGTGGTCAAGACCGCCGGGGTGGATGAGGCCTTGTTCGTCTTCGAGGGGCCTGCGCGCGTCTTCGAGAGCCAGGACGCGGCGGTGCGCGGCATCCTCGGCGACGAGGTGAAGGCCGGCGAGGTGGTGGTGATCCGCTACGAAGGCCCCAAGGGCGGCCCGGGCATGCAGGAGATGCTCTACCCCACGTCCTACCTGAAGTCCAAGGGCCTGGGCAAGGCCTGCGCCCTGGTGACGGACGGGCGCTTCTCCGGCGGCACAGCGGGACTGTCCATCGGCCATGTGTCGCCCGAGGCGGCTGCGGGAGGCGACATCGGCCTGGTGCGCGACGGCGACCTCATCCGCATCGACATCCCCGGCCGCAGCATCTCGCTGCAAGTGAGCGACGAGGAACTCGCGCGCCGCCGCGCCGAGCAGGACGCCGCCGGCTGGAAGCCCGCCAAGCCGCGCGAGCGCAAGGTCTCGGCGGCGCTCAAGGCCTATGCGATGCTGGCCACCTCGGCCGACAAGGGCGCGGTGCGCAACTTGTCGCTGCTGGGTGACTGAGCCCTTGTGAACGCATCCTCCGACGCGACGCGAAGCTGCCCATGCTGATCCACCCCGACATCGACCCCGTTGCGCTGCGGCTCGGGCCGGTGGCCATCCACTGGTACGGGCTGACCTACCTCGCCGCCTTCGGCCTGTTCATCCTGCTGGGGCTGCGCCGCCTGCGGCACGAGCCCTATGCCTCGCTGAGCCAGGGGCCCTGGGGCTGGCAGCGCCGCGACGTGGAGGACATGCTGTTCTACGGCGTGCTCGGCGTGGTGCTGGGCGGGCGGCTGGGCTATGTGCTGTTCTACAAGCCGGGGTTCTACTTCTCGCACCCGCTGGAGATCTTTGCCGTCTGGCAGGGTGGCATGAGCTTTCACGGCGGGCTGATTGGTGTGCTGCTGGCCATGGCCTGGTTCGCGCGCAAGCGGCAGCGGCCGTTTCTGCAGGTGATGGACTTCATCGCGCCCTGCGTGCCGCCGGGGCTGGCGGCCGGTCGCATCGGCAACTTCATCAACGGCGAGCTGTGGGGCCGGGTGGCCGACCCGTCGCTGCCCTGGGGCATGGTGTTTCGCGGTGCGGGCAGCTCGGCGCGGCATCCGTCGCAGATTTACGAATTCCTGCTCGAAGGGGTGTTGCTGTTCGTGCTGCTGTGGCTGTATGCGCGCAAGCCTCGCCGCATGGGCGAGGTGAGCGCGGCCTTTCTCGTGGGCTACGGCTGCCTGCGCTTCATCGCCGAGTTCTTCCGTGAGCCCGACAGCTTCCTCGGCTTCCTCTCGCTGGGGCTGACCATGGGCCAATGGCTGTGCATCCCGATGGTGATCGCCGGCCTTGCCCTGTGGGCCTGGGCGCGCCGGCAGGGCATGGGTGCCGGCGCGGTGTCGCCCGCGCGTTGAGCAGCGCAGGCGCGATGGGGGCGGAGGTCCGGCTCGAGTTCGATGGCGCACTGGCCAGGCTGACGCTGTCGCACCCGGGCAAGCTCAACGCCATGTCGGTGCCGATGTGGCGCAGTCTGCGCACCGCGGCCGGGCAGCTTGCGGCGTGCGCGGACCTGCGCGCCGTCATCGTCCGGGGTGAGGCCGGGCAGTTCTGCGCCGGCGGCGACATTGCCGAGTACCCCGGGTTTCGCTTTCACCGGGAGGGCTTGCGCGCGTTTCACGAGGAGGTGGTGTGGCCCGCGCTGGAGGCGCTGCTGCGCTGCGACGTGCCGCTGATCGCGCAGATCGAAGGGGCGTGCATGGGCGCCGGGCTGGAGATCGCGAGTTGCTGCGATCTGCGCGTGGCCGGGCAGGGCGCGCGCTTTGGCGCGCCGATTGCGCGGCTGGGTTTCTCGATGGCGCCGCGCGAGGCGGCGCTGGTGGCCCGGGCCGTCGGCGAGATGACGGCGCGCGAGATGCTGCTCGAGGCCGCCGTGCTCGACGCGCCCGAGATGCACCGCCGCGGCTTTCTCCACCAGTGCGTGCCCGACGCCGACGTGGCCGCCGAGGCCCTGGCGCGTGCGCGCCGCGTCGCTGCGCTGGCGCCCGCGGCCGCGCGGCGCACCAAAACGCTGTTTTCTGAGCTTTTTCCCCTGTACCCCAGCGCGAAACGGTCGGGTGATGCTATTGAAAAGATAGTCAGCACGGCCTACGACTACGCCGACAGTGCCGAGCATCGCGAGGGCATCGAGGCCTTTCTCGCCAAACGCCAGCCGCGGTTCTGACGCCCGCACCGTCGCGCCCTCTGCCGACCCACCCATGAACGCCCCAGACGCCAACCTCTACGCCGTGCTGCGCGCGGCCTTCCCTGCCGACCTCGACGCCGTCGCCATCGACGTGGCCGACGGCCCTGCGGCGGGCCTGGCCTATAGCTGGCGCGACCTCGACCGCGCCAGCGCCATGATCGCCAACCTGCTGGCCTCGCTGAACCTGCCCGCCGGCAGCCGGGTGGCCGTGCAGGTGGACAAATCGGTCGAGGCCATGCTGCTCTACCTGGCCACGCTGCGCGCGGGCTATGTGTTCCTGCCGCTCAACACCGCCTACCGCAGCGCCGAGGTGGAGTACTTCCTCGGCAACGCCGAGCCTGCCGTGGTGGTCTGCACGCCGCAGGCCTTCGGCTGGGTCAGCACCCTGGCTTTCAAGGCGGGCACGCGGCATGTGTTCACGCTGGGCGACGACCGCAGCGGCAGCCTGCTCGAGCGCGCGCTTCACCACCCCGACCGGTTCGAGACCGTGCCCAGGCGCGCGGATGACCTCGCGGCCATCCTCTACACCAGCGGCACCACCGGCCGCAGCAAGGGCGCCATGCTCTCGCACGGCAACCTGGTGTCGAACGCACAGGTGCTGTTCGATTATTGGGGCTGGCGCCGGCCCGATGCGCGCGGGCAGGGCGGTGACTTGCTCATTCATGCGCTGCCCATCTTCCATGTGCATGGCCTGTTCGTCGCCATCCACGGTGCGCTGCTCGCGGGCAGCCGCATGATCTGGTTCAACCGCTTCGACGCGCTCGCCGTGGTCGCGCGCCTGCCCGAGGCGACCGTCTTCATGGGCGTGCCCACGCTCTATGTGCGCATGCTGGCCGAGCCCACGCTCACGCGCGAGGCGGCCCGTGGCATGCGGCTGCTCATCTCCGGCTCGGCGCCGCTGCTGATCGAAACCTTCAAGGACTGGCAGACCCGCACCGGCCACACCATCCTCGAGCGCTACGGCATGAGCGAAACCCTCATGCTCACCTCCAACCCCTGGACGGCCGACCCGCGCCACGGCGGTCGCAGCGAACGCCGCGGCGGCACGGTGGGCTTCCCGCTGCCGGGGGTGGACCTGCGCATCGTGGACGAAGCCGGCGCCGCCGTGCCCGTGGGGGAGACCGGCCACATCCAGGTGCGCGGCCCCAATGTGTTCTCCGGCTACTGGCGCATGCCCGAGAAGACCGCCGAGGAGTTCACCGCCGACGGCTTCTTCAAGACCGGCGACGTGGGCCGCTTCGACGCGGACGGTTACGTCACCATCGTCGGCCGCAGCAAGGACGTCATCATCTCCGGCGGCTACAACGTCTATCCGGCCGAGGTGGAGGGCTTCATCAACGAACTGCCGGGCGTGGCCGAAAGCGCCGTCGTCGGCGTGCCGCACCCAGACTTCGGCGAGGTCGGCGTGGCCGTCGTGGTGCCCAGGCCGGGCGCGGCGCTCTCGCCCGAGGCGGTGCTGGCCGCGCTCAAGGCCCGCTTGGCGAACTTCAAGGTGCCCAAGCGCTGCTTCGTCGCCGCCGAACTGCCGCGCAACACCATGGGCAAGGTGCAGAAGAACCTGCTGCGCGACCAGCACCGCGCGCTCTTCGGCTGACGCGGCACGGCCAGACTGATTCAAAAACTATAGCGCAATCTGACCGGTCGGCGCTGGGGTTGCGGCAATTTTGCTGAAAAATCAGCGCAACACCAGCACCGGAATGTGCGAATGCGTCAGCACATGCTGCGTTTCGCTGCCCAGCAGCAGCCGCTTGATGCCCCGGCGGCCGTGCGAGGCCATGACGATCAGGTCCGCCTTGTGCTTCTTCGCCGCGGCGATCAGCGCGTCGGAGACGATGTCGCCCTTGACCGTCACCGGCTTGACCTTCACGCCCTTGGCCTCACCAGCCTTCTTCACCGCATCGACCACCGCGCGCCCTTCCTCGGCCCACTCGTTCTCCACGCGCTTGACGTCCTCGGCCGACAGCGGAATCGACCCCTCGAAATAACTCTGCGGGTAGCGCGGCACCACCTTGAGCGCCACCAGCTCCGCGCCGCACAGCGCGGCCAGCCCAATGGCGTGGTTCACGGCCTTCTTCGACAGGGTCGAGCCGTCGGTGGCGACGAGGATGCGTTGGTACATGAGAAACCTCCGGGTTGGATGAACGAAGACCAAGCTTAGACCGCAAGCCCATCGTTGTCTTGATATTGATCAAGTTCGGCGCCGACGCCGGCGATAGACTTCAGCGGTGGCTAATATTCAAGATCCCCCTCCGGCCGGCCTTCCTGGCCTTGCGGCAGAGCCTGAGCCGGCCGAAACGCCCCTGCATCTGCTCGATGATCCGCAGGAATGGTCGGCGTTCAGCCGCCCGGTGCCTGGCAAGCCCGGCTGCTGGGAGTCGAGCGTGGTGTTCGAGGGCATGCACTGCGCCGCCTGCGCGCTGACGCTGGAAGAGTCGCTCGGGCGCCTGCCCGGCGTGGAGTCGGTACAGGTCAGCTCCGCCAGCCACCGTAGGCGCAGCGTCTGGGGCGAGCGCGCGGTCAAGCCCTCGGACTGGATGCAGGCCGCCCAGCGCGCCGGCTACCGCGCGCTGCCCGCCAACGACGCCTTCCTCAACGAGCGTCGCAAGGCCGAGATGCGCCAGGCCGTCTGGCGCATGGGCGTCGCAGGCCTTTGCATGATGCAGGTCATGATGTACGCATGGCCGCTCTACGTGGCCGACCCTGCCGACATGGCACCCGATCTGCGCAACCTGCTGCGCTGGGCCTCCTGGGTGCTGAGCCTGCCGGTGCTCATCTTTTCCTGCGGCCCCTTCTTCCGAAACGCCCTGCGCGACCTGCGCGAGCGCCGCGTGAGCATGGACCTTCCGGTGGCCCTGGGCATGGCCATCACCTTTGCCGTCAGCACCGCCGGCACCTTCGACCCCAACGGCATCTTCGGGCACGAGGTCTATTTCGACTCGTTCACCATGTTCGTGTTCTTCCTGCTCACCGGCCGCTGGCTGGAGCTGCGCATGCGCGACCGCACCGCCGGCGCGCTCGAGGCGCTGATGAACCGCCTTCCCGACAGCGTGGAGCGCCGCACGGCCAGCGGTGAATTCGAGCGTGTGGCCGTGCGCCGCCTGCAGGCCGGCGACGTGGTGCGCGTACGCGCTGGCGAGGCCTTCCCCGCCGACGGCGTGCTGATCGAGGGCGACACCCTGGCCGACGAAGCCCTGCTCACCGGCGAGTCCCGCCCGGTGCCGCATCCCTGCGGCAGCGCCGTCATTGCGGGCAGCCACAACCTGGCCTCGGTCGTGCTCATGCGCGTCGAGCGGGTGGGCGAGCAGACGCGGTTCGCGCAAATCGTCTCGCTGATGGACGCGGCCTCCACCACCAAGCCCCGCATCGCCCGCCTGGCCGACCGCATCGCGCGTCCCTTCCTCATCGGTGTGCTGCTGGCGGCCGGCGGCGCGGCGCTGTACTGGTGGCCGCACGACCCCGGCCACGCGCTGATGGTGGCGGTTTCCGTGCTGGTCGTCACCTGCCCGTGCGCGCTCTCGCTGGCCACACCAGCCGCCATGCTCGCGAGCGCCGGTGCGCTGGCGCGGCGCGGGGTGCTGGTGCGCCGGCTCGAAGCCATCGAAACCCTGGCCGGCGTCGACACCGTCGCCTTCGACAAGACCGGCACGCTCACCCGGGACGCCTTCCGCCTCGAGCGTCTGCGCACCCGCGACGGCGTCACCGAAACCCAGGCCCTGCAGTGGGCGGCTGCGCTGGCCCGCCATTCGCTGCACCCCGTCTCGCGCGCCGTTGCCGCCGCGGCCGACGCGCGGCAACTGCCCGTGCTCGAGGCGGCCGACGTGCAGGAGCATGCCGGGCAGGGTGTGCGCGCCCGGCTCGAGGGCGCTGATGGCGCCGCGCGCACCCTGCGCCTGGGGTCCGCTGCCTTCTGCGGCGTCGAGCAGGGCGAGGCCCAGGGCCTGCAGGTGTGCCTGGCCGATGACAGCGGCTGGCTCGCCACCTTCGAACTGCGCGAGGAACTCCGCCCCGACGCGCGCGCTGCGGTCGACGCCCTGCATGCGCTGGGTGTCTCGGTGCGCATGCTCTCGGGCGACGGGCGCGCGGCCGTGCAGCGCGTGGCCACGGAGCTCGGCCTGGCTGCGGCCGACGTGCGCTCCGACTGCCTGCCGCAGGACAAGCTCGCCGCCTTGCGCGAAGCGCAGCAGCAGGGGCACACCGTGGCCGTCGTGGGCGACGGGCTCAACGACGGGCCGGTGCTCGCTGGCGCGCACGTCTCCTTCGCATTCGGTCAGGCCGTGCCGCTCACCCAGTCGCGTTCGGACTTCATCGTCCTCGGCACGCGGCTGATGGCGGTCGCCCACAGCATTGCCCAGGCCCGCCGCACGCTGCACATCGTGCGCCAGAACCTGTGGTGGGCCGCGCTCTACAACGCCGTGTGCGTCCCGCTGGCCGTGGTGGGCTGGTTGCCCGCCTGGCTGGCGGGCCTGGGCATGGCATTCAGCTCGCTGTTCGTGGTGCTCAACGCCATGCGCCTGGCGCGCCAGGACGCTGATGCCGACACCAGCGATGCCGTTAGCGACCCCGCCGCTGCGGCCCAACCCCTTGGAGTGGCCTGATGGAAATCCTTTACATGCTCGTGCCTTTGTCGGTCGTGCTGGTGTTCTTCATCCTGGCCGGACTGTGGTGGGCCATATACCGGGGGCAGTTCGATGACATCGACATGGAGGGGGAGCGAATCTTGCGCGGTGATTGATATTCATCAAGTCTGTCCACACAAGCCGCGTGGACACTTGCGACTGGTTTTTTTGGTAAAGGTGACGTAAATGAAGTTTGCAAACGCGCAGGCGACTGTGTACAACGACACCGTTGTACGCCAGTTCGCCATCATGACCGTGGTCTGGGGTGTCGTCGGCATGCTGGTTGGCGTGATCGTGGCAGCCCAGTTGGCCTGGCCCGATCTCTTCGGCGGCATTCCGTGGCTGAGTTACGGCCGATTGCGTCCGCTGCACACCAACGCGGTGATCTTCGCGTTCGGTGGTTGCGGTCTCATCGGCACCTCGTTCTACGTGGTGCAGCGCACCAGCCAGGTGCGCCTGTTCTCGGACAAGCTCGCCTCCTTCGTGTTCTGGGGCTGGCAGGCGGTCATCGTCGCCGCGGCCATCACCTTGCCGCTGGGCTACAACCAGTCCAAGGAATACGCCGAGCTCGAGTGGCCGATCGACATCTTGATCACCCTCGTCTGGGTGGCCTACGCGATTGTGTTCTTCGGCACCATCGGCACGCGCAAGGTGCGCCACATCTACGTGGCCAATTGGTTCTACGGCTCCTTCATCCTGGCCATCGCGCTGCTGCACATCTTCAACAACATCTCCATCCCGGCTGGCGCGCTCAAGTCGTACTCGGCTTATGCGGGCGTGCAGGATGCGATGGTGCAATGGTGGTACGGCCACAACGCCGTGGGCTTCTTCCTCACGGCCGGCTTCCTGGGCATGATGTATTACTTCATCCCCAAGCAAGCCGAGCGGCCGGTGTACTCCTACCGCCTCTCCATCGTGCACTTCTGGGCCCTGATCTTCACCTACATGTGGGCGGGCCCCCACCACCTGCACTACACCGCGCTGCCGGACTGGACCCAGTCGCTCGGCATGGTGTTCTCCCTCATCCTTCTGGCACCGAGCTGGGGCGGCATGATCAACGGCATCATGACCCTGTCGGGCGCCTGGTACAAGCTGCGTGACGATCCCATCCTGCGCTTCCTGATCGTGTCGCTGTCCTTCTACGGCATGTCCACCTTCGAGGGCCCGATGATGTCGATCAAGACCGTCAACGCGCTCTCTCACTACACCGACTGGACGGTTGGCCACGTGCACTCCGGCGCCCTGGGCTGGGTGGGTCTGGTCACCATGGGTTCGATGTACTACCTGATTCCGCGCCTCTTCGGCCAGAAGCAGATGTACAGCGTCAAGGCGATCGAAGTCCACTTCTGGACGGCCACCATCGGCATCGTGCTCTACATTGCCGCGATGTGGATTGCCGGTGTGATGCAGGGTCTGATGTGGCGTGCGGTCAACCCCGACGGCACCCTGACCTACACCTTCGTCGAGTCGGTCAAGGCGACCTTCCCGTTCTATGTTCTGCGCCTCGCCGGTGGTCTGCTGTACCTCACGGGCATGTTCATCATGGCGTGGAACACCTTCAAGACTGCCACCGCTGGGCGCGCCGTGACGGTGCAGATTCCCGCCGTGACCGCCCACGCCTAAGGAGATCAACATGGCTGCTCATCAAGCACCCACGGGTTTCACCCACGAGCGGATCGAGACCAACAACTTCCTCATGATCGTGCTCACGCTGATCGTGTTGGTCGTCGGCGGTCTGGTCGAAATCGTTCCGCTGTTCTTCCAGAAGTCCACCACGCAGCCGGTCCCGGGCCTCAAGCCCTACACCGCGCTGCAGCTGGCCGGCCGTGACGTCTACCAGCGCGAGGGCTGCTACAACTGCCACTCGCAGCAGGTGCGTCCGTTCCGCGCCGAGACGCTGCGCTACGGCCCCTACTCGCTGGCCGGTGAGTCGGTTTACGACCACCCGTTCCAGTGGGGCAGCAAGCGCACGGGTCCGGACCTCGCGCGTGTCGGCGGCCGCTACAGCGACGAATGGCATCGCATCCACCTCATGAACCCGCGTGACGTGGTGCCCGAATCCAACATGCCCCGCTACCCCTGGCTGGCAACGGCCGAGGTTGATGGCGCTTCGCTGCCGGCGCACATGAAGGCGTTGCGCACCGTGGGCGTGCCCTACACCGACGAGGAAATCGCCAAGGCCAGTGAAGAGGTCAAGGGCAAGACCGAGATGGATGCGGTGATCGCCTACCTCCAGGTGCTCGGCACCTGGCGCAAGTGATCGGGAGGCGAGTCATGGACTTCGACATCAACACCCTGCGCTCGCTCACCACCGTTCTGAGCTTCGTGCTCTTCATCGGCATCTTTGCCTGGGCTTGGTCGCGCAAGCGCACCAAGGATTTCGAGGAAGCCGCGAATCTGCCCTTCGAGCAAGACTGACCGGTTGAAAGGAAAGCAAAATGAGTGACTTCACCAGCAACTTCTGGTCACTGTACGTGTCGGTCATCACGATCGGCAGTATCCTGGCCTGTGCGCTGCTGCTTTGGTTCAGCGGCAAGACGCACGCCATGACGGCGAGCGACAACAGCACCGGCCACGTCTGGGACGGTGACTTGCGCGAAATGAACAACCCGCTGCCGCGTTGGTGGGTCGGGCTGTTCATCATCACCGTGATCTTCGGCCTCGCCTATCTGTTCCTGTATCCCGGTGCGGGCACCTTCAAGGGGCAGTTGGGTTGGTCGTCGCACGGCCAGTACGACGCTGAAGTGGCCAAGGGCAACAAGGAGATTGAACCGATCTACGCCCGCTTCGCCGCCATGACGCCCGAGCAACTGGCCAAGGATCCGCAGGCCATGGGGATCGGTGACCGCCTGTTCCAGAACAATTGCGCGCAATGCCACGGCGCAGATGCTAAGGGCAGCAAGGGCTTCCCGAACCTCACCGACAACGACTGGCTTTACGGCGGTGATCCGGCTGTCATCAAGACCACGCTCGAGCAAGGGCGTATCGGCAACATGCCCCCGATGGCCGCTGCGGTGGGCAGTGCTGACGACGTGCGCAACCTCGCGAACTATGTGCTGAGCCTCTCCGGCGCGCCGCACGATTCGGTCAAGGCCGAACTCGGCAAGCCCAAGTTCGTGGTGTGCGCGGCCTGCCACGGCCCCGAAGGCAAGGGCAACCATGCCATCGGCGCACCGGATCTGACCGACAAGGTCTGGTTGCACGGCTTTGGCGAGCAGGCCATCGTGAACATCATCAACAACGGCAAGGTGAACCAGATGCCGGCATGGTCTGACAAGCTCACGGCGCCGCAGATCAACGTGCTGTCGGCCTATGTCTGGGGCCTGTCGAACGCGGGTGTGAAGCCGGGCGGCCAGTAAGCCGTGGCGAAAAAGGCAGCGCTGCTGCCTTTTCTCAAGGCCTTCAATGTCATGCCGGGTCATCATTGCCCGGCATGATGTGGAAGCTGCTTTGAACCTGTTCAACCTGTTCAGACGCTTCAAATTCTTTACGAGTTTCCTATGGACGCCACCCCAAAAGTCGAGCCGGCTGCTTCGGCCCCTGCGCAAGCGGCCGGTAGCAATTCGACGGACGATCGCAGCGAAGAGCTCATTTCGCTCTACCAAGCCCACAAGAAGATCTACCCGCGCAGCGTCACGGGCCTGTTTGCCAAGTGGCGCTGGTTCTTCGTCTTCCTGACGCAGTTCGTTTTCTACGTGACCCCCTGGTTCCAGTGGGGTCACCGTCAGGCCGTGCTGTTCGATCTCGGCGCGCGGCGTTTCTACATCTTTGGCCTGGTGATCTACCCGCAGGATTTCATCTACCTGACGGGCATTCTGATCATCTCGGCCATGTCGCTGTTCCTGTTCACGGCAGTGGCCGGGCGCCAGTGGTGCGGTTACGCCTGTCCGCAGACGGTCTACACCGAAATCTTCATGTGGATCGAGCGCAAGTTTGAGGGCGACCGCAGCGCTCGGATGCGCCTGGACCAGTCGCCCATGTCGCTGGAGAAATTCCTGCGCAAAGGCGGCAAGCAGCTCGCCTGGATCGCAGTCGGTCTGTGGACCGGGTTCACGTTCGTCGGTTACTTCACCCCCATTCGTGAATTGGCCCATCTGTTTGCCACCTGGAGCATGGGCCCGTGGGAAACCTTCTGGGTGTTTTTCTACGGTTTCGCGACCTACGGCAACGCGGGTTACATGCGCGAGCAGGTCTGCAAGTACATGTGCCCGTACGCGCGCTTCCAGAGCGCGATGTTCGACAAGGACACCTTGATCGTGTCCTACGATGCCGAGCGGGGCGAACCCCGCGGCGCGCGCTCCAAGAAAGCGGACCCCAAGGCCCTGGGCCTTGGCGACTGCGTCGACTGCACCTTGTGTGTCCAGGTCTGTCCGACGGGGATCGACATTCGCAAGGGCCTGCAATACGAGTGCATCAGTTGCGCGGCCTGCATCGATGTCTGCGACGGGGTGATGGAGAAGGTCGGTTATCCCAAGGGCCTGATCCGCTACACCACGCAGAACGCAATGAAGGAGCACTGGACGAAGGCGCAGGTCGTCCGTCACATGGTGCGGCCTCGCGTGCTGGTGTATCTGGCCATCGTTTCGACCGTCGTGATTGCGATGCTGACCGGCCTGGCGTTGCGCACGCCTTTCAAGGCGGACGTGGTGCGTGACCGCAGCACGCTGGCACGTATCGTTGACGGCGGCAAGATCGAGAACGTCTACCGAATTCAGTTGATGAACGCCACCGAAGCGCCGCAAAGGTACAAGATTGGCGCCGATGGCATGCCGGGTCTGACCGTCGTCGGGGAAAACACCTTTGCCGTCGAGCCCGCACAGGCACGCTGGGTGGTTGTCAGCCTCCAGGTGCCGTACGAGGGTGCGGCGCCGGGCTCTCACCCCGTCGAGTTCCAGATCGAGTCACTTGATTCGCCGGGGAAACTCGCTGAAAAATCCGTATTCATCGTCCCACGCTGATTGAGAAAGGCCCATCATGAAAAAGTCACTGCCCTGGTGGAATTACGGCCACGTGTGGATGGTCATTGCAGGTCCCGCCATCGTCGTCGTTGCCGGTTTCGTCACGCTGTACTTGGCCATCAGCCATCCGGATCCGGTGCAGGCGTCGTACTACACGCAAGGGCAGGTCAAAGGCGCCGTTGCGGAGTTGCCCCCCACGCAGCTCGTTCCCGCTGAACTGGCCCGTAACCATGCGCAGACCGGCGTGCCCGAAAAACTGGTCAAGCCGGCGCATTGATCTGCAGAGCTGGTGAGAAGGGATAGGCGATGGAAGAAAATTCTTTGGCCAAACGCTTGATGTGGGTGGCGTGGCCGTCCTTTCTCATGGCGGGGGTCCTGGAGATGCTGGTGTTCGCCGTGGTCGACCCGGCGGAAATGCACTGGTTCGGGCAGCGGCTCGATCTGTCGCGGCAGGCGGTCTACACCCTTGCGTTTTTCGTCTTTTGGGCGGTGGCCTTCGCGTCGAGCGCCCTTACGGCCATGTTGTCGATGTCGCCGTTTGAGGTGAACCGCTGCCCGCTGCCCGCACCGGAACGGCCAGAAGGCTGCCCCAAGCGGGACGGTTGCTGCTGATATCGATGTCGGGGGGAGCAGGCGTTCAGCCCTCTCTCTAAGCCCATGTTGCCGCGGGTCGATTCACCGCGGTTTGTGTCCTCAGTCGCAGGCCGTCTGGTTGTTGACGAGCTGCTTGAGCGCATTGACGTCGAGGATGCGCACATGCCGTTGCTTCACCTCGACGATGCCGTCGTCCACGAACTTCGAGAAGGTGCGGCTGACCGTTTCCAGTTTGAGCCCGAGGTAACTGCCAATTTCTTCGCGGGTCATGCGCAGGATGAGCTCCGACTGCGAGAACCCACGCGCATGCAGACGCTGCACCAGATTGAGCAGGAAGGCGGCCAGCCGCTCTTCGGCGCGCATGCTGCCGAGCAGGAGCATCACCCCGTTTTCACGGACGATCTCCCGGCTCATGATCTTGTGCACGTGGTGCTGCAGCGCCGTGACTTCCCGTGAGACCTGCTCGATCTTGTCGAAGGGCATCACGCACACTTCGGCGTCTTCGAGCGCAATGGCATCGCAGGAATGGCGGTCATTGACGATGCCGTCGAGGCCGATGATTTCGCCTGCCATCTGAAATCCGGTGACCTGGTCCCGCCCGTCTTCGGTGACGATGCAGGTCTTGAAAAACCCGGTGCGGATCGCGTAGAGCGAAGAGAACTTTTCCCCGTTGCTGAACAGCGTTCCGCCGCGCTTGACCTTGCGCCGCACCGCTACGATCTCCTCGATACGGTCCAACTCCTCCGGCTTCAAGCCCATGGGCATGCACAGCTCGCGCAGGTTGCAGTTGGAGCAGGCGACTTTGATGGTGTCGAGGTTCATGAGCATGGCGGGTCTGTCCGTAATTTCGCGGCGCTGCAAAACGGGGACTTCGGCACGGTTGCGCGGGCTGAAGGATGTGACAGATTCTAGGTGAACCGCAATTGATCGCTATCAAGGAATTCAGGCGCGGGCCACGGCATAGTCATAATCTTCCAAAAGGAAGTATTCATGAGTGCCGTTACTCCCGAGCTGCTGCGCCGTTATGACGTGCCAGGGCCGCGTTACACGTCCTATCCGACTGCCGACCGCTTCGTCGAGGCTTTCGGTGCGGCCGACTACATCCAGGCACTCGAACAGCGGCGACAAGGGCTCGCTGCGCCCATGCCGCTGTCGTTGTATGTGCACATTCCGTTCTGTGAGTCGCTGTGCTACTACTGCGCCTGCAACAAGATCATCACCAAGCACCATGAGCGTGGCGCCGAGTACCTGCGCTATCTGAGTCGCGAGGTCGATCTCCACACCTCGCACGTGGGCCTGGGGCAGGTGGTCTCGCAATTGCACCTGGGCGGGGGCAGTCCGACCTTCCTCAGCGACGACGAACTGCGGGAGCTCATGGGCATGTTGCGGCGCAGCTTCACGCTCGCCCCCGGTGGTGAATATTCGATCGAGATCGACCCCCGGACCGTGGACGAGCAGCGCCTGCACACGCTGGCCGAACTCGGGTTCAACCGGCTCAGTTTCGGTGTGCAGGATTTCGACCCGGCGGTGCAAAAGGCGGTGCACCGGACGCAACCCGCCGAGCAGGTGTTTGCGCTCATGGAGGCCGCCCGCCGGATCGGGTTCGAGTCGGTCAACGTCGATCTGATCTACGGCTTGCCGCAGCAGACCCCCGAGTCTTTCGACCGCACCCTGGCCCAGGTGGCTGAACTGCGGCCCGACCGGATCGCTCTGTATGCCTACGCGCACCTTCCCGAGCGGTTCAAGCCACAGCGCCGCATCATCGCGGCCGAGTTGCCGAATGCTGCGTCAAAGATCGCGATGCTGTCGCGCGCGCTGGATGCATTTGGCGACGCCGGGTATGTCTACATCGGCATGGATCATTTCGCCTTGCCCAACGATGCCCTGGCCGTGGCCAAACGCCAGGGGCGGCTACACCGCAACTTCCAGGGTTACAGCACGCAGCCCGACTGCGACCTCATTGCGCTGGGCGTGTCGGCCATCGGGCGTGTCGGGGCGACCTACAGTCAGAACGCCAAGACGCTGGAGGAGTATTACGATCTGCTCGACCACGGGCAACTCCCGGTCGTGCGCGGCCTTGCCGTCTCGCGGGATGACCTGATCCGTCGCGCCGTCATCATGGCCTTGATGTGCCAGGGGGTGGTCCAGTTCGAGTCCATCGAACTGGGTTTCCTGATCGATTTCAAGTCGTACTTCGCCAACGAGCTCGAAGCCCTCAAGAACATGGCCGAGGAAGGCATGGTCGTTCTGGCGGACCGCAGCATCGAGGTGACTGAGCAGGGCTGGTTCTTCGTGCGCGCCATTGCCATGGTGTTCGACAAGTACCTCCAGGCCGACCGCACGCGCGCGAAGTTCTCCAAGATCATCTGAGGTGCTGTGAACGGACGCTTTCTGCGCGTGCTTTCCGCCCGCAAGGCTTGGCGCGGCGTTGCAGAGCTACGCCCGCAACGGCACCATGGCGTCGTTGCATTGGGCGTCGGCCGGGGAATTTCAGCCGGCTCGCTCGGGTGCGCCCGGCGGATTCACAACCTCTGACTTCGGCCGATGCAAGCTGCACTGATGGGCACGGCGGCCCTGATGGCTCTGGCGGGTGGGCCGCACTGCATCGCCATGTGTGGCGCAGCTTGTGCCGGGCTGGGGCAGGCGGCGGGCACGCGCAGCACGTCGGCCATGTGGTTGTTCCAGGTGGGGCGCGTCCTGGGTTACGGCATCCTCGGCGCTGTGGCGGCCGCCTCGGTGCAGGGGCTGGGCTGGCTCACCACGCAGACCGCCGCCTTGCGACCGGCGTGGACGCTGCTCCACGTCGCTGCGATCGCACTGGGGTTGTTGTTGCTGTGGAAGGCCCGACAGCCCGCATGGCTCGACGACGCCGCCCGATCGGTCTGGGCGCGGGTGCGGACCTTCCATGCGCGCTGGGGGCTGGCAGCGCCTCTCGTCATCGGCGCCTTGTGGGCGTTCATGCCTTGCGGCTTGCTCTACTCCGCGCTGATGGTCGCGGCCTTGAGTGGTGGACCGCTTGATGGCGCGATCACCATGGTGGTGTTCGCGGCCGTGTCCAGCCTGTCCCTGATGGCGGGGCCGTGGCTGCTGTTGCGCCTTCGTGGCGTGGGTTCGGGTGACTGGGGCATGCGCCTAGCCGGTCTGGCCTTGGCCGTGGCGTCGGGCTTTGCGCTGTGGATGGATCTGGTGCACGACACCGCGCCGTGGTGCACGACCCCCTGACGCTGCCCACCTTAAGGGTGTTTGGCCGTGGTGGCCGAGCGCTTCAAGCAGGCGGCTGAAGGCCTTTGTACAGCATGTAGGCGGCCAGCCCGTAGAGCAGAACCGCAAACACGCGTTTGAGATGGTGCACCGGCATGGCGTGTGCGGCTCGCGCGCCCAGCGGCGCCATGAGCACGCTGCTGCTGGCGATGACGACCAGCGCTGGCAGCCAGAGATAGCCCAGCGAGGCGGCGGGGCGTCCTGCGATGTCATGGCCGCTCACGATGTAGCCGAGCACGTTGGCCACCGCAATCGGGAAGCCCAAAGCGGCCGAGGTTGCCACGGCCTGGTGCATGGCGACGTTGCACCAGGCCATGAAAGGCACGCTGATGAACCCGCCGCCCGCGCCAACCAGTCCCGAGAGGAAGCCGATGGCGCTGCCCGCGCCGACGAGGCCGGCTGGCCCGGGGACCGTGCGTGAGGGCGCGGGTTTCCGGTTGAGAATCATCTGCGTTGCGGAAAAGGCGACGAAGCCGGCGAACACCAGCGCGAGCGTCGCGCCCTTGAGCACGGCGAACGCCCCGAGCCCGGCGAACGCCGCCCCGATCACGATCCCAGGCGCCAGGCCGCGCACCAGATCCCAGCGTACGGCGCCGCGCCGGTGGTGAGCCCGAACACTCGAGAGCGAGGTGAACACGATGGTGGCCATGGACGTGGCGATCGCCATCTTCACGGCCAGGTCGGCTCCCACGTTTCGGTGCGACAGCATGAAGGTGAGGAAGGGCACCATCAGCATGCCGCCGCCGATGCCGAGCAGGCCCGCGAGGAAACCAGTGAACAGGCCGAGCGCGATCAACTCCGCGATCAGCAGGGGTTCAAGCGTCATGATGAGGTCGAGGTGGACGAGGCGTGGGCGAAAGCGTGCAGCGTCTGCCCGTCGATGACCGCGGAAGCCCGGAGCGTGCCGGCCGACAGTGCGTTGTGACGGTGCGGCCTCACTTCCGTGAGAAGCCGTTGAATGAGGTGTCTGCGAATGCCACCGGACCGTCATCCTGAACCGGGGGTTCAGGTGGGCGAGGGCAACCTGGCGTTGGGTTCATCTGACGCGAGACGATCACGCTCACCAGGTGATGTACCAAGCCCGGGCTCAATGAGCATTGGTTCAAGGAAATATAAAGCCCGGCATGCACCGCAGACGCTGCGATTGTAGGCCTTGATGTCGTCTCTCGCAGGCTTGGCGGTCGAACGCCGGCGGCTTGATGATCAGAGCAGTTGGCCGTCGTGCCCCAGTGCCTGGTCGAGCCGCTCGATCAGGCTGGCCAGCCGCGGGTCCTCGGCGGGAAGCGGGGCGGCCGCCGGCGTCGATGGCGCCAGAGGGCGGTCGGCGACATCGAAAGCCAGGTTAAGGGCGGCGAGGACGGCAATGCGGTCGCGCGCCCGGATCTTGCCGGCATCGCGGATGCGGCACATCGCGGTGTCGACCCGCTCCACCGCCTCGAGCAGGCGCGCCTCGCCGCCGGCAGGGCAGGCGAGCAAGTAGCTCTGCCCCATGATCTGGACTTCGATCTGCTTGGTGCTCAATGGGGTTCTCCGGTGTCCTGGGCGGGCAGGCGCTCGAGCAGGGCGTTGATGCGTGCGCGGGCGGCATTGAGTTTGGAGGCCATCAGGTCGCGCTCACGCTGCAGCGACTCGACCTGCTCCGCGAGCAGGGCGTTGGTGCGCTGCAGTTCCTCGTGGCGAACCAGCAGGCGCTCCACGCGGTCGATGAGGGGGTCCAGGGGCGAAAGTGGGGTGCTCATGGTGCACCGGGCATTGTAGGGTTGGCGCAAGTCGCGCGACTACAATTTGCGCCGTTGGTGCCTGCGGTGTGGTTCACATGCCGCGGTTCAACGGGAAGCAGGAGGGAGAAGTTCACACCTGAACGGTCCTAACCTGCGCTGCCCCCGCAACGGTAAGTGGACGACCCTGCCTGCACGCAGGTTCCGTTTCCGGCCAGCAGCCACTGGGCGCGCGTCACGCGTGCTTGGGAAGGCGCCGGAGATCGCTCCACCAGCCCGGATACCGGCCAACACGGTGGTGTGCGCGAGCGTCGAGCTCCCACGCCGACACAGCCCAGGCACCGACGGGGAGGTCGGTGAGGGCGCTCATCGTCAGGTTTTTTTCATGGTCTCTCGTGCTCTCTCGCGCCGGCGTCTGCGCCGCTCGGCGCTCGCCCTGGCATGGCCCGCCGCCGTGCTGCCCAGTCTTCCAACCCATGCCGCGGACGTCTCCGGCGCCACGCTGCCGCCGATGTTCGTCACTGCCACGCGGGCGCCGCAGCCACTGCCCGAAGTGCTGGCCGACGTGACGGTGATCGACCGCACCACCATCGAACAGAGCGGCGCGGTCGGCGTGGCCGATCTGCTGGCCCGCCAGCCGGGCATCGAAATCGGCCGCAATGGCGGGCCGGGCACCAACACCAGCGTGTTCATTCGCGGGGCCGAGACCCGCTTCACCGCGGTGTATCTCGATGGCGTGCGGCTCGACAGCCAATCCACCGGCGGCGCGACCTGGGAGAGCATTCCGCTGTCGCAGATCGAGCGCATCGAAATTCTGCGCGGACCGGCTGCCGCGGTGTACGGCTCCGACGCGATGGCGGGCGTGATCCAGCTCTTCACGCGGCGTGGCGAAGGGGCCCTGCAGCCGTCCATCGGGCTCGGCGCGGGCACTTACCGCACCTGGGCGGCCGATGCTGCGCTGTCGGGTGCCGGAGGCGGGTTCGACTATAGAGTGGCGCTCTCGCGCCAGCAGAGCGATGGCTTCAACGCCCGCACCGTGGCCACCGCCAACCCGGACCGCGATGGCTACCGCAGCGAGTCGGCCTCGGTGCGGTTGGGGTTCGACGCCACGGCGCAGCACCGGCTGGAGCTCACCGCGCTTTCCAACCACCTCAACAGCCAGTACGACGGCTTCACCGCTGGCGCCGACGACCGCAACCTGCACAAGCTGCAGACGCTGGGCCTGTCTTGGCGCGCGCGCTGGAGCGACGCATTCAGCAGCCGCTTCTCCGTGACTGACGCCCGGCAGCGTTACGAAACGCAGCCCTCGCCCTACAACACGGTCACGCACCTGCGCAACTACACCGCGTACAACGAATGGCGCTCGGGCCCGCAGCAGGCGACTCTGGTGCTCGAGCGCCGGGAAGATGCCTTGCAGAACGCGCCCATCGACCGCAGCCGGTCACAGAACGCGCTGGCGCTGGGCTGGGGATGGCTGGGGGAGGTGCACAGCCTGCAGCTCAACCTTCGGCATGACGACGACAGCGAGTTCGGCGGCAAGACCACCGGCGCGGTGGCCTACGGCTACAAGCTCAACGCCGACTGGCGGGCCACCGCCTCGGCCGGCACGGCATTCCGGGTGCCCACGCTGTACCAGCGCTTCAGCCCATACGGCACGGCCACGCTGCAGCCTGAGACGGCGCGCAACGTCGAATTGCGCCTGCGCTACGCGCGTGGCGCCGACGCCTTCAGCGCCGTGCTCTACAGCAACCGGGTGCGCAACCTCATCAGCTTTGGCGCGCCGGGTGGCTGTGCCTCAAGTTTCGGCTGCTATGCGAACACGGCCCGCGCCCGCTACGAGGGCCTGACGCTGACGGCGCAGACGCGCTGGGCGGGCGTGGACTGGCGCGCCTCGCTCGATGTGCAGAACCCGCGCGACGAGGCCACCGGCAAGCGGCTGGCGCGCCGTGCGGGCGAGCACGCCTTCGTCGGCGCCGACCTGCAATGGGCCGGCTGGCGCTGGGGCGCGGAGTGGCAACTTTCGGCGATGCGTTACGACGACGCGGCCAACAAGGTGGTGCTCGGCGGTTACGGTGTGCTCAACCTCACGGCCAGTCGCTCGCTCACGCGCGACTGGACGCTTCTCGCCCGGCTGGACAACGTGGCCGACAAGTCCTACCAGCTCGCCAACACCTACGTCACGTCCGGGCGCAGCCTGTGGGTGGCGCTGAAGTGGGCCCCGCGCTGAGCGTGAAGCCGTGAGCACCGCGCACTGTCCCGCCCTGCTGATCGCCGCCCCGGCCTCCGGCCAGGGCAAGACCACGGTCACGGCTGCGCTGGCGCGGCTGCACGCCCGGCAGGGCCGGCGGGTGCGGGTGTTCAAGTGCGGGCCGGACTTCCTGGACCCGCACTGGCACCAGCTGGCCAGCGGCCAGCCGGTGCACAACCTGGACCTGTGGCTCAACGGCGAGGCCGACATCCGCGCGCGGCTGCACGCGGCGGCCGCCAGCAGCGACCTGATCCTGACCGAAGGGGTGATGGGGCTCTTCGATGGCGAGCCCAGCGCGGCCGATCTGGCGATCCAGCTGGGCCTACCCGTGCTGGCGGTGATCGACGCCAGCGCCATGGCCGGCACCTTCGGCGCCCTGGTGCACGGCCTGCGCCACTACCGGCCGGATCTGCCCTGGGCGGGCGTGCTGGCCAACCGCGTGGCCGGCGAAGGGCACGAGCAGATGTTGCGGACCTCGGTGCGCGCGGATGATCTGGGCGCCGAGCCCGGTGGCATCGACGCCGGCTGGATGGGCGCTTTGCGCCGCGACGCAGGCTTTGCGCTGCCCGAGCGGCATCTGGGGCTGACGGTCGCGACCGAATTGCCCGATGCGCTGGCGCGGCTGGACGCGCTGGCCGATGCCATGGCCGCCACGCCGCTGGGCCGGTTGGACGCCGCGGGCTGGCAGCGCTGGGCCGTGGCCTTTGCGCCGCAGGCGCAGCGCCCGGTGGCACCGCTGCTGCAAGGCCGCCGCGTGGCGGTGGCGCGCGACGCGGCCTTCTGCTTCATTTATCCGGCCAATCTGGATGCGCTGCGCGCGCTGGGCGCCGAACTGGCGTTCTTCTCCCCGCTGGCCGACGAACCGGTGCCCGACGGCGACGCGCTCTGGCTGCCGGGCGGCTACCCCGAGCTGCACGCCGACGCGCTGGCGCAGGGCACGCGCTGCCGCAGCTCCCTGGCAGCGCACATCGCCGCCGGCAAGCCGGTCTGGGCCGAATGCGGCGGCATGATGCCCTTGTTCGACGGCCTGAGGCTGGCAGACGGCCGCCGCGTGCCGATGTGGGGCCTGCTGCCGGGCGAGGTGGCCATGCAGCCGCGTCTGGTGGCGCTGGGCCCGCAGCGCTGGGACACGGCGCAGGGCGCGTTGCGCGGGCACAGCTTTCACCACTCGCAGACCACCTCGCCGCTGGCGCCGCTGGCGCAGACCGTCCCGGGCAGCCGTTTCGGCCGGCCCGAGGCGGTCTACGGCCAGGGCCCGGTGCGGGCGAGTTATTTCCACGCCTGGTTCGCTTCCAATCTGGAAGCAACGGCCGGGCTGTTCACGCGGGCGCAGTCATGAGTTCAAGCCAAGACCTGGGGCCGCGGCGCATCGTCTGCCTCACCGAGGAGACGACCGAATGGCTGTACCTGCTGGGGCAGGAGTGGCGCATCGTCGGCATCAGCGGCTACACCGTGCGGCCGCGGCGCGCGCGCGAGGAAAAGCCCAAGGTCAGCGCCTTTCTGAGCGCCAAGATCGACAAGATCCTGGACCTGCGGCCCGACTGCGTGTTCGGCTTTTCGGATCTGCAGGCCGACATCGCGGCCGCGCTCATCCGCGCCGGCGTGCCGGTGACGGTGTTCAACCAGCGCAGCGTGGACGACATCTTTTCCATGCTCTACCAGGTGGCGGCCATGGTGGGCTGCGCCGAGGCGGGGATGGCGCGCATCGCGGCCATGCGCCAGCGGCTGGACGCCATCCGCGCCGGGGCGGCCGCGCTGCAAGCGGCGGGCAAACGGCGGCCGAGGGTGTTCTTCGAGGAGTGGGACGAGCCGCACATCAGCGCCATCCGCTGGGTGTCGGAGCTGCTGGACATCGCCGGCGGCGACGACCTCTTTCCCGAACTGGCCGCACGGCCGCTGGGCAAGGACCGCATCATCGCCGACGGCGCCGAGATCGTGCGCCGCGCGCCCGACATCGTCATCGGCTCCTGGTGCGGCAAGAAGTTCCGCGCCGAGCGCGTGGCCGCCCGGCCGGGCTGGCAGGACGTGCCGGCGGTCAAGACCGGCCAGCTGTTCGAGATCAAGTCCGCCGACATCCTGCAGCCGGGACCTGCGGCGCTGACCGACGGGGTGGAGCAGTTGCACCGCATCGTCATGGACTGGATGAGGCAGCATGGTTGACATCGCCCGCAGCGAGTTCATTCTGGGGGGGCAGAAGAGCGGCAAATCGCGCCGCGCCGAGGGCCTTGCCCGCGACTGGCTGGCCGCGGACCCCGCGCACCAGGCGGTGCTGATCGCCACCGCCCAGGCCGGCGACGGGGAGATGCGCGCGCGCATCGCACGCCACCGCGCCGAGCGCGCGCAGCGCGTGCCGGGCATGGTCACGGTGGAGGAGCCGCTGGCCCTGGCCCAGGCCATCGCCCGCGAGAGTCGGCCGCACCGCCTGGTGGTGGTGGACTGCCTGACGCTGTGGCTGACGGGCCAACTGATGCCCTTGAACGCCGAACCCGAGGAAGAATCCCCGAACCCCCGCGCCGAATGGTCAGGCGCTGCTTCACTGATGGAAGCGATCGAGCACGCACCCGGCCCGCTGGTGCTGGTGGGCAACGAGATCGGCCTGGGCGTGATCCCCCTGGGGCGCGAGGTGCGCGCCTTCGTGGACGCGCTGGGCCGCCTGAACCAGCAGGTGGCCGCGGCCTGCGAGCGGGTGACGCTGATGGCCGCCGGACTGCCGCTGACCCTCAAAGGCCGGCCATGAGCGCGATGCTTTGTCGTCTGGCCAGGGCGTTGGGCGTGTTGCTGGCGCTGCTTGCGCTGCCGGCACTGCCCGCACAAGCGGCGCTGCAGATCACCGACGATGCGGGCTTTACCGTCGCCTTCGAGCGGCCGCCGCAGCGCATCGTCAGCCTGCTGCCCTCGCTGGCCGAGACGGTGTGCGAACTCGGCCACTGCCAGCGCCTGGTGGGCGTGGACCGCTACACGAACTGGCCCGAGAGCCTGCAAGGCCTGCCGCGTGTGGGCGGCGGGCTGGACCCCAACATCGAGAGCATCGTCGCCCTGCGGCCCGACGTGGTGCTGATGGCCACTTCCTCGCGCGCGGGCGAGCGCTTGCGCGCCCTGGGTATTCCGGTGCTGGCGCTGGAACCCAAGACCCATGCCGGCGTGCAGCGCGTGATGCTCAAGATCGGCCAGTTGCTGCAGGTGGCGGACGCGCAGCGCATCTGGCGCGCCATCGACGCCGCCGTCATGGCCGCGGCCCAGTCGCTGCCCCCCGGGGTGCGCGGCACGCGGGTGTATTTCGAGGTCAGCCCCGGGCCGTATGCGGCCGGCGAAGCCTCGTTCATCGGCGAGACGCTCACCCGCCTGGGGGTGAAGAACATCGTGCCCGCGACGCTCGGCCCCTTTCCCAAGCTCAACCCCGAGTTCATCGTGCGCGCCGACCCGGACCTAATCATGGTCAGCCAGCGCAGCGCCGAGGGCCTGCTGCAGCGCCCCGGCTGGATGTCCCTGCGCGCCCTGCGCGGCCAGCACCTGTGCGTGTTCAGCGCCCAGGAGTCGGACACCCTGGTGCGCCCCGGCCCGCGCATGGCCGAGGGCGCGCGGCTGATGGCGCGCTGCCTGGCCGACAAGGCCCCGGGCGCCGGCGCCGCCCGTGGGCCAAAGCCCGGGGGCCGCCCGTGAACGCCGGCCGCGCCAGCGCGCTCGTCCTGGTGCTGCTGCTGGCGGCCCTGGGCCTGGCCGCGCTCGGCGCCAGCGTGGGCAGCGCCGGTCTGGAGAACCTGATCGGCCCGCTGCTGCACCCGCAGGCCGACCCGGCCGCGGCCGCCATGGCGCAGCAGATCGTCTGGGAGATCCGCCTGCCGCGCACCCTGGGCGCCTGGGCCGCGGGCGCGCTGCTGGCGCTGGCGGGCGCGGTGGCGCAGGGGCTGTTCCGCAACCCGCTGGCCGACCCGTTCCTGCTGGGCAGCGCCTCCGGCGCCTCGCTGGGCGTGGCCCTGGCCCTGGCCGCCCTGGGCGGGGCCGGCGGCATGCTCGGTGCCGGACCGATGAGCGGCGGCCTGGCGGTCAGCGTGTTTTCCAGCAGCGTCTGGGTGCGCCTGGGGCTGACCGGTGCGGCCTTCGTCGGGGCGGTGCTGGCGGTGCTGCTGGCCCTGCTGCTCTCGCGCGGGGTGCAGCACACGCTGCGCCTGCTGCTGGCCGGGGTGGTGGTCGGCGTGGTGCTGGGCGCCATGACGCACCTGGTGCTGCTGTTCTCGCCCGACTCGCTGCAGGCCATGCAGGCCTTCATGCTCGGCTCCACCGGTTTCGTGGGCTGGACCGCCGCCGGCCTGATGGCGGCCGTGTGGGGGCTGTGCCTGCTGGCGGCCGGCTTGCTGGCGCGTGTGCTGGACGGGCTGAGCCTGGGCGAGGCGACCGCGCGCAGCCTGGGCCTGCCGCTGGGCCCGATGCGCGCGGCCCTGGTGGCCGTGCTGGCCCTGGCCACCGCAACGGCCGTGGCGCAGACCGGGCTGATCGCCTTCGTCGGCCTGGCCGCGCCGCACCTGGTGCGCTCGCTGGTCAAGACCACCAGCGGCTGGCTGATGCTGCTGGCCAGCGGCATGGGCGGCGTGCTGCTGATGGCCGCCGACACCCTGGCGCGCGGGCTGATCGCCCCGCAGGAATTGCCGGTGGGGGTGCTCACCGCGGTGCTCGGCGGCGGCTACCTGCTGTGGCTGATGCAGCGGCGCACGCGCGCCGCGGGGGGCGCATGGTGAGCCCGCCGCCCTGGGACCCCGCGGCCGCCCTCCAGGCCCGCGCCCTGTGCGCGCGCCTGGGGCAGAACGAGGTGCTGCACGACATCACGCTCGCCCTGCCGCGCGGGCGCTGGACCTGCATCGTCGGCCCCAATGGCGCGGGCAAGTCCACCTTGCTCAAGGCCCTGGCCGGCCTGCTGCCCTGCCGCGGGGACGTGGCCCTGCTGGGCCGTCCGCTGGCCGCCTGGGGCGGCCGCGCGCGCGCCCGGGCCTTGTCCTGGCTGGGCCAGAACGAGGGCAGCGCCGACGACCTGACCGTGTGGGACGTGGCCATGCTCGGCCGCCTGCCGCACCGGGCCTGGCTTGGCGCGCCCAGCGCGGCCGATCGCGCCGCCGTCGAGCAGGCCTTGCGCGCCACCCAGGCCTGGGACTGGCGCACACGCTCGCTGGGCCAACTCTCGGGCGGCGAGCGCCAGCGCGTGCTGCTGGCCCGCGCCCTGGCGGTGCAGGCGCAGGTGCTGCTGATGGACGAGCCCCTGGCCAACCTCGACCCGCCGCACCAGGCGGACTGGCTGGACATGGTGCAGTGCCTGCGGGAGACGGGCGTCACGGTGGTGAGCGTGCTGCACGAGGTCAACATGGCCTTGCATGCCGACGAGCTGGTGGTCATGGCGCAAGGCCGCGTGACGCACCAGGGCGCTTGCGCCGACCCGGCCACCCACCGCGCGCTGCAGGCGGTGTTCGACCAGCGCATTGCCGTGCGTGAACTTGACGGGCAGTGGGTGGCACTGCCGCAGATGAACCCTTTGCACCGGAGCAGCTGACATGCAGATCGAAACCCCGCCCCGCGACAAACCCTATGAAAAGCCCGAGGGCGAGCGCCGCGGCCTGGTCATCGTCCACACCGGCGACGGCAAGGGCAAGAGCACGGCCGCCTTCGGCCTGGCGCTGCGGGCGCATGGCCGCGGCAAGGCGGTGAAGATCTACCAGTTCATGAAGGTGCCGACGGCGCGCTTTGGTGAACACCGCATGTTCGAGCAGATCGGCATCCCCATCGAAGGCCTGGGCGACGGCTTCAGCTGGAAGAGCCAGGACCTGGAGCGTTCCGCGCAGCTGGCCCGCGAGGGATGGGAGAGGGCGCGTACCACCATCCTGGGGGGCGAGCACTTTCTGGTGGTGCTCGACGAGATCACCTATCCGCTGATCTACGGCTGGCTGCCGCTGGAAGGCGTGCTGCAGACGCTGCGCGAGCGGCCCGGCCATGTGCACGTGTGCCTGACCGGCCGCCGCTGCCCGCCCGAAATCGTGGAGCTGGCCGACACCGTGACCGAGATGCGTCTGGTCAAGCACGCTTTCCAGGCCGGCATTCCGGCGCAGCGCGGGATCGAGGACTGAGCCTGAATCCGGCAGTTGACCGCTCGTTTTCACTTGCAGGTTCTTGTTTTGAAGGGGTTTTCTGTGCGACCTGACATTCACTTTTTGGGTGAGCCGCGCTGCATGGCCGATCGAGCCGCCCTCGGGCGTGCAGGCGGCGTTGCCAATCCTCGCCATGGCGCATGCCATGGCTGCGGTTTGCGCCTTGCCTGCCCACCCGAAGACAGCCCGCTCGACCCTGCCCAACTGCCGGATTTAGGCTGATGGACCTCGGCGCGTGTTGGCGACCGGATGCGCCGGTGCTGGCCGGCGCGGTGCTGGTGGCGCTGGCCTGGGATTGGCGCTTTGGCGAGCCGGCCGAGCGGCTGCATCCGGTGGTCTGGATGGGGCATTACCTGGGCGCCGTCGGGCGGCGCATCGCGCGCCCGGCATCCGCCGTGCCGCGGCCGGGGGCCGAGTTCTGGGCCGGTGCGCTCGCCTGGTGCCTGGGTGCGGCCCTGGTGCTTGCCCTGGCCACGGCTGCCGCGCTGCTTCTTCGGCCACTGCATCCGCTGCTGCAGGCGCTGGGGCTGGGGGTGATGCTCAAGCCGCTGCTGGCCTGGCGCATGCTGCGCGATGAGGTGCGCGCGGTCGAGGCAGCCCTGGAGCGCTCGCTGCAGGCCGGGCGCCAGCGCGTGGCCCGGCTGGTCAGCCGCGACGTGCACGTATTGAGCCCGACGCAGGTGCGCGAGGCGGCGGTGTCCACCCTGGCGGAAAACCTCAACGACTCGGTGGTGGCACCGCTGTTCTGGTTCGCCGTTGCCGGCCTGCCGGGCGCGGCGCTGTACCGCTTTGCCAACACCGCCGATGCCATGTGGGGCTACCGGGGCGAGCGCGGCGGCCGCGACTGGACCTGGGCCGGCAAGTGGGCCGCGCGGGTGGACGATGGCTTGTCGTGGCTGCCCGCCCGCCTGAGCGCGCTGCTGATCGCGTTGCCCTCGGGGGGGAGGGGCTGGATGGAGGTGGCGGCCAACGCCGGCCGCACCCCCTCGCCCAACGGCGGCTGGCCCATGGGCGCGCTGGCCGTGGCTCTGGGCATCCGCCTGGGCAAGCCCGGGGTGTACGAACTCAACCCGGCGGGCCGCCCCCCCCAGGCGGCGGACACCGCGCGCGCCGTGCGCCGCTGCGGCCAGGCGGTGGCGGCGCTGGCGCTGCTGGCGGCGGCCGTGGTGTTGGCAGCCATGTTGTGGGCGAGCCTGCCATGACGCCACGCATCCACGGCGGAACCGACGCGCTGGGACCCGCGCGCTGGGACTTTTCCAGCAACGCCAACGCCTGCGGCCCGTGCCCGCTGGCGCTGCAGGCGGTGCAGCAGGCCGATGCCACCCGCTATCCCGACCCGAGCTACACCCGGCTGCGTGCCGCCCTGGCCGATCTGCACGGGGTGGAGGCGGCGCGCGTGCTGCCGGCGGCCAGCGCCAGCGAGGCCATTCAGCGCCTGACCGCCTGGCGCGCGCGCGCCGGCGACCGGCGCGTGTGGACGCCGCCGCACGCGTACGGCGACTACGCGCACGCCGCCTCGGCCTGGGGGCTGGAGCGGGTGGCCGGGCCCGCTCTGGCGCAACTGGTCTGGCTCTGCGACCCCGGCAGCCCGCTGGGGCAGGGCGAGTCGGGCGCAGCGGTGCAGGCCGCGCTCGAGGGTGACGCGCGCACCGGGGTGCTCGACTGCGCCTACGCCCCGCTGCGCCTGCGGGGCGCCAGCGCCCTGGACCCCGCGCAACGCGACTGCGTCTGGCAGCTCTGGTCGCCCAACAAGGCGCTGGGGCTGACCGGCGTGCGCGCGGCCTATGCCATCGCCCCGCGGGGCAGCGAGGCCGCGGTGGCCGCGCTGCAGGCCCTGGCCCCGTCCTGGCCCATCGGCGCGCACGGACAGGCCCTGCTGCTGGCCTGGGCGCAGCCGGCGGTGCAGGACTGGGTGGCGGCAAGCCGCACCACGCTGGCCGCCTGGGCGCAGGACTTGCGCGCGCTGCTGGCGCGCCACGGCTGGGCCTGCGCGCCCAGCGACACGGCGTTTGGGTGTGCGCGACCGCCGCGGCCCCTGGATGCCACCGCCCTGCGGGCGCGGGGCGTGAAACTGCGCGATGCCACGTCCTTCGGTCTGCAGGGCTGGTGGCGCCTGAGCGCACAGCAGCCCCCGGCGCTGGCCGCTCTGGATGAGGCTCTGCAGGAACAGGAACGGGAGGCGGTGCGATGACGGCGGTGTGCGTGATGGTGCTGGGCACGACCAGCGGCGCGGGAAAAAGCTGGCTGGCCACCGCGCTGTGCCGCCACTATGCCCGGCAGGGACTGAAGGTGGCGCCGTTCAAGGCACAGAACATGAGCAACAACGCTCGCGTGGTGGCCAAGGTGGTGGAAGACGCAGGACGTTTCACCGCCGGGCCGCCCCAAGGTGAAACAGCCCCCTCGGGGCGCAGCGACCCGCGTGAGCGGCGGAGCGTGGGGGCGGAAATCGGGAGCGCCCAGTACTTCCAGGCCCTGGCCGCCCGCGCCGAGCCCGATGTGCGCATGAACCCGCTGCTGCTCAAGCCCGAGGCGGACACGCGCAGCCAGGTGGTGCTGCTGGGCGAGGTCAGCCGCGAACTCAGCGATATGCCCTGGCGCGGCCGCAGCGAGGCGGTCTGGCCGCACATTGCCGCAGCACTCGATGCCCTGCGCGCGGACAACGACGTGGTGGTGATCGAGGGCGCCGGCTCGCCGGCCGAGATCAACCTGATGGACAGCGACATCGTCAACCTGCGCGTGGCCCGCCATGCCCAGGCCCGCTGCCTGCTGGTGACCGACATCGACCGCGGCGGCGCCTTCGCCCACCTCTACGGCACCTGGGCGCTGCTGCCCGAGGCCGACCGCGCGCTCATCCGCGGCTTCGTGCTCAACAAGTTCCGGGGGGATGCGGGCTTGCTCGCACCTGCACCGCAAAGGCTCCAAGACCTGACCGGTGTGCCGGTGGTGGCCACGCTGCCGATGTGGTGGCGTCACGGTCTGCCGGAGGAGGATGGGGTTTTCGATGACCGGACCACGGCCGCCGGTGTGGTCAAGACCACCATCGCCGTCATCGCCTGGCCGCGCATCAGCAACCTCGACGAGTTCCAGCCGCTCAAGAACATTCCTGGCGTGCGCCTGGTCTGGGCGCGCACGCCGGCGGACTGCGCGGACGCGGACTGGATCATCCTGCCCGGCTCCAAATCGACCGCGGCCGACCTGGCCTGGCTGCGCCAGCAGGGGCTGGATCAGGCCGTGGCTGCCCACGCCGCGCAGGGCGGGGCGGTGCTGGGCATTTGTGGCGGCCTGCAGGTGCTGGGCGAGGCGCTGATCGACACCCACGGCATCGAACCCGTGGCCTCGGGCAACGCGCCCGGCCTGGGTCTGCTGCCGCTGGTGACCGCGTTTGACGTCGACAAGACCGTGCGTCGCACGAGCGGCACCTTCGCCAGTTTGACGGGCGCCTGGGCTGCGCTGTCGGGCGTCACCGCCTCGGGCTACGAGATCCACCACGGCCAGACGGCGCAGCACCCGGCCATGGCCGCCCAGGGCGATGTTGCCCGCGAGGTCATGCCTGGCCTGGCCTGGCAGAACGCGGCCGGCAACGTGCTGGGCTGCTACCTGCACGGCCTGTTCGAAGACCCGGCGGTGCTGCACGCGCTGTTCGGCGCCACCGTGCCCACGCTGGAGACCGTGTTCGACGGCCTGGCCGATTTTCTGGACCAACACGTCGAACCCGGCGTGCTCGAAAAATTGATTGCTCCCCCCTGCGCCGCTTCGCGTCTTCCCCCCTGAGGGGGGACCACACCAGTGGCCCGGCAAAGCCGGTTCCACGGTGTGCGCTGGGTCAGACCTGTCGGCCCTACCGCTTCTGCTTTTTTGGAGGTTTCCCAATGCCTTTCACCATCCCTGCCATCGACGACATCGCCCAGCCCGTGCTGGCCGCGCGCCTGCAGCACCTGCTGGACAACAAGACCAAGCCGGTGGGCTCGCTGGGCCAGATCGAGCGCCTGGCGCAGCGCATCGGCCTCATCCTCGGCAGCGAGGCACCCGTGCTGACGGACCCGCAACTGGTGGTGTTCGCGGGCGACCACGGCCTGGCCGCGCGGGGTGTGTCGGCCTACCCGAGCGACGTGACCTGGCAGATGGTCGAGAACTTTCTGGCCGGGGGGGCGGCGGTGAGCGTGCTGGCGCGCCAGCACGGCATCGGCCTGACGGTGGTCGATTGCGGCGTGCGCCACGACTTCGCGCCGCGCGCCGGCCTGCGGGTCTGCAAGATCGCGCCCGGCACGGCCGATGCGCTCGACGGCCCGGCCATGACGCCGGCGCAGTGCGAGGCGGCGCTGACCAACGGCGCCGCGCTGGTGAGCGAACTGCCAGGAAACGCCCTGCTGCTGGGCGAGATGGGCATCGGCAACACCTCGGCCGCCTCGTTGCTGATGAGCCGCCTGACCGGGCTGGACATCACCGACTGCACCGGGGCCGGTACCGGGCTGGATGCCCAGGCGGTGCAGCGCAAGATCGGCATCTTGCGCCAGGTGCTGGCGCGCCACCCCGACGCCTGCGCACCGCTGGAGGCGCTGGCGGCCTTCGGCGGCTTCGAGATCGCCACCATGACCGGTGCGGTGCTGCAGGCCGCGGCCGAGCGCCGGGTGATCGTGGTCGACGGCTTCATCGCCACCTCGGCCGTGCTGGTGGCCAGCCACCTGCAGCCGGCCGTGCTGCAGCGCTGCGTGTTCGCCCACCGCTCGGGCGAGCGCGGCCACGCGCTGATGCTGGCCCACCTGAAGGCCGAACCGCTGCTGGACCTGGGCCTGCGCCTGGGCGAGGGCTCGGGCGCGGCCCTGGCCTGGCCGCTGCTGATGAGCGCCTGCGCCCTCCTGCGCGAGATGGCCAGCTTCGAATCGGCCGGCGTGTCGCGGCAGGACGAAGCCCAAGCCGCGGTACCCTGAGGGTATGGCCTTCATCCGGCATTTCCTGATCGCGCTTCAGTTCTTCACCCGCATCCCGGTCACCGGGCGGCTGGCGGACTGGGTGGGCTTTTCGCCGGCCATGCTGCGCGCCAGCGCGGCGCATTTCCCGGGCGTGGGCTGGGTGGTTGGCGGTCTGACCGCGCTGGTGTTCTGGGCGCTGATGCAGGCGCTGGTGGCGCAGCCGGCCGCGCCCTGGGTGGCGGCGGTGCTGAGCACGGCCTTTGGCGTGTGGCTGACCGGCGCGTTCCATGAGGATGGCCTGGCCGACACCGCCGATGCCCTGGGCGGTGCGGTCAGCCGCGAACGGGCGCTGGAGATCATGAAGGACTCGCGCATCGGCAGCTACGGCGCCATCGCCCTGGTGCTGGCGCTGCTGACCAAGGTGCTGCTGCTGGGCCTGCTGGTGCAGGCGGGCGGTGCGCTGGCCACCGCCTGGGCCTTGTTTGCCGCGCACGTGAGCTCGCGGCTGCTGCCGCTGCTGGTGATCGCCACGCTGCCGCATGTGGGCGACACGCCGCAGTCCAAGAGCAAGCCGCTGGCCGATGGCATCGACGTGGCGGGCCTGCTCGCGGGGTTGTTGTGGTGGGCCCTGGCGATGATGCTGCTTGCGGTGGCGGCGCCCGCCTGGCCGTGGTTTGCGGCGGTGCTCGGCGCGTTCCTCGGCTTTCTGTGGATGTGGCGGTTGCTGGCGCGGCGGCTGCAGGGCTTCACCGGCGATGGCCTGGGGGCCACGCAGCAACTGGCCGAGCTGGGCTTTTACCTGGGGCTCGCCCTTGGCCAGGGCGGGGCATGGTGAGCGCGCCGCTGCGCCTGATGCTGCTGCGCCACGCGCCGGTGCTGGGGCTGGCGCCGGGCGTGTGCTATGGCGCGCTGGACCTGCCCGCTGAAGAGCCGGCCACCGCGGCGGCTGCGCGGGCCATCGCGCCGCAACTGCCCGCTTCCACGCCGTTGTGGACCTCCAGCCGCCAGCGCACGCGCGCTCTGGGCGCGGCCATCGCCCGGCTGCGCCCGGACCTGCGCCCCCCGCGGGCCGACCCGCGCCTGGACGAGATGGACTTCGGCGCCTGGGAGGGGCAGGCCTGGTCGGCCTTGCCGGCCAGTGCCTTTGATGCCTGGATGGCGGACTTCGCGCACCACCGCGTCGGCGGCGGCGAGAGCGTGGCGCAACTGCTCGCCCGGGTGGCGCAGGCGCTGGCCGCGCTGGTGGCCAGGCCGGACACGGGTCCAGGCCCAGGCCCAGGCCGCCAAGCGGGTGATGGCCCGGCCGTCGACGCACTGTGGATCACCCACGCCGGGGTGATCCGCGCCGTGCACCACCTGCTGGCCGAGGGCGCTCGCCTGCCCGCCGTCGCCTCGGACTGGCCGGCCATGCCGCTGGCTTTCGGTGCGGCCTGCACGGTGGAACTGCCGCTGGGCTGGCGGCCAGGGACCGTCTGAGAACCATCAAAAAACATAGCAAGAGCCGACCGTTTGACGCTGGGGTTCTGGTCGTTTTTCTCCGAAAGGGTCAAAACGGGTAGACTGCCGCAGCCCCGCGGTTTCTTGCCCACCGCAAGAATGAAAAGGGAACGACAGAAGCGCCTGCCCACCGGCCCTGTGGCCGGGCGGCGCAAGCTGTGGCTGCCCCCGCAACTGTGATCGGCGAGTCTGGAGCCCACCACGTCACTGGCCTTGTGCCGGGAAGACGGGCCCCCGGCAGCGACCCGAGAGCCAGGAGACCTGCCGCCGGGCCATGTGTGTGGTGCCTGGGCGGGGTGTCCTGGAGCAAGAACCGCGATCGGCGGCTGGCGCCGCTCCCGCGCAACGGGGGCGGCAACGGCCGCCCGACTGGCTTGCCGCGCCGGCGACGGCGCGCGTCCCCGCCTCCTGTTCGATCTGGAGGTGTTTCGTGTCTTTCGTCGACGATCCGAATCCGGTGGCCGATGCCGCCGCCACGGCCCTGGCCGCATCGGCCGGTGCGCCGCCGCCCCTGGTGGTGGTGGACATGGTCTGGCCCGACCAGTCCAACCACCACGGCACGCTGTTCGGTGGCGCCGCCCTGTCCATGCTCGACCGGCTGGCCTTCGTGCAGGGCAGCCGCGCGCTGCGCGGCACGGTGGTCACTGCCGCGGTGGGCCGGCTCGATTTCATGGCGCCGGTGCCGGCCGGGCACGCGGTGGAAGGGCAGGCCCGGCTGCTGCGGCGCGGCGTCCGCTCGGCCGTGGTCGCGGGCCGGCTGGTGGCCGAGGACTTGCTCAGCGGCCGGCGCACGCTGTGCCTGGCCGGTGAGTTCACCATGGTGCGCCGCGCCGGCGCGGCGGGTGAGGGCCTGCCCGCTGCGGAAGCCGCCACAGCGCGCGCTGACGCCAGCGCAGGCCCCGGTGCCGAGCCGCCCGGGCCTCTGAATCCCCTCGAGCCTGTCGCGCCGCCGGCCGAAGGCCTCGCCCCCCTGGCCACCGCTCGCGTGGCCGAGATCGTCTTTCCTGGCCATGCCAACCACCGCGGCATCCTGCACGGCGGGCCGGCCATGGCGTGGATGGCCAAGGCCGGCTTCGTCGCGGCCACGCGCCAGACCCGCCGCAGCGTCGTCATGGCCTGCAGCGAGCGCATGGATTTCGTCGCGCCGGCGCGCGTGGGCGAGGTGGTCGAGGTGCTGGCCGAGGTGGTCGCCACCGGCCGGCGTTCGGTGCGCGTGGCCGCGCGCATGGAAGCCGAGTGCCCGGTCACCGGCGAGCGGCGGCGCTGCACCACGGCGGAGCTGGTCTATGTGGTGGTCCGCGATTGAGCTGGGCGCGCTGGACGCGCGCCACGCCCATGCCCTGGGTCTGCACCTGCTGGCGCTCGAGCCAGCGGCGCGCCACGGGCGCTTTGGCCACACCCTGGGCGACGAAGCGGTGCTGGACTGGGTGCGCCGTCTGCCCTGGGCGCAGCAGCGCTGGTGGGGTGCCTGGACCCGCGGCGAGCCCTTGCTGATCGGGGCGCTGCAACTGGCGCCGGCGGGCACGGCCGGCTGGGAACTGGGCCTGAGCGTGGCCGCGCCCGCACGCGGCCGGGGGCTGGGAACGGCCCTGCTGGCCGCCGCCGCGCAACACCTGCCGCTGCGCACCGCCGAGGGCCTGGTCTGCGTGCAGGGCCACCCGGCCGTGCGGCGCATGGCCCATCGCCTGGGCTGGTCGGTGAGCGCCGACGCAGCGGGCTGGCGGCTGCGGCCACCGGCGGGTGGGTGGGGAGACGCTGGCTCGTTACTTCAAAAAGAGTAGCAGCCAATGACCGGTTGGCGATGGGGTCTGGGTGAAAAAACTGAAAAAGAGCCCCAAGACAGCCCCAGAACAGCCACGGAATCGTCCGCCCGCGCCGATCAGGGGCTGTTCGAAGGTGCGAACAGCCCACCGGCGCCTGGCAGGCCCACGCGACCCCCGGGTGCGGGGCGCTTGGACGCTCGGGCGCGGCGGCGGCTCCGCGGCTCAGCGGGCTGCGGTCGGCGCCGGGGTCTTGTCGGCGAAGTCGCAGGCCGCGGCGGCCACGCAGCGCCAGCACTCGGGCTTGCGGGCCTTGCACACATAGCGGCCGAGCAGGATCAGCCAGTGGTGCGCATGCACCCGGTAGGGTTCGGGGATGCGCGCGAGCAGCTTGCGCTCGACCTCGTCGGGCGTCCTGCCCGGCGCGAGCCCCGTGCGGTTGGCGACGCGAAACACATGTGTGTCCACCGGCATGGTGGGTTCACCGAAGGCCACGTTGAGCACCACGTTGGCCGTCTTGCGGCCCACGCCGGGCAGGGCTTGCAGCGCCTCGCGGCTGCGCGGCACCTCGCCGCCGTGGCGCTCGATCAGGATGCGGCAGGTCTCCATCACATGCCGCGCCTTGCTGCGGTACAGGCCAATGGTCTTGATACAGGACTCCAGCCCCTCGAGCCCGAGGTCGAGCATCTGCTGCGGCGTGTGCGCCACGGCGAACAGCTTGCGCGTGGCCTTGTTGACGCTGGCGTCGGTGGCCTGCGCCGAGAGCAGCACGGCGATCAGCAGCTCGAACACGCTGGTGTACTCGAGCTCGGTCACCGGATGGGGGTTGGCCGCTTGCAGCGCGGCGAAGAAGGCGTCGATCTGGGCGGGCGTCATGGCGCAGAGTCTATCGGGCTGCCGGTGCGGCGCGTTCGTGTGCCGTGCGTGCGCGATGCCGGGCGTCGGCCGCCTGCCGGCGCGCAACGGGCGGCCACGATCAGGCGCGCAAGGAGAGCGTGGGCACTGGCCAGCCGGCGCTGCACGGGGCTTGCAGCTGACCCAGGCAGTCGGAGAGTTCGGCCCACAGCAAGGCATGGTCGTCAGGCGGCACCGGTGCGCAGCCCACGAGGCCCAAGGCCTGCGCGCGCTCATGGTGCACCACCCGCGCGAGGCACGCCGCATCGGGGGCGATGGCCAGCAATTGCGGGCGCATGCTGAGGTCCTGCATGGATTCCTGCACCCGCTCGAGCAGCGCGTCGTCATGCCGCGGCTCGCCGCTGAAGACGAGGGCGAGCAAATCCCAGTCCTGCATCAGCGCGCGGCGCAGGCCGTGGGTCAGGTTGGAACGGGCCACGGCAATCACTCGGCACGGGTAGGCGCCGGCCATGAAGTCCACATACTCGCTGCCGCTGTCGAGGCCCGTCTCGCCGGCGAAGCGCTGGCGCTGCACGTCCACCCCATGCTCGCGCCCGAGCCACTCCACCAGGTCGAAGGCGGCCGTGCCCCAGGCCGAGCACACGCCGATGCGGTGGTAGCACTCCGGGTCGGGCAGCTTGAGTGCGGCACCCAGCCGCATCGGCGCGATGAGCTGGCGCAGCACCGAGTGCGGCGCGTACTGCCGACCCAGGTCGCGCAGCGCCACCAGCGCCTGCACGCGGCGGCCGAGCTCCTCCGGGCTCTCGCGCGAGCCCGAGAGCATCATGGACCACGGCGTCATCAGCAGGCGGCGGCCCTCGCTCAGGTGCACCACCTGCTGGCCGGTGTGCCGGCTGTCGAGCAGCACGCGGTCGAACAGGGCGCGCAGGCCGTCGATCGGCCCCTCGGCCCAGTGGATGAACCAGCCGCTTTGCCAGCTGAGCGCGGTGTGGATGCCCAGTGCCGGGTTGTGGCGCAGCGCCTGTTCCCGGATCGACTCCATGGTGCTGTAGATCTGCTCGCGCTCGCGGCTCTGGCTCACGCAAATCATGCGCGCGACCTCCGGCGCACCGGCCTCAGCCGCAATCGGCGGGGTCGGGCGCGGGGGAACGGCGGCCAGATGCGGCATTTCTCACGTTGTTGTGGTTCTTGGAGTGTCGAATGGTAACCGGCGCGAGCGGGCACAATGGACTTTTGTTTTTTCTCATGACCCCGCTGCCATGCCGATCCGCTTCGCTTCCCGCCTCGACCACGTCGAAACCTCGGCCATCCGTGAACTGTTCAAGCTGCTGGGCAAACCCGGCATCATCAGCTTCGCCGGCGGCTTTCCCGACAGCGCGCTGTTCGACGTGGACGGCATTCGCGAGGCGGTGAACACCGCGCTCGCCACCGAGCCCGGCGCCGCCCTGCAGTACGGCGCCACCGAAGGCTACGGGCCGCTGCGCGAACAACTGGCGGCGTTCATGGCTGCCAAGGGGGCGGCCGGCGTGGCGCCGGAGCAACTCATCGTCACCACCGGCAGCCAGCAGGCGCTGGACCTCATCGGCAAGACGCTGATCTCGCCGGGCGACAAGGTCATCGTCGAAGGGCCGACCTTTCTTGCCACCATCCAGTGCTTCCGCCTCTACGGCGCCGAGCTCATCAGCGCGCCCATCGACGGCGAGGGTGTGCAGACCGACGCGCTCGAGCGCCTGATCGCCGAGCACCGACCGAAGTTCGTCTACCTGATCCCGAGCTTCGGCAACCCCAGCGGCGCCATGCTCTCGGCCGAGCGCCGCCGCGCCGTGCTGGAGATGGCCGTGCGCCATGACACCCTGATCGTCGAGGACGACCCCTACGGCGAGCTCTACTTCGACGCCCCGCCGCCGCCGAGCCTGCTGGCCCTGAGCGCCGGCGTGCCCGGCAGCCGCGAGCGCCTGGTGCACTGCGGCAGCCTGAGCAAGGTGCTCTCGCCGGGGCTGCGCGTGGGCTGGATGATCGCCCCGGCCGAGCTGCTGGCCAAGGCGGTGATGTGCAAGCAGTTCAGCGACGCACACACCAGCACCTTCGCACAGGCCACGGCCGCGCAATACCTGGCCGCCGGCCGCATGCCCGAGACGCTGGCGCGCGTGCGCAAGGTCTACGCCGAACGCGCCCAGGCCATGACCGATGCCCTGCAGCGCGAACTCGGCGACGCGCTGGCCTTCGTGCCCCCGCGCGGCGGCCTGTTCGTGTGGGCGCGCCTGAGCGGCGCCGGTGGCCGCGACACCGACGGCGACGCCTTCGCGCGCCGCGCCATCGAGCGCGGCGTGGCCTTCGTGCCCGGTGCCCCGTTCTTCGCCAGCCACCCCGACCGCGCCACGCTGCGCCTGAGCTTTGCCACCGTGGGCGTGGACCGCATCATCGAAGGCGTGCAGCGCCTCAAGGCCGCGCTGTGAACGTGCTCGACATCGCCGCGGTGTGCCTCAGCGTCACCGCGCTGCTGGCCTGGGTGAACCACCGCTTCATCGGCCTGCCCGCGGCGGTGGGCGTGATGGCGACGGCCTTGCTGCTGTCGCTCGCCCTCATCGGCCTCAACGCCGCGGGGCTGGATTTCGGCCTCAAGGCGTACGAGGAGTCGCTGATCCGCTCCATCGACTTCTCCGGCCTGCTGATGCAAGGCATGTTGTCGCTGCTGCTGTTTGCGGGGGCGCTGCACGTGGACCTGAGCGAGCTCAAGGCCTACCGCTGGCAGATCGGGTCGCTGGCGGTGGTGTCCACCACGCTCTCCACCCTGGCCGTGGGCTTTGGCGTTCACGTTGCGCTGCCCTGGGTGGGGCTGGAACTGCCGCTGATCTGGTGCCTGCTGTTTGGCGCGCTGATCTCGCCGACCGACCCGATTGCGGTGCTCGGCATCCTCAAGACCTCGGGTGCGCCGCGCAACCTGCAACTCGTCATCACCGGCGAATCCCTGTTCAACGACGGCGTGGGCGTGGTGCTGTTCGCCCTGTTCCTGGGCATGCTCGGCAGCGGTGCCGCGCCCAGCCTGGGGCAGGGGCTGGGCCTGTTCCTGCACGAAGCCGGCGGCGGCCTGCTGTTTGGCCTGGCGCTGGGGTATCTGTGCTTTCGCCTGCTGCGCAGCGTGGACAACTACCAGGTGGAGGTGCTGCTCACGCTGGCCGCCGTCATGGGAGGCTATGCGCTGGCGCACCGGTTGCACGTCTCCGGCCCGCTGGCCATGGTGGTGGCGGGCCTGGTCATCGGCAACCACGGCCGGTCGCTGGCCATGTCGGAGACCACGCGCCGCTATGTGGACATGTTCTGGGAGCTGCTGGACGAGATCCTCAACGCCGTGCTGTTCGTGCTCATCGGCATGGAGGTGATGCTGGTGGCGTTCTCCGTCAACGTGCTGGTGGCTGCCGCACTGGCCATGGGCGTGACGCTGGCCGCGCGCGGCCTCACCGTGGGGCTGCCGGTGCGGGCGCTCGGGCCCGCGTTCCGGCTGCCGGCGGGGTCGGGCCGGGTGCTGACCTGGGGTGGTCTGCGCGGCGGTATTTCGGTGGCGCTGGCCTTGTCCTTGCCCGCTGGCCCCGAGCGCGACCTGATCCTGGCGCTGACCTACGCCATCGTGGTGTTCTCCATCCTCGGTCAAGGCCTGAGCATGGGGCCGCTCGTGCGCGCGACGCTGCGCGACAGCGGCGAGCCCCCCGGCTCCGCGCCGCACGGCCATTGATTCCGCAATCTCCGATTCCGCACGCCCGACGATGCCCGAGAAGTTCATCCAGACCGCCCGCTACAAGCTCTACCCCGTGCCGCGCAGCCCGCACCGCGAGGTGTTCGCCCACGAGGTGTTCGTGCCATACCCCTACGCGCTGATCGACCTGCCGAGCTTTCGCTTCAAGGGCCGCGCGAGCCTGTTCGCCGCCTACCGGCTCGCCGACGGCAAGATGGGCCAGCTCGTGAGCTTCGAGCTCGAGGCCGACGTCGCCACCTTCAACACCCAGTTCACACCGGACTGATCGATTCGCCCACCGGTTCACAGGAGCTTCCATGTCCATTACCTACCGCACGCTCGGTCGCAGCCCACTCAAAGTCTCTGCGCTGTGCCTGGGCACGATGATGTTCGGCGACCAGACGGGCCGCGAAGAGGCCGCCGCCATCCTGGCCGACGCCCGCGAGCGCGGCATCAACTTCATCGACACCGCCGACGTCTACACCCGCGGCGCGTCCGAATCCATGCTCGGCGAACTGCTGGCCGGCCAGCGCGAGCACTGGGTGCTGGCCACCAAGCTCGGCAACGCCATGGGCGATGGCCCGAACCAGGCCGGCTATTCGCGCAGTTGGATGCTGCGCGAAATCGACGCCAGCCTCGCACGGCTGCGCACCGACCATGTGGACATCCTCTACCTGCACCGCGACTACAACGGCACCGACCTCGAAGAGCCGCTGCGCGCGCTCGACGCCATGCTGCGCGCGGGCAAGATCCGCTACTGGGGCGTGTCGAACTTTCGCGGCTGGCGCATCGCCGAGATGGTGCGCATCGCCGCGCAGCTCGGCATGCCCGCGCCGGTGGTCTGCCAGCCCTACTACAACCTGCTCAACCGCCAGCCCGAGGTCGAGGTGCTGCCGGCCTGTGCGCACTACCGCATCGGCGTGGTGCCCTACAGCCCGATTGCGCGCGGGGTGCTCACCGGCAAGTACGCGCCCGGGCAGGCGCCGGCCGAGGGCACGCGCGCCGGCCGCGCCGACCGGCGCATCATGGAGACCGAGTTCCGCGAGGAATCGCTGCGCATCGCCCAGCGGCTGCAGGCCCATGCCCAGGCCAAGGGCTGCACCCTGGCGCAGTTCGCCACCGCCTGGGTGCTGGCCAACCCGGCGGTGAGCGCCGTCATCGCCGGCCCGCGCACCCTGGCCCAGTGGCAGGACTACGCGCCCGCGCTCGAGGTGCACATCACCGACGAGGACGAGGCACTGGTCGATTCGCTGGTGGCGCCGGGCCACCCCTCCACGCCCGGCTACAACGATCCGGCCTATCCGCTCAACGGCCGCGTGCGCGCAGCCGCGGGCACGCCATGAGCAAGGCCCCGCGCGCAGCCAAGGGCTTGTCGGCGCTCGGCGGCCTGGTTTACTCGACCGAGTCCGGGCGCATGTGCCCGGACTGCCGCCAGCCGCTGGCCAGTTGCCAGTGCAAGGCGCTTGCCCGCGCGGCCGCGCGGCCGGCTGGCGACGGGGTGGTGCGCGTCTCGCGCGAAACCAAAGGCCGCGGCGGAAAGGCCGTGACCCTGGTGCGCGGCCTGCCGCTGACCGATGACGAGATCGACGCGCTGGCCAAACAGCTCAAGACGGCCTGCGGCAGCGGCGGCACGGTCAAAGACGGGGTGGTCGAAATCCAGGGCGACCATGTCGCGCGCCTGGTGGAATGGCTCGCGGCGCGGGGCTTCAAGGTCAAGCGCGCGGGCGGGTGAGGGCGCGCGGCGGCGCTGGCCGGCCGCTACGACCCTCGCTGCCAGCAGCGGCAGCCACGCCGTTAGGGCGACGCTGAATAAGTCCCCGCGATGGCGCGCGCCTGGCTGCGGGATGGGGTGCGAGGCGCAGAGCGCAGCCATAGCGGGGGCTATGGCGAGCATTTGCAACGAGGCAGCCCGCCCGCCGCCAGGATGCGCGGCGCGCGAGGGACTTGTTCAGCGTTGCCTTGGGCGCGGCCGATGCGCTCAGCCGCGGTGACTGAACCGGCGGTGGCGGGTTCGTTCACCGTGGCTTGGCAATCGCCCGAGCGGCCTCGCTCACCAGCGCCGGGCCGCGGTAGATGAAGCCGGTGTAGATCTGCACCAGGTCGGCGCCGGCTTCGATCTTGCGTGCGGCGTCTTCGCCGCTGAGGATGCCGCCCACGCCGATGATGGGAAAGCCCGTGCCGAGTTCGGCGCGCAGGGCGCGGATGACGCGGTTGCTCGGCTCGAACACGGGGGCGCCGCTGAGGCCGCCGGCTTCCTCGGCATGGGGCAGGCCTTGCACCGCCTCGCGCGAGAGGGTGGTGTTGGTGGCGACCACGCCGTCCATGCCATGCGCGCGCAGCACGGTGGCGATGGCGCGGATCTGCGCCTCGTCGAGGTCGGGCGCGATCTTGATGAACAGCGGCACGCGCCGCCTGTGGCTGCGCGCGAGGGCTTCGCGCCGCTCGGCCAGTGCGCCGAGCAGGCCGTCGAGCGCGGCGTCGCTCTGCAGGGCGCGCAGGTTCTTGGTGTTGGGGCTGGAGATGTTGACGGTGACGTAGTCGGCATGGGGGTAGACGCCGTCGAGCCCGAGGAGGTAGTCGCGGGTGGCGTCCTCGATGGGGGTGGCGGCGTTCTTGCCGATGTTGAGGCCGAGGATCATCGGCGCGCCCTGCGTCCGCGCACGAAAGCGCGCGCGCTGCACATGCGCGACGAAGGCGGCGAGCCCCTCGTTGTTGAAGCCCAGCCGGTTGATGAGGGCGTGGGCTTCGGGCAGGCGGAACATGCGCGGCTTGGGGTTGCCCGGCTGCGCCAGCGGTGTGACGGTGCCCACCTCGACGAAGCCGAAGCCCATGGCGGCAAAGGCGTCGATGCAGCGCGCGTTCTTGTCCAGCCCCGCGGCCAGGCCCACGCGGTTGGGGAAGGTGAGGCCCGCAACCGTCACCGGGTCGTCGATGCGCGACTGGGTCCAGGCGCAGGCCAGTGGCGTGTGCTGCAGGCGCTCGAGGCTGTGCAGGGTGAAGTCGTGGGCGGCTTCGGGGTCGAGGCGAAACAGCAGCGCGCGCGCCGGCGCGTAGGGCAGAAGGGACATCGGATAATGGGCGTTTTGAACTGCGGAGATTGTCGCAAATGACCCAGGACGAACTCAAAACGCTGGTCGGCCAGGCCGCGCTGCAATACGTCACGCCCGGCGAGATCGTCGGCGTGGGCACGGGATCGACGGTGAACAAGTTCATCGAGGCCCTGGCGACGATGAAGGGGCAGATCATTGGCGCGGTGTCGAGTTCGGAAGCGTCCACCGCGCGGCTCAAGGCAGCGGGCATTGCGGTGTTCGACTGCAACGAGGTGGAGGAACTCTCGGTCTACATCGACGGCGCCGACGAGATCGACGCGCACGGCTACATGATCAAGGGCGGGGGCGCGGCGCTCACGCGCGAGAAGATCGTCGCCGCGCAGTCGCGCCGCTTCGTGTGCATTGCCGACGCCTCCAAGCGCGTGCGCACGCTGGGTGCGTTTCCGCTGCCGGTGGAGGTGATTCCCATGGCTGCGCACCGCATCATGCGCCAGTTCGTGGCGCTTGGCGGCACGCCCACGCTGCGCCTGCAGGATGGCAAGCCGCTGGTCACCGACAACGGCCAGCACATCCTCGACGTGGTGGGCCTGCAGATCACCGACCCACTGGGTTTCGAGTCGATGGTGAACCAGTGGCCTGGCGTGGTCACGGTGGGCGTGTTTGCCCACCAGCGCGCCCAGGTGTGCCTGCTGGGCACCGACGAGGGCGTCAAGACGCTCCATTTCGAATAAAAACACCGAAACCCCAGCGCCGACCGGTCAGTTGGCGCTATCAAAACGGAAGTTTTCCAGGGCGCGGGCCGCCCGTGGGGCGGCCCGTTTCGCGTCAGAAGCGGATGCCG
>OFTY01000140.1_pt1 | contig 79313 bp, 79 predicted proteins | sample 1775061 | NCBI WGS metagenome assembly OFTY01 (sample SAMN08195773, study PRJEB24354) | sludge metagenome | isolation source: sludge from phenol fed wastewater aerobic bioreactor B | place: India: Nagpur | collected 2016-09-16 | reverse complement strand
GTGATGATGCAATCTCCCCGCGGAAAGACGGAAAGACCCCATGAACCTTTACTGTAGCTTTGTATTGGACTTTGAACAGATCTGTGTAGGATAGGTGGGAGGCTTTGAAGTGAGGTCGCTAGATCTCATGGAGCCGACGTTGAAATACCACCCTGGTGTGTTTGAGGTTCTAACCTAGGTCCCTTATCGGGATCGGGGACAGTGCATGGTAGGCAGTTTGACTGGGGCGGTCTCCTCCCAAAGCGTAACGGAGGAGTTCGAAGGTACGCTAGTTACGGTCGGACATCGTGACGATAGTGCAATGGCACAAGCGTGCTTGACTGCGAGACTGACAAGTCGAGCAGGTGCGAAAGCAGGACATAGTGATCCGGTGGTTCTGTATGGAAGGGCCATCGCTCAACGGATAAAAGGTACTCTGGGGATAACAGGCTGATACCGCCCAAGAGTTCATATCGACGGCGGTGTTTGGCACCTCGATGTCGGCTCATCTCATCCTGGGGCTGTAGTCGGTCCCAAGGGTATGGCTGTTCGCCATTTAAAGAGGTACGTGAGCTGGGTTTAAAACGTCGTGAGACAGTTTGGTCCCTATCTTCCGTGGGCGCTGCAGATTTGAGGAAGCCTGCTCCTAGTACGAGAGGACCGGAGTGGACGCACCTCTGGTGTACCGGTTGTCACGCCAGTGGCATTGCCGGGTAGCTAAGTGCGGAAGAGATAACCGCTGAAAGCATCTAAGCGGGAAACTCGTTCCAAGATGAGATCTGCCGGGGCCTCGAGCCCCCTAAAGAGTCGTTCTAGACCAGGACGTTGATAGGCTGGGTGTGGAAGCGCAGCAATGCGTTAAGCTAACCAGTACTAATTGCTCGTGCGGCTTGACCCTATAACTTTGATCATTCGATCAGGGCGTTCTGCCAACTGACGCAATCAAAATACACACTGATTCACTCTATGAATTCGTTGTCACGACCACCGTCGCGACAACAAAAAGTTATGCCTGATGACCATAGCGAGGTGGTCCCACTCCTTCCCATCCCGAACAGGACAGTGAAACGCCTCCGCGCCGATGATAGTGCGGATTCCCGTGTGAAAGTAGGTCATCGTCAGGCTCTTACAGCAAAAAACGCCCAACCAACGGTTGGGCGTTTTTACTTTGGGCGTCGCTCTTTCGATTGCCGGCCTATTGATCGTTCGGCGCCATCGTTTGCTCTTGGGACGGCGGCTCAGTGTCGTCCAGTGCTGCCCGCGCCAGAACATGAGAAGCGACCGGCAGGGTCGCCATGAGAAAGCCGAGCAACAGCAGGATGCGCCACGCCCAGCTGGCGCTGGGCTCGAGCAGCAAGGCACCGACCAGCAGGGATGCCAGCGCGAGGGTGCCGGCTTTCGTTGCGGCGTGTTGGCGCGACAAGGCATTGGGCAGGATGACGACACCCCAGGCGGCGACGAGAAGCAGGCCGCCGCCGAGCGCCACCAGGCTTGCGCCGCCAGTGCTTAAGACCCAGTCAGGGATCATTTGCCCGCCTCCACGCTGCGGCGCGGCTCGGGAGTACGTCGACTTTCGCGGGTCTTTGCGGCATCGAGCATGCGGGCCCAGCCCAAGGTGCCGACGAAGCCGACGAGCGCGAGCACCAAGCCGACGTCGAGGAACGCAGTGTCTCCCGTCGCCAGGGCCGCACCGACACACAGGGCGACGGCTGTGGCCAGAAAAATGTCCAAGGCGACCACTCGGTCCGCCTGCGTTGGGCCGCGCAGGACGCGTACCGCGGCCAGACCGCTCGCGCCCAGCGCGCACACGACCATCGCCGCAATGCCCAATTCGCTGGTGTTGACCAACATCATGCGTGACCTCCGAACAGCACAAGCAGTGGCGCCTCGAACGCCGCGCGGATGTCCGCGGCAGCGGCCTCGGCCCCGCGGGTGTCGAGCATGTGGATCAGCAGTTCGTGTCGTTCCATGTCGATTTCGATCACCGTGGTGCCGGGTGTCAGCGACACCATCGCGGCGAGGAGTGCAACCCCCTGGGGGTGCATGGGCGCGAAGCGCAACGAACGCAAGCCCGAGGGCGGAAGGGGCCGCAAGCGCAAGCCGTGCAGCACGATGACGTTCAAGGTCTGAACGCCTGACACCAGCAAGGCCTTCATGAACCGAAGCAGCAACTGAGCCGCGACGACCATACGGTGGACGACGCTTGGGGTGGGGGACGGAGTCATGGCATGCGCTCCATGGCGTTCGAGCGGGTGGGGTTCATGGGCGTCCGTAGGTCGCAGTGGCCGCCTGAAGAAAGCCGATGAGGTCCTGCGGCCAGAGGCCGAAGCCGAGCGAGAGGGCGGCCAGCGAACCCAGTGCCAGCCAGGCGGGCCACCAGGGCGCGGTCTCGATCGAGCTGCTGGCGGGCTCGAACTCCTCACCCGGTCGCGGCTTCCAGAATGCCTCGATCCAGATCTTCATCATCGAGTAGAGCGTAAGCACGCTCACCGCCAACGCGGCAACGCCCCACACCCACTGCCCTTGGGCGAAGGTGGCTTGCAGGACAAGCAGTTTGGCCCAGAAGCCGGTGAGCGGCGGAACGCCGATCAGCGAGAGCGCGAGCAGCGCAAACACCGCCGCAAGCCCCGGCGCCGCGACCGCGAGCCCCCCCAGGTGGCGCAGGTCGTGGCTGCCCCAGCGCGCGCCAACCGTGCCCGCGACGAGGTACAAGCCCGCCTTGACCACGCTGTGGTGCAGGATGTAAAACACCGCCGCCATCGCGCCGGCCGCAGAGCCCAAGGCGAGCGCCAGCAGGATGTAGCCCACCTGGCTCACGCTGTGGAACACCAGAATGCGACGCAGGTCCCAGTGGTAGGCGGCTCCCAGCACGCCGGTGACCATGGTGGCGACGGCCACCCATCCGAGCCCGTCCAGCAGCGATTCCGGCAGCGGCGCGAACACCTCGCCCCCGAGCCGCAGCAGCGCATACACCGCCACCTTGGACAGCAGCCCGCCGATCAGGGCCAGTGACGCGGCCGGCAGCGCGGGATAGGCGGCGGGCATCCACGCGGCCAGTGGGAACGCGGCCGCCTTGAGCAAGAGGGCGAGCCCAAGCGCGGCCACCAAGCCCGCGCGCAATGCTGGGTCGAGCTGGACGGCCGCGTGATGAAGCGCCGGGTAGGCCAGGGCACCCGTGGCGCCATACCAGAGCCCGATCGCCAACAACAGCAAGACCGTGCCGACGAGGTTCATGCCCAGGTAGCGCAGCGTTGCGTCCAACTGGTCGCGCCGTGCGCCGGCGGCCAGCAGCCCGAGGGCGCAGACCAGCATCACCTCGAACCACACGTAGAGGTTGAACAGATCAGCCGTTGCAAACGCGCCGGCCACGCCGGCGAGGAGACCATGCATGAGGGGCAGCACCGTTGGCCCGCGCGCACCGGCGCCCGCCGCGCTGGCCTCGAACAACAGCGCAGCGGCGCCCATGAGCGCAGCGAGGACGAGCAGCACGGCCGCGAGCCGGTCGACGGTGAAGCCGATGCCCATGGGCAAGCCCCAGTTTCCAAAGGCCAGATGAATGGCGGGGCCGTGCCCGGTCTGCACCAGCAAACCAAGCGTGCACAGTGCGAACAGGGTCCATCCCAGGAAGCTGAGGGCGCGCTGGACCCCCGGCTGCCGCGCCGCGAGCGCCGTGGCGGCGGCCGTGCCCAGCGGCACCAGCACCACGGCAGCGACGAGCAGCCCCGGCGTCATGGGGCGCCTCCGGCGCGTTCGTCGTCCGAGAAGGGCGGCTTGATGGGGTCAGTGGGCGCCGGTTCTGCAAACGGCAGGCGCCGCACGTCGTCCGCACCGGTGCGGCGAACCAGGGCCAGCACCAGCACCAGCGAAAAACACAGCAGCGCAAAGCCGATGACGATGGCGGTGAGCACCAGCGCCTGCGGCACTGGGTTGGCCGCGTCGTCCAGCGCCTGAGCGCCGGCGGCGACCAGCGCCGGGCGAAGCGACGCGAAGCGCCCGCTGGCGAGCAAGGCCAGGTTGACCGCGCTGCCCAGCAGCCCTAGCCCCACGACCAGACGCAGCACATCACGCGAGGTGACCAGATACACCCCGGCCACCAGCGTGACCCAGAAGGCGGCGACGACGACCCAGGTCATGGGGCCCTCCGTGGCAGGTCGGGTTGCCCTTGCAGCAAGCGCAGCGCGTAGCCGCCCAGCGCACCCCACACGCACAGGTAGACGCCGAGGTCGAACAGCAACACGGTGGACAGCGGAAGCGCCACCGGCCCGAGGGGCAGTTGCCACCACAGGTGCGTGAGATAGGGGAGCCCCTGCAACCAGGCCGGCACGCCGGACGCCGCGGCAACCAGCACCCCGGCCGCAGCGAGTGCCACGGGGGAGCGCAGCGGCAGGCGCCGCTCGGCCTCGAGCGGGCTGCGCGCCAGCGCCCACAACACGGTTGCGGTGACCGCCAGCAGGCCGCCGATGAAGCCGCCGCCGGGCGCGTTGTGCCCACGCAGCAGCACCCAGATCGAAACCGCGAGGATCAGGACGTACAGCGGCGGAGCGACCACCGTCATCATCAGGCTGCGGGAGGACGGTGCAGCCGCCGCCGGCGTGGCATCGTCGGAGCGCAGCAAGGCCAGCGCCGCCAGCAGCGACAGCAGCACCACGCTGATCTCGCCCAGCGTGTCGAGCGCGCGAAAGTCCACCAGGATGACGTTGACCACGTTGCGCCCCTGGGCGGCGGGCACACTGTGCGCGCCGAAGGCCTGGGCCATGGCGCCGTCCTGCGGCTGGGCCAGCACGGCGAGCAACAAGGCGCCGAGCAGCGTGGCCAGCACCAGGGCCAGCGCCAGTGCCGCCGGGCGCCAGCGCGGCTCGGCCACGGCTTCGCCACGGCCCGAGCGCCGCAGCGCCAGCAGCACGCTGGCCGCGATCACCACGAACACGGTTTCCACCACCCATTGCGTCAGCGCGACATCGGGCGCACCGGCGGCCAGGAACAGCAGTGCGCTGCCAAACCCGACGAAGCCCGCGGCAAGCACCAGCGCCAGTCGCTCGCGCAGCACCAGGGCCGCCAGCGCGCCCAGGGCCACCAGGGCCGCGCCGCCCACGGCGGTGGCGGGCGGGGCGTCCCATGCGGGCAGCGGCCAGGGCGCCGCCGCGCGCCAGAGCGGCCACAGCGCCAGCGCAAGGCCGAGCGCGAGGGCCAGCAGCGTCTGCGCGAGGTAGGCGTCCGCGCGGCCGTGCTGCAGCAGGCGGGTGACCCTTGCCGACACCCGCGGAATGGCCGAAAGCGTGCGCTCGTACTGCGCGACCAGCGAGAAATGGCCGTGGCGTGTCGCCACCGAGTGCACGCGCTGGTGCAGCCGGTCCCACAGCAGGAACACGGTGGCGCCGGTGGCGAGCGTCACGCCGTAGGACAGCACTTCCACCCCCCAGCTCAGCGCCAGCGGCGAGGCCTGCTCCCCCGGCGCGATGGCGGTGCCCGCCCCATGCACCAGCGGTTCGGCCCAGTGCGGAAACAGGCCAAGCAGCAGGCCCAGCGTGGCCAGCAGCAGCGGCGGCAATACCAGCGCCGGGCCGCCCTCATGCGCTTCGGGCGTCACGTTGACGCCGGGGTGCAGCCAGAACACGCGCAGCGCCGCCACGCCGGCCACCGCCACCGCAATGGCGGAGAACACCGTGTTCGCCCACGGCGCGAACGCCAGCGCCTCACCGGCGGCGCGGGCTTCGCCCATCAAGTCCTTGGCCACGTAGCCGAAGGACAGCGGAATGCCGGCCATCGAGGCGCCGGCCAGCGCGGCGGCGGTGGCCGTCCAGGGCATGGCGTGGCGCAGGTTGCCCAGCCGGTCAATGACGCGGGTACCGGTGCCATGATCGACGTTGCCGGCCACGAAGAACAGCGGCGCCTTGTACAGCGCGTGCGCCAGCAGCAGCGCGCCCACGGCCGCGCCCGCGCCCTCGCCCCGCAGGCCCACCAGCGCGACCAGCGTGCCCAGCGTGGCCACGGTGGACCAGGCGAGGATGCGCTTCAAGTCCCGCTCGCGCAGTGCGAGCACCATGCCCCAGGCGGCGGTGACCGAGCCCACGCCCTGCAGCAACTGCTGCCACAGCGCCCAGCCGTCGAGCCCGGCGTCGAGCCGCGCGAGCAGGTACACGCCGAGCTTGACCATGGTGGCTGAGTGCAGATAGGCCGACACCGGCGTGGGCGCGGCCATGGCATTGGGCAGCCAGAAGTGGAACGGGAACTGCGCGCTCTTGGTGAACGCGCCCACCAGCACCAGCAGCACGCCGGCCACCAGCGCCGGGCTGCGCTCGGCTGTGGGCAGCAGGCTCACCAGGGTACTGACGCGGCTGGTGCCCAGCGTCTGGGCGATCAGGATGAAGCCAGCCAGCAGCGCCAGGCCGCCAAGCCCGGTGACGAGCAAGGCCTGCTGCGCGCTGCGCCGGCTCGCGGGCCGCTCGTGCTCGAAGCCCACCAGCAGGAAGGACAGCAGGCTGGTGGCCTCCCAGAACAGGAACAGGGTGAAGAGGTTGTCGGCGGTGACGCAGCCCACCATGGCCACCATGAACAGGCTCAGCAGCAGATAGAGCCGCCGCTGCCCGGGGTGGCCGTGGAAGTAGCCGCCCGCGTAGACGAACACCGCCGTGCCGACGCCGGTGATCATGAGCAGCATGAGCGCGCTGAGCCCGTCCACGCGCCAGGCCAGCGCGATGTTCAGCGCGGGCACCCAGGCCGCTTCGGCCTGCCAGGGCAGCGGGGTGTGCAGCAGACCCGCCACGACGGCCGCAAGCGCGAGCAGCGGCAGCGCCACGAAGCCCGCGATCGCGCCGGTGGAGAGCGTCGTCGCGTGAGGCGGATGGGCGGCGGCGGGTGGCATGGCGGCGTGCGGGGAATTGCAGGCTGGGCGTGGGCGGTGTGGGGGGTGGGCTCGGTAGACTTGGGGTCGGTCGGTTGAAGCGCGGCGCAATAAATGGCACGTCAAAAGCGAGATATTACGAACGGCGAGATGCTTTTCCGAAGGAAAGCGAAATTATGTGCAGGGAAATGATCGCTCAGAGCTCGATGTCAACCGTTGGCAATACCGGGGCAGTTGACTCGATCACGCCAGCGCGGATGAAGACCTGCTCTCCAACGGACGCTGAGCCGCGCACCGTCAGGGCGCCGCCTCCAGGAAGTTCGATCGTCGCGCCACCAGGGCCAACGGCGACGACGGTTCCGACCTCCAGGGGAGGCTCAGGGACCAGCGCCCTGAACTGCTCGTAGGCGTTATTCATAGGCCTGCACGTCCAGCGTCTGCCAGACCTCCGGGAACGCTGCCTGCACCTGGGTGCCGCGCACGATGCCGAGCCGCGAGACGCTGCCGTCCTGATACTCCACGAACGTACCAGGCTCGATGATTCCCATCTGCGCAAAGACCGGCACCCGAAGACTGGTTTCGATCTGGCGGCCGGTGTCGGCCAGTACCGCGATGCCGCGCTGGCGCGCCGCCGGGGCGTCGGTCACAAGCTGGTCCACGACCATCGGCGCAAGCACATTGCCAGCCGACCCGCCACGCGTCACCTTGCCCCGGATGCCGTCAACCTCTCCCGCCACGTACACGCGGTTGTAGCCGGGCTTGCTCACCCAGCGCATCGACTCCAGGCTCACCGCATCGACCGGAAGCGATACATCCGGCACCACCGTACCCCACTCCCACGGAGCGACCGGGTAGCGGTGGCGCACCCGGATGGTCTGCGCCGTCGGGTGCGGCAGCAGGTACCCGCCGGCAGCACCCGCAATCGCCACCAACGCATCGATCCACGTGCCCTGATGCGAAAACGCGCCGGCCGGCACATTCCAGTCGGCCAGCGCCCAGTCCACCGTCCACCCCAAAGGCACCCCATTGATGGTCAGCACATCGTCCATCAGCTGCCTGGCGGTGCGCGCCTGCGCATTCGTAAAGTTCATCACCGGGGCGTAAGGCGCAGCCAGCACCGCGTGATGGCCGCGCCCGGAGACACGCAGCGTCGAGCTGGCGAATGCGCGCTCGCGGGCGATGCTTTCCGCCAACAGCCGGATCTCCGCGCCGTTGATGTGCGCCATCAACTCGACCGGCTCCGCACCGGACGGGCTGACCAGCGCCTGCGCCCAGCCGGGTATCGACGCCTCGAAGCCCCACGCCCATGAAGACGCATCGAGCGAGAGCGACAAGCTCTCCACGGGAATCTCCGCGCCATCTGCGACGCGTTGCAGAACCACCTGGTTGAGCACGATGTACACCCTCCGAACAGGCACCACCACCGGCGGCTGATCTGTGTCAGCGCCGCAGACATAGAGCAGCGCCAGCGGCAGCGCCGCGCCGGCCTGGGTGCTGAAGACAAGCTGCAGCGGCAGCGCCGGAGAAAAGCACGGCGGCATGGGCTGCGGCGGCTGCACGGCGCTGGTGCCAGCGCGCGGCGGCCAGGCCTGCTGAAACCGCCCGCCCTGGCGCAGCCGCGCAGGCCGGCCGTAACCCGCACCGCCCAGGTGCGCGCCGTGCAGGCGCTGCGCGGGCTCGAAGCGGCTGCGGCGGCCGTCGCGCAGGCGCTCGGCATCCTCAAAGCGCTGGGTGCGCGCAGCGCGGGCGGGTGCACCTTGCTCGAACCGCGCGGCCGCACCGGTGCGCAGCCGCGCCGCATCCTCGAACAGCACCGCGCGCAGCCAGGCGGGCAGCGCAAGCGCCTGCTGGTCCACCACACCGGCCGCCGCACGCAGGGCGCGCGCCTGCTCCCATGCCGTGCGCAGCGTGCCGCGCAGGCCGCGGGCTTCCTCGGACACAGCCTGCACGGCGGCAGGCAGCGGCGCGGCCTGCTGCTGCGCGGCCTGGGCGCCGCGCTCGAGCGGCTGCGCGTACTGCGTGAGGCTGGACGCCTGACCGACGGTGGGCCGGTCGCAGTTGATGTCCGCGCGTGCACCCATGTGCAGCCGCAGCCCGCTGATGCGCCCCTGCGCCACTGCCGAGACGCCCGCGCGCAGCGTGAGCGCGATGCGCAAGCCCGTGATGCGCCCGCTCGCCTCGATGCCGACGGCGCCGCCCGGCAGCTCGTCGTCTCCGAACACCAGATCCAGCGGCTGCGTGCCGCCGATGGGTTTCGTGTAGAGCAGATCGAGCGCGGCCATGTTTTACTCTTCAGCTCAGGCTCGAACCCGTGAGCACCGCGAGCGAGCCGGCCAGCAGCAGGGGGCTGTCCTCGCCGGGCGGCGTGCTGCCGCCGCTGATGCGGAAGTCACCCCCGTGCGCGTCGTCTGTCACGGTGCCGTCGGCGATGCGTGCGCCAGACGCGCTGACCCAGCGCGCCCAGCGCGGAATGCCAGCCGTCATCACCAGCCCGCCCGGGTCGGCGGCGAGGTTGAAGCTCAGCACGCCGCCGCTCACGCTGGCGCAGGGCTTGGCCAGGATGATCTCGGCCTGCGGCGGCTGGCCGGGGTCGCCCGCGCCCGGCCACGGGTTGGTGTAGAGCTGGATGCGCGCGCTGCCCGCGCCCGTGTCGGCAAAGGCCACGGTGGCCTGCAATTGAGCGGTGGCCACGGCGGGGTCGATATCCCAGCTCATAATGCCTCCGCTTCGATCTGGCTGGCAGCCACCGGCCGGAAGGCCCCGGCTGCATCCTGCGCGAGCACGATCCAGCGCTGCGCCAGATCGATGCCACGGAACTCGAACGCACCGGTGGCCGGGTCGCTCCACGCCTCCCGCGCGAGCAACCCGTCGCGCTCGCGGATGAGGCGCACGCGGCTCTTCGTGGGCGTGTTCGACGGCGCGCCCTTGGCCTTCGTGGTGCCGTACACGCGGCCTGTGCCGCCAAATTCGGCGTCGCGCGCGAGCAGGCCGCGGTTGATGCTGCGGCAGGATGGCGCTGGCACAGGGGAAGACGCAGCGCTCAGGATACGGCCGCCGATGCCGCAGGCCATGTTCACCGCGTCCTGGAACGGCGCGCTGTCCTGGATGCTGTCCCACGCCTTGGCGCCTGACGGTATGCTGCCAGCAAGTTCTGCGGCCGTTGTCAGCAGGGAAGCAGACCAGGAAGCGCTTGAGGACGACGGCGCTTGCAGTTCGATGACGTAGGCATCTCCGGCCACCCAATTCGGCAGGGCCACCGGCGCCGACCACGCGCCGCCGTTCTTCTTCAGCGCAGCGGTGCCGGCGCTGAAGTCGATGTCGAAATATATCGTGTCGCCAACGGCGGTTGCCGACCCCGGGGCCGGCGACAGCGTGATGGCCGATCCGCTGGGGTAGTAGTAGAACTCGCCATCATAAGCATACGAAAGCCAGTGCCGCCCGGTGCTGAAACTGCCCCAGCCGACGAGTCTCGCCAAACCGGCAAAAAAGACCTGCGGGGGGACGGACGAGTCGAGTCGCAGCCCGAACACGCGCCGCCCTTCAGCGCGACCGCCGCCAGTTCGCACACGGCCATTCGGGCCTGATCTCACGGTAGCCGACCGCCCCGTGATCGTGCAGTTCGATGCGCTCGCGGCGTCCCAGTCAGACGCTGCGTCAGAGCGAAATTGAGGATCGGAGGCTGTCAGCGCGCCTGCGCCAGGATCGATGACCCGGCCGAACAGCATGTCGGTCGTCCATGAAATGCCATCCGGTGAATACTGCAGCGTGGCCCAGCCCAGGAAGTTGCTCGGCACCGTGCGACCGATGCGCGGCGTCGGGTCTGTCACGGCCGCGCCGAAGTCCCACACGATGAAGAACCCCGCGCTGCGCACGTGCTCAGCAGCGAAGCGCACGCTCTGCGCCGGGTTCGTCCCCTGCAAGGTGGAGAGGCCGCCTGAGATGGGCGCGTGGCTGCAGATCAGCGCCGCGCTGGCGTCGATGCGCGTCGCGCCGCTGTACCAGTGAAGGGCGAAGAGTTCGAGATCGGCATTGCGCCCGCCGTAGGGCAAGATGCCCACCAGCCGCCAGTACCGCGCACTCGCCATCTCAGCGGCTCCAGGGGCCGGTGGTGTCAAGCCACACGGTGCCCGGCGTCACCGAGCCCGCCGGCGGCGCGGTGCGCAGCGCCATCAGACGGCGGCCCTGAAGGTCGTCCGTGCCGTCCACGAAGCCCAGGCTGCTGAAAACATCTTCCATCGCCTGCACCGCGTGCCATAGACCCGGCAGCGTGCCGCGGATGCTGGTGCCGAACACCTCCAGCGCGCCCACCATCAGCCCGTTGTTCGCGCCGTTTGGGTAGCTGCCGAAGCCATAGCCGGCCGTGCCGCTGTACACATCGGCCGTGGTGCCATTGTGGTGGGCGCCCACGCGCTGCGCCGCGATGGCCTGGCCGATGCCGGTGTGCGCGCGCACCATGTAGGCGCCGCCGCGCGCGCTGCGGTGCGACCAGCCGCAGCAACCGTCGGGCACGGTGCTGATAGTGGTCTGGTCGGACTGGTTGCCGGTGATCACGTATCCGTAGGCGTCCCCGCTCTTGAGCGAGGCGATGTCGCCCGCAAAGAGCAGCGTGAAGCGGCCGGCGCCCTGCACGTCCACACCCAGGTAGAAGCCGCGCGCGTCAGCCACCAGCACCCAGGGGCGAGCCGCGCTGCTCGCCGCGTTGCTCTTGGGCCACCAGAGCCCGCCCGACACCTGCGAGTCCATGGGCGTGGGGCCCAAACCGGTGTTGATGTCGCTCATGCTCTCGAAGGCGCGCACGCGGGCATTCGTCGTTCCGCTGTCGTCGATGCGCAGCACGCAGCCGGTGGCCTCCACCACGCTGGGCTTGAGGGCGCTGAGGTTCGTGCCGCTGAACACCTGGCTCCAGCCGGCGCTCGCGAGCTGGCTGGTGATGCTGCCGGTGGCGGCTCCGTCGGCCACGCCGGTGGCGTCGAAGGTGATGGTGGTGCTGGTGACGGAGAGCACCCCCTTCTGCCCGTTGAGCGCAGACGGCGTGGCGCCTGCGAAAAGCGCGATGCTGCCCACGCGGAACGGGTGCGAGGTGGCATAGGTGGCCGTGGCCACGCCGCCCGACACGGACAGCGCCTGCACCGCGCCCGCCCCGAAGCCGTCCACCAAACAGGTCTTCACCACATTGATCAGCGCGCCTGCGGTGCCGGAGAGCACCGGCGCGCCGCTCATGGTGCTGTCGAAGGTCTTCACAGTCGTCATGGCTCAGTCCTTTAAGTTTCAGGGGCCGCTGGGCGGCCGGTCCACGTCGCCGCGGGTGAACAGCTCGAAGCGGAAGTCCGTGCCCGCCGCGGCGCTGGGCTGCACGGTGCGGATGGCGGCGTAGCTGAACATCGCGCCCACCGTGTTCATGCGCACCGTGTTGCCGGCCGCCCAGCCCAGGCCCCAGCCCGCGGGCTGGATGGTGAAGTACGGCGCGCCGCTGATCGGGTTCACCGGCGCGCACACGGCGTTGATGGTGTAGGTGCCCAGGTTGCCGACGAACTCGCCGATCACGTCGAAGTTCTGCGTGTCCTTGAACCGCAGCGCCCATCGCTGGGTGATGGCGCCGGCGTTGGTCACCACAATGGGCGCGGCGGTGTCGTTATAGGTGGCTGTGGCGGCCGCGCCGATGAGGGTGTCGCTCCAGGTCGCGCCGTCCCAGGTGGCCTGGTCCCACAGGGCCGAGACGCGGGCCCTGAGGTTGCCCGCAATCAGCGCGCCGCTCACATAGCTGCCCGGTACCGGGTAGTCGTGGCTGAGCGCGCGGGAGAGCCCCAGCGTGCCGTTGATCTGCACGTCGCGCACCCGCACCATGTCCTCGATGCGGTGCTCTACCGTCACCGGCTGGCTGTAGCCGCTCACGTCGGTGAATGTGACGGTGCCCGCGTCCAGGTCGGCCGTGTAGCCGGCGTTGATCACCGCGCCGTTGTCCCCCACCACCCGCACCCGCGAGAGACGCGTGCGCGCGCAGTTCACCGTCTGGCCGTTGCTCACCGTCACGGGGCCGATGCGGCCGGTGTGGCCCACCACCACATACGAGCCCACGCGGAACATGGGCACGCGCCCGTCCTGCGGCAGCCGCACCGGGTCCAGCCCCAGAATGCTGGCATCGATGGGCAGGTAGAAGTAGCTCACCGCGTTGTAGCGCAACGTGGTCGGGTCAACCGGCCATGGGCGCCAGATTTTGCCAGCCTGCCCAGGCACCGCGCCGACGTCGTCGGCGCTATACCACCACTCGGCTTTTTGCTCAGGCGTGAGGCTGGAATCGAGAACGAAGTCGCCGAACTGCAGCTCCACCACCCCGCTCTCGTAGTCGATCTTGCCGCGAATGTGCGGGCCGCTGAGGTTGCCGTCGAGGTCCGCCGTGGCGCTGATGGCGCCACCCTTCGTGTCCGTCACGTTGAGCACGAAGCCGGTGGGCTTCACCGGTGCGGCCTCCACGCGCATGAACAGGCTCGCGGTGTTCCAGGGCTTGCGGCGCGTCCACAGGCTCTGCAGCGTGACGGTGCCGGGGTTTGCGCCCACGTCGTAATCGGTCAGCAGGCACTGGCCGCTCTCGTAGTCGATGGTGCCGCTTTCGATGCCGGCGGGGTTGGCCGGCGTCACGTTGCGGTAGAGCTTGCCCTCACGGTCGATGTAGGTGGCACCCATCCAGACGAACTGCACGCTGCCCGCCACCACGCTGTCGATGGTCAGCGGGCACAGGTCGATGGCCACCGCGGGCGGCACGAAGTCCATGCTTTTCGTCTCAGGCGCCGCTGGCGGCACGCGGTAGCGCGCAACCACGGCCGTGCCGGCCAGCACCTCTTCGCCCACGGCGCTGGTCGCATAGTCGCCGCCCTTGCGCGCCGCGTTCGTGCTGCTGGTGTCGTTCGCGTCCGCGTTGATGCTCTGGCTCTCGAACGCCTGCGCGTTGTCGTAGTCGCTCTTGTAGCTCTCGGTGGTGCGGGTCTTGTCCACCACCTTGAGGAAGAGCTGCCGGGTGCTGTAGTTGATGGTGCCCAGCGTGTCGAGGAAGGCGCCCGTGCCATCGTCGGTGGCGGTGTGCACCACCACGATCTGCCCGTCCGCCGTCTGCCCGCTCACCCGCGTGACGGTGGCGGTGCTGGTGGTGCTCTGCTTGATTTCGACCGGTACGACTGCCATGTGTCACTCCCCCCGTCAGGCGCGCCAGTTCGGGTAGCTGATCGGCGGCGCATTCGTGTTCGCCGCCGGGTTATATGCCTCCGGCACGGTGCGCATGGCATAGGTGGCCGTGGCGTTCTTCACCGCGTTGGTGGTGGTGATGGACGAGCCGTCCGTCTGCGAGGTGTTGCGCGCCGTCACCCAGGTCAGGCTCAAGGACCCGGCGGCGGGCTGCTGCGCCAGCGTCAGGCCGATGATGCCGGCCGCATCCGGCGCCGGCGGCGTGAGAATCTCCATCACCTGCGGGTCGATGGTGTAGTCCACATGAACCGTCGCGCCCGCGTTGGGCATGAACGCGGGCTTGATCAGCACCGTGCCGCTGGGGTAGTCGATGATGCCGGTGGCATCCCCGCTGATCTTGCCGGTGCCGCCCGCGTCCGTCGCAGTGCGCAGCGTCGCGCCGCTCATCCAGGTGAAGGTGATGCTGCCCGGCACCACGCCATCGTCCGCGAGCTTGAAGCAGTACTCCGGCGGCTTGGCCGTGGCGCCCTCGAGCACGCGGTTGGTGAAGCCAACCGTCTCGCCCCAGGCGAAGATGACGCTCGAGCCTGCGTCGGGCATGGCCGGCAGCGTCACGGCCACGCTGCCGGTGGTGTAAATCACGGTGCCGCTGCCGCTGCCGCTGAAAGCGCCCAGCCCGTCGTCGTAGAGCGTGTACCACTGCCCCAGCGCCCGGTAGCTCACCACGATGGTGCCAGGCGCGGGCAGCGGCTTGAGCATCTGCGTCCACACCAGGCCGCGGTTCTCCTGGCCGACCTTGATGCGCAGCGTGTGCGGCGTCACGCCCGTCTCGACCACGCGCGGCGCGCTGGCCAGCTGCACCACGCGCTGAGCGGCGGGCAGGCGGTCAAGCACGGCCGTCTCGGTGCGGCTGTTCGGAACGACCTGGGTGTACACGCTCGCGCAGCGCAGGCTCACGTCGCCAATCTGCGCCGCCTGGGTGAGCGCAGACGCGCCGTAGAAGGTGGCGGCATCCGCAACCGTGGTGTCGCGCACCAGCGTGGCGCCGCTGGCGCGCACGAAGGTGCGCGAGGGCGGCGAGCCCGCGAAGGCGGTGCGCAGCGGGTCGGAGATGTCGCAGGTCAGCACGTCGGCCCGGTAGTCCTGGCCGCTGGCGGTGTCGTAGAAGGTGCGCTGCTCGGTCGCCACGCGGGTGATGCGCACGTACTGCAGCACCTGGCTGGGCAGGCCCTCGTTCTGCACCAGCACCAGCGTGCGGCCGATGGCCGGGGCCGGACTGCCCGGGCGCTGGAAGAGCTGAATGCTGCGTTGCCCGGCCACGTGGTTTTCCAGCAGGTAGCCCGCCCACACCGGGCCGGAAATCAGGTAATTCTCCACCGCCTGCGCAATCTCGGTGCGCCTGGCGAACGGCGCGCAGGGCGCCAGCGTCACGGCCACGTTCGGGTCGTTCGGCGGCTCAGCGAGGATGATGTTCGCGCCCATGAACGCGTCGGTGTTGGCCGTGCGCACCGCCGCGTGCAGCTGCCGGATACTCACGGCACCGCCCGCGCGGTCGAGCTCGGTCACGTCGGCGTAGATGGCATTGCTCACGCCGTCTTCGATCACCGTGCCGCTCGGGCCGCCTCCGCCCTCCGGCACGTCGTCCATGACCTTGCTGGCCAGCAGCTTGATGTCGCCCTCAAAGATGGCCATGTCTTCAACCCCCTTGCGCGCCGCAAACCATCACGGCGCCACCGTCACAAACCGCAGCTGCGGCAAAAACACCTGGTCGGGCGACTCCTGCCCGTCGGCCAGCCGCCAGACCGGCGTCGCCTCAAAGCCGCTGCCCTGCGACTGGTCGAACATCACGCTCCACGCCAGCCCGCGCAGCACCAGCGTGAACGTCGCGCCCGGCAGCGCCGCCCAGGCCTGCAGCTGCTGGCATACCGCGCGCGAAATCCATGCGTTGCTCGCCACCCCATCGAGCGTGATGCGCCGCCCCGCGCTGCGCACCCCCAGCTGCACCAGCAGCGCGCCCGACACACTGCGTGAAAGCGCCTGCTGCACCGGCGAATAGTCGAACTCATCCGTCCACAGCAGCCGCTCGCCCAGCGGCAGCGTCGTTGCGTCGTAGGAAAGCGTGATGGCCATGCGCGGCATGTTGCCGCGCGCGCGCGAGGCACCTCAATTGCCGCGCACCAGTTTCAGGCCGCGGCGCGGCGCGCACTCAGATGCTGCTGCGGCTCGACAGCGACTGCAGCACCTGCACCAGGCGGCGCGCATCGGCCTCATCGGTGCGCACGCTGGCGCGCTCGCCACCCACGTTCACATGCACCGTCACCGAGCGGCTCGACAACCCGTCGCCGGGCGCGGCGGGCGCATACGCCGGTGCGCTCGGGCGTTGCATCGGCGTCGGCTGCATAACGGCCGGCGGGGGCGACGCGGGCTGCGCTGCCTCGCCCGTCTTTTTCTCCAGCGCCGCCGCGCTGAAGGTGAACTGCTCGGCGGCTTTCAGCAACGCCATGGACAGGGTGTCGCCGCCATAGCGCAGCTGGCCAGGGTTCTGCAGGTACGGGATGTTCCCCTTGCCGTCGCTGAACTCCAGCGCCAGGCGTCGCGCCTCGGCTTCGTCCGTGACGCCGGCGCTCTTGAGGAAGTTGAAGACGCCCGTGAGCGTGGTCAGGTCACCACCTGCGACGATGCGCTTGCCGTCCTTGTCTACGCTGAAGCCTTCCTTGTCCACGCCGAGGCGCTTGCGCTCAAGCTCCGCAGCCTTCTCGCTGGCGGCGTTGAGGCGTTCCTGCGCGGCGTTCTGCGCCTCGAGCGCGGACGCCGCCTTGAGCGCCGCGGCGCTGGCGCGGTCGCCCGTGGCCTCTGCCACGTCGCCAAGACGCTGCTGGGCATCGGCTGCGCCCTGGCTGGCCTTGCCGAATCCTTCGACCTGCGCGCGCCCGTCGCGCAGCTCCTGAATCTGCCGCTCGATGCCGTCCACGCTGCGGCCCACGGCATCGGCTTCGAGCTTCTTCGCCTCCGCGATCTTGATGCTCGCCTCGATCTGGGCGCGCTTGACCGGATCGATCTTCTGCGAGGCCTCGAGCTCCGCGAGCTGGGCCTTGGCCACCGCAATCGCGCCGTCGGCCTCCGCACGCATGCCGGCCACCTTGGCGCGGGTGATTTCGATGTCGAGCTTCTTCTGCTCGATAGTGGCGTAGAGCGCGGTGGCGTAGTCGCCGTCGGCCCTGGCCGCATCGATCATCGCCTGGTAGCGCGCTTTCTCAGCGGAGAGCGCGGCGGTGGTGGCCGTCAGCGTGGCTTGCTCGATGGTCTGGCGCGCTTGCAGGTTTTTGGTCACGTCAGAGAGCGCATCGCGGTAGAGGGCGGCCGCGCGGCTGGCTGCGATGTCAGCCGCTTCCATCTCAGCGGCCGATGCCTTCTTCGATGCGCGGAGCTCTTCGGCCTTCTTGCGCGCCGCGTCGTATGCCGCAGCCAGCTCCTTCACGCGGCCGCTGTTGTCGCGCTGCGCCTCAGCCTCCACCGCTGCGACTTCGGCCGCGATGCGCGCAGCGCGCGCCTGCGCCACCGCCTTGTCAGCCACTTCCTGACGCAAAGCGATGTCCTTCTGAAGATCATCAAGCTGCTTCTTCTTCTGCTCGTCGAGCTTGCCCGCGTCCGCAGCGAGCTTCTGCAGCGCAGCCAGCTCTGCCTTGCGCGCCTCAACCTCCGCAAACCGCACCTGTGCCAGCGTGGCGGTAGCGTCTGCGTCGGCCTGCGTGGCCTGCACCTTGGCCGCGCGCTGCTGGGCCTCCGTACCCAGCGCCTGCGCCAGGGCCACGGCCGCCTTGCCCTCTGCATCGCGAGCCATAACGGCCTTCTCGGCCTTGGTGGCCTGCTCATCCATCGCGGCGAGCACCTTCGTGTAGTCGCTCGCCAGCTTCACCCAGCCCTCACCGGCGCCAGCGGCCTGCGCACCGGCTTTCTCGGCCGCGGCGCCCGCGCCCTGTTGCTTGAGCGCGGCGATCTGCGCGGCGTTGCCGCTGGCCTCGATGGATGCGCGCAGCACATCGTTATGCTGCGCGGCCTTGAGCAGCTTCTGCTCGGCCTCCGCCTGCACCGCGGCGAATTCTTCCTTGAGCCGGCTGAAGTTCATCGTGGCCACGGCACCGGCCAGGATGCCGATGGTCTTGCCCGTGCTCACCAGCACCACATCCAGGTTCACCAGCGCGGCCTGGGCGACCTCGGCTGCGGTCTTGAGGGCCGACAGCCCGCCGGCTTCGCCAATGTTGGCCGCCATCTCGACAAAGGCGTTCTTGACGTTGGTGATCTCAGCCGAGAGCGTCTGCGCCTGCGAGGCCGACCCATAGAGCTTGTCGAGCCCCTTGGCCAGCGCGGGAAAGATGTCGCTGGCCGTGAGCTGCCCGGCTTCGGCGAGCTTCATCAAGTCCTGCGTTGTGATGCCAAGCCCGTCGGCTGCGGCCTGCAGCGCGCCCGGCAGTGCCTCGCCAAGCTGGCCGCGCAGCTCCTCCATCTGCACCACGCCCTTGCTGGCCATCTGCGACAGCGCGAGCAAGGCGTTTTGCGTCTCCGCGCTGCTTTTGCCCGCCTTGGCCATGGACGTGGCCACGGCCTCAAACACCGCGCGCGTGGGCTCGCCCTCGACCGCCGTACCCTTGGTGGCAGCCGACAGGCCCAGGAAGGCCTTGGCCGCGTCCGCAACATCGGTGCCGGTGCGGGCAGCCACGCCGCGCACGAATTCCATGCCTTGCGCAGCCTGCTCGGCACTGCCGAAGACCGCCTTGAGGCCGGCGCTGACCTGCTCCATCTGCGCAGCCGCCTGCACCAGCTCACGGAAGGTGAAGGCCGTGGCCATCTGCGCGGCCATGCGGTGGGCCGCATCGCCGAGGGCGCTCACCGACTGGGCGGTGCGCTCTGCCGTGCCGCCCGCATCGGAGAGGGGCTTCACTGCGGCGGCGGTCTGCGCGTGCAGCGCCGTCATACCCTCCACCGTGCGCCGCGTCTCCGCCTCGATGCGCGTCATCGCCTGGCCCGCACCGGCGACCGAGACGCCATGCCGCTGCATCGCCGCTGCCGCCTGTGACACGGCAGCCTGCTGTTCCTGCATCTTGATCTTGGCGGCATCGGCCGCGGCGCGCAGCCGGTTGAGCTGCTCCACCTCCTGGGCCGTCGGCGGGCCCGCCCGGGTGATCTGTTCCTGGTAGCGATCGGCCTCGATGCTCAGGCCCCGCAGCGCGCTCTGCGTCTGCGCGGCCTGCGCGCTTATCTGCTGGAACGCCTCGATGGCCGCGCGCTGCTCGCCGAGCTCGCGCAGGCGCTGCGCCGCCTCCTTGGCCTGAGTACCTAATTCGCCGCCGAGCTTGCCCGCCAGCGCGTCGAGCTCGGCGACGACCGCGCCCAGATTCTTTGTCGCGTCGCCGGCATCGGCACGCAGTTTGATATCAACGGTGTTCTCTGCCATGATCGCCCCATGAAACCCGCATCCCGTGCGCCGTCTGGCGCGCCCCTCGCGTTCTGGTTGGCGGTCTTTCTGGCCTGCAGCGGCCTGACGTGGGGCAGCGCGACGCTACTGTTCAGCGCCTTCGCCCTCACCGCGCTCTCGCTCGGGCTATGGCTCCTGCGCTAAAGCCCTGCCCGAACGCGCCGCGGCCTGCCCTCGCCAGAGCAGGCGCGGCCGTGCGGCGCCTGTCATTCCTCGCCAAACCCATCGTCTGGAAAACCGCCATTGGGCTGGCCTGCGTGCTCACGCCCGCCTGGCTCGTGTGGCGGGGCTACGGTCTCGTCGTCGCCATCGTGCTGGGCATTGCGGCCTTCGTAGCGCTCTGGCCCCGTCTGTGGCCACTCTTCATCGCGCTATGGCTGTGGCGATGAGCTGGATCCCAGCCAGCCCCGGCAGCAGCGCCGCGTCAGACGAAGCTCATCTTGTAATAGCGGCTCAGCCCCGCGCCCTGGCGGGTCGGGTCCATCAGCACGCTGCCGCCCACATCGAGCGCGCCGAAGTTCTTGCCCAGCATCGCCAGCGACTTCGTCACGCCCTGGCTGCAGCGGAACACGTCCACCACGACCGGCTTGCCGCTGTCGGCCTCGTTGAGGCCACCGAAGGTCAAGGCAAGCTCCACCGCCTTGGTCGTCAGCGCCTCGATGCTGGCGTAGCCGCCGTAGGTGTAGCTCAGCCACAGCAGGTCGCCGTCCAGAATGTCCGCCGCCTCGGGGAACACGAAGACACCCTCGGGCCGCACCTCGAAGTTGCCCGCCGGCGTCACTGCGGTGGCGCTGGAGGCCGTGGCGCCCTTCTTCAGCGTCACCGCCGTGGGCTGGATGTGCGCCACCCGCAGCAGGCCGCCGCGCGCAGCCACATGCGGCTCATCGACCACGCTGGCGCCGGCCACGGCCTGCGCCGTGCCCAGCACCGCGCGGGTGAGGTTGACCACGTTGAGGTCCACCAGCTTGGCCTTGAACTTCACCGCCTTCACGCGCCGCACCTCGGCGTGGATGCCGCCGCCCAGGCGCGTCATGTCTTCCTGCGTCTGCACATCCTCTTCGTGTTCCAGGTCGAGTTCGAGCACGTTGCCAATGGGCATCGGCGCGGCGCCCGCGGCGCCATACGGCGCGGCGTACACCTGGCCCACGTTCAGGCTGGGGCGGTAGGTCTGTTTGATCAGTTCGACGGCCATGATGGGCTCCTACAGAAAGGGTTCAGGGTTTGCGGAAAATCGTCTCGACCTCGAAGGCCGATGGCACGGCTTGAAAGCCTTCTTCGTACTGCGCCGGCGCGGGCGTCACCGGCGTGAGCAGCGTGGCAGCGCCCTCCACGGCGGCGCCGGACAGCGCAGTCATCACCCGCGCCAGCAGCGGCCCGGCATCCTGCCGCGCGGCCTGGCCGCTGCGCGCGGTGGCCACGTTGCGCACCGTCACCACCACATGCCAGGTGTGTGCCAGGCGCCAGGCGGTGCGCAGGTCCTCCACCACGCGGTAGCCGCCGTACACCAGCAGCACCGCCGGCGTGCGCTGCGCGGCCTCGCGGGCAGCCGGGATGTCGGCTGCGCTCAGCACATGAACCGCCGGCGACAGGCCAGCCACCGCCTGCGCGATGAGCGCGAGCAGCCGCGGCTCCAGCGCCAGAAAGTTGTTCGCCTCGGCCACCGTGAGGCCCGCAGTGCTCATGCGAAGCCCCGCAGGCTGTCGTCGGTCATCTGGCGCGGGCTGAAGGCCCAGGCCACATCGGCTTCTCCGCTGGGCAGGCCGGTCAGCGGCACGCCGGGCAGGCCGCCAGCAGGGCAGGCCAGCACCATCTTGCCTTCGGCCACCGCCTGCAACTCCCGCTCCGCGGCCTTGTAGCGCAGGTAGACCTCATGCTCCGGCGCCACGTCGTGGTAGAGGTAGTAGCGCGCCACGTCGCAGACGATGCGCCGCAGCTGCGGCGGCACCACCCACTGCACCGCGCCGGGGTCGCCCGGCAGCGGGGCAGGGAACGCGCAGCCGGTGAGCGGCAGGCGGTACACCCGGCCGAGGAAGCCGTCCGCGAAAACCTGCGCATCGTCGAGCGCGCGCTGCACCCGCTCGGTCTGGATCGCCAGCAGGTCGGGGTCGGTCAGCTCGATGAGCTCGCGCTCGCCGAAGCGGCCGATCAGGTCCTGCAAGGTGGCGTAGTTCATGGCGGTCTGCCCGGCGCGGCCTCATCAGGCGTGCACGTGGCGCACGATCTGCATCTCGAAGAGCTGGCCCGCTGCCGCGGTCGCACCAAGGGCGCGGCCGCAGTGGTCGGTGAGCGTTCCCACCGCGGCGCGGCCGCTGCCGTCGGCGGCGGGCTTCACATAGTCGCCAAAGGCGATGGGCTCGGCGCACTCGACCAGGTAGGAATACTCGGTGACCACGCTCACCGCCTGCCCAGCAGCAGCGGCAAACTCCGACACGCCCTGCGCGTCGTGCACGCCGCCGGCGCTGGTGGCGTAGGCGCCGTCGTAGCCGATAAGGCGGTTGGCCGCCAGCGGCACGGTGGCCACCACGGTGACGGCGTCGTCCTTCTGGTGCTGCAGGCCTGCGTTGTTCTGCGATGCCATGGTTGTTTACTCCTGAAAGAATGGGTTGCGCACGGCGCTTCAGGCCTTGCTCTTGGCTTTCGCCGCAGGCTTGGCCTCGGCGGCTTCGGCCTGGGCATCGGCTGCGGCATCCGCGCTGGCCGCGCCGGTCTGCACAAGCTCGGCAGCGGCGGGCTCGCTGAGCTCTGGCAGCGGCTGCCCGGGTTGAATCACGGTGCGCACACCGTCCACCATCACGGCGGTGGCCACCAGGGCGATGAGTTGGCTCATGGCGAAGCTCCTCAGGCGGGGTTCTGGAACAGGAAGGCGGCCGTGTTGTAGGCCACGTTGGGGCGGCGCTCGTAGGTGGCGCCGTAGATCCAGCTCTTGACGCTGTTCTCGAAGTACGGCGTCTCGGCGAAGGGGTGTCCTTCCATGACGTTGGTGAAGCCGAAGGCCGGCTCGGCCAGGCTGATGTCGGCCGTGCCGGCGCCGCCGATCATCGGCGCGTAGGCCAGCACCGCGTTGTTGCCCCACACGTCCCCGCCGACGCCGGCGGCGTCGATCAGCACCGCGTCGCCAACAACGATCTCATCGACCTTGAGGATCACCTTGAGCTGGTCCAGCGTGGCCGGGCCCATCTGCGTCTGCGGCAGGTAGGCCTTGACCTGGGCGTTGGTGATGAGGGCGCGCTCCGCATCGGCCGACAGGATGAGCTTGTTCGGCCGCTTGCCGATCTTCTTGCGCACCACGTTGGAGGCGTCGAGGATGTCGGTGACCGGCGTGCCGGTGGCGCTGGACCACTTGGTGCCGCCCGAGAGCGCCAGCACATGGCCGGCCGCGTAGCTCGCCGGCGTGGTGGCCAGCGTGGCCACCTCGGCCTCGTAGTCGAGGTTGAGGATGTCGCTGGCCGTGGTCATGGCGATGCGCGAGATGTCGAGGTAGTTGCCCACGTTGAGGCGGCGGCTCACATCGGCCTCGCGCAGCACTTCGCGTGGAATGGGCACTTCCACCGCGTACTGGTCCACGGTGTAGACCTTGCCCTCAAACTTCACCTCCACGCGCTTGGTGCTCGCGCCCGGGGCGCGGCGCAGGTTGTAGCGGCGGAAGCGCTCGTCGCCCATCTGCGCCAGCGACACCGAGGCCAGCGCCTGCGGCAGCCGCGGGAACAGGCGCTCGGCAACGAAGCTGCCCTGGCCCATGCCCAGCAACAGGCTGGTGAGGATGGGGTTCTGGTTGAGTCGGATTTGCTCGGGGGTCATCATGGCGATGGGCTCCTTGGGTCAGTCGGTTGCGGGCCGCTTCAGGCCGGCTGGGTGAAGGTGGCGGTCACGGCCTTGAGCGCCTCGGCGTAGTTCACCTTGTGGTGCGCGCTGTAAGCCTTGGCCGCGCGGTCGATCTCGGCGTCGCTCATGCCGCGCGCGCCGCCGGCGGCCTCGGGCAGCTTGCCGCCGGCGAACTCACCGAAGCTCACCGCCGGCCGCGCCGCGCCGATCAGGTCCTGAAGCCACTGCGCCGGGCTGACCTTGCGCGTCGCGTCGCCCTCGGCGAACTCCAGCGGCTTGGCTTCGGCGAGCAGCTCCAGCGTGGCCACGGCCATGGCGCTGTCCTTGGGCAGCAGCCGGCCGGCCTTGACCTGCGCCTCGGCAAAGCTCACGAAGCCGGCGCGGCGATCGGCGCGGGCTTTTTCCGCGAAGCTCGCCGCCTGCGCGGCGGCCTCTTCGGCCTTCTTCTTCGCCGCGGCGGCCTCGGCCTGCGCGGCTGCGGTGGCGGCGTTGGCCGCATCGAGCGCCTTCTGCGCCGCGGCGAGTTTTTCTTCCAGCTCTTTGCTCATGGGGTTGGGCTCCGGTTGCGTGACAAGGGGTTGGGAAGATGCAGACTCGTCGGCCTGCGCCTGAGGCACCAGCTCGCTGAAGCACACGGCGCCGCTGGCATCGCGCTCGGAGAACGCAATGTCCTTCAGGCCGGCCACCGCCGGCGGCTGCGCGCCCAGAAAGGCCACATGCCGCAGGTACCACTGGCCCGGCGTGGGGTTGTTCGGTGCGTGGGGCGGGTAGAAGCTCGCGCTGCGCTTCTTAAAGCGCCCTGCGGCCACCATCTCGGCGAACTGCGGCTCCACCTGGTGCGGGGTGATGGCCAGCGTGCCGCTGGCCGTGCGCCTGAGGGCCTTTACCCAGCCGTAGGCCGGGCGGTTGTCGGCCGGGTGGCCCACGGTCAGCGGCGCTTCGCGCAGCGCCGGGTTGTAGCTGCGCACCATGCCGTCGAGGTCGGCCTCGGAAAAGTGGTGCGCCACGCCGGTGTCGTCAATGTGGCGGCCGGCGCGGAAGATCTCGATGCCATCGGGCAGCGCGGCAGGCGCTGCGCCGGTGTTCGCGGGGGCTTGTGCGGTGGGCATGGCCCGCACTGTGGCGCGGCAGGCAGCCCCGCGCGCAATGGCGCGTGCCAGTTATTCACAAAATAGCCCGCACGGCGGCGGGCCTGGTGGTGCTGCGGCGGTGCTGCGGGGCTGTGCTCAGTCATCCAGCGCCAGCCGCCCCTGCCGCGCGGCGATCTGCTCGCGCCGCCAGCCGCGCTCGATGTTGCGCACCCGCGACTCGGTGATGCCGGTCGCGTCGGCCACCTGTTTATAGCTCAACCCCCGGCCCAGCAGCTCCACCACTTTATGCGCCCGCGCGCTGGCCATCACGTCAGCGCCAACGGGAATGTAGGGCTGGGTGCCGCCCAGGTCCTGCGCGATGCCCAGCGTCAGCGCCACCGCCAGGCGCGCCAGTGCGGCGGGCGGCACCGCGCCGGCGCCGGGCGCGCACAACAGCGTGACGAACTGGCTGATGGCCAGGTCGCGCCAGGTGTCGGGCCACTCGGGCGCCATCAGCGCCTCCAGCGGCGCAAGCTCCTCGGGCCGCATGTCGGCCAGGTCTCGGCGGTCGAACTCGATCATGCGCTCCTCCGTTCCCATTGCTTCAGCGCCTCGATCAGCGTGTGCAGCTGCTCGGCATTGGCAAAACGCAGCGCCGAGACGCCCACCTGCCGCTGCACCCAGGCGTTGAGTGCGCGCGCGCTGCCATCGCGCACCAGGCCGCCGCGGTGCAACTGGTTCCACAGCGCCCACACCTTGCGCTCCTGCGGGCTGGCCCGGTCCCGCTCGCGAGCGGACACCGTGGCACTGCCCCGCGGCCTGACCACGCCCATGCGCTCGGCCAGGCGCTGCAGATGGTTACGCACCTGGGCGCGCTGCAGCGGCGACATGTCGCGGCTGCTGGCGTGGCCGGTCAGGTGCAGCAGCAGCGCGCGGTAGTCGTCATCGCTCAGCCCAAGCTGCGCCTTCAGGACGTGGATCGCGGCGATATGGTTCGTGCTCATGGCGGCCTCGTTGCAGGCTGGGTTCAGAAAATCGGGCCTCTGAGGCGTTTTTTACGCTTCAGGCACCCCAGGTATCACCCCATCGATTTGAATCGCGCAGACTCGAATTGACTCGGGGTTGTGGGCATTTCCAAAGGCGCCGGTGTTGTCGGACACCGGCAGAACCGGATGCAGCCAGCCGAAACCGGGCCTCATCGCCCCGGCAGGAGGTCTGCGGCGCGGCGCGCTCACTCCACGGCGCAGCCGGCTGCTGCATCTGCGGCGGTTGCGGGCCGATGGACCAACCCAGGGCACCCTCCGCTGGCCCCGCCGAACTCACGCGCCCCACGGCGTCCGGCTGCGCGTGTGATTCACGTCACCGTGGCGGCGGCGTGCTCTGCCGCTCATACAGCCGGCACCAGGCCATGGGCCAGGTGCCAAACTGCCCGCGCGTGCAGCGCAGCGCCCACACCCGCCCGTCCTGCTGCGCGGGCGTCAGGCGCTGCACATGGGTGCAGTTGGCGCAGCCCTCGCGCTGCGCCGCAGGCACATAACCCATGGCCGCACGGGCGCGGTCCACCGGCGTGCGCTGCGGGCCCTGCCATGTGCTCATGCCTGAATCTCCCCGCAGTCGCGCAGGTGCAGCGCCACCGCTCCGGCGTGGCGCAGATAGGCCACCAGCTCGGCCGCCTGCTCCACGCTCAACAGCACGCCGCCGTCGTCAAGGTGCCGCACCCCGTGCAGATACAGCTCGCCGTCGCTGTAGAGCGCCGCCGTCAACCCGGTGCCGCTCGCACGCGCGGGTGGCGCATGGGCCACGGGCCCATCGGCCGCCGCAGCCGCACGCGCGGCCGCCAGCTCCTCTCCCGTGCGCCGCTGCACCGTGCGGACCGAAGCGGGCGTGGCCGCCTCGCCGTCACGCCGGGCGCGGTAGTAGCACACCCGCCCCTCGACGCGCTTGACCAGCAAGCCCGCTTCGACCGACTTCTCGAGCAGGCCGCTGATGTTGGAAGTGGGGATGCCAAAGCGCTCGGCAATCTGCGCGCTGCTCATCTCGTTGAGGTCGGGCGCGGCCAGAAAGTGCTCCACGATGCGCGCCGTCACCGACCCCGGCGCCGGCCGGTACGCCTGGGAAGCCTGCTGCGCGCTCATGGCTGCACCTGCGCGCTCAGCTCGGCCGGGGTGATGATGAAATCCTCCACCCCGCTGGCAATCGTGATGCCCGCAATGCCGCGCACCGCATCGGGCTCGGCCAGCACCGCCTCCTTGTTCACCTCCTGGCGCGTGCGCACGAAGCGCTCCAGCCCCGCGCGCAGCAACCGCTCGATCACCTGCTCGGCCGCGCGCACCACCACGCTGGGCGGGCGCGCGCGCCAGGCCACCGTGCCGGTGACCAGGTCGGCCGTCTTGCCGCGCGCATCCCCCGGCCCCAGCAGCTCGGCGCGGTGCGCCTCGCACCACACCTGCACCGCCGCCTGCTCGGCCTCGATGCGCTGCGCCAGCTCCGCCAGCAGCGGCTGGTAGCGCAGCGTGAGCTGGGCAATGCCGTCGTTCATCTCGCCGCGCGCGCGATCGAACTCGCGCTGCAGGGCCCCGATGCGCGCCACCGCCTGCGCGCAGTCCTCGCGCGTCTGCGGCACCGGCGTGCCCAGGGCGCGTTTCTTCAGTTTGTGGGTTGCCATGTGGATCGTCCTTTCCTGTTGGGCAAAACAATTGCAGACTCAGCAGCGCACGCCGCGGCTCTTGATGGCCCGCGCATCGGCCGCGCCCGGGCGCAGGGGCGCGGGAGGCGGCGGGGTGTAGGTGGGCGCGGCGCGCCAGTCGCGCTGCGGCGGCGGCACCACCGGGCCCACCCAGCGCGGCTCAGGCGCCGCCTCGGCTTCGTCCTCCAGCGCGTCGAACGCGCAGGCCGCGTGGCCGTAGTGCGTGCGGCGCTTGCGCGCGCCGCAGGCCGCCAGCTCGCCGCGCGCCACCGCGGCATCCAGCGCCGCGCGCATGGCGCGCAGCTCGGCCGCGTCGTACGGGTGCTCCACGAACAGCTCAACCACCTCCAGCCACGGCACCGCGCGGTCGCTGCTGGCCACGTAGTCAATGGCCGCCTGGAAGCGGCTCCTGTGCGGGCCGTTCATCGCGTCATTCATCGCAGCACCCCCGCCTGCAGCAGCCCCACCACCCAGCCGCTGGCCAGCCCCAGCGCCAGGCTCAGCAGCACGGCCGCGGCCGCCAGCTGCCCCCAGCGCCGCCACGCCGGCTGCGCGGGTGCGGCATCGCCCAGGCGGCTGGCGCCCTCGCCCGTGGCGTCGATCACGCCCGGCGCAAACCAGAACGCCCCGGGCTTGAGTTGCGTGGTGTCGATGCGGCCGTTGCCGTGGGCGCTGGCGTGGGGCGCGGGCCCCTCGCAGCCCTGCAGGCCGCCGCTCAGGCGCGCCGGGCAGTGGCGGCCCTGGTTGCAGTCGCGCTCGCAGCTCATCGTGCGCTCCTTCCTGTGCCCACGCGCAGCGCGCTCACGCTGCGCGCGTCGGGGAAGTCCGCCAGCGTCTGCAGCACCGCCTCGAAGCCGTCGGCAAACAGGCCCATGCAGCGGCCGCGCGAACCGTCGGCCATGGTGATCGTGATGCGGTAGATGGCCATGGCTTCAGCACCCCGCAATCACCTGCGCATCCACCACCGGGTAGCCCACGCGGGCCGCCTCGTTCATGGCGCGGCTGACCAGGTTGTTCACCACCAGCGGGTAGCAGGTGCTGCGCGCATCGCGCGCCGGGTTGCCCCCGCGCGGCACATGCACCAGCCGCGCGCGGATGGCATCGGCCGCATCCGGCGCGAACACCTTTTCGTACGCCAGGTCAAACCGTGCGAACTTGTGGCGCAGGTAGCCCTCCACCTCGTTGTCCAGCGGCGGCAGCTCCACCAGCTCGCAGCGCTGCGCCACCTCGCGCAGCTCCGGGCCCGCGTGGGCGAAGCGCTCCTTCAACTCCGGCTGCGCAATCAGCGCCACGCCAATGAGGCGGCGCATGCGCTCGGTCAGCTCCACCCAGCGCTTCAGGTGCTTGAGCGTGGCCACCGGCATGCAGTGCGCCTCCTCGATGAGCAGCAGGTGCCGCCGCCCCGCGCGTGCGCTGGCCTTGAGCGCGGCCTCCACCTGCGCAAAGCGCGCCTCCGGGCTGCTGCGCACCGTGGCCGTGGGGTCCAGCGCGCGCATCACCGCCTCGGCGATCTGGCTGCTCTTGAGCGTCTTGCCCTTGCTGTCGTTCTCCTCCATCGCCAGAACGAAGGGGCGGATGACGGCAATGTCGCGCCCCTCGGCGAAGATGCGCTCCTCCAGGTCGCGCGCCAGCGTGCTCTTGCCCGCGCCCGACTCGCCCACCACCGCCATGAAGCCGTGGTGCAGCGCGCAGTCGAGCAGCGCGCGCCGCACGTAGCGGATGGCCGGCGTCTGGTACACGTCCTCGGGCGTCTGCACGTCGTCGAGGAACGGGTTGCGCGGCAGCCCGAAGTGCTCGCGCGCCTGCTGCGTCAGCGCAGCGTGTTGCAGTAACATGGAATCCTCCTGTTCAGGGTTTGCGTGTGCCCAAGGGGCGGGGGCGGCCTCGGTGTGCGCCAACACACCGGGGCCAACTTCTTTGGGCGCGGGCGCGGCCGGTGCGGCGGCTGCGGTGCTGCGCAGCACCCGCTCCACGCGCTGGCGCACCTCGGCGGCGCCGCGTGCAGGCCACAGCCCGCGGGCCACGCGGCTCACCGTGGTCTGGCTCAGGCCGCTCTGGCGCGCCAGCGTGCGCTGGCTCAGGCCCAGCGCACGCAGCAGCGGCGCCAGCGCCATGCCCTCGCGCAGCGGCGGCAGGCACGGGGCGGTCACGCCGGGGTTCAGGGCTGCGTTCATGCGCCACCTCCGCCGGCCACCACGCGCAGGCCCGCGCGCACCGTCAGGCGCGCGGCCAGGGCGTCGAGTTCGTCTTCGGGCACGCCCTGCGCATGCAGCGCCTTCAGGCTGCCCACCAGCTCGGCCGACATCGGCACCCCCCGCTCATGCAGCGCGCGCGCCGCCTCGAAGTGCGTCAGCAGCCGCTTCGGCACGGGCACGCCCGGCGTGGCGGTGGCCAGCTCCAGCGCCTGGCCGCGGCGCGGCAGCATGGGCGCCGTGGCCTCCAGCTCGGCCTTCAGGTGCTCGAAGCGCACTTGGCCGCCGAACACCTCGAAGCCCTTGGCCTTGCGGGCGCGCTGCGCCTGCTCCAGCGTCTGGGCGCCGGTGGCCAGCAGGTCGGCCTGTTTGCGTGCGGCATCAGCCGCGGTGTCGGGCAGCGCGCGGTAGCCGCTGCCGATCTCGCGCGCGTCCGCCATGAAGCCATGCGCATCGCGCTCCACCAGCGGGCAGGGGTGCAGCACCTCGTTGCCCTGCGCGTCGGCGTACACGGCGAACACCTCGCGGTCGTTGTAGGCGTTGTAGGTGATGTTCACCTTCTCGCCCATGTGCACGCCGCCGGGCAGGCTGCGCACGTCCCAGCGCCGGCCCGCGCCGCCGAACTGCACATGGCCGTAGGCGTCCACGGTGCAGGGCTTCACATCGGCGGTGAGCAGCTCGCGGCACAGCGCCACGCTGGGGGCGGTGCGCAGCTGCTCGGGCGTGATCTCCAGCCACTTCTGCGCGCGCGTCTGGCCGTGGCGGCTGTGCACCGCCGTGGCGTTGAAGTGCGCCGCCCACACCTGGGCACGCTCGTTGAGCTCGGCCAGGCTGGCCGGCCGGTGCGAGCGGAACTGGTGCTCAAACCCCATCTCCACCAGGTTCTGCGCGCTCTCCACGCTGCCCTTGGCGCGCGGGTTGCCCGGCGCGTTCACGATCAGCCGCACCTGCAGCCGCCGCGCCAGGTTCTTGAACGCGCCCGCCATGCCAGAGCCCGGGTCCACCGAAAGCTGCCACGGCACGCCGTGCATCGGGTCGCGCAGGCCAGGCTGCTGCTGAATGGCCCAGATGAAGAACTCCGCATAGTTCGCCACACTCTCGCTGCCCAGGAAGTAGCGCAGCCGAATGGCACCGCTGGTGTGGTCGGTAATCAGGAAGCGCGTCACCCGCTGGCGCGCCACGCGCTCGAAGTTCTCCGGCTTGTTCTTGTAGAACACCTGCTCGGGCATGGGCTGCGTGCCACCGTCGTCCAGGTAGAACAGCGTGCACACCGACGCATCCATCTGCCAGGTGTGGTTGGGGTGCGGCGTGCTCTGCGGCACCGCCAGCGACGGCGCGCGCAGCTGCCGCCAGTGCAGGCCGTAGCCCCTCAGGGCGCGCAGCACCGCGCTCACGGAAAGGGGCTTGAGCTCGCCCGTGTCCGCATCCACCACCTCCGCGCGCACCAGGGCGTTGGCCCGCAGGTCTGCCAGCGCCTTCGCCAGCGTGATGCCGCGCTTGCCGTGGCCCCGGTAGTGCTCCAACAGGTAGGCGCTGATGGTCTGCGCCTCCTTCAGCGGCAGCGCAAAGCCGCCCGCGTCCGCGCGGCGCCTGCGCTCGGGCCGCACGGCCACCTGGGCCAGCTGCCGGTGCAGCGTGGCCAGGCTGCAGCCCAGCTCGGCGCAGGCGCGCTCGTACACCGCCTGCTTGTGGCCGTGCGCAGCACCGGCGGCCTCGCGGGCCACGGCGGCCAGGGCCTCGATGCGTGCGGGGGTCAGCGCCACCATCTCAGCGTCCTCCACGGTTGGGGTGCATGCCGCCATGGCCGCCTCAGGCGCGGGGCGCGTCGAGCAGGAAGAAGTCCGCGCGCAGAATGTCGAGCTCGCGCTGCAAGTCATCGAGCACGCCCTTCATCACCCCGCGGTGGCTGCGCTCGCCCTGGTGCTCCAGCGCCTGCAGGCCCGCAAAACCCAGGCGCAGCGGCCCGCGCACCATGCCCAGCGCCTCGCTGGCGCGGCGCGACATCTCCTTGAGCGCCTCGGCCACCTGCTCGTCCGCCGGCGCCGTCTTGAGCAGCTGCAGCTTATCGATTTGCTTGTTCTTCGCCTCGATCAGCCGCTCGGCCGCCGCCTTCTCCGCCCGCGCCTCGCGCAGCGCCGCGCGCAGCTCGCGCACACCCATGCGGGCCACGTCCTCCAGCGTCACGCCCGCCAGCTCGCCCTGCAGTTCGAAGGCCTCGATCTGCTCGTCGTCGAGCACCAGCAGCTCGAACAGCTTGCTCTGGGTGCCGGCGGCTTTGAGCAAATGCTGCGACGTCGCGGCATTTGAGAACTTGAGCGCCGCCTGCATGAAACGCTGGGCCACGCTCGGCTCAACCCCCAGCGCCTCCAGCCGCGCCATGAACTCCCCGTGCGGGCATGCGGCCTTGAGCACACACAGGCCGCGGCCCACTTCCAGGCAGCTCTCCACGCTGCGGCGCATGTGCGCGGCAATGTCGCGCTGGATCAGGTCGGGCTCGAGCACCTCCAGCGCATAGCCCACGCGCTGGGCCACGGCGCGCACGGTGCTCTCGTGCTGCGCGGCGGCCAGTTGCTCAGCCTGCGTCTGCTCGCGCAGCGCCGCCAGGGCGCCGGCCACCTTGGGCTGGTCGATGGATGCGTCGTTGAGGTCGATGATTTCGGTTTTTTTAGCAGTACGGGGCATGGTGTTGATCCCAATCAGTCGGGGGTACGGGTGAAGCGGTTGCGCGCCTCGTCCACGCGGCGCTGCGCCGCGTCGATGGCGTTGAACACCTTGATGGCCTGCTGCGGCAGGCGCGGGGTGAGCTTCCAGTGGCCGGTGGCCTCGTCGCGTTCGGCCCAGCCGGCGGTGCGCAGGTTGTCCAGGTCGCGGGTGATGACGCTGGCCGAGCAGCCCACCGCCTTGGCCAGCGCCGCCGGCGGGTAGCCCGCCACCACGTCGGCGAACAAGGCCATCACCACCCGCATGAGGCGCTGCTGCGCGTCGTTGGTGTAGTCGGTGGCGCGCTCGGGGGTGCGCTCGGCGGCGCGCTCATGCCAGGCCACGCTCATGCCCGCGCCCCTTGCGCCTGCGCGCTGGCTGCGCCGCCGCCGCGCTTGACGCGCGCGGGCCGGTCGGTGGGCACGCCGCGCTTGAGGCCCAGCGCGATGGCGATGTTGTGCGCCTGGCCCCTCAGGCCCTTCTTGCGCCCGGCCAGCACCTCGCGCACCAGCGGGTGACTGAACCCGTGGTCCTCGCTCCACTGCGTGATGGTGATGCCCTGTTCATGCAGCCAGGCGCGGGCTTCCTGGTGGGTGCGCAGCTTGTTCATAATGGTGTGAATTGGCGTTAATCAATCGGGGCGGTTCATGCCGGACATGTCATTGATCTCCGGGCTCGCAGGGGGCTTGAGCCAGGCCGTTGACCTGGTTCGCGGCGCCCTGCAACTGCGCGATGCGCAGCTGCTCGGCGCAGAGCTTGCGAAGCTCAACCACGTGCTGCTCGACGCCCAGCAGCGTCTGTTCAGCCTCGGCGCTGAACTTCTGGCGCTGCAGGAGCAGCACTTCAAGGCCCGCGAGGAACTGCGAGAAATGCGTGAAACCCTGGCCGAGCGCAGCCGCTACACGCTGGTCGAAATCGGGCAGGGGCAGATGGCGTACCGATCGAACAATGCCCCAGTCCTGGGCGCAGCCATCGAGCCAGTGCTTGCGCAGCCGCAGCACTACCTCTGTCAGCAGTGTTGGGACATACGCGGCGCCAAGTCCATCCTGGTGCTGCACCTCGACGCCGCAGACGGGCCGGTCGCCATCTGCCGGAACTGCCGGGATGGGTGGATGCGCGCCGATCTGATAGCTCGCTGATGGGTCAGGCCTTGGCTTCATGCGGGTGTCCTTTTGCGAGGTTTGCGGTTTGCTTTGGTTGCGTTAGGTGGCTGTTGGGGGAATTATGGTGCTGCTTTCAGCATGTGTCAACTAGAGGTGTCGGTTTGAGCACAACTTTTTTTCAGCGGCTGCGCATGGAGCGCGAACGACTCGGTAAGACGCAGGAAGAGTTCGCGCAGATCGCAGGTGTCACTCGACGCCCGTACATCGAGTGGGAGAAAGGCAGCGGCCCAGCGCCCAACGCCATCCAGCTCGCGGCCCTCGCGGCGGCGGGTGTCGATGTGCTGTATGTGGTGACGGGCCAGCGCACGGTGGCCGTGGCACCGCAGGCGGTGCTCCCGGAGGGCGACCGCATCCTGCTCGACAACTTCCACGCCGCGCCGCCGCAGGTGCAGGCCGGGATCAAGACAACGCTTGGCGCGTTCGCGTCTGCGGGCGCTGGCGCCACACGGCGCCGCCGCGCCTGAGGCTGCGCACGGCCGTTGAGGAGATGACGACGATGACCATCAGAACATGGGCAGCGGCGCTGGCTTTGTGCGCCGTGGCTGCGCCCTCATGGGCGATCAACAAGTGCATCAACGAGTGGGGCCGGCCGGTGTTTCAGGATGCGCCCTGCCCGCAGGGGCGTGGCGGCGCCATCGAGGTCAGGCCGGCCGCTGGGCCGGCTCTGGCGCCGCCGCCTGCGCCGCCGCGTGCGGGCGCATCGCAGGCGGTCGCAGCGGCCAGCGCGAGCGCGCCAGCGCCAATGACGGAGGCGCAGCGCATCGAGGCGCAGATTGCGCAGAGCCAGCGCGAGCGCCGGCGGCGCGATCTGCAGGAGCGCATCGTGCCGGTGGCCGAAAGCCAGTTGCTCGAGCACCGCGCGGCATGCAAGGCGCGACAGGAAGAGCTCGAGCGCAGCCAGCACGCCTATGTGCAGAACCTGTGGGGCAAGACTCACTCAGCCCAGATGGCCAGTGAGATGGCCGCCAACGCGGCGATGTGCGACACCAAGGAGCGCGAGCTCAAGGAGGCCCTCGACGTGGCCCGCCGGGAGTGCGTTCAACTGGGTGGGTGCCGGTGATTGCGTTGCGCAAGGAGCATTCATGACCGACAAGAAGCCGCCGCCGCCACCACCTTCGCCGCCACCGCCGCCGGTACAAAAGCACGATCAGCTGCGCGAATCAGTTGACCACAGCCAGCGCAACGACAACACCGTGTCATTCACGCCGCCGCCGCCCGCGCCGCCGCGGCCTCCGAAGTGATGGGGGTAGGATAATGCCGCGATGGATGCCACCTCCACGCCCGCACCCAGCGACACGGAAGACGCGCGCCTCGATGCGTACTGGGGTTTGCGATGCGCCACGTTGCGCAACGCCTGGGTGCAGGTGCGGTACCACCGCCGCCGCCAACGCTTCTTCGACCTCGCGGACAAGCTCACCAAGGCGTTGACGGTGGTGCTTGGTGCATCGCTCATGGGTCAGTACGTGGCCGATGCGCTGCCCATGGTGGGCACGGCCATCACCTCGCTGGGGCTGCTGGCCTTGATTTTTGGCTACGCCGACCGCAAGCAGCTGCACAAGGATCTGGCCGAGCAGGCGGCCGCACTGGTGCGCAGCATCGAGCTGCTTCCCGTGTCGGCGCTGAGCGCCGAGCAGGTGGCACACTGGGCCGCGGACTACGCGCAACTCTGCGCGAAGGCGCCGCCTCCGCTCAAGACCTTGAGTCTGCTGTGCGAGCGTGAACAGGCCATTGCCGACGGCCACCCAGACCACATCCCTGCGCCAGGCTTCTTGCGCCGGCTGCTGGCTGACTTCAAGAGCTGAGGCGCCACAAGGCCAAAAGCGGTCAAGCGACACTGCCACTGGATTGCGCGCCGCACGCCCCGGCAATCACTGGCGCCCTTCATTTAGCCGCCCTCGCGCGCGCGCGGCACCATGCCGCGCATGTCCCTCCCACCAACCCCTGCTGCTGAGCGTGCAGCGCCGCCCGCCCATCTGGCCGATGGGGTCTGCGGCTCGTGCGCGCACTTTGCGCTGGCGGGCGCGGCGCTGGGGCATCTGGGCTTTGGCCGCTGTGCGTTCATGCCCGCGTGGCACGAGCTCAGCCGGCGCAGCGCCTGCCGTTTCAACCCCTCCCGCTGGAGCGCCCTGGCATGAACCTCAATGTCTTTCTGCACCCTGTGTTTCGCCGCGTGCCGCGCATGAGCGGCTGGCTGCTGCTCGCACTCTCGCTCAGCGCGCTGGTGTGGGCGCTGGCGCCGCAGCAGCTGCCGGTGAGCGTGTACAAGCTCTCGCTCATTGCGCTGGCTGCCGTGGTGGGCTACTGGGTGGACCGCAGCCTGTTCCCCTACGCGCGCCCCGATGCCTTCGTGGCCGACGCGCATGGGTGCACGGGGGCCTCGCGGGCGCAGGTGCTGCTCATGGCCGCGGCCATGCTGCGCCGCGCGCTGATCGTGGCCGCGTGCATGCTGGGCGTGAGCCTGGGGGCCTGAGCCGTGGCACCGGGCGCTCCCCACCCACCGAAGCCGAGCGCCGAGCAGGCCGACGCGCTGCTCGAGCTCTGGAACCAGCTGCGCGAGGACGAGGCCTTCTGGTCGCCCTGGCGCACGCTCATGGCGCTGCTCTACGCGGCCTGGGCGCTGACGCTGCTGGCGCTGCTGCTGTTTCCTTCGTGGGCGCAGGCGCAGCCCCAGCCGCAGCCGCCGGCGGCAGCGGCGCGCTGGCGCGCGGAACTGGTGCGCGCAGCACACACGCAGTGGGGGCTGGATGCGCCCGTGGCGGCGCTGGCGGCGCAGGTGCACCAGGAGAGCGGCTGGAACCCGCAGGCGGTGAGCGCGGTGGGTGCGCGCGGCATGGCGCAGTTCATGCCGGGCACGGCGCGCTGGTGGTGTGAGCTGAACGGCCTGGGTGCGGCGCAGTGCCAGCCGCACAACCCGGTGTGGGCGCTGCGCGCGCTGGTGGGTTACGACAAATGGCTGTTCGACCGCACGCCGCTGCGCTACACCGCGCGCGATCGGCTGTGGGTGGCGCTGCGCGCTTACAACGGCGGGCTGGGCCACTGGCAGGCCGAGGCGCTGGCCACGGGCCTTGCGCACCCAGGGCGCGAGCAGGTGGACGCAGCCTGTGGCCGCGCCCGGCGGCATGTGAGCCACTGCGCGGAGAACCTGGCTTACCCGCAACGCATTCTGCAGCTGCTGCAGCCGCGCTATGCCAGCTGGGGGGGCGTGCTGTGAGCCGCGCGACGCTGGCACTGCTGGCGCTGCTGGTGGGCCTGGGCGGGGCGCTGGGCGGGTTTTTTTATGGGCGCGCGCAAGGGGTGCAGGACGAGGCGGCGCGGCGCGATGGGCAGGCGGTGCAGCAGATGGAGCGGCTCATCGAGTCGCACCGGGGGCTGATCGACGAGGCCAATGCGGCCAGCGGGGCCCTGCGCGCGGCGCAGGCGCAGCGGGCGGCGCAGGACCAGCGGTTTTCAAGGGAGTTTCGCAATGCACTCAGGTTTTCTGCGGCTGCTCGTGCTGGCTGCCGCTTCGATGATGACAGCGTGCGCCAGCTCGAATCCGCACGCGAGCGCGCTGCCGCGGCCGCTGCCGGCGGCGGCGCTGCAGTTGTGCCCGGCGCCGCCAGCGCCGCCGGGCGCTGAGGTGGACGAGGTGGCGGCGGCGCTGATGGACATGTACGGGCTTTACGGCCAGTGCGCAGCGCTGCATGCCGATCTGGTGCGCGCACTCGAGGGCGGGCAGCGGTGACGGATGAGATCGACCGCGCGCAGGCGCTGGAGGAGCAGTTGCGCGCCGATGCGCTGCGCGAGCAGGCGCGGCGCGCGGCGCTGGCAGGAAAGACGGCGGCGGATTCGGCTGCCGAGTGTGTGGACTGCGGCGAGCCGATTGCGCCTGCGCGGCGTCTGGCGGTGCCGGGGTGCCAGCGCTGTGTGGTGTGTCAGGCGCGGGCTGAACGAGGATTGAACAGGGGGCTGTGTGATGGTGATTGAGCTTGAAAGTCTGCGGACGTGGATGCACTCGATCGCGGTGTTTGCGATTCCGGCTGCGTCGGCGGTCTACACCTGGGTGGCCACGCGCGACAAGGACAACAGCCAGCACATCAAGGCGGTGGAGACGGCGCTGGGCGAGCGCATTGCGGAGCACGCCATCCGCATCGAGCGCATCGAGGGCGACATCAAGCGCATGCCGACTTCGGCGGAGATGCTGCGCATTGCCACCGATCTGAAGGCGGCGCAGACGGCGCAGGAGGCGGCGCTGCGCGAGATGCACGGCATGCGGCTGGCGATCAACCGCATCGAGGACTTTCTGCTGAAGAAGTGATGACCTGGGGGCCGACGATGTACGCTGACTTTCTGCGCGAAGACATGCGCCTGGTGCTGCTGCGGCTGCTGTGCGAGATGCCGGCCTACCGCGCCAACAGTTCGGTGCTGGCGGGCATGCTGCACCGGCTGGGGCATGCGCCCTCGCGCGACCAGGTGAAGACGGAGCTGCGCTGGCTGCAGGAGCAGGGGCTGCTGACGCTGGAGGAGGCCGAGTCGGTGCTGGTGGCGACGCTGACCGAGCGCGGGCAGGATGTGGCCGAGCGCCGCGCGGTGGTGCCCGGTGTGGCGCGGCCGAGGGCTTGAACATGGGCCGCCCCCACGCTCCACACTTCGTGTTGTCGCTGCCCCCCGAGGGGGCGCAAGCCCGCCTTGGGGCGGCCCGGCGGAGGGCTTGAACATGGGCCGCAAAAGTTCCGTCGAGAAGTTGCCCGCAGAGGTGAAGGCGCATCTGCAGCGCCGGCTGCGCGAGGGGCGGCTGACGCTCGATGAGCTGATTGCCGACCTGCGCGAGGCGTTTCCGCAGCATGCAGCGGAGATGCCCAGCCGCAGCGCGGTGCACCGGCATAGCCAGTCGGTGGCCGAGATGGTGAAGAGCGAGCGCGAGATGGCGGCAGCGGCCGAGGCGCTGGTGGCGGAACTGGGCGAGAACTTCGATGCCAAGAGCGGTGCGCTGCTGGCGCAGGCGGTGACGACGCTGGCGACCAAGCGCGCGTTCGCGGCGCTGGATGCGCAGCGCGAGGGCGAGGTGATGGACATCGGCGATGTGCTGGACCTGGCCCGCGCGGCCAAGACGGCGCAGGAGGCGCGCAGCCTCAACCTGAAGGAGCGCCGTGCGGTGGCCGAGGAGGCGCGCCGCCGGCTGCTGGAAGAACAGCGCGCCCGGCTCGAGGCGATGCCCAACAAGGGCGGCGTGACGCCCGAGACCAAGGCGGCAATCCGCGAGGCGCTGGGGATTGGCTGATGGCAAAGATGAAGGGCCGCGCCAAGTGCATTCCGAAGGATCGCGATGCGGTCTTTCTGCCATTCCAGAGCGCGTGGATTCGGGATGATTCGCGCATCAAGCTGATGGAGAAGTCGCGGCAGATCGGCATCAGCTGGGCGACGGCCTATGGGGCAGCGGAGCGGGCCGCGGCGCAGGGTGCGCGCTATGACGAGTGGGTGAGAAGCCGCGACGACATTCAGGCGCGGCTGTTCATCGAGGACTGCAAGCTGTGGTCGGGCATCATGGGGCTGGCGGCCAGAGACCTTGGCGAAGTTGTGCTGGATGCGGAGAAGAAGCACAGCGCCTATGTGCTGCAGTTCGCCAGCGGGCGGCGCATTCACAGCATGAGCTCGAACCCGGATGCGCAGGCGGGCAAGCGCGGCAGCCGCATTCTGGATGAGTTCGCGCTGCACAAGGATCAGCGCAAGCTGTGGGCGATTGCCTATCCGGGCATTACCTGGGGCGGGGCGATGGAGGTGGTGAGCACGCACCGCGGCTCGCACAGCTTTTTCAATAGCCTCGTGCGCGAGGCGCGCTTTGGCGGCAACCCGAAGAAGATCAGCCTGCACCGGGTGACGCTGCAGGATGCGCTGGAGCAGGGCTTTCTGTGGAAGCTGCAGCAGGCGCTGCCCGCCGACGCGGAGCAGCAGGCGATGGATGAGGCGCAGTACTTCGACTATGTGAAGGCGGGCGCGGCCGACGCGGAGAGTTTCGACCAGGAGTACATGTGCATCCCGGCCGATGACGACGCGAAGTTCCTCGAATACGGGCTGATCACGGCGTGCGAGTACCTGGGCGGCACGCCCTGGCAGCGCGATGTGCGCGGGCCGTTCACCGGGCGGGTGTATGCGGGCATCGACATCGGGCGCAAGAAGGACCTGACGGTGCTGTGGGTGGTGGAGCAGCTCGGCGATGTGCTCTACACCCGGCATGTGGAGTGCCTGGAGCGCATGCGCAAGAGCGAGCAGGAGCGGGTGATCTGGCCTTGGCTGGAGGTGTGCGACCGCGTCTGCATCGACGCCACGGGCCTGGGCATCGGCTGGGCTGACGATGCGCAGGACCGCTTCGGCGCGCACCGGGTGGAGGGCGTGAACTTCAGCGCCCAGGTGAAGGAGGCGCTGGCGTATGCGCTGCGCGGGGCGATGGAGGACCGCAAGCTGCGAATCCCGGAGGACGCGCAGATTCGCGCCGATCTGCGCAAGGTGCAGAAGGTGACGACGTCGGCGGGGAATATACGGTTCGTGGCCGAGAGCGATGCCGCGGGGCACGCGGACCGGTTCTGGGCGCTGGCGCTGGCGCTGCATGCGGCGGCCAGCCCGACGGCGCCGATCGAATTCATCAGCAGCGGCCCGCGCGAGAGCGCATCGGGCCTGGGAGATTTCATCTATGGCTAAACCTAAACCAGCCGGTGCGCGCGCGGCGGCTTCGGCCGCTGCGCTGCCCGCATCGGATCTGGGCGCGGAGTTTGCAAACCGGCTGCGCGACCCGTTCGAGCCGCCGTTCATGGGGGTGCTGCGCACGAACGACCCGCTGCTGCTGGAGCGCGGCAACGGGGGTGTGGCGCTCTACCGCGACCTGGTGCGCGATGGCAAGGTGTTTGCCTGCCTGCAGAAGCGCCAGCTCGCGCTGGTGGGCAAGCCCTGGCAGGTGGAGCCGCGGGTCAAGGATTCGCCCAAGGCCAGCGCCGATGCGGCGGCCGTGACGGAGATTCTCAAGGGCTTTGCGTTCGACCGGCTGTGCCTGGAGCTGATGGAGGCGTTGATCGCAGGCCATGCGGTGGCCGAGATCGTCTGGACGGTGCGCGACGGCTGGGTGGTGCCGCTGCGTGCGCCCAAGCGGGCCCAGCGGCGCTTCGTCTATGTGCAGGATGATGAGGCCGGCGCGCCGCGGCTGCGCATGCTGACGCGGGAGAACATGCTCACCGGCGTTGAGGTGCCCGAGCGCAAGTTCATCGTGCACCGGGTGAACCCGCAGGACGACAACCCCTACGGCACGGGCCTGGGCCTGCAGCTCTGGTGGCCGGTGTTCTTCAAGCGCAAGGGCATCGTGGCGTGGAACAAGCTGTGCGACCGTTTCGGCTCGCCCACGCCGCACGGCAAGTACCCGCGCAACGCGAGCCAGAAGGAGAAGGCGACGCTGGTGGAGGCGTTGCAGGCGTTCAGCAACGATGGCTTCCTGGCCACGCCGGAGGGCATGGACGTGGCGCTGCTGGAGAGCAAGATCAGCGGCAACGTGACCACGCAGGAGCAGCTCGCGCGCTACATGGACGAGTGGATTGCCGAGGTGCTGCTGGGGCAGGAGCCCGCGGCCCATGGCGGCGGTGCACTGGCGGCGGCGAGCAAGGAGCGGCAGAACGTCCGGCAAGACCTGACGCAGGCCGACAGCGACCTGCTGAGCGAGACGCTCAACGAGACGCTGGTGGCCTGGATCTGCGAGCTCAACGGTTTCGAGCCCTGCCATGTCTACCGGCAGATCAAGGAGGAAGACGATCTCAAGGCCATGGCCGAGGCGGACAGGCTGGTCTATGACATGGGCTTCGAGCTCGACGAGGACACGCTGCGTGCGAAGTACGGCGAGGGCTGGCGCAGGCGCGCGGGGCCGGCTGGCGAACCATTGGCGAACCCATTGGCGAACCCGGCGAAAACTCCGGGTTCGCCAGCGCCCGGCACGGCGGGCACGGCGGCAAGTTTTGCAGAAGCCGCGCTGGCCAGCGCCGTGACTGGCTCCTCAGGCCCCTCAGACCCGATGGCCGCAGACGTGGCCACGCTGGAGCGTGCGGCCGCGCCGCAGTGGGCGGCCATGGTGGACACGCTGCAGGCGCTGGTGGAGTCGGCTTCAAGCCTGGAGCAGCTTCAGCGCGCGCTGGTGGCCGCGTATGGCGACCTGGACAGCGCCGATCTGGTGCGGCTGATGGCTGCGGCCATGGCGCTGGCCGAGCTCAAGGGGATGGACGCAGCGCGCGCCGAGGCGGGCGCTGCGCTTTCCGGTGTCGGCCATGCCTGAAGCGGCCGCTGCCCCCGACCTGGCGGTGGGCTTTGGCACGCCGTGGCAGGCGCAGATCGACTACCTGCGCCAGAAGCTGCGCCTGCCCACCGAGCGCTGGGACGATATCCAGCGCAGCGCGCACGACCGGGCCTTCATCGTCGCGGGGGCGGCCAAGGCGGACCTGCTGGCCGATTTGCACGGCGCCGTGGTGCGCGCAGCGCAGGATGGCGGCGGCCTGGCGGCGTTCCGCAAGGACTTCATGTCCATCGTGCGCAGCCACGGATGGGCCGGCTGGACGGGCGACGACCGAGCATCGCCCACGGATGGCGGCGGCGCGGGCGTGGCCTGGCGCACCAGCATCATCTACCGCACGAACATGGACACCAGCTACGCCGCGGGCCGCTGGCGCCAGCTCACCGAGCCCGAGACGCTGCGCGCGCTGCCGTACTGGCGCTACATCCACAGCGACAGCGTGCTGCATCCGCGCCCCATGCACCTGGCCTGGCACGGCCTGACCTTGCCGGCAGAACACCCGTTCTGGCGCACGCATTTCGCGCCCAACGGCTGGGGGTGCCAGTGCCGCATCACGGCGGTGAGCCGCCGCGAGGGCGAGGCCAGCGCCCGCGCCGGCCTGGGCGAGCCCCCCGCAGGATGGGACACGATCGACCCCAGGACCGGCGCACCGGTTGGCATCGACAAGGGGTTCGACTACGCGCCGGGGGCGGCGACGGATGTTCCGCTTCGCCAGTTCGTGCAGGACAAGCTGATCACCTACCCGCCGGCGATCACCCGCGCCCTGACGGTGGATGTGAACCGCTACATCAACGCCACTGAACCGCCCGCCGCATTTGTCCGCGATGTCCTGACCGACAGATCCCGCCGCGACCCGTTGTGGCTTGGATTTGTCGAGAACTTCGAGCAGATCAACACTGTGGCCCAGACGGATGTGAAGGGCTTCATGGTCTTGCTCCCCGCCGACGCTCCCCGGCACGTCCAGGACACGCACGGCTTTGACGGCGGAGCACAGCGACCAGCCGGACCGGAGGATTACGCAAAACTGATGGAGGTGGTCAACAGGCCGGAGCACATCGATTCAGGCCGCGAGAAGAACGGTATGAAGCGCGTCGTTCTGGAGCGGAAAATCGATGGGGAGCTGTTCCACGCGGTGTTCGAGGTGCGCCTCGGGAAGAAGAACAGGTCGCTTTCCCTGGTCACCCTGGTCATCAAGACCGCCAGATAGGGCCCATGCCACCCCGACCTCTACGTCCGAAAACGAAACCGGTTCTTCCGCCCGGGAGTCGATGTTGCACGGGTCGAGAGAGTTTAAGCCATAAGCCGTCATGAAGTGTGAACACTGCGGGCTACCGGCGTTGCGTGGATTCATCCTTTGCAAACGCTGCTGGAAGATGTTTTTTGAGGATGCGCGATGACCACCTTCACCATCGAAATCAAAGACCAGGCCGTGCGCGCTGCGCTCCAGGCGCTGCACGGCCGCGTGAGCAACATGCAGCCGGTGATGAGCGAGCTGGGCGAGAAGCTCGTCGAGCGCACCAAGCGCCGCTTCGAGACCAGCACCGGCCCGGACGGCGCTCAGTGGAAGCCGAACAGCCCCGCAACACTCGCCCTGGTGGCCGCCGGTCTCGGCAAGAGCTACCGCAAGAAGAGCGGTGAGTTGAACAAGAAGGGCGAGGCGCGTATCGATGCGAAGAAACCGCTGATCGGCGCGACACGCCAGCTCGGCAAGCAGATCGTCTACAGCGCCACCCGCAACGGTTTGACGCTGAGCACCACGGCCGTGACGGCCGCCTACGCGGCCATTCAGCAGTTCGGTGGCCAGGCCGGCCGAGGCCACAAAGTCACCATCCCGGCCCGCCCGTTCCTGCCAGTTCTCAATGACGGTTCTCTCTACCCCCAGGAGCAGGCCTTCATCCTCGAGACGATCAACGCCTACCTCCAGGACGCCCTTGACTGAGCACCAATCCCTACTCGTCGGCCACCATCGACGCACTTTCGCAGCGTGCAACTGGCTTTAACTCCCCCGTCCCAAAATCTCCCCCAAAGTCCCCCAGCGTCCCGATTTATCTCACCATCCCCGGTAGATTTATCTCACCTCGATACAGTCGGTTTTATTCTAGGCATGCAAGTTGCATACCTGTTCGGGCCTTGGTTTATTCCTCAGCGCAGCCGGAGATTGAGCGCGGCGCCTGTTCCATGGGTTTCTTTCGTCGTTTCCTGCCCACGCCCGAGTCCTTGCGCAACAACCGCTGGCTGCGCTGGCTCGGGCCCGCGCTGCTCAACCCGCGTCTGTGGCGGGTGCGCCGCCGCAGCCTCGCGATGGGCATGGCGCTGGGCTTCTTCTTCGGCCTGCTGGTGCCGCTGGCGCAGATTCCGCTGAGCGCGGCCGCCGCGGTGGCCTTGCGCGCCAACGTGCCGGCGGCGGTGGCCAGCACGCTGGTGACCAACCCGCTGACCTTCGGCCCGCTGTACTACGCGGCCTGGCGCATCGGCCACACGATTCTCGACGGCCCGTCCGCCGCCGCAGCCCACCCGGCAGGCGCACCGGCGCAGGCGGACGTGGCGGCATCGAACGCGTCCGCGCCGCCTGGCGAGGGCTTCTGGGCCGGGGTGGAGCGCCGGGTCAAGGCGGTGGGCAAGCCGCTGCTGCTGGGCCTGGCCATCATGGCCAGCGTGGTGGGGGTGCTGACCTATGTGGGGGTGTCGCTGGCCTGGCGCATTGCGGTGCTGCGCAAGCGCCGCGCGCGCCTGCAGCGCCTGCGGGGCCGCCGCGAGCGGGCCACGCGTGAGGCGCATTGACTCTCAATTCGATAGCAGAATCCGACCGGTTGACGCTGGGGTACGGCGGTTTTTACTTGAAACTGCGGAAAAAAGAGCCGTTCAACGCAGGTTTCGGCCGTCCGGGGTGGTCACCGCCTGGTGCGACACGCGCGCGGCCGGGCTGCGTGCCACGGTGCCGCTGCGGCGCAGGGCTTCGACGAAGCTCTGGGTGTAGAGCAGGTAGGTGTTGAGCGCGCGGCCCTGGGCCGAGAGCCGGGCCAGGGTGTCGTAGCCGTCGCGGCCTGCGGCGAGGTAGTCGTGGGTGACGAGCACGTAGCGCCGCGTGGGCTCCAGCGGCAGCCAGCGGCCGCTGGCCTTGTCCAGCACCTCGACCTGCTGGAAGCGCTGGCCGCGCGGCGCGCGCAGGTCCAGCCGCCAGCGCAGGCCTGCCGCATAGGGGTGCGAGCCGTCGGAGCGCCCAAGGTCGAGGTGGTTGGCCACGCCGTCTTCCAGCGCCTGCAGCAGCTCGGCGCCGCTGAGCTCGATTTCCACCAGCGTGTTGGCAAAGGGCAGCACGCGAAACGCGGTTTCCATGGTGATGGGGCCTGCGGCGATCGGCGTGCGCACGCCGCCGGCGTTCTGCAGCGCCACGTCGGCGCGGCGGCTGGCGGCGAGGAAGGCTTCCGCCACGGCCTGGGCGACATCGGAGCCGCGGGCGAACTGGTTGGCCTGCTCGCAGCCGCTCACGCCGGCGCTGGCGTTGCTGGGCTCGCCGGGCACGCGCACCAGGCACAAGGCCTCGGTGGCGGTGCCGATGCGCTCGGCCTTGTGCGCGGCCACCTGGCTGGCGAAGCGCGCGAGCACCTGCGCGGCGTCGGGGTCGGGCGCTTGCAGCTGCACGCCACTCTGGCGGGCCAGGCGCGCGCGCAGCGCCTGGGTGGCGGCCTCGTCAAGCGGCTGCCAGCGGCCGTCGGCCTGCTGCTGGGCAAACGGCCCGTCGATGAGCAGCTCGGCCTGGCCGCCGCAGGCGCGCACGCGCCCCTGCGGGTCGAAGCGCACCTGCATGTGTGCGAACACCTTGCCGTATTCCCAGGCCTGGCCGATGCACACCCGTTCGCCGTCGGCGTTGCGTGCCTGCGTGGGGTAAGCGCCTGCGGAACCGAGGCCGAGCGCGCGGAAGTCGCCCAGCAGGGTGTGCGAGTCGCCACCGAGGATCACGTCCACGCCGTGCAGGCGCTGCGCGAGCGCGAGGTCGGCCTCATAGCCGATGTGCGTCATGAGCACGATGTGGCGCACCCCGCGTGCACGCAGCGCGTCGATGGCGGCCTGCGCGGCGCTGGCTTCTTCGAGAAAGCGCGTGCTCGCCAGCGGCCGCGAGGAGACCTGCGTCTTGCCCGCCACCGTCACGCCCACCAGGCCCACGTCCACGCCCTGCACGCGGCGCACCGCAGAGGGCGCAAGACGCGGCGCGCGCCCTGCGGGGGCCAGCGGCGTGCCGGCGGCGGGCACGATGTTGGCCGACAGCAGCGCGGGCCGCGGGCAGGGGCCGGATTCGAGCGCGTCGAGCAGCCGCGCCAGCGTGGCGTCGCCGTCGTCGAACTCGTGGTTGCCGGGGATGAACGCATCGAAGCAGACGGTGTTCATCAGCGCGGCGTCGGCGTCGGTCTGGAAGAAGGTGTAGTAGAGCGTGCCGGTGAGCGCGTCGCCCGCGTGCAGCTTGAGCAGCGCGGGCTCCCTGGCGGCCAGCGCCTTGAAGGCCGCCGTCTGCCGCGCCATGCCGCCGAGCGTGACGCGCGTGGGCACGCCGTCGACCTGAAGCTCGAAGCCGGCAAAGCCGTCGAGCTGGGAGTGGTGGTCGTTGATGTGGGCGATGTGCAGCGTGAAGTCGCCGGCTTCGGCGCCGCTCGCGTCAGGGGGCGGCGGGCTCGCGCAGCCGGCGATCAGCACGGCAGCAAGCGTCGGCGCGACGCCGCGCGCAGCGGCGCGGCACAGGGCCAGCAGGGCAGGGAGGGCGCGGGGCATCATGGGGTGGGATTGTCCGCCGGTCTCCCGGTTGTGTTGCAAGAGGGGATGCCCTTTCGCCGGCGCGTGCACCCTGCGCAGCGCCACCGCGGCGCTCACACTGGCTCAAGCCAGCCGCCCCGCGCCGTGGCCGCGGGTGAAGGCTTCCTCGAACACCGAGTAGCCCGACCAGTCGGCGTGCGCGAAGCTCAGCCGCCCATCGCGCGGCGGCGCAAGCGGTGTTGCGGAATCATTTTTTGATAGCGAGATCCGACCGGTTGGCGCTGGGGTCTGGCTCAAAAGATTCAGAATGCCCGGCACCGGCACGGCCATCGCATGCCCGTGGCGCGTCACGGCCACGCGGGTGGTGCGTGCGCTCAGGTCGGGGTGGGGTTCGGCCAGGTCGGCCAGGGCGGCGTCGCGCCAGTGCGTCCACGGCAGGCGCAGCAGCGCCTCGCGCGCGGCGGGCTGGGCGCCCAGCGCGTGGTACCAGGTGAGCACCGTGGGGCCGAGCGGCACGGGTTGCAGGCGCTGGTGGCCCGCGTCCACATAGCCCAGCGCGGTGCTGCCGTAGACCACGTTGTCCCAGCTCGGCGCCGCGCCCGGGCGGTCGTGCAGCGGTGCGTCCAGCGCAAGGTTCACCACCACCCAGCTGGCATGCGGCTGCGCGCGGGCCACCGCCCGCAGCCAGTCGGGCGGGTTCGCCACCACGCGCGCGGCGACGAAGCTCGGCAGCGCGACGATGCAGTGCGCGCAGGTCCAGCGCTCCAGCCGTTGGGCGTGCACGTCCCAGGCGTCCACGGTCACGCCGTGGCGTTCCTGCGCGATGCGCCGCACCACGCGAGCGCCCAGCAGCCGCTCGCCCAGTGGCGCGGCCAGGCGCTGCGCGAGCCAGCCGTTGCCCTCGGGCCAGGTGAGCACGCCGTCGGCCTCCTCGCCGGGTTCGTCGCCCGGCGCATGAAAGCCATGGCGGCTGGCGAAGTAGTGCACGCCGGCCCAGGCTGAGACCACGGCGCTGCCGGCACCGAAGTCGTCGCGGCAGCAGTAGTCGAGGTACCAGCGCAGGTGGGGGTCGTCCAGGCCCTCGCGCGCGAGCCAGGCGTCGAAAGTCTCGCCATCGAGCGCGCGGTGCAGCCCCGACAGCGGCGCGCGCGCCAACGGCAGCGCAAACCGCGCCTGCCGCTGCAGGGTGGCGATGCGCTGGGCAAAGCGCCGGTACTGCGCGAGCGTGCCCACGCCCACCTCGTGCAGAGGCAGCAGGCCGTCCTGCCAGGCGCCGCGAAAGAACAGCCGTTCTTGCGGGCTGTGGCACAGCGCTCGCTCGTCATACGTCCAGCGCCCGGCCACGCGCTGGCGCAGGCCGAGCTCCTCGAGCCAGTCCTGCACCTCGTGCGCCGCCTCGCCCGGCACGGGCAGGTAGTGCGCGCCCAGCGGACAGGGCAGGCCGGCCAGCGTCAGGCCGCGGCTGTTGCCACCGGGCGTGTCCTCGAGCTCGAGCACGCGGAAGTCTTCGATGCCGCGCTGGCGCAGCGCCCGCGCGGCCGCCAGGCCCGCAATGCCGCCGCCGGCCACCAGCACCTGCACCCGGCGCGTGAGTGCGGGCGTGGCCGCTGCGCTGGGCGCGTCGCGCAGGCGGTGACCGCGTTCCACGGCCACGCCGGCAAAGCCCCCCTCGATCACGCGGCCGGCGCCTTCGCCCGAGCAGCCCGCCAGGGGCGCCACGCCGGCCAGCGGCGCCCAGGCGGCGGCACCGAGCAGGCGGCGCCGTGTGGGCACGGCCGGCGCCTCACGCCTCACGGATGCACGCGCCCCCATTCGCGCTCATAGGTCTGTACCAGCACCTGGTTGGAGAGCCGGTTCACCGGCGTGGGCACGCGCGCCATGTCGGGCGGGAAGTCGAACAGCGTGGGCAGCGTCGCGGGCGTGAGAAAGCGCAGCCCGCCGGGCAGCTGCGCGCCCGTACGCCACGGCCTGCGGCTGGCGATGACGAAGCCCCACTCGCCAAAGCTGGGCACATGGGCGTGGTAGGGCGTGGCGGTGAGCTCCACCGATTCGATGGTGTGCACCACCGTCCAGAAGCTCTCGCGCGCCATCAGCGGCGAGGTGGTCTGCACCACCGCGTAGCCGCCGGCGGCGAGGTGCTGGTCCAGCAGCGCGTAAAAGGTGCTGGTGTAGAGCTTGCCGATGGCGAAGTTGGTGGGGTCGGGGAAATCGACCACCATGACGTCGAAGCGCTCGTCCGTCTGCTGCAGCCAGGTGAAGGCGTCGGTGTTGATGATGCGCAGCCGGGGCGAGCTCAGCGCGCCCGCGTTGAGCGCGGCCAGCGTCGGGTGCGTGCGGAACAGCTCCGTCATCGCCGGGTCCAGCTCCACCAGCGTGACCTGCTCCACGCTGGGGTAGCGCAGGATTTCGCGCACCGCCATGCCGTCGCCGCCGCCGAGCACGGCCACGCGCCGCGGCGCGCCGTAGGCCGCCATGGCCGGGTGCACCAGGGCTTCGTGGTAGCGGTATTCGTCGCGCTCGGCGAACTGCAGATTGCCGTTGAGAAACAGGCGGTGCCCCGCCGCGCCGTGGGTCACGACGATGCGCTGGTACGGCGTGCTGCGGGTGATGACGGGGCGGTCCGGGTAGAGCTTGTCCTCGGCGAACTGGGTGATGGCGTCGCTGGCTGCAAAGCCCGCCCCCAGCGCGCCCAGCGTGAGCACGCAGGCCAGCGCATGGGCACGCCGCGCGGGCAGCTCGTCGCGGAACAGCCACAGCGCCCACAGCGCCACGGCCGCATTCATGAAGCCGAACAGCCAGCCCGTGCGCACCAGGCCCAGGTGCGGCACCAGCAGCAGCGGAAACGCCAGCGACACCGCCAGCGCCCCGAGGTAGTCGAAGGTCAGCACCTGCGAGACGAGCTGGCTCAGCACCACGTCGCGCTTGAGGATGCGCATGACCAGCGGAATCTCCAGCCCCACCAGCGTGCCGATCAGCAGCACCAGCGTGTAGAGCAGAAAGCGAAACGCATCGGGCATGTAGCCGTGCGCGAGGAACAGCAGCGCCGGCATGCTGCCGCCGACCAGCGCCACCAGAAGTTCGATGCGCAGGAAGTGCGCGCTCAACTGCCGCGTGAAGAAGCGCGAGAGGTACGAGCCCAGCCCCATCGCGAACAGGTAGGCGCCGATGATGGTGGAGAACTGCAGCACCGAGTCGCCCAGCACATAACTCGCCAGCGTGCCGGCGGCCAGTTCATACAGCAGCCCGCAGGCGGCAATGACGAACACGCTGGCCAGCAGCGCGACTTCGAGCGGCGAGCGGTGCAGGGCGGGGGCCGGCGCGGCGGCGGAATCGGTGGAGGCCATGCAGATTCAGCGGCGGCGCGAGGGGGGCCGGGCTGCGGCTGCAAGCACGCGGGCTGCGGTGCTTGGCGGCCGGCCGTTCGTCGAGGCTTCGGCGGAGAGAGATAGGGGGGGCAAGCGAGGGGTCACGATGGGCAGCGGTCTCGGCAGACAGCCAAGCCTGGCAGTACAGCCCTCAAGGCATTTCCTGATGGCTCAGCCACCTGTCCTGAGCGATCACCGGCGCAGGGCACGGCTACGCCCGCGCGCAACGGCCGCGCAGGCACTCGGCACCCGGGCGACGCGGTGGCCGCCGCGCTCAGCCATGAATCGCCGCCGCCACGATGATCGAGATGCCCAGGCACATGGCCGCCACCACCAGGGCCAGCGCGCGGTTTTGCTTGCTCACGATTTCTTCCCACAGGTTGTAGGGCGTGAGCTTGTCGATGACGATGAAGCTGATCCAGAACATCAGCACGCCGATGAGCGCGTACAGCATCGAGCCGAAGAAGGCTGCGGGCCTGAGCCATTCGAATTGCATGGGAACCTCCGCGAGTGGGTGAGAGGAAAAAACAGGAGCAGCTCCGTCGCTACTTGTGCCCGCCGCCGCTCGAAAAACCACCGAAACTGCCGCCGGAACTGCGGCTGCTGGTGCTCGAGGTGGCGCAGTTCTGGGTGTTGGGGTCGCAGTCGTTGCAGCGGCTCATGATCATGGACAGCACGATGAGCACCAGGAAGATGATGATCACCGTGCGCAGGCTCATGGCCGAGGCGGTGGACAGCGGCGTGGCGTCGCTGCGCGCGAGCAGCGCCTTCTGGTCTTCCAGGCCGAAGGCGCGCGCCACCTTGTCCGCGGCCATGCGCTTGCCGCCCGACCAGGTCAGCTCGGTGGCCGACTGCTCGCTCGACAGCAGCTTGTCGCCCGCGGCGTAGTCGCGGTTGTCGGTCTGCTGGCCGCGCTGCACCTGCCAGTAGAACTCGCCCAGCACATAGGTGGTGGTGGCCCGGTAGGCGCTGGTCAGGGTGTAGGGCGTGCCCTGCCAGGTGGCGCGCCGTTTGTCGGAGGAGACGCTGGGCGCGCCGGTCAGCGGCGCCACCTGGCTCCAGCCGTCGCTGGCATCGACGAGGAAGCTGAAGCCTTTCTTGCGGTTGTAGAGCAGGTACTCTTCCCAGCCGAAGCTCTCGTCGTCGCCGCTTTCCTGCCCCATGCGGTGCTGGAAGCCCACCACCTGCCAGTGCACGCCGTCGAGCACGCCCACCTTGCCCAGCGCGATCAGCGGGCGCACCGGCTCGTCCTGGGTGGCGTGGCGCAGCTCGCCGCCGATGCCCTGGCTCAGGTCGATCAGGCTCTTGCAGTTCGGGCAGGTGACGGACTTGCTCTGCTCGAGCTGCACGCTCACCGGCGCGCCGCAGTTGGGGCAGGCGAACTGGCGGCCTTTCCCGTCCTTGGCCGATTCGTCCTTGAGGCCGGAGAAGCTCAACTCCTCCAGGCCCACCGGCTTGCCGCTGCTGAGCTCGGGCGCGGCCTTTGGGTCGCCAAGCTGGGGGCTGTAGTCGATGCTGAGCACCTGCGCGCGGTCGATGCCGCGCAGCTCCACCACCGCGAAGGGCACGCCCAGCGGCGGCAGCTTGGGCAGTTCGCCCTGCGCCGAGCGCAGCGACACCGTCTGGTTCGAAGCCACCGTGTAGGTCTGCCCGCCCACGCGGCTGAAGGTGCCGACGATGAAATCCGCCGCCGCGGGCAGGGCGCTGGTGGCCGTGACCGGGCGCGAGAACACATAGGCGCCGTTGTCTTCCGAAAGCCAGGCGCGCGTGCCGTCGTCGAACAGCGCCACCCACTCCGTCCACACGCCCTCGCCGTACTGGTATTGCAGCCGGCCCACCAGGGTGAAGGGCTTGCCGTCGATGCGGCCGCTGGCGCCGAGCTGCAGCGGGCTGTGGTCGTCGAACAGCTCGGCCATCTTGCCGATGCGCTTGAGCACCTCGCCCTCGCGCACGACGATGCTCTGGCAGTAGCCGCAGACGGCATGGGTGGACTGCGCGCTCTGGAACTCCACCGGCGCGCCGCAGCCGGGGCAGGGGGCCCGGTAGACGCGCTCAGCCATGGCAGCAGGCGCCCCGACGCGCCCGCTGGGCGGTCCGGGCGGGGGGTTGGGGGCTGATCATCAGCATAAACACCGGAACCCCAGCGCGAAATGGTCAGTTCTTGCTATCAAAATTGATGATGTTCAAGGGCGTCGAGGCGCACTCACACCAGCTTCTTGAGCAGATCGGCCTTCTTGGCGCTGAACTCATCCTCGGTCAGGATGCCCTTGGCCTTGAGCTCGCCGAGCTTCTCCAGCGTGGCCATCACATCCTCGGGCTTCACGCCGGCGGGGGCGGCCGCGGCCGCCGGGGCCTGCGGTGCCTGCGCGCCCTGCAGCCCGGCGGCGAGGTTCTGCGCCAGCACCTGGCCCAGCGCCACGCCGGCGCCCAGGCCCATGGCGTCGCCGGCAATGCCACTGCCGCCGCCGCTGCCCACTCCCTCGGCGAGCTTGGGGATGGCCTGCGCCGTCTGGTACTGCATGAACTTGCCCATGTCGTTGCCGACCATGCCCATGCCGATCTTCTGATCGAGGATCTTCTGCAACTCCTCGGGCAGCGAGATGCTCTGCACCGTGAGCGCTTCGAGCTTCAGGCCCAGCGCCTCGAAGGGCGTGGCCAGCTCCTTGGCCAGCGTCTGCGCGAACAGGATCTGGTTGGCCGTGAGGTCGAGGAAGGGAATGCCGCTGCCGGCCACGGCGTTGGCGATGTGCTGCAGCACCAGCCCGCGCAACTGGCCGTCGAGGTCGGTGGCGGTGTAGCGCTCGCGCGTGCCGGAGATCTCGGTGTGGAAGCGCTTGGGGTCGGCAATGCGGTAGGCATAGTTGCCGAAGGCGCGCAGCCGCACGGCGCCGAAGTCGGGGTCGCGCACCGTCACCGGCTGCGGCGTGCCCCATTTCTGGTCGATCTGCTGGCGGGTGCTGAAGAAGTACACGTCGCTCTTGAACGGCGACTCGAACAGCTTGTCCCAGTTTTTCAGGTAGGTGAGGATGGGCAGCGTCTGCGTGTTGAGCTTGTAGGTGCCCGGGCCGAACACGTCGGCCACCTGGCCCTCGTTGACGAACACCGCCATCTGCGACTCGCGCACCACCAGCGCGGCGCCGGTCTGGATCTCCATGTCGGCCATCGGGAAGCGCCAGGCCAGCGTGCCGTCGCCATCCTCCGTCCACTGGATGATGTCGATGAACTGCTTCTTGATGAAGTCCATGAGTGCCATGAGCGCCTCCGTGCGTGGGGTGGAAATCGGTGCCGGGCATGATACCCGGCGCCCATGACGCGCGAAACCCATGCAAAGCAGGGTGAATCCGCGGCGCGAGGGCGGGGGGTGGCGTGTTGATCGCTATCGCCGCCTTTGCATCAATCAATTGGATCAATTCCCCGCGGCTTTTCAGAATACGCCCATGCCGGCGCTGCTGCCGGCGGCAAGGAGACCCTCATGGCCAACATCGTGCGCAACAACCTCACCACCCTCAAGAAGACGGCGAGCTACTACCTGCTGCACATCAGCGTCGCGGCGGCCGTCGCCTATGCCGTCACGGGCCAGCTCTGGATGGCCCTCACGCTGAGCCTGCTCGAACCCTCGGTGCAGGCCGTGGCCTTCTTCTTCCACGAAAAGTTCTGGGAGCGCCGCCAGCGCCGCCAGCAGGCCACCCCCGCGGCGGCGCTGGTCTGAGGCCGCAGGGGCTTCAATCCGGCTGCACCGCGCTGGCCGCGGCCGCAGCGCTTGCAGCCGCACGGGCGGCGCTGGCCGCAGCGGCCGGTGCCGTGCCCAACGGGGCCGTGGCCTGGCCCTTCTGCACCGCGGCCAGGTCTTCGGGCGTGGGCAGCTTGCCCAGCAGCCAGTAATCGAACACCCGGCGCGCAATCGGCGCGGCCGCGGCGCCGCCAAAGCCGGCGTTCTCCACCACCAGCGCCAGTGCGATGCTGGGCTTGTCCGCCGGCGCGTAGGCCATGTACAGCGCGTGGTCGCGCAGCCGCTCGGCCGTGCGGGCGGCGTTGTATTTTTCGTTCTGCTTGACGGTGAAGACCTGCGCGGTACCGGTCTTGCCCGCGGCCACATACGGTGCGCCGCGGAACGCATTGGCGCCCGTGCCCTCGACGTTCACACCCACCAGTGCCTTCTTGATGACGGCGATGTTTTCCGGCTTGGCGGCATACTCGGCCTTGATCTCCTTGATCGTCTCGCGGGACTCGCGGGTGACGATGTCAGTGATTTCCTTCACCAGGTGCGGGCGCATCTTCACCCCGTCGTTGGCGATCATGCTGGTGGCCAGCGCGAGCTGCAGCATGGTGAAGTTGTTGTAGCCCTGGCCGATGCCCAGCGAGATCGTCTCGCCCGCATACCAGCGCTGCTGTTCGGGGCGCTTGTAGGCTGTGCGCTTCCAGGCGGTCGAGGGCAGCACCCCGCGCACCTCGCCCAGAATGTCGATGCCGGTGAGCGCGCCGAAGCCGAACTTCTCCATCTCGTCGTGGATCAGGTCCACCCCCATGTCGTTGGCGAGGATGTAGTAGTAGGTGTCGCAGGACTGCACGATGGACTTGTACATGTCCACGATGCCGTGGCCGCCCTCCTTGTCGTCGCGGAAGCGGTGGTTGCCGAACATGAAGTAACCCGGGTCCACGATGCTCTGCTGCGGCGTGCGCTTGCCCGTCTCCAGCGCCGCCAGCGCCATGAAGGGCTTGTAGGTCGAGCCCGGCGGGTAGGTGCCGCGCAGCGCGCGGTTGAGCAGCGGGCGGTCGATGGACTCGTTGAGCGCCTGCCAGCTCTCGCTGTCGATGCCCTCGACGAACAGGTTGGGGTCGAAAGTGGGCTTGCTCACGAAGGCCAGCACCTCGCCGGTGTGCGGATCGAGCGCCACCAGCGCCCCGCGCCGCTCGCCGTAGAGGTCCTCGACGAGCTTCTGCAGCTTGATGTCGATCGACAGCACCACCGTGTTGCCCGGCGTCGCCGGCGTGCTGGCGAGCTTGCGCACCGCGCGCCCGCCGGCCGAGGTCTCGATGCGCTCCACGCCGGTGATGCCGTGCAGCTGCGCCTCGTAGCTCTGCTCGATGCCGAGCTTGCCGATGTAGTCGGTGCCGCGGTAGTTGGCGGCGCTTTCGCTGTCCTCGATCTGCGCCTTCTCCGCGGCGTTGATGCGGCCGATGTAGCCGATCACATGGCTGGCCGTCTCGCCGAACGGGTAGTTGCGAAACAGCCGCGCCTTCACGTCCACGCCCGGAAAGCGCCAGCGCTGCGCCGCAAAGCGCGCCACCTCCTCGTCGCTGAGCTTGGTGCGGATGGGCAGGGACTCGAAGCTCTTGGACTCCTCCTGCAGCTTCTTGAAGCGGCGCCGGTCGCGGGGATGGATGTCCACGATCTTCGCCAGCTCGTCGATGGTCTGCTCCAGGTTCTCCACCCGCGAGGGCGTGATCTCGAGCGTGTAGGCCGAGTAGTTGTTGGCCAGCACCACCCCATTGCGGTCCACGATCAGCCCGCGGTTGGGCACGATGGGCACCACGGCCGTGCGGTTGGCCTCGGCCTGCTCGGCCAGGTCGTCATGGCGCAGCACCTGCAACACCACCAGCCGCCCGGCCAGCAGCCCAAAGCCGATCAGCACCACCACGGCGAACACCACCAGGCGCGCGCGGAACCGCGCCAGATCGGCTTCGACATTGCGCAGCTCGGTGCTCATGGGCTCGACACGGCGGGGCAGCGGCAGGGGCGGAACCAGTCGCTCACAACTTCTCAGAGCGGCCGGTTCTCGTCAGGGTCGGGCGCGCGGCGCTGCGGCAACAGCAACACCACACTGGCCACCGGCCACAGCAGCGCCTCGAGGAAGGGCGGCAGCAGCGCCGGCCAGCCAGGCCACAGATCACCCACCAGCAGCCGCAGCAGCACGATGATCGCGTGCGCCCCGATGAACAGCGGCAGCACCTGTACCGCCTGCAGCGGCACCGGAAACCACAGCAGCCGCCGGTGGATGGTGATGGCAAGAAAGCTCAGCGCCGTGTAGGCCAGCGCATGCTGGCCCAGCAGCGCCCCCTGGTGCACGTCCATGGCCAGGCCGAACAGAAAGGCCGCCCCAATGCCCACCCGCCGCGGCTGGTGCACGCCCCAGAACACCAGCACCACCGCAAGCACGTCCGGCAGCCACGCCGCACGCCCCAGGCCGGCGATGTTCGGCGCCATGTTCAGCAACAGCGCCACCAGCAGGCTGCCCCAGATGAACAAGGGCTTGGCCGGTAGCAGCAGCGGCTGGCCCGGGCGCATGATCATTTGCGCGCTCCTTTCGGGCTCGCGGGCTTGGCCGTGGGTTCGGGCGGCGGCGCGCTCGGAATGCGTCCGGCCAGTGGGCTCAGAATCAGCACATGGCGCGCGCCCTGGGCCAGCGCGCTGGGCGCACAGTGGATGCGCGCAAAGCCCGAGTCGGCCCGCCGCTGCACCCGGCTCACCCGCGCCACGGGCAGGCCCGGCGGATACACCCCATCCACCCCGCTGGTGGTCAGCAGGTCGCCCACCTGCACGTCCGCGCTGCCGGGCATGAAGCGCAACTCCAGCGTGCCGCCGTCGGTCACCGGATCGCCGTAGGCCACGCCGCGCACGCCGGTGCGGGTGTTGAGCACGGGAATCGCCTGGTCGCGGTCGGTCAGCAGCGTCACCTCGCTCACCAGCGGGTACACCCGCGTCACCTGCCCGAGCACGCCGGACTCGTCCATCACCGGCGAGCCCGGTTCCACCCCATTCACCTGGCCGCGATCGACGATCACCTTGCGGGTGAAGGCATCGGCCGCGTCATACAGCACCTCGGCCGCCTGGGCCGGCACGCTCAGCGAGTCTCGCAGGGCCAGCATCTGCCGCAGGCGCGCATTCTCCAGTTGCAGCGCCTCGGCCTGCCCGGCCTTGATGGCCTGCCGCGCCAGGCGCTCGGCCGCCTGGGCCTGGGCGCGCTGGGCCGTGTCCACCGTGGTGAAGAACGCGCCCACCTCGCGCGCGAGCTGCACCGGCTGCATCAGCAGCCATTGCGCAGGGTAGAGCACGGTCGCAATGCCGGCGCGGATGGGTTGCGAGATCTGCAGCCGCGTGTCGGCCACCATCAGAAACACCGACAGGGCGCTGAAGACCATCAGTTTCGACAGCGCCGACGGCCCTTGCTTGAAGAAGGGTGGCGGTGTGCGGTCCAGGGTGCCCAGTGGCATGGTGTGTCACCGCCCCGGGGTGCGCTCGACTTCGCGGCGCTGCGCGCACCGCGTCGCCGCGCACCGCAGCAGGCTCATTCGCTGGTGAAGATGCTGCTCAGGTGGTCCATGCGCTCGAGCGCGATGCCGCAGCCGCGCACGACGCAGGTGAGCGGCTGCTCGGCCACCAGCACGGGCAGGCCGGTTTCCTCGGCCAGCAGCCGGTCGAGGTCGCGCAGCAGCGCGCCGCCGCCGGTGAGCATCATGCCTTTGTCGGCGATGTCGGCGCCGAGCTCGGGCGGGGTCTGCTCCAGCGCGGTCTTGACGGCGGAGACGATGTTGTTGAGCGGGTCGGTCAGCGCTTCGAGAATTTCGTTGCTGGAGATGGTGAAGCTGCGCGGCACGCCCTCGGAGAGGTTGCGGCCCTTGACCTCCATCTCCTTGACCTCGGAGCCCGGAAACGCCGAGCCGATCTCCTTCTTGATGGCCTCGGCCGTGGGTTCGCCGATCAGCATGCCGTAGTTGCGGCGGATGTAGTTGATGATGGCCTCATCGAACTTGTCGCCGCCGACGCGCACGCTGCCCTTGTACACCATGCCACCGAGCGAGATCACGCCCACCTCGGTGGTGCCGCCGCCGATGTCCACCACCATCGAGCCAGACGCCTCCGACACCGGCAACCCGGCGCCGATGGCCGCGGCCATCGGCTCCTCGATCAGGTAGACCTCGCTCGCCCCGGCGCCCAGCGCCGACTCGCGGATGGCCCGGCGCTCGACCTGGGTGGACCCACAGGGCACGCAGATGATGATGCGCGGGCTCGGGCGGAACACGCCGCGCGGATGCACCATCTTGATGAACTGCTTGAGCATCTGCTCGGTGACGGTGAAATCGGCGATCACGCCGTCCTTCATCGGCCGGATGGCCTCGATGTTGCCCGGCACCTTGCCCAGCATGGCTTTGGCCTCGCGGCCCACGGCCTGGATGGTTTTCTTGCCCTGCGGGCCGCCTTCGTGGCGGATGGCCACCACCGAGGGCTCATCGAGCACGATGCCCTTGTCGCGCACCACGATCAAGGTGTTGGCGGTGCCCAGGTCGATGGCGAGGTCGGTGGAAAAGTACCGACGAAAAGATCCAATCATGACAGGTCCTCGCGGGCATGGCGGGCTCTTCGGCCGGCCATCGCCCATGGTTCAGGGGTTCGTTCGGTGTTCTCGCCCCGTCCGGGGCCATGAAAACGAGGGTTTTCGGTGCAAATGGCAGCGCTTTCGCGAGCGTTGCGGCAAAGGCGGGATAATACCCGAACACGTGTCCGAAACGCCCCGGCCGAGCGCCGGGCGCCGTGGCTTTACACACCGTTTCCAAGGTTTTTCATGTCCCTGTCTTCCCAAGACATCGCGCGCATCGCCCACCTGGCGCGGCTCGAACTGCAGCCCGACGAGGGGGCGCGACTGCAACAGCAGCTCAACGGTTTCTTCAGCATCGTCGAGGCCATGCGGGCCGTCGACACCCAGGGCATCGAGCCGCTGCCGCACCCGGTGGCCGCCGTGCAGGACATCGTGCTGCGCCTGCGCGAGGATGCGGTCAGCGAGCCCAACCAGCGCGAAGCCAACCAACGGAGTGCGCCGGCCGTCGAGGCGGGCCTGTTCCTGGTGCCGCGGGTGATCGAATGAGCGCCCCCATGAGCACCGCCGCCGACACCCCCCTGCACGCCCGCAGCCTGCGCACGCTCGCCGCGCAGTTGCGCGCGCGCGAGTTCTCCGCCGTGGAACTGGCGCAGCATTTCCTGCAGCGCATCGACGCGCACCGCGCGCTTGGCGCCTTCCTCGCCACCGACCCCGAGGTCACGCTGGCGCAGGCCCGCGCCGCCGATGCGCGGCTGGCCGACGGCACCGCCGGACCGCTCGAGGGGGTGCCCCTGGCGCACAAGGACATCTTTGTCACCCGCGACTTCCCCAGCACGGCGGGGTCGAAGATGCTGGCGGGCTACTGCTCGCCCTTCGATGCGACCGTGGTGCGGCGCCTTGCCGAGGCCGGCATGGTCACGCTGGGCAAGCTCAACTGCGACGAGTTTGCGATGGGTTCCGCCAACGAGAACTCGGCCTTCGGCCCGGTTCGCAATCCCTGGAACGCCTCGCGCGTGCCCGGCGGCTCCTCGGGGGGCAGCGCCGCCGCGGTGGCCGCAGGCCTGACGCCGGCCGCCACCGGCACGGACACCGGCGGCTCGATCCGACAGCCCGCGGCCTTCTGCGGCATCACCGGCATCAAGCCCACCTATGGGCGGGCGAGCCGCTACGGCATGATTGCGTTCGCCTCCAGTCTCGACCAGGCCGGGCCGATGGCGCGCAGCGCCGAGGATTGCGCGCTGCTGCTCAGCGCCCTGTGCGGCCCGGACCCCGATCGCGACTCCACCTCGCTGGACGTGCCGGCCGAGGACTTCACCCGCAACCTCGGCGCGTCGCTCGAGGGCCTGCGCATCGGCGTACCTGACGAATTCTTCGGCCCTGGCCTGTCGGACGACGTGCGCGCCGCCGTCGAGGCCGCGCTGCGCGAGCTGGAGCAACTCGGCGCGCGGCGCGTGCGCATCTCGCTGCCGCGCACCGAGCTGTCGATTCCGGTCTACTACATCATCGCTCCGGCCGAGGCCAGTTCCAACCTCTCCCGCTTCGACGGGGTGAAGTTCGGCCACCGCGCCGCCCAGTACGACGATCTGCTCGACATGTACAAGAAGACGCGCAGCGAGGGCTTCGGCGACGAGGTCAAGCGGCGCATCATGATCGGCACCTACGTGCTCTCGCACGGCTATTACGACGCCTACTACCTGCAGGCGCAGAAGATTCGCCGGCTCATCGCCGACGATTTCCAGCGCGCCTTCGAGCAGTGCGACGTGATTGCCGGCCCGGTGGCGCCCACCGTCGCCTGGGCGCTGGGCGGCCACGGCAACGACCCGCTGGCCGACTACCTGGCCGACATCTTCACCCTGCCAGCGTCCCTGGCCGGTCTGCCCGGCATGAGCGTGCCCGCCGGCTTTGGCGAGAGCGGACTGCCCGTGGGCCTGCAACTCATCGGCAATTACTTTCAGGAGGCGCGGCTGCTCAACGTCGCGCACCGCCTGCAGCAGGCGACCGATCATCACCTCCGCCGTCCGGAGGGTTTCTGACATGACGAGCCCCCTCATCCACGGATACGAAGTCGTCATCGGCTTCGAGACGCACGCACAGCTCTCCACGCAGAGCAAGATCTTCAGCCGGGCTTCCACTGCCTTCGGCGCTGAGCCCAACACCCAGGCCTGCGCGGTGGACCTGGCCCTGCCCGGTACGCTGCCGGTGATGAACAAGGGCGCGGTCGAGCGCGCCATCCGCTTCGGCCTGGCCATCGGCGCCCACATCGCGCCGCGCAGCATCTTCGCGCGCAAGAACTACTTCTACCCCGACCTGCCCAAGGGCTACCAGATCAGCCAGTACGAGATTCCGGTGGTGCAAGGCGGCTCGGTGAGCTTCTACCTCGGCGACGAGAAAAAGACCGTGCGCCTGGTTCGCGCGCATCTTGAAGAGGACGCCGGCAAGAGCCTGCACGAGGCCTTCCATGGCATGAGCGGCATCGACCTCAACCGCGCCGGCACGCCGCTGCTGGAGATCGTCACCGAGCCCGACATCCGCTCCAGCGCCGAGGCCGTGGCCTACGCCAAGGAGCTGCACAAGATCGTCACCTGGATCGGCATCTGCGATGGCAACATGCAGGAAGGCTCGTTCCGTTGCGACGCCAACGTCTCGGTGCGCAAGCCGGGCCAGCCGTTTGGCACGCGCCGCGAGATCAAGAACCTCAACTCCTTCAAGTTCATGCAGCAGGCCATCGACTTCGAGGTGCGCTGGCAGATCGAGCAACTGGAGGACGGCCACGCCATCGAGCAGGCCACGGTGCTGTTCGACCCCGACACGGGCGAGACCCGCGCCATGCGCACCAAGGAAGACGCGGCCGACTACCGCTACTTCCCCGACCCCGACCTGCCGCCGCTGGTGATTGCGCCCGCGTGGATCGACGCGGTGCGCGCCAGCCTGCCCGAGCTGCCCCGCGCGATGGCCGAGCGCTTCGTGCGCGACTACGGACTGCCCGAGTACGACGCCACCACCCTCACGCAAAGCCAGGCCATGGCCGCGTATTTCGAGGCGGCTGCGCGTGCCAGCGGTCAGCCCAAGCTGGCGAGCAACTGGGTCATGGGGGAGGTGTCACGCCGGCTCAACGCCGAAGAGCTCGACATGGCGCAGGTGCCGGTGTCGGCCGAGCGGCTTGCTTCGCTCATTCAGCGCATTCAGGACGGCACCATCTCCAACAACGCGGGCAAGCAGGTCTTCGATGCGCTGTGGCGTGGCGAGGGCGCCGACGTCGATGCGCTCATCGAGGCCAAGGGCCTGCGTCAGATGAACGACACCGGCGCGCTCGAAGCCATCGTCGACGAGGTGCTGGCCCGCAATGCCGACAACGTGGCCCAGTTCAAGGCCGGCAAGGACAAGGCCTTCAACGCGCTGGTCGGCCAGGTCATGAAAGCCAGCGCCGGCAAGGCCAATCCGCAGCAGGTGGGCGACATCCTGCGTCGCAAGCTCGCGTCCTGAGCGGCGGCGCGCGCCAGGGCGCAGCTTCAGCGCCCTGACGTGCCCGCCGGCGCGCCGCTGAGCGCCCAGAGCTGGCGCAGGCGCTGCAAGTCCTCGTCGAAGCGCGCGTTGATGCGGCGCTTTTCCTCTTCCTGGTCGGCAATGAAGCGGTTCTGGATGGCCGTGGCCTGCGTGTTGTCCTCGAGCTGCCGTCGCAGCGACGCCGGCGCGCGGGCCGGGTCTCCCTTGTAGAACTCGAGCTCCGTGTTGATGTCCGCGCGCTGCTTCTGCAGCGTGACCAGCCGATGCCTGGCCGCTTCGATCACCACATCGACCTGGGCCAGGGCATCGCGTCGCTCCTGGTCGTGCACCGACTTGTTGGGGTAGCGGGTGAGCAGGGCGCGGTCGCGCCGCTTTTCCTCCTCCAGCCGGGCCTTGGCCAGCGCTTCCTCGCGCTGCTTCTTTTCCAGGGCCGCCTGTTCCGGCGCGGTGAGCGAGGGGCCGATCTTGCGGCGCACGGTGCCACTGGAATTGAGCTCGAGCTGCTCGCGGTCGATGCACTCGGCAATCGGCCGGTCGGAGGTGAGCTTGCGGCCGCGGCTGTCGACGCAGGTGTAGATGCTTTGTGCCAGCGCTGCGGCACCCAGCAGGCTGCCCACGACCAGAACGGCGGCGGTGCGAAACGCAGTCATGGCGGGTCCTTGGCGGGCGGCGTGAAGGGGTCGGCGGCGGTTTGATCGGGTGTCAGTCCACGCCGTAGCGCTGCCGGTAGGCAAGCACCCGTTCGTGGTGCGCGGCCAGGGCTTCGCCTGGCTGCCGTTGCAGATACTGCAGCAGATCGGCCAGCCGTGCAATGGCGCAGACCTGCAGGCCCAGCCGTTCACGCACGTACTGCACCGCGCTGTAGGGCACGTCGGCACCGTCCTCGGTGGCCATTTCCTGACGGTCCAGCGCAACGGCCACGGCATGGGGGCTCGCGCCGGCGGCGCGGATCAGCGCGATGGACTCGCGCACGGCGGTGCCCGCCGACATCACGTCGTCGATGATGAGCACCCGCCCGCGCAAGGGCGCGCCGACGAGGCTGCCGCCTTCGCCGTGGTCTTTGGCTTCTTTGCGGTTGTAGGCGAAGGGCACGTTGCGCCCGAGCCGCGCCAGTTCGATGGCCGCCGCCGTGGCCAGTGGAATGCCCTTGTAGGCCGGGCCGAAGAGCATGTCGAACTCGATGCCGCTGTGCAGCAGGGCGCGTGCATAGAATTGAGCGAGTCGGCCGAGGCTCGCGCCGTCGCTGAACAAGCCGGCGTTGAAGAAATACGGCGACAACCGCCCGGCCTTGGTGCGGAATTCGCCGAAGCGCAGTACCCCGCAATCCACCGCAAACTGCACGAAGGCCTGCGCCAGCGCATCCGGCGGCAGCGCCGCCACATCATCCGTCATGGGAAGTCCGTCCTTGTTCAAGATCACCAGCCTCAATCTCAACGGCATCCGTTCGGCCACCACCAAGGGGCTGGAAGACTGGCTGGCGCAGCATGCGCCGGATTGTATGGGGGTGCAGGAGGTCAAGGCCCAGGCCGACGACGTGCGCGGGCGTTTCGACGCGCTGGCCGGCCTGCGCGGCTATTTCCACTTCGCGCAGAAGAAGGGGTACTCCGGCGTGGGCGTCTACAGCCGGCACGAGCCCAGCGAAGTCATCGCCGGCTTTGGCGTGCCGGAGTTCGATGACGAGGGGCGTTATCTGGAGTTGCGCTTCGACACGCCGGCGCGCCGCTTCTCGCTCATCAGCGCGTACTTTCCCAGCGGGTCGTCCGGGCCCGAGCGGCAGGAGGCGAAATACCGGTTTCTCGACGTGATCTACCCGCACCTGACCGCCCTCAAGGCGCAGCGGGACTTCATCCTGCTGGGCGACGTGAACATCGCGCACCAGGCCATCGACCTCAAGAACTGGAAGAGCAACCAGAAGAACAGCGGCTTCCTGCCCGAGGAACGCGCCTGGATGACCCGGCTCCTGAGCGAGGCCGGGCTCGTCGACGTCTACCGGCGGTTGCATCCCGACACCACGGAGGAGGCCTACACCTGGTGGAGCAACCGCGGCCAGGCCTGGGCGAAGAACGTGGGCTGGCGACTGGACTACCACCTCGCCACCCCGGCGATTGCCGCGCTGGCGCGCCGTGCAGAGATTTACAAGGCGCAGCGCTTTTCCGACCACGCCCCGCTGACGGTGCAGTACGCGTTCAGCGTGTGAGCGCCGAGGAAGGAGCAAGGACGACGGGCGTTCGCCCGAGCGCTCATGACGCGGGGCCGAACACGGCACGCCAGAGCGCCAACACCGCGTTGCGCTCGTGTGCCAGTGTCTCGGGGGGTACCTGCGTGGGCTGCTCGTCAAGCCGCGCGCGGTGCTGCACCCGGCGCAGTTCGCGGTAGGCGTCGGCGGCGGCGCGGCCCACCCCGGCGGGCAGCAGGCCGGCATGTTCCGCGCGCTGCAGCAATGCGATGTTGCCGAGGTTGGGGATGAGCTCGGGGTGGCTGCGCGAGTGGGCCAGCACGAGGTATTGCACCGCGAACTCCGCGTCCACCATGCCACCGGCGCTGTGCTTGACGTCGAAGCGGGCGGGGTCGATGCGGTGCGAGGCGCGCACGCGCTCGCGCATGGCGAGGATTTCGCTGGCCAGCGCGGCGCTGTCACGTGGCGCGGTCAGCACGTCGCGGCGCACCGCCTCGAAACGTTCGCGAAGCGCGTCATCACCCAGGACGAAGCGGGCGCGCGTCATGGCCTGGTGCTCCCAGGTCCAGGCGGTGTTGCTGCCGCGCTGCAACTGGTAGGCCGCATAGGCCTCGAAGCTCGTGACCAGCAGCCCGGAGTTGCCGTTGGGGCGTAGCGCGGTGTCGATCTCGAACAGATCGCCCTCGCCGGTCTTGACCGTGAGCCAGTTGATGAGTTTGCGCACGAACGCGGCGTAAACCTCGCCGGCGCGCTCGTCGGGGTCGTCGTGAACGAAGACGATGTCGAGGTCGCTGCCGTAGCCGAGTTCCTTGCCGCCGAGCTTGCCGTAGCCGATGATGGCAAAACGCGGCTCATCCCGGTGCTTCTGGCGCATCCGCTGCCAGCACCAGGGCGCCGTGATGCGCAGCACCGCGTCGGCGAGCGCGCTCAGGTCGTCGGCCACCTGTTCGACGGTGATGCGGCCTTCGAGGTCGCGCGCGAGCGTGCGGAATACCTCCGCATGGTGGGCGCGGCGCAGCAGATCGAGCAGGGCTTCCTCGTCGTCTTCGCCGCCGCGGCGCAGCGCGTCGGCGCGCAGCTGCAGGTCGCGCTCGAAGGCGGCGGGGTCCACCCGCTCCTCGAGCACCGCGTCGCTGGCGAGTTCGTCGATGACGCCAGGGTGCTGCAGCAGGTAGCGGGCCGGCCAGCGCGCGGCGCCCAGCAGGCGCAGCAGCCGCTCATGCACGCTCGGGCGCTCGAGCAGCATGGCGAGGTAGCTCTCGCGGCGCAGCAAGGCCTCCATCCAGTCGACCAGCCGCACGGCGCCGTCTTCGTTGACGCGCCCCTCGGCCAGCCAGTGGGCCGTGCGCTGCAGCAGCCGCAGCAGCCGCGCGCGGGCCTCGTCACGCAGCGCGAGCACGCGGGGGTGGTCTTGCCAGGCCTGCAGCCGTTCGCGCAGGCGCTCGGGCAACTGGCCGAGCAGGGCGTCGAGCTCGGTCGGGGCCGCGGCATCGCCTTTGCGGCCGTTGCAGTGTTTGCACTGGCCCTCTGCGGCGCCGCCGAGCAGGCGGTCGAATTCGCCGGCGACGAGTTCGCGGTGGCGGTCGAGCTCGGCCAGGAAGGCACAGGTTCCAGGGTAGCCCAGGGTGCGGGCGATCCAGGCGAGGTGCGCGTCCTCGGTGGGCAGCACGTGGGTTTGCTGGTCGTCGATGTACTGGATGCGGTGCTCGACGCGGCGCAGGAACACATAGGCCTCGGCCAGGGCCTCGGCGGTGGCCGGCGGCATCAGCCCGGCCTGGGCGACGCGCTGCAGCGCGTCCAGGGTGGCGCGGGTGCGCAATTCCGGGAACTGCCCGCCGCGCACCACCTGGAGCAACTGGACGGTGAACTCGATTTCGCGGATGCCGCCACGCGAGAGCTTGACGTCGTTGGCGCGCTCAGGCCGGCCGGCGCTGCGGCGCGCGGCGTGTTCACGGATCTGGCGGTGCAGGTTGCGCAGGCTCTCGAACACGGCGTAGTCGAGGTAACGCCGGAACACGAAGGGCATCACCAGGGCGCGCAGGGCCAGCGCGGAGTGGGCCTGCAGCTCCCGTGCCGGCGCCACCACGCGGCTCTTGAGCCAGGCGAAGCGCTCCCACTCGCGCCCCTGCACCAGGAAATACTCTTCCAGCGCGTCGAGCGAGATGGCGGTCGGGCCGGAGTTGCCGTTGGGTCGCAGCGCCAGGTCAACGCGGAAGACGAAGCCGTGCTCGGTGTTGTCGCCGATCAGGCCCTGCACCAGACGCACGACGCGCGCGAAGTACTCCTGGTTGCCGATGCGGCCCCGGCCGTCGGCGGTGCCGGCGGTCTCGCCGTCCTCGTCGTACACGTAGATGAGGTCGATGTCGCTCGACACGTTGAGCTCGCGCGCGCCGAGCTTGCCCATGCCCACGACCCACAGCCGCGCGCGCTCGCCGGCGGGGGTCAGCGGGGCGCCGTGGCGGGCGTCGAGCTCGGCGAACGCCTGTTCGCAGGCGCGGTCGAGTGTGAATTCGGCCAGATGCGTCATGGCACCGGTGATGGTGCCCAGCGGCGCAGCCTGCTCGCAGTCGAGCACCACCAGCCGGCGCAACACCAGTTGCCGCAGCACCCGCAGGGCACCGGCAAAGTCGAGGCCGCGTGCCTGGAGTGCGTGCAGGCCTTGCGCCAGGCTGGCGGGGTCCGGCAGGCCTTCGGGCAGGGTGTCCAGCAGGTCGGCATACCGCCGTTCGATGCGCTGAACGAAGCGGGAGTGCTGCGCGAGCCCGTCGGGATGGGGGCTTGCCGGCGCGGGCGAACTCGCCGCCGTGTCCGAAGTCATAATTCTTTCCACACTCTCGATACCCATGAACGAACTGTCGCCGCCACCCGCCCGCTTGATGAGGGCTGCGGCTTCGGTGGCACGCGGACTCGCTCGCTTGCTGCTCGTGTTCGGCGTGTTGCTGGCGCTGGCCTGGGCGGTCCTTCAGCTCTGGATTGTGCCCCGGATCGCCGATTTCCGTCCCCGGCTCGAGGCATTGGCCTCGCAGGCGATCGGACAGCCGGTGCGCATCGGGGACATCGTCGGCCACGCCGGTGCGCTGGTGCCTTCGTTCGACCTGCTCGAGGTCGACGTGCTCGACGCCCAGGGCCACAGCGCCTTGCGCCTGCCACGGTTGACGGTGGCCGTGTCCTTGCAGTCGGTGCTGCGGCTCAACGTGGATCAGATCGGTATCGAGCGCCCATCGTTACAGGTGCGCCGCACGGCCGATGGCCGCATGCTGGTGGCAGGCATCGACGTGCTGGGTGGCGCGGGTGCGCAGGACACGCGCTTTGCCGACTGGTTCTTCTCGCTGCCCGAGTTCGTCATTCGCCGGGCCACGGTGGAGTGGATCGACGAGCGTCACGGCGCCGCGCCGCTGGCGCTCGGTGACCTCGACCTGGTGCTGCGCAACGGCCCGCGCCGCCATGCCATGCGGCTCGATGCCACGCCGCCCGCAGGCTGGGGGGATCGGTTCTCGGTGGTTGGGTTGTTCCGGCGGCCCTTGCTGTCGACCCACGCGGGTGACTGGTCGCAGTGGAGTGGGCAGGTGTACGGCCATTTTCCGCGGCTCGACGTGGGTGGGCTCGGCGACACGGGGCTGGCCGAGCTGGGCGTCAAGGTGCGCGAGGGGCAGGGCGCGGTGCGCGCCTGGCTCGACGTGGTGGATGGGCGGCCCACCGGCGCCGTGGCCGATTTGGCGCTCGGTGCGGTCACCGTGCGCCTGGCCCCGGGGCTGGAGCCGCTGGACTTGCAGCATCTGAATGGGCGTGTGGGCGGCAAGCAGCTCGCGGGCGGGTTCGAGGTGTTCACCCAGGGCTTGCAGTTCACCACCCGCGAGGGTCTGCAGTGGCCGGGCGGCAATCTCTTCGTGTCGCACATGGAGGCCGAAGGCCGCCGGCCCGCCAGCGGCGAAGTGCGCGCCGACCGGCTGGACCTGGAGGCCCTTGCGCGCATCGCCACCAGCCTGCCGCTGGGCAGCACCACGCTCGCCGCCTTGCAGGCCCAGCCCATGGCGGGGCGGGTGGACTCGCTGCAGGCCCGCTGGCAGGGCCCGTTGGCGGCACCCACGACCTATGAGCTGCGTGCCAAGGCCACCGGTCTGGACCTGCCGGCGCTGGCCGCCGAGCAGCCGGCGTCGGCCGCGGTGGCGGCCGCGCAGGGCGCATCGGCGGCGGGCAAGGGGCCTGGGCCCGGGGCGAAGAACACCGCGTCGGCGTCGGGCGCAGTGCCGCATCCCGAGCCGGGCCGCCCCGGGGTGCGGGGCGCCAGCCTGGAGGTGGACATGACCCAGGCGGGCGGACGAGCCAGGCTCGACATCGCCAACGGCGCGCTGGAGTTCCCCGGTGTGTTCGAGGAGCCCGTGCTGCCGCTGGACCAGTTGCATGCCGAGGCGCGCTGGACGCTCAAGGGCGAGCGCATCGTCGTCAACCGCTTCGATCTGCGACTGGCCAATGCCGATGTGCAGGGCGATTTCAGCGGCAGCTGGCAGACCGGCGAGGACACCCGCGCTGGCGGCAAGGGCGATCGCTTTCCCGGCGTGCTGGATCTGCAGGGGCGCTTCAGCCGGGCCGACGGGGCGCGCGTGTGGCGCTATCTGCCCCTGGTCGTCGGCGCGGACGCGCGGCACTACGTGCGCGAGGCCATCGTCGCCGGTCAGCTCAGCGACGTGGCGGTGCGCATCAAAGGCGACCTCAACCGCGTGCCCTTTGCCGACCCGCGGGGCGGTGGCGAGTTTCGCTTTGCCGGCAAGGTGCGCGACGCCACCTACGCCTTCGTGCCGCCTTCGCTGGCGCCGACCGAGGACGCGCCGTGGCCGCGCCTGACGGGCCTCTCCGGTGACCTGAGCTTCGAGCGCAACGGCATGCGCGTGGCCGGCGCCAGCAGTGGCGCGGCGGGCTGGCCGGGGCTGCGCTTCTCGGCCATCGAGGCGCGCATTGCCGACTTCACCCACACGCCCACGGTGGTGGTGAGCTTCGATGCCAAGGGCCCGGCGCGCGACATGCTCGGTGTGGTCAACACCTCGCCGCTGGGCCGGCTTACGCACCAGGTGCTGGCCGACGCCGAAGCCAGCGGCGACGCGGCCGCGCGCGTGCGGCTGAACATTCCCATCCATGAGGTGGACAGCACGCGGGTCAATGGCAGCGTCAGCTTTGCGGGCACCGATCTGCGCTTTTCGCCGCAGGCGCCGCTGCTGGCGCGCACGCGCGGCGCGCTCTCGTTCACGGAGACGGGTTTCAGCCTCAATGGCGTGCAGGCGCGGCTCTACGGTGGTGACGTGCGCATCGACGGTGGCATGCGAGCGCGCAGCCCCGGCGCCAAGGACAACCCGGTGGTGCTGCGGGCCCAGGGCACGGCCACGGCCGAAGGCCTGCGCCAGGCCAGCGAGCTGGGCGCGGTGGCGGCGCTGGCACGCCAGGCCAGCGGTGCGGCGGCTTACTCCGCGCAGCTGACGGTGGGCGCCAGCGGGGTGCCCGAGCTGGCCGTGACGAGCAGCCTGCAAGGGCTGGCGCTGGATCTGCCCGAGCCGTTTGCCAAACCGGCCGAGAGCGCCGTGCCCCTGCGCATCGAGACCGCGCTGGAGGCCGATGCACCCGCCGGCACGGCCGCGGCGGCAAGCGCCGGCCTGCGCGAGCGCCTGCAGCTGAGCTACGGGCGGGCGGCGGCGGTCACCTTCGTGCGCGCGCTCGGCGGTGGCGCACCGCGGGTGCTGCGCGGCAGCATTGCCGTGGGCCTGGGCGCGGACGAGTCGGCGCCACTGCCGGCGCAGGGGGTGGTGGCCAACCTCGCATTCAAGACGCTGGACGTGGACGCCTGGGAGCGCCTGCTGCCCGATCAGCCACCGCGCACGGGCGAGCGTGCGAACGCCGGCGCGGCGCCTGCGGTCCCGTCCACCCCGCTGCAGGAGTTTCTGCCGACTTCGTTTGCGCTGCGCGCGCAGCAGTTGCGCGCCGGCGGGCGGCATTTCGACCAGGTGGTCGTCGGCGGCATGCGCGATGGCCCGACCTGGCGGGCCAACGTCAGCGCGAGCCAACTCAACGGTTATGTCGAATACCGCCAGCCCGGCGCCAGCGGCGGCGCCCGGCTGCATGCGCGGCTGGCGCGGCTGGTGGTGCCGCGCGAGGCCGCTGCGCAGGTGGAGTCGCTGCTCGACGAGCCGGTGGCCACCTCGCTGCCGGCGCTCGACATCGTGGCCGATGATTTCGAGCTGCGCGGCAAGCGGCTCGGCCGCCTGGAGGTGGAGGCGGTCAACCGCAGCGGCAGCGGCAGCGATGACGACGTGCTGCGCGAATGGCGGCTCAACCGGCTGGCGCTGACCACGCCCGAGGCGGTGTTCAGCGCCTCGGGCAACTGGGCCGCGGTGGGCGCCCAGGCCGCCGGTACGAGCCGCAGCGCGCGCACGGCGGCGCCGCGGCGCACGGCGATGAACTTCCGCCTCGACATCCAGGATGCAGGCGCACTGCTCGACCGCCTGGGCATGAAGGATGTGGTGCGCCGCGGCAAGGGGCAGCTTGCCGGCACGGTGGTGTGGAAGGGCTCGCCGCTGTCGCCGGACTATCCGTCGATGTCGGGGCAGCTGCACATCGACGTCGAGCGCGGCCAGTTCCTCAAGGCCGACCCGGGGCTGGCCAAGCTGCTGGGCGTGCTGAGCCTGCAGGCCCTGCCCCGGCGGCTCACGCTCGATTTCCGCGACGTGTTCAGCGAGGGCTTTGCCTTCGACTTCGTGCGCGGCGACGCCACCGTGGCCGAGGGCGTGGCCCGCACCAACAACCTGCAGATGAAGGGCGTGAACGCCGCGGTGCTGATCGACGGCCAGGCCGACCTGGTGCGCGAGACGCAGGACCTGCGCGTGGTCGTGGTGCCGGAGATCAACGCCGGCACCGCCTCGCTGGTGGCTGCGGCCATCAACCCGGCCATCGGGCTCGGCACGGTGCTCGCGCAGCTCTTCCTGCGCCAGCCGCTGATCAAGGCGACCACGCAGGAATTCCGCATCGACGGCTCCTGGAGCGACCCGCAGGTGCGCCGTGTCGAGACCAGCGCCCCCGCGCCGGCCAAGGAGAACACGCCATGAAGATCGCCGCCATCCAGATGGTCTCGGGCCCGCGCGTGGCCGACAACCTCGCCCGTGCGCGCCGCCTGCTCGAGCAGGCCACCGCAGCCGGCGCGGAGCTGGCCGTGCTGCCGGAATACTTCGGCTTCATCGGCGACGACGCGCCCAAGCTCGGCGTGGCTGAAGTCTGGGGCGACGGGCCGATGCAAGGCTTTCTGGCGCAGGCCGCGCGCGAACTGGGGCTGTGGCTGGTGGGTGGCTCGCTGCCGCTGCGCACCGCGGTGCCGGGGCGCGCCACCAACACCTCGCTGGTGTTCGACCCGAGCGGCCACGTGCACGCGCGCTACGACAAGCTGCACCTGTTCCGCTTCGACGACGGCGAGCGCCGCTACGACGAGGCCGCCACGCTCGACGCCGGGGCGCAGGCGGTGTGCTTCGACCTGCCCTCGCGCGACGGCCACCGCTGGCGCGTGGGCCTGAGCATCTGCTACGACCTGCGCTTTCCCGAGCTCTACCGCGCCTATGCCGCCGCGGGCTGCGAGCTGTTCACCGCGCCCAGCGCCTTCACCGCACTGACCGGCGCGGCGCACTGGGACCTGCTTACCCGCACCCGGGCGGTGGAGAACACCTGTGGTCTGGTGGCCGCCGCGCAAGGCGGCACGCACGAGAACGGGCGGCGCACCTGGGGCCACAGCCGCGTCGTCGATGCCTGGGGCAGCGTGCTGGCCGATGCGCCGGCGGGCGAGGCCGTGGTCTGCGCCGAACTCGAGCCCGCGGCGCTTGCGGCCACGCGAGCGCGCATGGCGTCGCTCGCGCACCGCCGCGACGCGCAGGCGCTGCGCGTGGTGGAGGCGGCGGCGTCGTTGCCGCCGGATTCGTCTTCTCAGTCGGTATGAAAATGAGAGCAGAACCTGACCGTTTCGCGCTGGGGTTCGGCCTGATTCATTCTTTTTTCTCGGGCTTGGGGCCGTGCGAGGCGTCCGGCGCCTCGGTTTCGGTCGGTTCCCCCTTGTTGCGGCCCGAAAACATCGTCCACCAGACGATGAACAGCAGAATCAGCAGCGCGCCGAGCGCTTCGAGAAAGAGCAGCAACATGAACCGGGTTCTCCGCGGGTGGGCGACGCTGGCGATTGTAGGAATGCTGCTGGCGGCGCTGCTCGCCGGCTGCGCGAGTGTCCCTGCGCCGACCGAGCCCTCGGCGCCGCCGGCCGCGCCGCTGCCGCCGCCGGCCGATACCGCCGACACCGCGCCGCTGCCGCCGCCCATCCAGCAGGCCAAGAGCCGCTGGGTGCCGGTGCGCTGGGCCGAGTTGCCCGGCTTCGACGCCGACGCGCTGCACGAGGCCTGGAATGCCTGGCTGCGCAGCTGCGAGCGCCCCGGTGCGGCGCTGGCCGCCCTGTGCACCGAGGTGCGCCAGCTCGCCATCGGCAGCGCCGAAGACCAGCGCCAGTGGCTGCGCAGCCGGCTGCAGCCCTACCGCGTCGAGGCGCTCGACGGCCGCGCCGAGGGCCTGCTCACCAGTTACTACGAGCCCGTGTTCGACGCTTCGCGCCTGCCGCGGCCGGGCTACGCGGTGCCGCTGTTCGCGCCCCCGGCGGGCCTGGGCAACGGCCGCACCTGGTACAGCCGCGAGCAGATCGACACCCTGCCGGCGGCGCGCGAGGCGCTGCGTGGGCGCGAACTGCTGTGGCTGGCCGACCCGGTCGATGCGCTGATGCTGCAGATCCAGGGCTCGGGGCGGCTGCGCGTGAGCGAGCCCGACGGCCGCGTGCGCCTGGTGCGGCTGGCCTTTGCCGGCACCAACGGCCACCCCTACAACAGCGTGGGCCGCTGGCTGCTCGACCGCGGCGAGGTGCGCGACGCGAGCTGGCCCGGCATCAAGGCCTGGGTCGCGCGCAACCCGCAGCGTGTGCAGGAGATGCTGTGGGCCAACCCGCGCGTGGTGTTCTTCCGCGAAGAGCCGCTCGACAGCTTCGATGCGGCCTTCGGCCCGCGCGGCGCGCAGGGCGTGGCGCTCACCCCGGGGCGCTCTATCGCGGTGGACCCGCAGAGTATTCCCTACGGCACGCCGGTGTGGCTGGCCTCCAGCGGGCCGCAGACGCAGCTCGCGCGCCTGGTGCTGGCGCAGGACACCGGCAGCGCCATCACCGGCGCCGTACGCGCCGACTACTTCGCCGGCTGGGGCACCGAAGCGGGTGAACTGGCCGGGCGGCTCAAGCAGCCGCTGCGGCTGTGGGTGTTGTGGCCGCGGGGGCAGTGAAGCGGGCCGCGTCGCGGCCCGCCCCGACTCGTCACGAAGATTTCAAAGGACGTTCATGAAGGTTTCATCAAGCACGCAGATCATGTCGGGCCAGCGCACATCGGACACCCGTCCGGCCGATCGCTTCCCTGCCACGCCGTGGCTGTTTCTTTTTGGAGCCCTCATGACCACCGCCCAACTCGCCCCGACGCCGACGCGCCGCAGCATGCTGCGCATGTTCGCCGGCATGCCTCTGCTGCCCCTGACGTCCTCGTTTGCCCTGTCCGCCTGCGGCGGCGGTGGTGACGCCACCGTCACCGCCGTGAACTTCGTCGGCATGCCCGCGCCCAACCTGAGCAACGCCGCCGCCATGGCCACCACGACGGTCGGGTCCTCGCTGGTCGTCTCCTACTCGGACGGCAGCACCATCACCTACAAGCTCAGCTACGCCCAGTTGTTCATGACCGGCAACACCGTGCCCGCCGTCGGTGGCGGCAACGTGGTCGCCGGGGGCTATTTCGACATCAACGGCAACCCGATCATCGACCGCTCGGTGCCGGGCAAGGAGCGCCAGTTCTACTCCGACTGCCCCGATGGCATGAGCCTGCTTGCACCGCTGGCCGGTGCGGATGCCGCCAAGCTCGGCGCCAAGGGCAATGTGCTGTTCGCCGTGGTGCAGTTCGAGTACACCTCGCGCGACCTGGCGCAGGCCAGCCAGTACGGCCGTCTGCCCTCGCCGATCGCCGTCCTCACCCTCGATCAGGACCCCGCCACCGGCCGCCTGACGCTGCTGCGCTACTACAACGTGCCCACCAAGCCGGCCTACGGTCTGTGGATCACCTGCGGCGCCAGCCTCTCGCCGTGGAACACCCACCTCTCCAGCGAAGAGTACGAGCCCGACGCCTTCGTCGCCGCCGCTGGCAAGGACGACCGCTTCAACTCCTTCATCGCCAACCTCTACGGCGACGCCAACGCCACCAAGGACCCCGCGCGCGCCAACCCCTACCTGTACGGCCACATGCCCGAAGTCACCGTCAAGGCCGACGGCACGGGCACGCTGAAGAAGCACTTCTGCCTGGGCCGCATCTCGCACGAACTGGTGCACGTCTGCCCGGATCAGCGCACCGTGCTCATGGGCGACGACGCCACCAACGGCGGCGCGTTCATGTTCATCGCCGACAAGGCCGCTGACCTCTCCGCGGGCACGCTGTACGTGGCCAAGTGGAACCAGACGTCCGGCGTCGGCCCGGGCGCGGCCACGCTGAGCTGGATCAAGCTCGGACGGGCCACCAGCGCCGAGATCGAGGCGCTGGCCAAGTCGCTCAAGCCCACCGACATCATGGACGTGGCCACCGCCGACCCCAAGGACGCCAGCTACACCCGCATCCGCTACTCCGGCAAGGACAACTGGGTGCGCCTCAAGCCCGGCATGGAGAAGGCTGCCGCCTTCCTCGAAACCCACCGCTACGCCGCGCTCGTCGGTGGCAGCCTGGGCTTCACCAAGTGGGAGGGCACCACGGTCAACGCCAAGGACAAGATCGCCTACATCGCGATGAGCTACATCCAGACCTCGATGATCGACGGCACCACCGACGTCAAGGTCCAAGGGCCCAAGGCCGGCGCCACCTACGCCATGAACCTGCGCGGCGGCCAGAAGGACCTCTCCGGCGCGGCCATCGACAGCGAGTGGGTGCCGGTGGACATGGCGGCTCCGGCCGCCCTCGTCGGGCAGGACCTGGCCAGTGCCGACGCGCTGGGCAACCTCGCCAGCGCCGACAAGATCGCCAACCCCGACAACCTCAAGTTCTCGGAAAAGATGCGCACGCTCTTCATCGGCGAAGACAGCGGCATGCACGTCAACAACTTCCTGTGGGCCTACAACGTCGACACCAAGCAGCTCTCGCGCGTGCTCTCCACGCCCTCGGGCGCGGAGTCCACGGGACTGCAGGGCGTGGACGATGCCAACGGCTGGACCTACATCCTCAGCAACTTCCAGCACCCCGGCGACTGGGAGACCCCGCTGCACGACAAGGTCAAGGCCACGCTCGACCCGCTGGTGCGCGCCAACTACAAAGACCGCTTCGGCGCCAGCGTGGGCTACATCACGGCCGAGCCCACGGGCATCCGTCTGAGCAAGTCCTGACCCACGGTGAGCCCACGGCGCGCCTCGCAGCGCCGTGGGCCATCGCCTCGGTGTCCAGCCGCGCGCGCTACCATGCGGTCGGTCGGGCGCAGCACCGTCGCTGCACCCGCCTCCTCGCATGACCGCCCCCGCCCCGCACACGCCGCCCGAGCTCCGAGCCCGCCCCGACGCCGGGCCGGCGGGGCTGTGCGCCCACGGTGACTGGACGGCGGCGTCGCTCGCCGCGCGGGGCTGCCTGCAACGGCTGGCGCGCCAGGTCGGCGCCCATGCGGGCGACGTTCACTGGGACCTCACCCCCATTGAGCGCCTCGACCACCTCGGCGCGCAATGGCTCTGGGACGCCTGGGGCCGGCGCTGGCCCGAGCGGCTGGAGGCCACGCCCGCGCAGCGCGCCATGCTCGAGCGCGCCGCGCGCTGGTCGGCGCTGCCGCCGGCGCCGCGCCGTGGCGGGCCGAAGCAGGCGTTTCTGCGGCTGGGTGCGGGGCTGTTCTATGTGGCGGACCATTTGCGCGATCTGCTCGCGCTCATCGGGCAACTCGCGCTCGACCTGCTGGCGCTGGTGCGCGCGCCGCGCCTGGCGCCGTGGCGCGACCTCTCGGGCCACCTCTACCGCATCGGCGCCACCGCCCTGCCCATCACCGCGCTGGTGGGGTTTCTGATCGGCGTGGTGCTGGCGTATCTGACCTCGCAGCAGCTCAAGCTGTTCGGCGCGGAGACCTTCATCGTCAACATCCTCGGGCTGGCGCTGATCCGCGAGCTCGGGCCGGTGCTGGCCGCGGTGCTGATCGCGGGACGCTCGGGCTCGGCGATCACGGCGCAGATCGGCGTCATGCGCATCACCGAGGAGATCGATGCCATGCGCGTCATGGGCATCGCGCGCGGCTACCGGCTGGTGATGCCGCGGGTGCTGGCGTTGGCGCTGGCCATGCCGCTGCTCACGCTGTGGACCACGCTCTCGGCGCTGCTGGGCGGCATGCTCGCGGCCGACGTGGCGCTGGGCATCAACCCGGGCTATTTCGTGAGCAACCTGCCGCGCGCGGTGCAGGTGAGTAACCTCTGGCTGGCGGTGGGCAAGTCGGCGGTGTTCGGCGTGCTCATTGCGTTGGTGGGCTGCCACTACGGGCTGCGCGTCAAGCCCAACACCGAGAGCCTGGGTGCGCTGACCACGGCGTCGGTGGTGACCTCGATCACGGTGGTCATCCTGGTCGATGCGCTGTTTGCCGTGCTGTTCAAGAACATCGGAATCTGACCGTGCCGCCCACGCCCGAAGCCATCGTCGACATCCGCGGCCTGTGGTCGGTGTTCCACGCCGGCGGGCAGGACGTGGTGATTCACCGCGACCTGGACCTGCGCATCGCGCGCGGCGAGCTGGTCTCCATCGTCGGCGGTTCGGGCTCGGGCAAGACAGTGTTGCTGCGGCAGATGCTCGGTCTGGGCACGCCCGCGCGCGGCAGCGTGCAGGTGCTGGGCGAGCCGGCCACGCGGCTGGCGCGCTCGGGCGCGGCCAGCCGCGTGGGCATGCTGTTTCAGCACGGCGCGCTGTTTTCCGCGTTCACCGTGCTCGACAACATCGCGCTGCCGCTGCGCGAGCTGCGCGCCTTCCCCGATGGGCTGGTGCGCGAGGCGGCGCTGGTCAAGCTGTGCATGGTGGGCCTGTCCGAGCGCGACGCGCACAAGATGCCGGCTGAACTCTCCGGCGGCATGATCAAGCGCGTGGCGCTGGCGCGCGCGCTCGTGATGGACCCGCCGCTGCTGCTGCTCGACGAGCCCACCGCTGGCCTGGACCCCGGCAGCAGCGATGCCTTCTGCACGCTGCTGCGCGACCTGCACCGCCAGCTCGACCTCACGGTGGTGATGGTCACGCACGATCTCGACACCATCTTCGAACTCAGCACCCAGGTGGCGGTGGTGGCGGACAAGCGCATCGTCATCCAGGCGCCGCCGCGCGAGGTGCTTGCCTTCGACCACCCCTTCGTGCAGGATTTTTTCCACGGCGAGCGGGGCCAGCGTGCCCGCGCGGCGCTGGACCGCCCCGCCCCCTGAATGCGAAAGAACGCCCCATGGAAAACAAAGCCCACGCCCTGGCCGCCGGCACCTTCGTGCTGGTGGTGAGCCTGCTGCTCGTGGCCATGGCCTGGTGGCTCACCCGCGAAGGCGGGGTGCGCACCGCCTACGAGCTCAGCTCGCCCACCGGCGTCTCGGGCCTGAACCTGCAGGCCGCCGTTCGCTACAAGGGCGTGCCGGTGGGCAAGGTCACGGGCATCGGCTTCGACCCGAAGAAGCCCGGCAGCGTGCTCATCCGCATCAGCGTCGACGAGAAGGCGCCCATCACCCGCTCCACCTGGGCCACGCTGGGCTACCAGGGCGTGACCGGCATCGCCCACATCGCGCTCGACGACGATGGCAAATCCACCGAGCCGCTCACCGCGCCCGAGGGCGAGGTGCCGCGCATTCCGCTGCGCCCGGGGCTGCTGGGCCAGTTCAGCGACGAGGGGCAGCGCCTGCTCGTGCAGGTGCAGGAGGCCGCGCGCCGCATCAACGCGCTGATGGCGCCGGAAAACCAGCAGGCGCTGCTGCGCGCCGTGAACAACGCCGCCGACGCCGCCGCGGGCTTCCGCCGTTTCTCCGACGACCTGCATGCGCTCATGGTGGGCAACAAGGCCGCCGGTGGCGCCAGCGTGCCCGAGCTCGCGCAGCAGACGCGCGCCACCTTGCAGGCCCTGCAGCAGACCCTGCAGGAAACCCGCGCCACCGTGGCCGAGGCCGGCAAGACGGTGCAGGCCCTGGGCGCCAAAGGCGGCGCGGCCGACCAGCTCGGCGAGAGCGCGCGGGCGCTGGCCGACCTGGCCCGCGCCCTCGAGACCGACACCGTGCCGCGCGTGAACCAGCTCGCCGAAGACGGCGCACGCGCCAGCCGCGACCTCTCGCGCGCTGCCGCCGCGCTGGGCGAAAACCCGCAGGCGCTGATCTGGGGCCACGGCACCGTGCCCCCCGGCCCGGGCGAGCCTGGCTACCGCGCCGCCCCGGCACGTTGACCGCATCCACCCCGCCACCCGCCACCGCTGGAAAGAGTAAGATCGGAAGAGCACACGTCTGAACTCCAGTCACAGCTAAGCATCTCGTATGCCGTCTTCTGCTTGAAAAAAATTTTTTTAATGATACGGCGACCACCGAGATCTACACTCTTTCCCTACACGACGCTCTTCCGATCTGGTTACGTGCAGACCACGCGATGAGACGAGCGATCATGGCGCGCTCTCCGCAGCTGTCATGCCGGTGAGCGCAGCTTTGAGATTGCTCTCCGCGTCAATCAGGAAGTTCGCTGCAATCACGACACGGTCGCCGGCCGCGACTCCGTTCCGGATCTCGGTGTAGCCGCCACCGCGCGGACCGATCTTGACCTCGCGTGGCTCGAAGCGCCCTTCGCCTTTGTCGAGGATCACCACCTGCCGCGTGCCTGTGTCGATCACGGCGTTATCCGGAACCGCGATTACCGGGCTGCTGCCACCGGCCGCAATCTCGACATCGGCATACATGTCGGGCCGCAAGAGGCCGTCCGGATTCGTGATGACGATCCGCACCTTCGTCGTGCGGGTTGCCTGATTGACCTGCGGATAGATCAGGGCAACCTGCCCTTCGAATGTCCGCCCAGGCAGGCTGCGGGCGCGGATCGCCGCCGATTGGCCGGGTTCGACACTCGCGAGCGCATATTCGGGCACGTCAGCCAGCACCCAGACCGTCGAGAGGTCGGCGATGCGGAACAGGACGTCACCGGCTGACATCTTCATGCCCTCGGTCGCACTACGGACCAGCACGACCCCGTCGCGCGGAGCGTACCAAGTGAAGGCCGGCGGAACCTGATGAGTGCGATCGATCTCGTCGAGCACTTCCTTCGGCACCGCCAAGTTTTCGAGACGGCGACGCGCTACGTTGGAACCCGGATTGATTTGAATTTGTACAGCCGCAGCGGCAAGCTCGGGCGAGCGCAGTTGCAGCAAAGGCTGCCCTTTGCGTACCGACACACCGGTTTCTTTTACGAATAACACTTCCAGTCTTCCTGCTACACGGCTTGATATATATTCGGTTTGTTCCGGATTTACAGCAAGCCTTCCATTTAATTGTTTGAAAGATGAAAATGAACCGGTTTTAACGGTATCGGTTGCGACGTTTGCCAATGCCTGCTGTGGCTTGCTCAGAGTTAAAAAATCGGATGTATTGGTTTTATCAAACGGAACCAGGTCCATTCCGCAAATAGGACAGGTGCCCGGTTTATCGCTTACGATTTGCGGGTGCATGGGACAGGTATAGGTTTTCTTTTCTGCTGTGTCAGTTTGATTTTCTGTATGCTTATCGTTGC
>OFTY01000137.1_pt1 | contig 81890 bp, 75 predicted proteins | sample 1775061 | NCBI WGS metagenome assembly OFTY01 (sample SAMN08195773, study PRJEB24354) | sludge metagenome | isolation source: sludge from phenol fed wastewater aerobic bioreactor B | place: India: Nagpur | collected 2016-09-16 | reverse complement strand
AGAGCCTGCGGCGCTTGGAGTCTGCGAACTGGAACATCGAATATTCCGGACAGCAGTGTGCGAAAGCAGGAATCCAGCGCCTTTGCTCTCGATGGTTTACAGACGCTGGATCCCAGCTTTCGCTGGGATGACTGGCAAAATCAGGGCATCCTTACAGCGGCGCGCAGTGCCACTCCAGCCAGGCGAGGTCGGCGCCTTCCAGCAGCGGGCTGAGCGCGGCGCGCACGGTGGCGTGGTAGTCGTCCAGCCAGGCGCGCTCGTCGGGGCCGAGCAGGCCGGGTTCCAGCGCGCGGCGGTCGAACGGACACAGCGTGAGCGTCTCGAAGGCGTGGAAGTCGCCGAACTCGGTGCGGTCGGCTTCCACCACCACCGCGAGGTTCTCGTGGCGGATGCCGTGGCGGCCGGGCTTGTACAGGCCCGGCTCGATCGAGCTGATCATGCCCGGCTCCAGCGCCACCAGCGCGCCGCCGGCGACCGGCGGGCGGATCGATTGCGGGCCTTCGTGCACGTTGAGGAAGTAGCCCACGCCGTGCCCGGTGCCATGGCCGTAGTCGCAGCCGGCCGCCCACAGCGGCGCGCGCGCCAGCGCGTCGAGCTGCGGGCCGCTGGCGCCCCTGGGGAAGCGCGCGCGGCTGAGCGCGATCATGCCCTTCAGCACCAGGGTGGCGTCGCGGCGCTGCTCGGCGGTGGTCTCGCCCAGCGCCAGCACGCGGGTGATGTCGGTGGTGCCGCCCAGGTACTGGCCGCCGGAGTCGATCAGCAGCAGGCCCTTGGCCTGCAGCGCGCTGTGCGATGCCTGCGTGGCGCGGTAGTGCGGCAGCGCGCCGTTGGCCTGGTAGCCGGCGATGGTGGCGAAGCTCTCGCCCACGAATTCGGGTTGCGCGGCGCGCGCGGCGTGCACCAGCCGGTGCACGTCCAGCTCGGTGAGCGGCTTGCCTTGGGCGAGCTGGTGCTCGATCTCGCGGAACGCGCCGGCCAGCGCCGCGCCGTCGCGGCGCATCACCTCGCGCACGCGATCCAGTTCGGCCGGCGTCTTCACCGCCTTGAACGCGGTGCTGGGATTGGCGGCCTCGATGCGCCGCACCGCGGCGGGGATCGCGTTGCTGATCGCGCAGACCACGCGGCCGGGCTCGAACAGCAGGCAGTCGTCCCTGCCCAGTTCGGCCAGCGCATCGGCAATGGCCGGGTAGGGCGCGATCACGATGCCGTCGGCGGCGAGCTGCGCCACCAGCGCGTCGTCGAACTTGCCGCGCTCGGCGAACAGCGTGGCCTTGCCGTCGACGGCCAGCAGCAGGTGGGCGAGGAAGACCGGGTTGCACTCCACGTCGCTGCCGCGCAGGTTGGTGAGCCAGGCGATGTCGTCGAGGCTGGAAACGAGGTGATGCGTGGCGCCGCGCTTGCGCAGCGCGTTGCGCAGGCGCGCGAGCTTGTCCACGCGCGGCGTGCAGGCCCAGGCGAGCGAGTGCTCGACGATGCGCGCATGCGGCAGGGCGGGGCGCTCGCGCCAGATCGCGCCGGGCAGGTCGAGGTCGCTGCGCACGCGCACGCCGTGCTCGCCCAGCTTGCCTTCCATCGCGCGCAGGCCGGCCAGCGACACGCTGTCGCCGGCCACCGCCAGCACCTCGCCCTGGTGCAGGTGCGCGGCCAGCCAGTCCAGGTGCTCGGACGTGTGCGCCACGCGCAGCTTCATCAGCGCGATGCCGCTGCCGGCGAGCTGCTGTTCCGCCTGCGCGAAGTAGCGCGAGTCGGTCCACAGGCCGGCGTGGTCGCGGGTGACGAGCAGGGTGCCGGCCGAGCCGGTGAAGCCCGACAGCCACGCGCGCGCCTGCCAGTGTTCGGGCAGGTATTCGGACAGGTGCGGGTCGGCGCTGGGGACGATCACGGCGGCGACGCCGTGCTGCTGCATGGCCGCGCGCAGCGCGGCGAGACGGGCGGGAATGGGGGTGGTCATGCGCGGCATGGTAGCAGGCGGCTATTTGCGGCGACCTGATTGGGAAAGGCCTGATCGATCAGGCTTCTTGCTCGTCATTCCTGCGAGGCGCTTTTCAACAGCCGAAGGCTGGTCAAGCTCACTGCTGTCCGGAATATTCGATGTTCCAGTTCGTAGACTCCAAGCGCCGCAGGCTCCCGCCTTGAACAACGAAGCCGAGCGACATGAATTCGCGCAGGCGCTGATTGGTGAATCCCTCTCCCTCCGGGAGAGGGTGCCGGCAGGCGGGTGAGGGTTCGGGCAAAGCGAAATGCTGCGGCAAGTCCGAACCCTCACCCCCGGCCCCTCTCCCGGAGGGAGAGGGGAGAAGATCACCTGCGAGATATTCCGGACAGCAGTGAGCTTGACCAGCCTTCGGCTGTTGAAAAGCACCTCGCTGGGATGACGAGCAAAGGCAGAGCTTCCTCGGTGATGACGATGATGCTCGGCCAGAGATTCCGTTCGCGCTGAGCGTAGCTTGCGATAGCAAGCGGAGTCGAAGCGCCCGGCGGCGATCCCCTTCGACTTCCTCGCTCCCCAAAGCGCGGCCATCCATGGCCGCTCCCCGCGTCAGCCCTGCGGGCTTACGCTCAGGGCGAACGGTGGCGGTGGTCGCCATGCAAGCGGCGAGATGCCTGCCACAAGGCCACGAAACATGCAACGCGCAAGATCATCGCGCAGCAATTTTCAGGTGCGGCATTGTGTCTCGGCGGGCTGTCATTTCGCGGCGTCACTCACTACGATGCGCGCGCCGCGTCCCCACGGCATCCCCTTCAGCTGTCCAAAGAGTCGTTCGTGAGCAAACGTTCCGTCGTATCCGCCTTGCGCTGGTCGTGCGCGGGCATGGCCGTGTTCCTCGCCGGCTGCAACATGGAGGTCCTCTCGCCGAAGGGCGACGTGGGCATGCATGAGAAGAACCTGATCCTGATCGCGCTCGGGCTGATGTCCGTGGTGGTGATCCCGGTGATCGTGCTGACCCTGTGGTTCGCGTGGCGCTACCGCGCCTCGAACAGCAAGGCCACCTATGCGCCGAAGTGGGCGCACTCGACCAAGATCGAGGCGGTGATGTGGGGCATCCCCTGCGTCATCATCGCGATCCTCGCGGTGATCACCTGGCGCAGCACGCATGCGCTCGATCCGTACAAGCCGCTGGCCTCCGACGTGAAGCCGGTGACGATCGAGGCGGTGGCGCTGGACTGGAAGTGGCTGTTCATCTACCCCGACTACGGCGTGGCCAGCGTCAACCAGATCGCGTTCCCGGTGGATACGCCGGTGAACTTCAAGATCACCTCGGCCACGGTGATGAACGCGTTCTTCATCCCGCAGCTGGGCAGCCAGATCTACGCGATGAACGGCATGCAGACCCAGCTGCACCTGATCGCGCGCGAGGCGGGCAGCTACGACGGCCTGTCGTCGAACTTCAGCGGCGCCGGCTTCTCCGACATGCGTTTCACCGCGCTCGCCACCTCGGCGCAGGGCTTCCAGGACTGGCTGGCGAAGGCGAAGGCCAGCGCGGCCGCGCTCGATGCACCGGCCTACCAGGCGCTGGAGCAGCCCAGCGAGAAGGTGCCGGTGTCGTACTACGCCACCGTCGCGCCGGGCCTGTTCGACGAGATCCTGCACAAGGACCTGGGCGGCACCACCGGCGCGCAGCCGATGCAGGGCATGCCGGAGCATGACGGCGTCGCCGCCGCTTCCGCGCACAACGATCACGCCAAGGCTGCGGAGTAAGCCATGTTCGGAAAGCTTTCCCTTTCGTCGATCCCGTTCGACCAGCCGATCGTGATGGGCACCTTGCTGGTGGTGGCCCTCGGCGGCGCGGCCCTGCTCGGCGGCATCACCTACTTCCGCAAGTGGGGCTACCTGTGGAACGAGTGGTTCACCTCGGTGGACCACAAGAAGCTCGGCATCATGTACGTGATCCTGGCGCTGGTGATGCTGCTGCGCGGCTTCGCCGACGCGATCATGATGCGCGGCCAGCAGGCGCTGGCCGCCGGCGGCGCCGAGGGTTACCTGCCGCCGCACCACTTCGACCAGATCTTCAGCGCGCACGGCACGATCATGATCTTCTTCATGGCGATGCCGTTCATCGTGGGCCTGATGAATTTGATCGTGCCGTTGCAGATCGGCGCGCGCGACGTGGCGTTCCCGTTCCTCAACAACCTGAGCTTCTGGCTCACCGCGTCGGGCGCGGTGCTGATCATGCTGTCGCTGTTCGTCGGCCAGTTCGCCACCAGCGGCTGGCTGGCGTATCCGCCGCTGTCCGAGCTGAAGTTCAGCCCCGACGTGGGCACCGACTACTACATCTGGGCGCTGCAGCTGTCCGGCCTGGGCACCACGCTCACCGGCATCAACTTCATCGTCACCATCCTGCGCATGCGCGCCCCGGGCATGACGCTGATGAAGATGCCGGTGTTCACCTGGACCGCGCTGATCACCAACGTGCTGATCGTGGTGTCGTTCCCGGCGCTGACCGTGGCGCTGGCGCTGCTCGGCGCCGACCGCTACCTCGGCATGCACTTCTTCACGAACGAGCTCGGCGGCAACGCCATGATGTACGTGAACCTGATCTGGATCTGGGGCCACCCCGAGGTCTACATCCTGATGGTGCCGTGCTTCGGCGTGTTCTCCGAGATCATCTCCACGTTCTCCGGCAAGCCGCTGTTCGGCTACAAGTCGATGGTGTGGGCCACGGTGGCGATCGGCGGCCTGTCGTTCCTGGTGTGGCTGCACCACTTCTTCACCATGGGCTCGGGCGCGAACGTCAACGCGTTCTTCGGCATCGCCACGATGGTGATCTCGATCCCCACCGGCGTGAAGGTGTTCAACTGGCTGTTCACGATGTACCGCGGCCGCATCCGCTTCACCGTGCCGGTGCTGTGGACGATCGGCTTCATGGTGACCTTCGTGATCGGCGGCATGACCGGCGTGCTGCTGGCGGTGCCGGGCGCGGACTTCGTGCTGCACAACAGCCTGTTCCTGATCGCGCACTTCCACAACATGATCATCGGCGGCGTGGTGTTCGGCTGCCTCGCCGCGCTGAACTTCTGGTTCCCCAAGGCCACCGGCTTCAAGCTGGAGGAGCGCTGGGGCAAGTGGTCGTTCTGGTGCTGGCTGGTGGGCTTCTACGTGGCCTTCTTCCCGCTCTACGCGCTGGGCCTGATGGGCGCCACGCGCCGCATGCAGCACTACGACAACCCGGCCTGGCAGCCGTATTTCGTGGTGGCCTTCATCGGTGCCGCGATCATTCTCGCCGGCATCGGCTTCACCGTGCTGCAGATCGCGGTGAGCATCCGCAACCGCGACAGCAACCGCGACCTCACCGGCGATCCGTGGGGCGGCCGCACGCTGGAGTGGTCGACCAGCTCGCCGGCGCCGTTCTACAACTTCGCGGTGCTGCCCGAGGTGAGCGAGCTGGACCAGTTCTGGGCGGACAAGGAGCACAAGCGCGCGTATCCGCGCCATGCGCACTACGCCGACATCCACATGCCGCGCAATACCGGTGTGGGCGTGGTGATGGGCGGCTTCGCCACGCTGTTGGGCTTCGGGCTGATCTGGCACATCTGGTGGCTGGCGATCCTGGGCCTGGTGGGCATGGTCGGCGCGTTCGTCGTCCGTTCCTACGACCGCGACGTCGACTACTACGTGCCCGGCGCCGAGGTCGAGAAGATCGAGCGCGAGCGCCTGGTGCCGCTGTCCAAGTTGATCGACCAGGTGGGCGCCGCTCCCGCCGAGCAGAAGGTGGCCTGATGAATACCTCCGTCATTACCGCCGGCCACGACGCCGCCGGCACCCACGGGCACGCGCATCACGACGACGGTTCCAAGACCCTGCTGGGGTTCTGGACCTACCTGATGGGCGACTGCCTGATCTTCGCGTGCCTGTTCGCCACCTTCGCCGTGCTGGCGCATTCCTACGCGGGCGGCCCCACCGGCAAGGAGATCTTCGATCTCAAGTACGTGCTGGGCGAGACCATGCTGCTGCTGCTCAGCAGCTTCACCTTCGGCATGGCCATGCTCGGCATGCATGCCGGCCGGCGCAACCAGGTGCTGGGCTGGATGGTGGTCACCTTCCTGTTCGGCGCGGCCTTCGTGGGCATGGAAATCCACGAGTTCGCCGGCCTGATCCACGAGGGCGCGGGCCCGGACCGCAGCGCCTTCCTGTCGGCCTACTTCACCCTGGTCGGCACGCACGGCCTGCACGTCACCTGCGGCCTGATCTGGATGGCGGTGATGTTCGACATGGTGCGCCGCCACGGCCTGGACGGCATCGTCACGCGCCGGCTGTCCTGCCTCAGCCTGTTCTGGCATTTCCTCGACGTGATCTGGATCTGCGTGTTCACTTTCGTCTACCTGCACGGGGTGCTGTGATGTCGCACGCTCATGAACAGGCCGCCCACGGCGGCAAGCACGGGACGCTGAAGTCCTACCTGATCGGCTTCGGCCTGTCGCTGCTGCTCACCCTGCTGTCCTTCGGCTGCGTGATGACCGGCCTGGTGCCGCACCAGTTGATCGTGCCGGGCCTGATGGTGTTCTGCGTGGCCCAGGTGCTGGTGCAGCTCGGCTTCTTCCTGCACATGGGCCTCGCGCCGGAGCAGCGCGAGCATTTCATGGTCGCGGCCTGCGCGTTGCTGTTCATCGCGATCGTGGTGATCGGTTCGTTGTGGGTGCTGCACAACATGAATGCCTACATGATGCCGGGGATGGTGCACGGCTGAGGCTGGGCACTCCTGTTTGTCTTGTCGCCGGCGGCTCTGCGAGGGGCCGCCGGTTTTTGTTTGGGGGCTGCGCGCCGCTTCCCTTTCGAGCGCCTGCCGCAAGTTTCAAAGCGGTTTCGTCCACCTGCCGGTGGCCGAGCTACTTTCTCTTTGCGTGCCCAAAGAGAAAGTAGTCAAAGAGAAAGGGCACCCCGCGGCGACGCTTTCCGTCCATCCATGGACGGAAAGTGCGTGAGCCGTGGACGGGCTTTTCGGCCGGACTCCTGTCCGGTCGAAAAGGCGAGCCCATCCATGGGCTCGCCCGCTGCGCGGCCTGATCGTCCCCGGCTCACCGCCGCCGAGGGGCCCCCGGGAAAAGCAGCGCGCTCCTGCGCGCAGAAGCAACAGCAACAGCAACGCCGAAGCACGCGCCGCGCCAACTCCCTCTCCCCCCAAGCTCCGCTTGGGGGAGAGGGTCGGGGTGAGGGGGCTTTGGCTTCTGCGCGCAGGAGCGCGCTGCTTTACCCGGGGCCCCTATGGCGCGGCGGGCGGGTGGAGGAAAGTCCGAAGGATGGCCCGCACGGATGCGGGCCAGTTTTTCGCCGGCACACGGAGGTGCCGTCGAAAAACCCCGGAACCCGCCCGCGCACCCGGAGCCCATGGATGGGCGGAGGGCGCGCCATCGGGGTGCCATTTCTCTTTGGTTACTTTCTCTTTGGGCACGCAAAGAGAAAGTAACTCGGGCCGCGGCAGCGGCACGAAACTGCTCTGTTCCTTGCGACAGCAACCCAAAACCGCTTTGAAACTCGCGAGCAAGGCAGGCCAGCACAAGCCTGCCACAAGGCAAAGCGACCCCCGCATCGCCATTCCCGATGAACCCACCCACCCCGGGATCTCGCGGCAGCGCCCGTCTGCCGCTAGAATGCGTATTTCCAGCACGGCTGCTTTCCATGACCCCCCTGATTTTCGTCACTGGCGGTGTGGTGTCCTCGCTTGGCAAGGGCATCGCCGCGGCGTCGCTGGCCTCCATCCTGGAAGCGCGTGGCCTCTCGGTCACCATGATGAAGCTCGATCCCTACATCAATGTGGATCCGGGCACCATGAGCCCGTTCCAGCATGGCGAGGTCTATGTCACCGACGACGGCGCGGAGACCGACCTCGACCTCGGCCACTACGAGCGCTTTGTCCATACCCGGCTCACCGGCAAGAACTCGATCACCACCGGCAAGATCTACGAGTCGGTGATCCGCAAGGAGCGCCGCGGCGACTACCTCGGCGCCACCGTGCAGGTGATCCCGCACATCACCGACGAGATCAAGCACTGCATCCACGAGGCTACCCGCGGCTTCGACGTGGCGCTGGTGGAGATCGGCGGCACGGTGGGCGACATCGAGTCGCTGCCGTTCCTGGAGGCGATCCGCCAGCTGCGCATCGAGCACGGCCCGGAGAAGTGCCTGTTCATGCACCTCACCCTGGTGCCGTTCATCAAGGCCGCCGGCGAGATCAAGACCAAGCCGACCCAGCATTCGGTGAAGGAGCTGCGCTCGATCGGCATCCAGCCCGACGTGCTGCTGTGCCGCTGCGAAGAGGCGCTGCCGGAGAGCGAGCGGCGCAAGATCGCGCTGTTCACCAACGTGCCGGAGAACGCCGTGATCAGCGCGGTGGACGTGGACGTGATCTACAAGATGCCGCTGTGGCTGCACCAGCAGGGCCTCGACGAGATCGTGGTGAAGAAGCTGGGCCTGGACGCCAAGCCGGCCGACCTGTCCGCCTGGCAGCGCACGGTGGATGCCGTGGTGCACCCGAAGGACGAGGTCACCGTGGCCATCGTCGGCAAGTACGTGGAGCACAAGGACGCCTACAAGTCGCTGGGCGAGGCGCTGCGCCACGGCGGCATCAAGCAGCAGACGCGGGTGAACCTGCAGTGGATCGATTCCGAGCAGGTCGAGGCCGAAGGCGCCGCCAAGGTGCTCGGCGGCGTCGACGCGATCCTCGTGCCCGGCGGCTTCGGCAAGCGCGGTTTCGAGGGCAAGGTGCTGGCGGCGAAGTACGCCCGCGAGCACGGCGTGCCGTATTTCGGCATCTGCTACGGCATGCACGCCGCGGTGGTGGATTTCGCGCGCCACGTGGCCGGCCTCGCCGACGCCGACTCCAGCGAGAACGACCGCAACACCGCCAACCCGGTGATCGCGCTGATCACCGAGTGGACCACCGCCGCGGGCGACGTGGAGCAGCGCAGCGAGCATTCCGACCTGGGCGGCACCATGCGCCTGGGCGCGCAGGAATGCCGGCTCAAGGCCGGCACGCTGGCGCGCGAGCTGTACGGCCAGGAGGTGGTGCGCGAGCGCCATCGCCACCGCTACGAGTTCAACAACCGCTACCGCCAGAGCTTCGAGGACCGGGGCCTGGTGATTTCCGGCAAGTCGATGGACGATCTGCTGGTGGAAATCGTCGAGCTGCCGCAGCAGCAGCATCCGTGGTTCCTCGGCTGCCAGGCGCACCCGGAGTTCACCTCCACCCCGCGCGACGGCCACCCGCTGTTCATCGGCTTCGTGCGCGCCGCGCGCGAGTACAAGGCGGTGCGCGAGGGCGAGAAGCTGGCGGCAGCGAAGGCGACGGCATGACGCAACGTCGTCGCGCCATGGCCAAAGCCGTCATTCCCGCGAAAGCGGGAATCCACTTTGCCTTTCGTCGTTCACCGGAAATGGACTCCCGCTTTCGCGGGAGTGACGTCCCGAACGGTTGCGAATCCGTGTTCCCGGTGGATCACGCATTGAACAGGAAACACCCATGAAGCTGTGCGGTTTCGAGGTCGGCCTGGACCAGCCGCTGTTCCTGATCGCCGGTCCCTGCGTGGTCGAGTCCGAGCAGCTGCAGCTGGATACCGCGGGCACGCTGAAGGAGATCACCGCCAGGCTCGGCGTGAACTTCATCTTCAAGTCCAGCTTCGACAAGGCCAACCGTTCCTCCGGCACCAGCTTCCGCGGCCCGGGCATGGAGGAAGGGCTGCGCATCCTCGGCGAAGTGAAGCGCCAGATCGGCGTGCCGGTGCTCACCGACGTGCACGAATACACCCCGTTCGGCGAGGTCGCCGCGGTGGTGGACGTGCTGCAGACGCCGGCCTTCCTGTGCCGGCAGACCGATTTCATCCAGGCCGTGGCGCGCGCCGGCAAGCCGGTGAACATCAAGAAGGGCCAGTTCCTCGCGCCCTGGGACATGAAGCACGTGGTTGCCAAGGCGCGGGCCGCGGGCAACGACGCGATCATGGTCTGCGAGCGCGGCGTGAGCTTCGGCTACAACAACCTCGTCTCCGACATGCGCTCGCTTTCCGCGATGCGCGACACCGGCTGCCCCGTGGTGTTCGACGCCACCCACTCGGTGCAGCTGCCGGGCGGGCAGGGCACCAGCTCCGGCGGCCAGCGCGAATTCGTGCCGGTGCTGGCGCGCGCCGCGGTGGCCGCGGGCGTGGCCGGCCTGTTCGCCGAGACGCATCCCGATCCGAGCAAGGCGCTCAGCGACGGCCCCAACGCCTGGCCGCTGGGCAAGATGGAAGCCCTGCTGGAAACCCTGTTGGAACTGGACGCCGTGACCAAGCGCCACGGTTTCCTCGAAAATTCCCTGTAACGCCGAGGCCGCCTCCCGACGCTTCGGATCGCATCACACCACCACCTGGATTGAAGCCGCATGAGCACTGACATCACCCGCATCCACGCCCGTGAAATCCTCGACTCGCGCGGCAACCCCACGCTGGAGGCCGAGGTCACCCTGGCCGGCGGCGGCTTCGGCCGCGCCGCGGTGCCCAGCGGCGCCAGCACCGGCACGCGCGAGGCGGTGGAGCTGCGCGACGGCGACAAGGCGCGCTACGGCGGCAAGGGCGTGAAGAACGCGGTGGCCAACGTCAACGGCGCGATCGCCAGCGCGCTGAAAGGTTTCGACGCGGCGAACCAGGGCGGCCTCGACGCCAAGCTGATCCAGCTCGACGGCACGCCGAACAAGGGCAAGCTGGGCGCCAACGCGCTGCTCGGCGTGTCGATGGCCGCAGCGCACGCGGTGGCGGCGCAGCGCAAGCAGGCGCTGTGGCAGTACCTCGCCGGCATCAACGGCACCACCGGCCAGCCCGGCGCGCTGCCGGTGCCGATGATGAACATCATCAACGGCGGCGCGCACGCCGACAACAACGTCGACGTGCAGGAGTTCATGGTGCTGCCTGTGGGCGCGGCCAGCTTCGCCGAGGCGCTGCGCGCCGGCGCCGAGATCTTCCACGCGCTGAAGAGCGTACTGAAGGGCAAGGGCCTGAACACCGCGGTGGGCGACGAGGGCGGCTTCGCGCCGAACCTGCGCTCCAACATCGAGGCGCTGGACACCATCCTCGAAGCGGTGCACAAGGCCGGCTACAAGGTCGGCAGCGAGATCCTGCTGGGCCTGGACGTGGCCAGCTCCGAGTTCTTCAAGGACGGCAAGTACGACCTGGAAGGCGAGGGCAAGGTCTACACCCCGCACGAGTGGGTGGACGTGCTGGCGAGCTGGGCGAAGCAGTACCCCATCGTCACCATCGAGGACGGCATGGCCGAGGGCGACTGGGACGGCTGGAAGCTGCTCACCGACACCATCGGCAAGCGCGTGCAGCTGGTGGGCGACGACCTGTTCGTCACCAACCCCGGCATCTTCAAGGAAGGCATCGACAAGCAGATCGCGAACGCGATCCTGATCAAGGTGAACCAGATCGGCACGCTGTCCGAGACGCTGGAAGCGATCGCGATGGCCGATGCGGCGAAGTACGCGGCGATCGTCTCGCACCGCTCGGGCGAGACCGAGGACACCACGATTTCCGACATCGCCGTGGCCACCACCGCCACCCAGATCAAGACCGGCTCGCTGTGCCGCACCGACCGCGTGGCGAAGTACAACCAGCTGCTGCGCATCGAGGAGGCGCTGGGCTCGGCGGCGCGCTACGCGGGCCGTGCGGCGTTCCCCAACCTCGACCACCTGCCGGGCTGATCCGGCGCGCCCCGGCCCATGCTGCGCTGGATCGCCCTGGTCCTGTTCCTGCTGCTGATCGGACTGCAGATGAAACTGTGGTCCGCGCACGGCGGCATGCACGAGGTGGATGCCTTGCGCGTGTCGATCAAGAAACAGGCCGACGAGAACGCCCGCCTGCAGCAGCGCAACCAGGCGCTGGCCGCCGACGTGGCCGACCTCAAGCACGGCGACCAGGCGATCGAGGCGCGCGCGCGCACCGAACTGGGCCTGATCAAGCCCGGCGAGACGTTCTACCAGGTCGACAACCAGCCCGCGGGCGCCAGCAGCACGCTGCCGCTGCCGCCGCCGGCGCGCCCTGGCGGCGCGCAGCCGTGAGCGCCGCGATGTGGTGCGTCGTCCCCGCCGCCGGGCGCGGCACGCGCATGGGCGCGGACTGCCCCAAGCAATACCTGCCGCTCCTGGGCAAGCCGCTGATCGCGCACACGCTGGAGCGGCTGGCCGCGCATCCGCGCATCGCCGGCCTGATGGTGGTGCTGGGCCGCGACGACACGCAGTGGCCCGGGCTTTTCAGCCTGCACGGCAAGCCGGTGCACACCGCGATCGGTGGCGCCGAGCGCAGCGATTCGGTGCTGGCCGGCCTCGACGCCTTGCCGCCCGAGGTGGGCGAGCGCGACTTCGTGCTGGTGCACGACGCCGCGCGCCCCTGCGTGCGCGCGGCCGACATTGCGTGCCTGATCGAACAGGCCGGCCGGCTCGACGGCGGCCTGCTCGGTGCGCCGTTGCGCGACACCTTGAAGCGCGCGGGCGACGACCACCGCAGCGTCGCCACCGAACCGCGCGAACAGCGCTGGCGCGCGTTCACGCCGCAGATGTTCCGCCGCGGAGAACTCTCCGCGGCGCTGCGCGCAGCGTCGCGTGATGGCCGCGCGGTCAGCGACGAGGCGATGGCGATGGAGCTGGCCGGCTTTCGCCCGCTGCTGGTCGAAGGCGCGGAGGACAACCTCAAGGTCACCACGGCGGCGGATCTCGCGCTCGCCGAATTCCTGCTGGCGAGGACGGCATGAGCTTCCGCATCGGCAACGGCTTCGACGTGCACGCGTTCGGCGCGGGCGACCACGTCACCCTGGGCGGCGTGCGCATTCCCCATGCACGCGGGCTGGTGGCGCACTCCGACGGCGACGTGGCGATCCACGCCCTGTGCGACGCGATCTTCGGCGCGCTGGCGCTGGGCGACATCGGCCAGCACTTCCCGCCCAGCGACGAACGCTGGCGCCACGCCGACAGCCGCCAGTTCCTGCGCCACGCGGCGCTGCTGATGACCCAGCACGGCTACGCGCTGGGCAACGCCGACATCACCGTGATCTGCGAAGCCCCCAAGGTCGGCCCCCACGCCCAGGCCATGCGCGCCAACCTCGCCGCCGACCTCGAATGCGAGCTCGGCCGCATCAGCGTCAAAGCCACCACCACCGAAAAACTCGGCTTCACCGGCCGCGGCGAAGGCATCGCCGCGCAAGCCAGCGTGTTGCTGGAGAAGCGCTGAAGCACCAGTGCGTCCCTTCTCCCTTCTCTCAGTTTCCAGATACGACGCGGAGTGGCCGCGCCGTCTATCGTGTAGGCGGGAGTAGCTCCGAAACCCTCGACACAGCGGGCTTGTATTTCCGGCGGATTGAACCAGGCCATTTCTTTGGGTCACCTTTCTTTGGGCCAGCAAGGAAAGGTGGCTCGGGCGCCGGCAGGCGACCGAAACCGCTTTGTCACTTGCGGAAGTGAAAAGTTTTCGCGAGCACCCGCCCCTCACCCCAACCCTCTCCCCCAAAGGGGAGAGGGGGCAAAGCCCCCAGACCATGACCACTCAAGAACTCCCCTTCGCCCACGGCACCACGCCACCCCTGACCGCCCGCCTGCGCAGCACCCCCGAAGACTTCGTCGTCGAGGAAATCCTGGGCTACGACGCCGACGGCAGCGGCGAGCACGCCCTGTTGTGGGTGGAAAAGCGCGGCGCGAACACTGACTGGGTGGCCCGCGAGCTGGCGAAATTCGCCGGCGTGCCGCCGCTCGCCGTGGGCTATGCGGGCCTCAAGGATCGCAACGCGGTGACGCGGCAAACCTTTTCCGTGCAGCTCGCCGGCAAGCCCGACCCCGACTGGTCGGCCTTGCCGCATGCCGAGGTGAAGGTGCTCGCCGCCACCCGTCACGGCCGCAAGCTCAAGCGCGGCGCACTGCGCGGCAATCGCTTCGTGCTGGTGCTGCGCGAGGTGCAGGGCGAGCGCGAACACGCCGAACAGGTGCTGGCCGCGATCGCCGCGCGGGGCGTGCCGAACTATTTCGGCGAGCAGCGCTTCGGCCGCGAAGGCGGCAACCTGGCGCAGGCGCGGGCGATGTTCGCGGGCAAGCGGGTGGATCGCGACAAGCGCGGTTTCCTGCTTTCCGCCGCGCGCTCGCAGATCTTCAACAGCGTGCTCGCCGCGCGTGTGGAACGTGGCGCGTGGGACACGCCGCTGGATGGCGAGATCTGGTCGCTGGCCGGCTCGCGCTCCTGGTTCGGCCCCGAGCCGTACACCGACGTGCTGGCGCAGCGTTTGGCCGGCGGCGACATCCATCCCTCCGGCCCGCTGTGGGGGCAGGGCGAGCCGCCCACGACGGGCGAGGCAGGCGCGCTGGAGCGCGCGGTCGCCGCCGCCCACGACGACCTCGCGCAAGGCCTTGCCGCCGCGCGCATGGACCAGGAGCGCCGTCCGCTGCGCCTGCTGCCGAAGAACCTGCATTGGCGCTGGCTGGCGGACGACGCGCTGGAGCTGTCGTTCGAGTTGCCGGCGGGCGCGTATGCGACGGTGGTGGCGCGCGAGCTGGCTTCGACCTGGCAGGAGCAGCCCGTGCGCGACGGGAGGGAGTGACGCGGGGCAGGGCATGTCGCCTGCCGCGCTTGCTTCATCCGTTACCCGCGTTCGCGCATGGGGAAGCGCCTGCCGTCAGGGCTGCTTCACGCCCACCAGCTTCACGTCGAACACCAGCGAGGCGTTGGGCGGGATCGCGCCGCCGGCGCCGCGTGCGCCGTAGCCGAGTTCGGCGGGAATCAGCAGCGTGCGTTCGCCGCCCACGCGCATGCCGGCCACGCCCTCGTCCCAGCCCTTGATGACCAGGCCCTGGCCCAGCGGGAAGGCGAACGGTTCGCCGCCGTGGTCGTCGGTGCTGTCGAACTTCGTGCCGTGCTTGTCCTTGGCATGCTCGTCGTACAGCCAGCCGGTGTAGAGCACCTGCACGGTCATGCCGGGCTTGGCCTCGGCGCCGCTGCCGACCTTGGTGTCGAGCACGGTGAGCTTGTCCACCTGGCCGCCGCCGGCCGGCGCGGGCGGCGGCGTGCCGTTGCAGGCGGTGAGCGCGGCGAGCGCGAGGGCGGAGCAGGCGAGCAGGGCGAGGGAACGGCGCATAGGGAGTATCCGCGATGATGACGGCGCATCATCGCAGATAGCCCGTGGCATTTCGAAAGCAGGCCGTGGGCAGGCGATGAGCCACCCTTCGACTCCGCTTCGCTACGCTCAGGGCGAACGGTGAAGCGTGGCCTCACTCCGTCGAACGTGCATCGGATGGCTCACCCCTTGGGCAGCGCCTCCAGCAGCGGCTTGATCAGCTCCATCGGCAGCGGGAACACGATGGTGGACGCGGTGCCGCTGCTGGACATGTCCGACAGCGTCTGCAGGTAGCGCAGCGGCAGGGCCTGCGCTTGCTGCGACAGCAGGGCGGCGGCGTCGCGCAGCTTTTCGGCGGCCTGCAGCTCGCCGTCGGCGTGGATCACCTTGGCGCGCCGTTCGCGCTCGGCCTCGGCCTGGCGGGCGATCGCGCGCACCATCGTCTCGTTGAGGTCCACGTCCTTGATCTCGACGTTGGTGACCTTGATGCCCCACGCATCGGTGGCCTCGTCGAGGATCTGCTGCAGGCTGTGGTTGATCGAATCGCGCTGCGACAGGATCTCGTCCAGTTCGTGCTGGCCCAGCACCGAGCGCAACCGGGTCTGCGACAGCTGGCTGGTGGCCTGCAGGAAGTTCTCCACCTGCAGCACCGACTTGTCCGGCTCCACCACGCGGAAATACACCACCGCGTTCACCCGCACCGAAACGTTGTCGCGCGAGATCACGTCCTGCGGCGGCACGTCCATCACCGTCACGCGCAGGTCGACCCGCGTCATGCGCTGCACGGCGGGCACCAGCAGCACCAGGCCCGGCCCCTTGATGCCGGTGTAGCGGCCCAGCGTCAGCACCACGCCGCGCTGGTACTCCGGCAGCACCTTGATGGTGAGGAACAGCAGCAGGATCACCACGATGACGACCACACCACCGAACCCGATCATGGGCGTTCTCCTTTGTTCGTCTGCACGGGAGTCACTTGAAGCAGCAGGCCGTGCCGCGCGGCGACGCGCACGCGCGCGCCGGCGGGCAGGGCCACTTCGCAATGCACGCGCCAGCGTTCGCCGCCGATGCGTGCCCAGCTTTCGCCGCCGGCCGCCACCGCCTGCAGCAGTTCGCCGCTGGCCTGCAGCATCGGTTCGTCGCCGACGACGGACCTGGCCCGGCGCGCGCGCGACACCAGCCGCAGCAGCATCGCCAGCACGGCGACCGCGCAGACGGCGAGGCCGGCGATCACGCCCAGGTTCACCGTGTAGCCCGGCACGCCGCGGTGGAACAGCATGATCGAGCCGATCACGAACGCGATCACGCCGCCGATGCCGACCACGCCCGCGGTGGGCACGAACGCCTCCGCCAGCAGCAGGCCCACGCCCAGCGCCATCAGGGCCAGCCCCGCGTAGTTCACCGGCAGCAATTGCAGCGCGTACAGGCCCACCAGCAGGCAGATGCCGCCGGTGACGCCGGGCAGGTAGGTGCCGGGATGGAACGCTTCCAGGATCAGCCCGTAGACGCCGGCAAGCAGCAACAGGTAGGCGATGGTCGGGTTGGTGACGATGCCGAGGAAGCGCGCGCGCCAGTCCGGCGGGTAATCGCGCACGGGCAGGCCGCGCAGCTGCAGCGTCAGCGCGCGTTCGCCCAGCCGCACGCTGCGGCCGTCGGCCTGCGCCAGCAGCGCGGCGGTATCGGCGGCGACGAAATCGATCACGTGCTGGCTTGCCGCTTCGCCGGCGGTCAGCGTGGACGCGCCGCGCACCGCCTGCTCGGCCCAGGCCGCGTTGCGTCCGTGCAATTGCGCCAGCGAGCGGATGTAGGCGATCGCATCGTTCAGCACCTTGCGGTTTTCGGCATCGCCGGCGGGCTCGCCGGATGTGGGTGTGCCCGTGCTTTTGGGCGAAGCGGGCTGAGTGCCGCCCAACGGCAGCGGCGTGCCGCCGCCGAGGCTGACCGGGGTGGCCGCGCCCAGGTGGGTGGCCGGCGCCATCGCCGCGATCGGGCAGGCATAGAGAATGTAGGTGCCCGCCGAGGCCGCGCGCGCGCCGGCCGGCGCCACGTAACCGAGCACGGGCAGCGGCGACGCCAGGATCGCGCTGACGATCCGCCGCATCGACTCGGCGAGGCCGCCGGGCGTGTCCATCCGCAACACGATCGCGCTGGCGCCGTCGGCGCTCGCTTGCCGCATCGCGGCATCCACGTATTCCGCCGCGGCCGGACCGATCGGGCCGTCGAGGTCGATCCGCGCCACGAAGGCGTCGCCGCGCGCTGCCCGCGGCGCTTCGGTTGCAAGCGCGAGCAGCGCCAGCGCCAGGCCGGCGACGGTGACCAGGCGGAGCCATGGCTTGCGGCCCATGCAGCCCTCCTTCCGATTCGCAGCAGCGTCACAGTGCGCCGGCTGGTGTTGCGGCAATGTCTAGGCGGTTGCTCGTGCTCTTCTCCCCTCTCCCGCTTGCGGGAGAGGGGTTGGGGGAGAGGGGCTTATGCTCTTCTTGGCTCTCGCCAGATTCAAAGCGGTTTCGAGCCGCTGCCGCGGCCCGAGTTACTTCTCCTTTGCTTGTCCAAAGGAGAAGTAACCAAGAGGAAACGACACCCCGATGGCGCGCCCTCCGCCCATCCATGGGCTCCGGGTGCGCGGGCGGGTTACGGGGTTTTTCGACGGGACTCCTGTCCCGGCGAAAAACTGGCCCGCATCCCTGCGGGCCATCCTGCGGACTTTCCTCCACCCGCCCGCCGCGCCATAGGGGCCCCGGGTAAAGCAGCGCGCTCCAAGCGCGCAGAAACAAGAACAACAGCGACAGCAAGAGCACCCCACCCCAGCCCTCCCCTGCAAGCAGGGGAGGGGGCGAGAGCCCGCAAGCTTGCGGGGCTTCGCTCTTGCTCTGCTTCTGGCGCGCACGATGCGCGCCTGCTCTTCCGGGGCCCCTCGGTGGCGGTGAGCCGTGGACGACAAGGCCGCGCAGCGGGCGAGTCCATGGATGGACTCGCCTTTTCGACCGGACAGGAGTCCGGCCGAAAAGCCCGGCCACGGCTCACGGACTTTCCGTCCATGGAGGGACGGAAAGCGCCGCCGCGGGGTGCCCTTTCTCTTTGGCTACTTTCTCTTTGGGCACGCAAAGAGAAAGTAGCTCGGGCGCCGGCAGGCGTCCGAAAGCCCGCCGCAGGCGAGTCAAGGTGCGGAACCGATAGGTTGTCGCGAGCACCCGCCCCTCACCCCAGCCCTCTCCCCGGCGGGGAGAGGGGGAAATGCCGAACTCCGCAAGCATGCGGCCACCCACGTCAGTCACCACCTGGCGCGGTGAAATTTCGCGCCACGCCCGATCCACGCTATCTTGCGCGACAGCATCCATCCGGGGAGTACCAGCGTGAACCCACAGCCCGTGTCCAGCGCGCCTGCGCGCGCCGAACTCACCCTACGCGGCCTGGTCATCGGCATCGTGATCACCGTGGTGTTCACCGCGGCCAACGTGTTCTTCGGCCTCAAGGCCGGCCTCACCTTCGCCACCTCGATCCCCGCCGCGGTGATCTCGATGGCGATCCTGCGCGCGATGAAGAACTCCACGATGCAGGAGAACAACATCGTGCAGACGGTGGCCTCGGCCGCCGGCACGCTGTCGTCGATCATCTTCGTGCTGCCGGGCCTGATCATCATCGGCTGGTGGAACGGCTTTCCGTTCTGGATGAGCTTCGGCATCTGCGCCACCGGCGGCATCCTGGGCGTGATGTACACGATCCCGCTGCGCCGCGCGCTGGTGACCGATTCGGACCTGCCGTACCCGGAAGGCGTGGCTTGCGCCGAGGTGCTGAAGGTGGGCTCCGGTGGCGGCGAGGCGGCGGCCGAGTCGGTGGAATCCGGCGGCGCCGGGCTCAAGGCGGTGATCGTGGGTTCGATCGTCTCGGCGGTGTTCTACGTGATCGTGCAGACCAAGGTCTTCGCCGAGGCGGTGTCCAGCTACTTCCGTCTGGGCGACCGGGGCGCGGCCACCGGCTTCGATTTCAGCCTCTCGTTCGCGCTGTTCGCGGTAGGCCACCTGGTGGGCCTGTGGGTGGGCGTGGCGATGCTGGTGGGCGCGCTGATCGGCTGGGGCTGGGCGGTGCCACACTTCCTCGTGCTGCATCCCATCGCGGGCGCGGCGGCGGATGCGGCCCAGACCACCTGGAGCCATTCGGTGCGCTTCGTGGGCGCGGGCACCATCGGCGTGGCGGCGATCTGGACGCTGGCCAAGCTGGTGAAGCCGGTGGTCAGCGGCCTCGCCGGCGCGATGCGCGCCTCGCAGGCGCGCAAGAGCGGCCAGCTGCACACGCTGCCGCGCACCGAGCACGACATGCCGATCGGCATGGTCGGCCTGATCACCCTACTGTGCCTGATCCCGGTGGGCTGGCTGCTCGGCCACTTCGCCAACGTCAGCGGGCTGGGCGAGCACACCGCGCTGCTGGTGGTCGGCGGCGTGCTGTTCGTGATCGTCCTGAGCTTCCTGGTCTCGGCGGTGTGCGGCTACATGGCCGGCCTGATCGGTTCGTCGAACAGCCCGCTGTCGGGTGTGGGCATCCTCGTGGTGATCATCGCCGCGCTGCTGCTGGTGCTGGGCGTGAAGTCGATGCTGCCGGCGGAGGCGGGCAAGGCGCTGGTGGCGTTTGCGCTGTTCGTCACCGCGATCGTGTTCTCGGTGGCCTCGATCGCCAACAACAACCTGCAGGACTTGAAGACCGGCCAGCTGGTGGACGCCACGCCCTCGCTGCAGCAGTGGGCGCTGGTGATCGGCGTGCTCGCCGGCGCGGTGGTGATCCCGCCAGTGCTGGACCTGCTCAACCAGGCCTACGGCTTCCTCGGCGCGCCGGGCGTGGATCCCGCGCGCGCGCTGCCGGCGCCGCAGGCCGGCCTGATCTCGGCGCTGGCGCAAGGCGTGATCACCGGCAACATCGACTGGAGCCTGATCGGCATCGGCGGCGCGATCGGCGTGGCGATCATCGCGCTGGACGAGATCCTCGCGCGCACCGCGAAGTCGATGCGCCTGCCGCCGCTGGCGGTGGGCCTGGGCATCTACCTGCCCACCTCGACCACGCTGATGGTGGTGGTGGGCGCACTGGTCGGCGCCTGGTTCGACAAGCGTGCGGAGCAGGGGCCGAAGCCGGAGCCGACCAAGCAGCTCGGCGTGCTGCTGGCCTCGGGCCTGATCGTGGGCGAGAGCCTGCTCGGCGTGATCGTGGCCGCGCTGGTGGCGTTCTCCGACAAGCTCGGCTTCGCCAACCGCAATGCGCCGCTGGCGCTGGTGGGCGAGGGTTTCCACGGCGCGGCGATCTGGATCGGCGGCCTCGTGTTCGTGGCCAGCGTAGTGGTGATGTACCGCTGGATCGCGCGCATGGGGCAGGGGCGGTAAGCAGACGCGATTGCGCGCGCGCCGCTAAACTAGCGCCCTTCCAGGGCATACGAGCGTCGCGTGGAGCAGGAAAAAGTCGAGCAGGTGCCGCGCACGGATGAAGCCCTGAACCCGCCCAGCCCGCGGGCGGTGCTGTTGCGCCGGCTGGGCGGGCCGCTGCTGTCGGTGGCGATGCTGTGCCTGGCGCTGTGGGCGCTGCACCTCCTGGCGCGCGAGGTGACCTACCACCAGATCCGCGCCTACGTGGCCAGCGTGTCGCGCGAGCGCCTGCTGCTGGCGATCGCGCTGACCACGGCCGGCTTCGGCGTGATGTCGCTGTACGACCGCTTCGGCCTCGAAGCCATCGGCCGCAAGCTGCCGTGGCGGCGGGTCACGCTGATCTCCTTCATCAGCTATGCCTTCAGCAACGCGGTGGGCATGTCGTTCCTGGTGTCCGGTTCGATCCGCTACCGCTTCTACCTGCAGAACGGCCTCTCCACCGCCGAGATCGCGAAGCTGGTGCTGTATTGCACGCTGAGCTTCTGGCTGGGCCTGCTGGCGCTGACCGGCGTGACCCTGCTCGTGGTGCCCTTGCCCTCGGGCCTGCCGATGAGCGACTGGCGCATCACGGTGGCGATCGCGCTCACCGCGATCCCGCTGGCCTGGGTGCTCGGCGGCTTCATCCGCAAGCCGATCAAGCTGTGGCGCTGGCGCGTGCTGCTGCCGCGGCCGCTGCCCGCGCTGCGCCAGGTGCTGGTGGGCGCGCTGGACTGGTGGCTGGCCGCGGCGGTGATGTACGTGCTGATGCCGGATCGCCTCAACGCGGGTTTCGGGCATTTCCTGGCGATCTTCGTGATCGCGCAGATCGCGGGCCTCATCAGCCACGTGCCCGGCGGGCTGGGCGTGTTCGAGGCGGTGATGCTGGCCGGCTTCGGTGCCACCGGCAACCAGGCGCTGGCCGCGCCGATCCTGGGTTCGCTGGCGGCGTTCCGCATCGTCTACTACCTGATGCCGCTGTGCGCGGCCACCGTGCTGGTGCTGCAGCGCGAGGCGCGCGGCCTGCGCCAGCAGTCGCTGTGGGCGCCGTGGTTCAGCGGCCTGCTGCCTTCGTTCTTCGCCGGGCTGACTCTGGTGTCCGGCGCGGTGCTGCTGTTCTCCGGCGCCACGCGCGCGCTGCCGGAGCGCATGGCGATCCTGCGCGACGTGCTGCCGCTGTCGGTGCTGGAGGTGTCGCACCTGCTGGCCAGCGTGATCGGCATGCTGCTGCTGATCCTCGCCCGCGGCCTGCAGCGGCGGCTGGACGCGGCCTACTGGCTGACCCTGGTGCTGCTGGTGGCCGGCGCGGTGTTCTCGCTGCTCAAGGGCATCGACTACGAGGAGGCGACCCTGCTGGCACTGCTGGCGCTGGCGCTGGCGCCCGCGCACAAGCTGTTCTACCGGCGCGCCTCGCTGTTCAGCGCCAGCTTCTCGTGGGGCTGGATCCTGGCGATCCTCGCGGTGTTCGGCTGCGCCACCTGGCTGGTGATGTTCAGCTACAAGCACGTGGACTACAGCAACAGCCTGTGGTGGGAATTCAGTTTCCACCAGGGCGGCGCCTCGCGCGCGCTGCGCGCGCTGGTGGGCGCGGCGGCGGCGGGCCTGCTGTTCGCGATGGCGGTGCTGATCCGGCCGCAGCGCCTGCGCCGCGCGCCGCCCAGCGAGGCGGAGCTGCAGCGGGCGCTGCCGCTGATCCAACACTACCGTTCCGCGCAGGCGCACCTGGCGCTGATGGGCGACAAGCACCTGCTGTTCGACCCCGACGGCAAGGCCTTCCTGATGTACGACACCGAAGGCCGCAGCTGGGTCACGATGGGCGACCCGGTGGGCGAGGACGAGGACGCGCGCCGCGAGCTGGTGTGGACCTTCATGGAGCAGTGCGGGCACGCGGGTGGCTGGCCGGTGTTCTACCAGGTGAGCCCGGCCGATCTCGACCTCTACCTCGAAGTGGGCATGAGCCTGTTGAAGATCGGCGAAGAGGCGCGCGTGCGGCTCGCGGATTTCAACCTCGATGGCAAGTCGAAGAAGACCCTGCGCGGCACCGTCAACAAGCTCACCCGCGACGGCCTGCGGCTGGAGATCGTGCCGGCCGAGGCGGTGGCGCCGCTGCTGCCGCGGCTGAAGGCGATCTCCGACGCCTGGCTGGCCGACAAGCATGCGCGCGAGAAACGCTTCTCGCTGGGCGCGTTCGATCCGCGCTACCTGGTGCGCACGCCGATGGCGCTGGTGTGGCAGGGCGAGCAGCTCCTGGCCTTCGCGAACCTGTTCCTCACCGGGACGAAGGAAGAAGCCTCGCTCGACCTGATGCGCTTCGTGCCCGACGGTCCCTCCGGCCTGATGGATTTCCTGTTCGTCGAGCTGATGCAGTGGGCGAAGCAGCAGGGCTACCGCTGGTTCAACCTCGGCATGGCGCCGCTGGCCGGGCTGGAGAGCCGCCGCCAGGCGCCGCTGTGGAACCGCTTCGGCGCGCTGGTGTTCGGCCGCGGCGAACGCTTCTACAATTTCCGGGGCCTGCAGCGCTACAAGGACAAGTTCGATCCCGAATGGGAGCCGCGCTACATGGCCGTGCCCGGCGGCATCGCGCTGCCGCTGATACTTGCCAACGTGGCCAGCCTGATCTCCGGTGGCCTCACCGGAGTCGTGCGTCGATGAGCCTCTCGAAACGGGGAAAGCGGATCATGTGGGCTGGGATCGGGGTGTGCGTGCTGGGGCTGGCGATGGTCTGGACGCCGTTCTCCAAGCCGAGCCTGGAGCAGTCCACCATCGTGCTCGCGCCCGCGGCGGGCGTAGCCGCGCCGGCGGGCAAGGACGACGTGCTCACCATCCTGTATTCCGGCGACGGCGGCTGGGCCGACCTCGACAAGCAGCTCGGCAACGCCTTCGTGGCGCGCGGCATCCCGGTGCTGGGCATCAACGGCTTCAAGTATTTCTGGCGCAACCGCGACCCGGACACGGCCGCCGCCGAGCTCGACGCGCTGATGACGAAATACCTCGACCAGTGGCACAAGCGGCGCGTGTGGCTGGTGGGCTTCTCCTTCGGCGCCGACGTGCTGCCCACGCTGATCGACAAGCTGAGCCCGCCCAACCGCGCGCGCATCGGCCAACTGGTGCTGCTCTCGCCCAGCCGCGACACCAGCTTCGAGATCCAGTTCGAGGGCTACATGGTGGCGCAGGGCCGCTTCAAGGCCTTCGTGAAAACCCTGCTGGAGAAATTCAACAAGGTGCCGCACTACGACGCGCTGCCGCCGCTGGTCGCGCTCAACCATCAGTTCCCGGTGGTCTGCTACTACGGCAAGGACGACGCCGACGACAGCCTGTGCACCGACCCCGGCCTGCCCGCGTGGGTGACCGTGCACCCCAAGAACGGCGACCACCATTTCGAAGGCGGCTACGCGCCGCTGGCGGCGCAGATGGTGGAGGAGTTGCCGGCATCGACCGCCGCGCCCTGAGCCCGCGCAGCGCATAATCCGCGCATCGCCCTGCGAGTGATCGCCATGCCCGCACCCCGCAAACCCGACGACGCCAGGCTCGACCGCATCGTGGCCGAGGCGCGCCGCGCCGCCGAGCAGCGCGAGCTGGGCTATCGCGAGCGCGCGCTGAAGATGTACCCGTGGGTCTGCGGCCGCTGCGGCCGCGAGTTCACCCGCGCGAACGTACGCGAGTTGACGGTGCATCACCGCAACCACAACCACGACGACAACCCCGCCGACGGCAGCAACTGGGAGCTCTTGTGCGTGTACTGCCACGACAACGAGCACGCGCGCCACATCGACCATGTGCGCGGCGCGGGCTATGAGCTTTCCGCGCCACAACAGGCGCCCGCCACCGGCAACCCGTTCGCCGACTTGAAGGCCATGCTGGAAGCGAAGGGCAAGGGCTGAATCGACGGCCAGCCCGTACAATGGCCGTCCCTCGCTTGCATCCATCGCCGTGACGACTGCCGGTTTCTCCGCCGCCGCGCCCGACGCGGAACTCGACGCCTTGTTCCTGCCTTTCAGTACGGGCGAGCTGCGCCTGCCGCTGGATGGCCGCGTGCTGTTCCTGGGCGCGCGCGACGGTTTTCGCCTGCGCGAGCTGGCGCGGCCTTCGTGGCTGTGCGCGCAAGGCTTCAAACCCTTCGCCGAAGCGCTGGCACGCAGCGGCTTGCGGATGGGCGAACCGGCGGCGGACGAGCGCTTCCCGCTGGTGCTGCTGCTGCCCGCGCGCCAGCGCGACGAGCGCCGCATCCAGTTCGCGCGCGCCGTGCGCCACGTCGAGCAGGGCGGCGTGGTGCTGGCCTGCGTACCCAACGCGGAAGGCGCGAAGTCGGCTGAAGGCGACCTCGCGCAGCTGGCCGGCTCGGTGCGCAGCCTGTCCAAGCACAAGTGCCGGGTGTTCTGGGCGACGCCCGCGGCGGTCGATCCGGCCTTGCTCGACGCATGGCTGGCGCTGGACGCGCCGCGCGCGGCGGTCGACGGCTGGCTGAGCCGCCCCGGCCTGTTCGCGTGGGATCGCGTCGATGCCGCATCGAAGCTGTTGGCCGCGCACCTGCCGACCGACCTGCGCGGCCGCGTGGCCGATCTCGGCGCTGGCTGGGGCTACCTCGCCACGCAACTCGTCGCGCGCTGCCCCGCTGTCACCGCGCTCGACTTGTATGAAGCCGATGCGCGTGCGCTGGAGCCGGCGCGCGCCAATCTCGCGCGTGCCGTCGCCGGTTGTGGCCGCGCCGTGGTGGTCGCGGTGCATTGGCACGACGTCACCACCGGCTTGCCGCGGCGCTACGACGCCATCGTCAGCAATCCGCCGTTCCATCAGGGTCGCGCCGACCTGCCCGAGCTGGGCCGTGCCTTTATCGCCAGCGCCGCCGACGCGTTGGCGCCGCACGGCCGCCTGCTGCTCGTCGCGAACCGGCATCTGCCGTATGAAGCGCTGCTCGCCGCGCGCTTCAATGAGGTGCGCCAGTTGGCCTTGCAAGACGGCTTCAAGGTAATCGAGGCCCGCGGAGTGCACGCATGAAACTGGTCAAGCTGATCGCGAACCTCGGCTATGGCAGCCGCAAGGGCGTGGCCTGGATGTTCCGCGAGGGCCGCATCACCGACGCCGACGGCGAAGTGCTGTACGCCGACGACAAGGTGGAGCACGCGCGTATCCGCGTGGACGGCGAGCCGCTCGACCCGCCGCCGGGGCTGGTGCTGATGCTGCACAAGCCGCTCGGCGTCACCTGCTCGCGCAAGGATCCCGGCCGCGTGGTCTACGACCTGTTGCCGCCGCGCTACCGCGTGCGCGAACCCGCGCTCTCCACCGTGGGTCGGCTCGACCGCGACACCTCCGGCCTGCTGCTGCTCACCGACGACGGCGCGCTGCTGCACCGGATCATCTCGCCCAGGGCCGAGGTGGCCAAGGTCTACGAGGCCACGCTCGCGCAGGACCTGCGCGGCGACGAGGCCGCGCTGTTCGCCAGCGGCACGCTGCTGCTGGAATCCGAAACCACGCCGCTCGCGCCCGCGCGGCTCGACGTGCTCGGTCCGCGCCACGCCCGCCTCACCGTCACCGAAGGCCGCTACCACCAGGTGCGCCGCATGTTCGCCGCCACCGGCAACCATGTGGAAACGCTCAAGCGCGTGGCGATCGGTGCGCTCACCCTGGGCGAGCTGGCGCCGGGGGTGTGGCGTGCGTTGGGTGCGGAAGATATTGCGCGCATCTTCGCCCCGACCCCAGCCGCGTCGAGATAGGGCGCTGCAACGAGCCATCTCGCCAACATGGCGGGCGGCTGAATGGCTGCAGGTCGTCGATGGCGAACAGGTTCGCTCGGGTCAACCCCGCGCATGCCATGGCGTTCAGGGGGCACACCAGGCGCGCTGTGCGCCCGGTTGCGAAGAGAGGAGGAAACGCCATGCATGTATCACACCGCACCACCAGCCTGCTGCTGCTTGGCCTCGCGGCTCTCGCCGTGGCCGTGCCCAGCTTTGCCAGCGGCCACGGCCACGATGGCCGCTTCGAACACCGCCATCCGCGCCGCGACCAGGTACTGGATCGCGTGCAAAGGCAGGAGCATCGCATCACCGATCAAGTCCACGAGGGCGAACTGACGCACGCGCAGGCAAAGGCGCTGCGCGCCGAGGATCGCTCCATTGCCGCGCAACAGCGCGCCGACGCACGCGACAACGGCGCCGACGGCAAGAACCACTTCCAGTACATCACCAAGCAGCAGCAGCGGGATCTGAACAAGGAGCTGAACGCGAACAGCCAGCAGATCGGCCACTGACGCGATCCGCCGCGCGGGGTGCGGCTGCCCCGCGCGGCCTGCGTGCGGGCGTTCTGGCCGCGCGAATATGCGAGGCACACGCGTCGCCAGCGTGAGGGATGCGGGGGGCGCCGCACTGCGTTCAGTCATCGAGCAGACGGGGCGCATCCTCCGCACCGATCCGGTAGCCCATTGCCCGGTAACCACGCTGGCGCTTGTCCCACATCCGCAGCAGTGCCGGGTGGCCGGTATCCATGAAGTCGATGATGCGCACGTCGGCCTTGCCGGCGTGTTCCCGGTGCAGGCGGCCTGCGTACTGTTGCAGCGTGCCTTTCCACGAAATAGGCATCGCCAGCACCAGGGTGTCGAGCGGCGGATGGTCGAGCCTTCGCCGACCAGTTTGCCGGTGGCCAGCAGGATGCGCGGTGCATCGGGCGGTAGTGCCCGCAGATCGGCCAACAGTGCCGTGCGCTGCTTCCTCGACATGCGGCCATGCAGGACGAACGGGGGCGGCACCAGACCGTCGAGTGCCGCCTCGATGGCATCGAGGTGTTCGGTGCGCTCGGTCAACACCAGTACTTTGCGATCCTGCCCGAACGCACTCCGTACCTCGGCGGCGATGGCGCCGGTTCTGGCCCGATCCTTGGCGAGATGCCGAAACACATCCTGGATGCCGGCCGCGGCCGGAAGATCGATCCGCGCAGGCCAGGTGTGCGGCAGCACTTCCAGGTTGCGCGGAGCCCCGGCCGGTTTCGCCGCCGTGTAGCGGATCGGGCCGCACTGCATGAAGATGATCGGCTGTTGCCCGTCGCGGCGAATCGGCGTCGCCGTCAGTCCCAGCACGTACTTCGCCTTCGTTCGCTTCAGGATCGCATCGAAGGATGCGGCGCCGACATGGTGGCATTCGTCCACGATCACCTGGCCGTACTGCTCGACGAGCGGATTGATCTCGCCCTGGCGTGACAAGGATTGCATCACGGCAATGTCGATCTGGCCGGTGGGCCTGGCCTTGCCGCCGCCGATGGCGCCAATCATCCCCTTGCCGGCACCGAGAAAAGCTTGCAGCCGTTCCTGCCATTGCTTCAGCAACTCGGTGCGATGCACCAGCACCAGGGTGTTGATGCCGCAGCCTGCGATCATCGCGGCCGCGGCCACCGTCTTGCCGAAGGCGGTCGGCGCGCACAGCACGCCGGTGTCGTGACACAGCATCGCCGCCACGGCATCCGCCTGATCGGTACGCAGATTGCCGTCGAACGCCACGTCCAGCGGCTGGCCGCCGAAGCGTTCGTCGCGCAGGTCGCAGGCGATGCCGTGTTCGCGCAGCAGGGACAGCGCCGCTTCAAGGCAGCCGCGTGGCAGCGCGATGTGTTGCGGATAGTTCTCGGCGCAACCGATGACGCGCGGTTTGTTCCACACCGACAGCCGCATGGCCTGGGCCTTGTGGAACTCGGGGTTCTGGAACGCCGCCAGCCGGATCAGCCGGTTGGCCAGCGCCTGCGGCAGCTGCGTTTTCTCGAAATAGACCAGGTTGGCCAGGGTCACGGTGATGGACGCGGGCAGCGGGCCGCACAGCTTCTTCGGCGCCGTACTCTCCCGTTTCCATGGTGTGGCCAGATCCTCGTCGTCGATGAAGGTGACATCCAGCGGGTGGACGCCTCCCGTGGCGCGAAGGATGGCTGGCTCGATATCGTTCGTGGCCATCGGCTGGATCGAGGACAGAAACGCCCATTGATCCGCATGCGGCCGCAGCTCGGCATCGACGAACACGCTGCAGCCCTTGTCGCGCGGCCCCTTCTGCAGCGGCAAGGCAATCAGGTTGCCGAACCCGCCCTTGGGCATCGTGTCCTGGTTGGGAAACAGCCGGTCGTAGGACGCCAGCTTCAATTGCCGCGTACGCGTGCAGGTGTGGCTGATGATGGCCGTGCCCAGTCGACGGGCGTCGCGCGCCGGAACCTTGCCGGCGAAAAACACCCAGGCGTGCGCCCCTTGTCCGGAGCGCGAGATCTCCAGCGCCGCCGGCACGCCGAGTTCGTAGCACGAGCGGATGAATGCGCGTGCATCTTCCTGCCACTCGGCCTCGTCGAAATCGACCGCGAGGAAGTGGCAACTGTCGTCCTCCAGCAGCGGGTACACGCCGGCCACGTGTTTCCCGGCCAGGTGGCCGTAGATCACCGTGTCGGTCAGCGGCAGCAGGAGCCGGTGCCGGCAGTCGCCGCATTTGATGCGGGGTTTTTCGCAGACACCGGCACGCCACTCGTTGGCGCAGGCCGGCGCATAGCCCGACTTGCCGCTGGTCTTGCTTTCCCAGCGGATGGGGTAGACATCCGTGCGCCCTCGGAACAGGCGGCGAAACAGCGCCACCTTTTCGTTGGCGGACAAGCGCGTCGTTGCGGTTGCCGGGAGCGATGGCTGCGACGGCAGGCGCCACTCGGCGCCGTGTGCGTCGAGCAGTGCAGTCAGGCGGGCGATTTCAGCCCGCAGTGCCGCCAGTTCGTCGTGGCTCGTCATCGAACCTGTACTTTGCGAGGAAGCAGACCATCGCGCCGTCGACGCCATCGCCGAAGTCGTGGCTGGTTCGACGTGCAGCGTCCAGGGGTGCCGTCAGCAGGGTGCGACGATCTTCGGATAATCGGTCGATGGCATCCAGCGACCGATCGAATCGCAGTCGCGGCCGCAGCTGGCCGCGGTCATGCACGGCACCGCGGTGTCGTGGCCGATCGGGCGGTGGCGTGGACCTTTCCGGGTTGAGCAAGGGCTGTCGCCGGTGCTCATACACGTGCTCGACTCCTTTCATGTTTATCTGATATGCACGTATTTGACGAATATTTGATATTGGAATAAATTCCGTTTATTCGTAAATCAGGTATCCCGTCATGCCGGCGCCAAACCACGTCCTGGTCACCGCTTCGCAATTGGGGTCGATGCTGCAGGCCGCCCGCAAGGCCAGGGGCATGACCCAGTCGGCCTTGGCCGGCCGCATCGGCCTGAGCCAGTCGCGGGTATCCCACCTGGAACAGAACCCCCATGACCTGAGCGTTGGGCAGTTGCTGGCCTGGTGCTCGGCGCTCGGCCTGGAACTGGCCATCGGACCGCGCGGCGGTCGTGCGTCCTCCGGCACGCAGGCGGACTGGTGACATGGGCCGGCGCTCGCACAGCCGCAGCCTGTCGCTGTGGACCAACGGCGAGCGCGTCGGGCGCTGGACGATCCCCGCGCGCGGGGTAATGGAACTGCGCTACGACGCGGACTGGGTCGCCGCCGCCATCGGCCGGCCGCTGTCCCTGTCGCTGCCTTTCAATCTGGACAACCTGCCGCTCAAGGGTGCGAAGGTCGCCCACTACTTCGACAACCTCCTGCCCGACAGCGACGCCATCCGCAAGCGCGTCGCCGAGCGCTTCCGCACCGGATCGACCGACCCGTTCGATCTGCTGAAGGCCATCGGCCGCGACTGCGTGGGCGCGGTGCAGATCCTGGGCGAGGACGAGACGCCGGAAGGTTTCGACCGCATCGAAGGCACACCCTTGTCCGAGGAGGCGATCGAGCGGCATTTGATCGAGACAGTGTCTCCACGCGCCTTCGGCGCCGCCGGCGATCCGGACGCGGACTTCCGCATTTCCCTGGCCGGTACCCAGGAGAAAACCGCCTTCCTGCGGTGGGACGGGCAGTGGCTGGCGCCGCACGGCGCCACGCCCACCAGCCACATCTTCAAGCTCCCGCTCGGCCTGGTGGGCGGCCGGCAGGCCGACTTCAGCACCTCGGTCGACAACGAGTGGCTGTGCCTGCGCTTGCTCAAGGCCTATGGGCTGGAGGCCGCAGACGCCCGCATCGCGACCTTCGGCCAGCAGCGCGTGCTCGTCGTCGAACGCTTCGATCGGCGCGTGGCGCCCGACGGCCGATGGCTCATGCGGCTGCCGCAGGAGGATTTCTGCCAGGTGGAAGGCTGCTCGCCGCTGCGCAAGTACGAAAACGATGGCGGACCGGGACTCCAGGCCCTGTTCGCCACGCTGCGGCAGTCGGTGAGCGCCGAGGCCGACATGAAGACGCTGATGGCCGCGCAGGTGCTGTTCTGGCTCCTGCGCGCGCCGGACGGCCATGCAAAGAACTTCAGCATCCAGATCCTGCCGCGCGGCCGCTTCCGGCTGACCCGCCTGTACGACGCGATGTCGGCCTATCCCGTGCTCGGCGTCGGCCCCCGCCAATGGTCGTCGCGCGAGATCAAGCTGGCGATGGCGCTGCTCGGCAAGGGCAGGCACTACACGATGCACACCATTCAGCGCCGGCACTTCGACAGCACCGCGCAAAAGGTCGGCTACGCGCCGACCGCCGAGCCGATCATCGAGGAGATCCTGGCGCGCACGCCGGCGGCCATTGCGCAGGTGCAGGCGGAACTGCCAAAAGGCTTCTCCCCACGCGTCGCCGAGACCATCCTGGGCGGACTCGAACGGGCTGCGGCCACATTGGCGGCAATGGGGTCCTGAGCGTTCGATGCGGCCGAAGTTGCCGTCAGAGCCTGCTTGTCTTCGGTGCGGACGACACGCGGGCGTTGCCCCTTCGCGATGGCTACACGGTCGCCAAATGCGCCATCGTTTCCGGGTAGCGTTCCACCAACCGAATCAGCAGCGCGGCTTGCGCATTGGGCTTGGCCCGGCCTTGCTCCCAGTTCTCCAATGTGCGCAGATTGGTGCGAAGCCGAGCAGCCATTACCGCACGGGACACATTGAGCTTCTGGCGCAGGGCGATCAGCTCATCAGCCGTCACGTCCACCGGCGCGGCAGCTTTCACCTCCACCGTGCGCAGCGTGGCCTTGCCCTCGCGCGCATCGGCCAGAGCGTTCACGCCTTCCATCAGTTCGGCAAACAGATTGCGCTTCGTCTTGGTCATCGCGGTTTCTCCAATTCGGCTTTCAGGGCATCAGCAAAGACGCGACGCTCTTTCGCCGTCAGGTCGGACATCTCGTCCTTGTCGTACAGGGTGAACAGCCAGAACTGTGGCCCGCCCGTCCATAGGTAATAGATGACCCGCAGCCCGCTGCGCTTGCCTTTGCCGCGCCTGGCATCGGCAAAGCGCATCTTGCGCAGGCCACCCGTGTCCTTGATCACGTCGCCCGCTTCCGGGTTGTTCAACAACTCGTTCTGCAGGGCACGGTATCCATCGTCGTCCAGATAGTCGCTCCGGTGGCGGCTGAAGGCGGGGAGTTCGATAAAGATGGCGGATTCCACGCCAAAAGTATACGCAGGTAACGTATAAATTCAAGAAACCGAGCCGCGATTCAAAAGCCCGATTGCGTGGGGCCTCATGGTGCTTCAGCGCGGCTTTGCCGGGGGATGCTTACCAGCGATGTTTTGCACCGACAAGTTGTCAGGCGGCACCGACGAGTCGGCCAGCTTGGGAGGAATTTGGGAGGATCGCAGTGCGAAACCATGCAATCCAAAGCAAAACAGCGCAAGACGCTGCAAGGCGTATTGCGCTGTTTTTACTGGGATGATTGGTGGAGCGGAGGAGGATCGAACTCCCGACCTTCGCATTGCGAACGCGACGCTCTCCCAGCTGAGCTACCGCCCCACGCGAGTCGCGCATCTTAGCAGCGGTGTGCGGCTTCGCCAAGACCCCGGCGGCAAATTCAGCCGGGCAGCAGGGCGGGCAGGCGTTCGCGCAGCACGCTGCCGCGCCAGCCGTCGAGGAAATCCGGCCACTCGGCGGTGACCACGTATTCCTCCAGCACCTTGCGCGGGCAAAGCAGGCCGGGCGGCAGGTCGAGTTCGGCGGCGCGTTCGTCGACCAGGATTTTCATCGCGCCCAGCGCCTTCTTCGCCTCGCCTTGCGGGTGGGCGGGAATGGGGTGGGTGGCGGCGATCTCCTCCGCTTCGAGCGGCGTGCGGAGCAGGGCGAACAGTTCGCTGCGCTGCGCGCTGCGCAGGGCGCGCTGGCCGCGGCCGCGCTGTTCGAGTTCGGCGAGGCCGGCGGGCGGCTGCTGGGCCAGGCTCATGGCGAGCGCGTCGTCGAGCAGCCAGGGGCGCGGGCGATCCAGCGCGCGGGCGCTGCGGTCGCGCCACAGCAGGAGGCGGCGCAGCAGGGCCTGCTGTTCGGACGGCCATTCGGCGGCGCCGCGCAGCGCGCGCTGCGGCTGCGGGTCGCCGTCGCGGTGGCTGGCGCGGCGCTTCAGGCGTTCGCAATCCTCGGCGAACCAGTCGCTGCGCTCGCGCTGGCGCAGGCGCTTGGCGAGCTGGGCGTGGATGGATTCCAGGTACACCACGTCGAGCGTGGCATAGCTGCGCTGCGAGGCGGTGAGCGGGCGCTGCATCCAGTCCGAGCGCGTCTCGCCCTTGTCCAGCTCGTCGCCGCACAGTTCGGCGACCAGCGCGCGGTAGCTTAGCCCCAACCCCATGCCGGCGAAGGCAGCGGCGATCTGGGTGTCGAACAGCACGCGCGGGCCGTCGGGCAGCAGCGGCGCCAGGGTTTCCAGGTCTTCGCCGGCGCTGTGCATCACGGTGATGCCGTCGCCGTTGCCCAGCGTCGCCTGCAGCGCATCGCCGATCGCGAAGGCCAGCGGATCGACCAGCGCGTGGCGGCCGCGGCAACCCAGCTGCAGCAGGGCGAGCTGCGGATAGAAGGTGTCGCGGCGCATGAACTCGGTGTCCAGGCCGAGCACGGCGCCGGCCGGCACGGCGTCCAGCCAGGCGTGCAGCGTGCTGCGGTCGGCGATCCAGTCGGCGGCGACATCGGGCGGGGTCATGCGGGTCCTTGGTTCGTGGATTGCCCTGTCATCGACAGTGCCATAAGGTGAGCGGCGCACGATAACAGGCCGATCCGGGAACGCCCAAGCATGCCGAGCAACGTCACGCTGCAACGCCAACGCACGCTCGGCGGCGTGGTCGGCATCCTCGTGCTGGCCTTCGCGCTCGGCTACCACTTCTTCCCGCGGCTGTTCCACGCCGAGCCGGGCGCGGTCGCGCGGCGCAGCGTGCCTGCGCTGCCGGCTGTGGCGCCCGGCGGCGCGGCGATGGTCAACGAGCCGTCCGCGGAGGAGTTGAACGCCGGGCCGCCGCTAACCCTGGCGCCCACCGCGGTGATCGCCGCGCGACTGAGCCGCGAGCACGCGCAGCTGCCGAAGCAGCTGACGCCCGATCCGCCGAAACTGCGCGCGCTGCTCGAACGCGCCGACAAGGCGCTCGCCGCCGGCCACCTGGGCGGCGACAAGGACAGCGCCGCCGCGCTCTACCTGCAGGCGGCGCAGGACAAGCCGGACAGCCGCCGCGCCGCGCAGGGCGTGATCGACGTGCGCGCGCGGCTGGTGGCGCAGGCGCAGCGCGAGATCGCGCTGGGCAACGCCGAGGATGCGAGCGACCAGTTGGCGGCGCTGCAGTCGCTGCCCGGCAGCGCGGAGGACGTGGCGCGCCTCACCGCCGCGCTGAAGACATTGAGCGACGTGCGCCCGCTGCTGGCACAGGCGGCCGGCCTGCTGCAGCAGGGCAAGGCGGACCAGCCCGAAGGCCGCAGCGCGCTGGACATCTACCGGCACGTGCAGCAGCTCGACCCGCAGAACGCGGTGGCCGAGCAGGGCATCCTCGACGTGCAGCACGTGGTGCTGGACCGCGCGCTGGCCGCGGTGGCGCAGAACGACTTCGCCGGCGCGGACAAGGTGCTGGCCGAGGCGCAGGCGATCCGCCCCGGCTCGCAGCAGCTGCACGACGTGCGCCAGCGGGTGGACGACATGCGCACGGCGCGCGCCGGCGGCGTGCTGGGTCAGGCGCGTTCGGCGCTGGACGCCGGCAACGTCGCGCTGGCGAAGCAGCTCGCCGCGCAGGCGCAGGCGATCAGCCCGCAGCTGGCCGGCCTCGCCGCGTTCGAGCAGCAGCTGGTCAACGCGCAGCTGTACGCCAGCCGCAAGCCGGGCCAGGTGTTCAGCGACCGCTACGTCGACATGCCGGGGCAGTCGCCGGCGCTGGTGGTGATCCCCACTGGCAGCTTCCTGATGGGCGCGACCGACGACGACAGCGGCCGCAATGCGGCCGGGCCGTCGCAGCACAAGGTCAGCATCGAGCAGGGCTTCGCGATGGCGCGCAGCGCGATCACCGTGGGCCAGTTCCGCGAATTCGTGCGCGCGAGCGGCTACGTGCCCGACTCGGTGAAGCTCGGCGGCGCCAGCGTCTACGACGAGCGCAGCGGCGCGATGCGCGACGACGGCGACGCCAGCTGGCAGGACGACTACGCCGGCCACAAGGCCGCCGACAACCTGCCGGTGGTCAACGTGTCCTGGAACGACGCCAAGGCCTACGCCGACTGGCTCAGCCAGCGTACCGGCAGGAAATACCGCCTGCCCAGCGAGGCCGAGTTCGCCTACGCGCTGCGCGGCGGCACCACCACGCGCTACTGGTGGGGCGACGGCACGCCGGACAGCAAGGTGGAGAACCTCACCGGCGCGAAGGACCGTTCGCCCAGCGGCCGGCGCTGGAACCACGCGTTCCGCGGCTACGGCGATGGCTACTGGGGGCCGGCGCCGGTGATGAGCTTCGCGCCCAATCCGTTCGGCCTGTACGACATGGGCGGCAACGTCTCCGAATGGACGGCCGACTGCTGGCACGACAACTATATCCACGCGCCGGTCGACGGCAGCGCCTGGCTCAACCCCGGCTGCAGCGTGCGCGTGCTGCGCGGCGGCTCCTGGGGCAGCTCGCCCGAGCAGGCGCGTTCCACGTGGCGGCAGGGCGCCGACGCCAGCGTGCGCAGCGGCCGGGTCGGTTTCCGCGTGGTGCGCGAGCTGTGAACCGGGGCAATCCCGCGGCCGCGCCCTGCCGTCGGCGCGCGAACGGAGGCCGGCGCGGGCCGCGATGGGAAAATTCAGCGGTTTCCGTCGCATCGCACTACACCAACGCCCCTGAATTCGCGTAGATTGTGCAGGCCGCATGGCCGTCGCCTCGCTGGAGGCGGTGTCTAACTCACCACGATGGATGCCCATGGCTACCAAGACCACTGCCAAGAAAGCCCCCGCCAAGGCCGCCAAGCCGGCGCCGAAGGCCGCTCCCGCCGCGATCAAGCCGATCAAGGACACGCTCAGCAAGTCCGGCCTGATCTCCCACATCGCCCAGCACGCGGGCGTCGAGACCAAGCACGTCAAGGCCGTGCTTGCCTCGCTGGAGCACACCGTGCTCGGCGCCGTGCACAAGAAGGGCGCCGGCCAGTTCACCCTGCCGGGCCTGTTCAAGATCAACGCGATCCAGGTGCCGGCCAAGCCGAAGCGCACCGGCATCAACCCGTTCACCAAGCAGGAGCAGGTGTTCGCCGCCAAGCCCGCCACGGTGAAGGTGAAGGTGCGTCCGCTGAAGAAGCTCAAGGACGCCGCGCTCTGAGCGCGTGATGCCTGCACGCGCAGGCATCGTTCCACGGCCCGGATGACGGGCAAGGCACGGGCCGCGCAAGCGGCCCGTGTCGTGTCCGGCGCCATGTCGACGCGGACCGCAAGCTGCAGGCGCGTGCGCCACGCGCAGCCATCGCCGCGGGCTAGACTGTCCGTCACGCAACCATCAACCAGCCAGGAGCAGCGCGTGTCAGCTTCCATGCCGCAAGCGGTCGACACCCCACTCACCCAGGCCGCGATCTTCCTGGTCGTCACGGTGAACTCCGGCGCGGAACACCGCGACGCCGTGCGCGCGTTCTGCGGCGACTTGCCCGGGCTGTTGCGCGCAGTGGGTTTCCGCGACCTCGACGGGCAGCTGTCCTGCGTGACGGCGTTCGGCTCCGAGGCCTGGGACCGGCTGTTCGGCGCGCCGCGGCCGAAGGAGCTGCACCCGTTCCGCGAGATCCGCGGCAAGCACCACGCGGTCGCCACGCCGGGCGACATCCTTTTCCACATCCGCGCCACGCGCATCGACCTGTGCTTCGAGCTGGCGATGCAGATCATGGCCAAGCTCGGCGACGCCGTCGCGGTGGCGGACGAGGTGCATGGCTTCAAGTATTTCGACAACCGCGACCTGCTCGGCTTCGTCGACGGCACCGAGAACCCCGCGGGGCCCGCGGCGACCGGCGCCACCGTGATCGGCGACGAGGACGCGGCGTTCGCCGGCGGCAGCTACGTGATCGTGCAGAAGTACCTGCACGACCTGAAGGGCTGGGACAGCCTGCCGGTGGAGGTGCAGGAAAAGATCATCGGCCGCACCAAGCTCTCCAACGTCGAGCTCGACGACGCGGCGAAGCCGAGCTGCGCGCACAACGCGCTCACCGTGATCGTCGAAGATGGCGAGGAGCTGGACATCCTGCGCGACAACATGCCGTTCGGCGACGTGGGCAAGGGCGAGTTCGGCACCTATTTCATCGGCTACGCCCGGTCCCCGCGCCGGATCGAGCTGATGCTGCAGAACATGTTCGTCGGCAACCCGCCGGGCAACTACGACCGCCTGCTCGACTACAGCCGCGCCGTCACCGGCTCGCTGTTCTTCGTGCCGCCCGCGGCGTTCCTGGAAAGCCTCGAGGATTGACGGTCGCGCCAGGCCGCAGCGGCGCCGACCGCCCTGCGGTTTTCGCGCAGGCGCTGATTAGTGAATCCCTCTCCCTCCGGGAGAGGGTGCCGGCAGGCGGGTGAGGGTTCGGGCGAAGCGGAATGCTGCAGCAAGTCCGAACCCTCACCCCCGGCCCTCTTCCTCGCTTCCCAAAGCAGGGCCATTCATGGTCCTTCTCCGCGTCCGGAGGGAGAGTGGGGCGATCACCTGTGAGATATTCCGGACAGCAGTGAGCTTGCGCTGGATGACGAGCAAAATCAGACATCCCTATACGGGCTGCGCTGATCGCGGCCCTGGAACGCCGCTTGAACCAGCACACGCACTGCGTTCCCCTGTTCAGGCTGCGCTAGACGCTGGTTTGAAGCTGAACCGACGATTTGATCGACACGTCGGCTGAATACATCGATGATCTGTTTGTTTTTCGACGTGTCGTCAGCTAATGTCGATGCCTTCGACATGTCGTCAAAACGTGTCGACGACTCGGGGGAACCATCGACATGCCTTTCGATCCGCAGCGACCCCATGACGACCTGCCGGAGCTTCCGCCGGCGACCGACATCGAATCGCGGCCCTTGCTCAAGGCCTGCATCGAGGCCCGCGCCGCCTTGGCCGAGCTCAAGAGCGTCGGTGCCGCCATCCCCAACCAGGCCGTCCTCATCAACACCATTCCGCTGCTGGAAGCCCAGGCCAGCAGCGAGATCGAGAACATCGTCACCACCAGCGACGCGCTGTTCCGCTTTGCCCAGGACGAGCAGGCGGCCGATCCGGCCACCAAGGAGGCGCTGCGCTACCGCGCGGCCCTGCGCGAGGGATTCGATTCGCTGGCCGAACGCCCGCTCGGCACCGGCACCGCCGTGCGTGTGTGCAGCCGCTTGAAGAACCGCGACATGGATATCCGCCGCGTCCCCGGCACCGCGCTCAAGAATGCCGCCACCGGCGAAGTCGTCTACACCCCGCCCCAAGGCGAGGCGCTGCTGCGCGACAAGCTGGCCAACTGGGAGCGCTTCATCCACGAGGCCACGGATATCGATCCGCTGATCCGCATGGCCGTCGCGCATTACCAGTTCGAGGCCATCCATCCGTTCCTCGACGGCAACGGCCGCACCGGCCGCGTGCTCAACCTGCTGCTGCTGGTGGAGCAGGGCTTGCTGGACCAGCCCGTGCTGTACCTGTCCCGCCACATCCTGCGCCATCGCATCGACTACTACCGCCTGCTGCTCGCCGTCACCCGCGACGGCGCGTGGCAGGACTGGATCGCCTTCATGCTCGATGCGGTCGCCCAGACCGCGCGCTGGACCGGCGACAAGATTCGCGCGATCCAGAGCCTGCACGCGAAAGCCATGGACTTCGTGCGCACGCACGCGCCGAAAATCTACAGTCGCGAGCTGGTCGATGCCCTGTTCGTGCAGCCGTACTGCCGCATCCAGAACCTGGTGGACGGCGGCATCGCCAAGCGCCAGACCGCCTCGGTCTACCTCAAGCAACTGGTCGACCTCGGCATGCTGGTCGAGGTCAAGGTCGGGCGCGAAAAGCTGTTCCTGCATCCCAACTTCGTCCGCCTGCTCACCAGCGACGACCATCCCGTACTGCCCTATGGCAGCACCGCAAGCCGGAAAGACTGATCCATGACCGCCGACCACTTCGCCAACCTCGATCAATTCGGCGCCGACCTCTGGAAGCTGGCCGACCAGCTGCGCGCCAACTCGGGGCTGGCCTCCAACGAATACTTCATGCCCATCCTGGGCTTGCTGTTCCTGCGCTACGCCACCAATCGCTACTACGCCGCGCGCGAGGCCATCGCCGCCGATCAGGCGGCCGGCACCATGCCCAGGCGCCCGCTGCGCGATGCCGATTTCACCCAGCGCCGCGCCATGAACCTGCCCGAGGCCGCGCGCTACGACGTGATCCTGGAACAACCCAAGGACGGCAGCCTGGGCCATGCGCTCACTGCCGCCATGGAAGCGGTGGAAGCGCGCTTCCCGCCGCTCGCCGGCCAGTTGCCCAAGGACTACGAGAAGTTCGACGACGACCTGCTCGAATCCATGATGCGCAAGTTCGACACCGAAGCCCTGCGCACGGCGGGCGGCGACGTGTTCGGCCGCATCTACGAATACTTCCTGGCCGAGTTCTCCAAGCAGGGCGCGCACGACAACGGCGAGTTCTTCACCCCGCCTTCCATCGTGCAGACCATCGTCAACGTGATCGAGCCCGACCACGGCATCGTGCTCGACCCGGCCTGCGGCTCGGGCGGCATGTTCGTGCAGTCCAGCCACTTCATCGAGGCCGAAGGCGCGGACACCATGGCCCGCGTCACTTTCTACGGCCACGAGAAAAACGAAACCACCGCCAAGCTTGCGCAGATCAACCTCGCCGTGCACGGGCTGGAAGGCGCCATCCGCGCCGGCAACGAAGCCATCACCTATTACAAGGATCCGCACGAGCTCGCCGGCAAGTGCGATTTCGTGATGGCCAATCCGCCGTTCAACGTGGACGAGGTGGACGCCGACAAAGTCAAGAACGACCCGCGCCTGCCGTTCGGCCTGCCGGGCGTCAACAAGGGCAAGAAAGTCTCCAACGCCAATTACCTGTGGCTGAGCTACTTCTACAGTTATTTGAACGCCAACGGCCGCGCCGGCGTGGTGATGTCCTCGCAGGCCTCCGGCGCCGGGCGCGACGAGGCCGGCGTGCGGCAGCGGCTGGTGGATACCGGCGCCGTGGACGTGATGATCGACATCCGCGGCAACTTCTTCTACACCCGCACCGTGCCCTGCCAGCTGTGGTTTTTCGACCGCGCGAAAGAGCGTGACGAGGCCCGCCGCGATCACATCCTGATGCTCGACGCGCGCGGCATCTACCGCAAGGTGACGCGCGCCATCGTCGACTTCAGCCCCGAGCAGCAGCAGAACATCGCCGCCATTGTCTGGCTGTATCGCGGCCAACGCGAACGCTTCCTGGCCCTCGTGCAGCGCTACCTGCAAAGCGCGCTCGACCACGGCCAGGCCATGCGCGCGCCGCTTGCCGCCTTCCGCGAAGCACTGAACGCGCAGATCGAGCGCATGCAGCCCTTCGCCAAGGCACAGCGCAAGCACAAGCAAGCCGAGAGCTTCAATGCGGGCTGGGATGAACTCGCCGCCACCCGCGACGCGCTCACCACCGACGCGCACGCGCTGGCCGATGCCGTCGCCGCCCATGCGGAAATCTGGCAGGTGCACGCCGCGCCGGACAACGCCGTGTTGCACCGGATGCGCGTAGCCCTGCACGCCGTTGCCACGCATTGCCGCGACCTCGCCCGGCAGATCGACCTGGCGGCGAAGCTCGCCGCCCGCGTGGCCGACACCGCGGTGAAGGAGCTGGACGCCAAGGACGCGGCAAGCTGGGACACCGGCGCCATCAACAAGGGCAGGAAGGCGCTGGACGCCGCACGCGTCGAAGCCGCCGACGCCCTGCACCTGACCCGCTATTTCGTGAGGCAGGCCGACTGGCTGCAGGAGCGCTTCCCGGATGCGCAGCTGGTGGACGTGCCCGGCCTCGTCAAGCGCGTGAGCCGCGCGGAAGTGGCCGCACACGACGGCAGCCTCACCCCCGGCCGCTACGTGGGCGTGGCGCCGGAAGAAATCGACGAGGATTTCGACTTCGAGGAAACCCTGCGCGCCATCCACATCGACCTCAGGGATTTGAACGAGGAAGCGGCGAAGCTGGCCGCGACGATTGCGAAGAACTTTGAGGAGTTGGGGGCGTGAGCTGGCGCAAATGCACGCTTGGCGACGTGCTGACGCTGAAGCGCGGTCACGATTTGCCAGACAGCGCACGTGTACCCGGTGACGTGCCGGTTGTTTCGTCGTCCGGGATTACCGGATGGCACAACACGTCGATGGCAGATCCACCCGGTGTCGTCACTGGTCGATATGGAACCATTGGCGAAGTGTTCTTTCTCGATGAACCGTACTGGCCGTTGAACACGTCGCTCTATGTGATCGACTTCAAGGGCAACGACCCGAAGTTCTCGGCGTACCTTTTGAGGAACACGCTCCGTAACTACCGTTCGGAGAAGGCCGCCGTACCCGGTGTGAATCGGAACGTATTGCACACGCTCGATGTTTCGATTCCTGATCTGCAGACCCAACTCAAGATCGTTTCCACGTTGTCGGCCTACGACGACTTGATTGAAAACAACCGGCGGCGGATCGCGTTGCTGGAAGAGGCGGCGCGGCTGCTCTACCGCGAGTGGTTCGTCCACTTCCGCTTCCCCGGCCACGAACATGCCAACTTCATCGACGACCTGCCCGAAGGGTGGCAGCGTTTGCGGATCGACGATGTGACAAGCTTTCTGAGTCGTGGCATTTCTCCGGCGTACGACGACGAAGCACAATATCTCGTGGTAAATCAGAAGTGCGTTCGGGACCGGGTGTTTTCGTTAGAGCCGGCGCGGCGCCAGAAGAAAGAGTTCAAGGCCAACAAGGCGCTGCAGTTCCTGGATGTATTGATTAACTCGACCGGCACGGGAACATTGGGCAGGGTTGCGCAGTGCTGGGTCAATCTTCCTGGCATCACATTTGACTCTCACGTTACCGTGGCAAGGCCAGATTCATCGGTTGATCCGTACTGGTTCGGATACGTCATGATGGAGATGGAGAGCGTGTTCGAAGACATGGGTGAAGGCGCGACGAATCAAAAGGAGCTTGCCAAGTCGAGGATAGCTGGCACAACGATTGTTGTTCCTCGGCGGTCGCTGCAGGACGATTTCGGATCGTTTGCATCGTCTACTTCGCGGCAGATTCAGAAGCTGATCGAACAAATCCAAAAACTCGCCCAGGCCCGCGACCTGCTGCTGCCACGGCTGATGAGCGGCGAGTTGACCGTATGAGGCGACCCAGGGGGTAGCGCATGGCGGCGACGGGCATCAACAGCGAGGACCGGCTGGTGCAGGCCACCTTTGCCGAGCATCTGGCCAGGCTCGGCTGGGAATCCGTCTACGCTTGGAACCAGGAAACCTTCGGGCCGAATGGCACGCTGGGGCGCAAGGACACCACCGAGGCGGTGCTGACGCGCGACCTGCACGCGGCGCTGGTGCGCCTGAACCCGGAACTGCCGCCGGCGGCCGTCGAATCCGCGTTGCGGCAGCTCACCGCCTTCGATGCCAGCCGCTCGCTGGTGCAGCACAACCGCGACTTCTACCAGCTGCTGCGCGGCGGTGTGCCGGTGAGTTACCGAGACGCCAAGGGCCAGCAGAAAAACGCCCGCGCCCGCGTGATCGACTTCGACAACGCGCCGGGCGCGAACCGCTTTGTCGCCGTGCGCGAGTTGAAGCTCACCGGCCTGCGCACGCCGCACTACAACCGCCGCGCCGACCTGGTGTGTTTCGTCAACGGGCTGCCGCTGGTGTTCATCGAGCTGAAGGCTGTCTACAAGAACATCCGCAGCGGCTTCGACAACAACCTGCGCGACTACATGGACGAGCAGGTGATCGGCCATGCCTTCCACCACAACGTGTTCCTGATCGTGTCCAACGGCGACCGCGCGCGCTATGGCTCCATCACCAGCCAGTGGGAGCACTTCTACGAGTGGAAGCGGCTGGACGAGGGCGACGCCGGCTGCGTGGATGCCGAGCGCCTGCTGAACGGCATGCTGGCGCACGACAGGCTGCTGGACATTGTCGAAAACTTCATCCTGTTCGACGACAGCCGCGCCGGCGCCACCCGCAAGGTGGTGGCGCGCAACCATCAGGTGCTGGGCGTGAACCGCGCGGTGGCCTCGGTGGCGCGGCAGCAGGCGATCAAGGCCGAGCTGCCGCCCGGCGAGCGGCTGCGCCATCGCGTGATCGAGTTGCCGCTGGCGCGCAAGGCGCCGAAGCGCCGGCAGTACGACAAGTACTCGAAGGCCGCGGAGGAACCGGCAAGCTACGTGCCGCAAGGCCCGGTGGACATCATCGAGCGTGCGCATCCCGATCTCGGCCGCCTCGGCGTGTTCTGGCACACGCAGGGCAGCGGCAAGTCGTATTCCATGGTGTTCTTCACCGAAAAGGTGCGGCGCAAGCTGTCCGGCAACTTCACCTTTTTGCTGATGACCGACCGCAACGATCTGGACGATCAGCTCTACCAGACCTTCACCGGCTGCGGCGCAGCCGACAAGACCACGCCGCGCGCGGCCAGCGGCAAGGAACTGCAGACGATCCTGGGCGAGAACCACGCCTATGTGTTCAGCCTGATCCACAAGTTCAACCAGGACGTGAAGCCGGGCGAGCCCTACAGCGAGCGCGACGACATCATCGTGCTGTCCGACGAGGCGCACCGCACGCAGGCCGGGCAGCTCGCCCGCAACATGCGCCTGGCGCTGCCGAACGCCGCCTTCATCGGTTTCACCGGCACGCCGTTGTTCAAGCAGGACGAGCTGACCCGGCGCATCTTTGGCGATTACGTGTCGCGCTACGACTTCAAGCGCTCCGAACAGGACGGCGCCACCGTCAAGCTTGTGTACGAAAACCGCGGCGAGAAGCTTGGCGTGGCCTGCGCCGATCTGAATGCGCGCATCGCCGACAAGATCGAGCAAGCCGAGCTCGATCCCGACCAGCAGGCACAGCTGGAAAAGCTGCTGGGCAAGGATTACGAAATCATCACCGCCGACGAGCGGCTGGACCGCATCGCCGCCGATTTCGTGGAGCACTGCGCCACGCGTTGGCAATCGGGCAAGGCGCTGTTCGTGTGCGTGGACAAGATCACCTGCGCGCGCATGTACCAGCGGATTGCGCCGCGCTGGCAGGCGAAGGCCAAGGCCATCCGCTTTGATGCCGAGGCGCGCAAGCGGCAGGCGCAGGCCGCGGCCGATGCGGACAGCGCCGAGCGGCTCCAGGCGCAGGCCGACCGCCTGCGCGAGCAGGCCGAATGGATGGATTCCACGCTGATCGAGATCGTCATCAGCGAGGCGCAAAACGAAGTGGCCGACTTCAAGCGCTGGGATTTCGACATCGTGCCGCATCGCGCGCGGATGAAGCAGGGCTTCGAGACCGCCGGCGGCGAGCGGCTCGACCTGGAGCTGGCGTTCAAGAACCCCAAGCACCCGTTCCGCATCGCGATTGTCTGCGCGATGTGGCTGACCGGCTTCGACGTGGAGTGTCTGTCCACGTTGTATCTGGACAAGCCGATGAAGGCGCACACGCTGATGCAGGCCATCGCCCGCGCCAACCGCGTGTACCCAGGCAAGGATTTCGGCCTGATCGTCGATTACAACGGCATGCTGAAAAGCCTGCGCGAGGCGTTGGCACAGTACGCACTTGGCGATGACGGGGAGGGCGACGACGACATCGTGGTGCCAATCGAGGAGCGCGTGCAGGCGCTGATCGAGGCGCTGGAAGCCACCGAGGCGCACTTGCGCAGCCTCGGCTTCGATCCTGCGCAGTTCGCCGGCGCGACCGGTTTCGTGCGGACGGGGTTGTTCGGCGATGCCGTGGAAGCCGTCTACACCTCGGACACCGCCAAACGCCGCTTCGAGGTGCTGGCGCGCGAGGTATTCACGCGCTTCAAGGCGTTGCTGACCGAACCCACGGCGCTGCAGTTCGCCGAGCGCCACGACAACATCGAGGCGATCTACAAGAAGCTCATCGAACGCCGCGACACGGCCGACGTGACGGCGCTGCTGAAGGAGCTGCACCGCATCGTCAACGCCGCCATTCGCACCGAAACGCCGGGCGGCGACCAGGCTGCCGGACGGACCTACGACCTGTCCAGGATCAACATGGAAAAGCTGCGCGACGAGTTCGCCCGGAAGGTGAAGCGCAAGGCCACGGCACTCAAGGACATCCGCGACATCGTGGAGGCGAAGCTCGCGCAGATGCTGGGCAAGAACGCGGCGCGCATGGATTACCAGAAGCGCTACGAAGACATCGTGGCCGACTACAACAACGACAAGAACCGCATCACCATCGAGGAAACCTTCCGCCGCCTGATGGAGCTGGCCGACAGCCTGGACGAAGAGCAGAACCGCCACGTGCGCGAAGGGCTGAGCGAAGAGGAGCTGGCGCTGTTCGACCTGATCCGGCGCGACGACCTGAGCGGGAAAGACCGCGAGCGCGTGAAGCAGGCCAGCCGCGACCTGCTGGCCGCGATCCGGCAGCGGCTTGGGCAACTCGACCGCTTCTGGGAAAAAGAACAGACCAAATCCGAGGTGGAGGTGTTCATCCTCGACAAGGTCTACGCCGACCTGCCGACGCCACCCTTCACCGAAGCCGACAAGCAGGCGGCCGCCGATCACATCTATCGGCACGTCTGGCAGCAGGCGCTGCGCGGCGACGCCACGCGGGCGGCTCCATAAGCCGGCGCGAGCTGCTGGCCATCACCGCCACGGCGTCATCTTGCGGTGGCCCGGTCCGGGCGAGACTGAACTTGCCGCGAGACAGGATTCGCGAAAAAACAAAGGCCCCGAACGGGGCCTGAGTTGGTACCGGTGATAGGACTCGAACCTACACTCTGTCGCCAGAAGCGGATTTTGAGTCCGCCGCGTCTACCATTCCGCCACACCGGCATGTGGGTTGCGCATTATGCCGGCTTCAGTGCACCGGGTCGAGGCCCAGCTGGCGTTCGCAGCGTTCGTAGCCGCTGGCGCCGGCCAGCGGCTGGTACACCGCGCAGCGCGTCATGTTGCCGGAGTAGACGTGCAGGCTGACCGCGATGTCGTGGTCGCTGGGGTTGCGGATGGTGTGGTACTCGTGCGGCGGGATCAGGCTGCCGGCGGAGCCGGGGCCGGCCTGCACCGAGCCCACCGGCTGGAAGCGGCAGTGTTCGCCCTCGTCGGCCAGCCGCTCGTACTGCACCACGTCCAGCTCGCCGCGCCACACGCCTTCCACGCACCACATGCCGGCATGGTCGTGGATCGGCGTGCCCTGGCCCGGGCCCCAGGTCATCGCCACCACGCAGTAGCCGTGCTCCTCGCTGCGGTACAGCTCGCGCCGCGCGTAGCGGCCCTCGGCGGTTTCCAGCACGCAGTCGGGCAGCTGGATCTGGTTGCCGCGGATCAGCCGGCACAGGCTGTGGCGCAGGCTGTCGGTGATCGCCGGCGTGCTGCCTTGGGCGACCGCGGTGTCGATCGCGTCGATCAGCTGGCGACAGCCGGGAAATTCGGTGGTGAGCATGGCGTTCTCGGAAAACTGACTGGGTGGCCCGATTCTACCAGCGTGCTCCGGGCCGGTTCCGGCTCAGAGCCGGCCGAGAAAGCCGCCGATCGCGCGGCTGTAGTTCTCGATGTCGACCAGGAAGGCGTCGTGGCCCTGCGGCGAATCCAGCGCCACGAAATCCACCTGGGCGCCGGCCGCGCGCAGGCCGTCGGCGATCTGCTCCTGCTGCTCCAGCGGGAACAGGATGTCGGTGCTGACGCCGATCACCAGCGCGCGTTCGATGCGGATGCGCTCCAGCCCCGCCAGCACGCTGCCGCCGCCGTACTCGGCGACGTCGAACCAGTCGCTGGCGCGCGAGAGGTAGAGGTAGCTGTTGGGGTCGAAGCTGCGCACGAAGCGGCGGGCGTGGCCTTCGAGGTAGGACTCCACCTGGAACTCGAAGCCGAACGGCTGCTGCTCTTCGCGCTGCTCGGCGTCGAGCCGGATGCGCGCGAAGCGGCCGTTCCATTCCATCGCCGAGCGGTAGGTGATGACGCCGAGCTTGCGCGCGATGCTCATGCCCATGTCGGGGTAGCGCGCGCCGTCGCCGTGGATCTCGTAGTTGCCGCCGGCCCACTGCGGATCGAGCCGGATCGCCTCGCGCTGCAGCGAGCGGATCGCGATCGCGAACGGCTGCGCCTGCGGCGCGGTGTCCACGCTGATGTGGGCGCGCACCGTGCCGGGGTGCAGCAGCATGTAGGCCAGCGCGGCCATGCCGCCCATCGAGCAGCCGATCAGGCAGGCGAGTTTTTCGATGCCCAAGCTCTGCACCACGACGTGCGCGGCGTTGGCCACGTCTTCCAGCGACAGTTCCGGGAAATCCAGCCGGTACGCTTCGCCGGTGGCGGGGTTGACCGAGGCGGGGCAGGTGGAGCCCTTGTCGCTGCCCAGCGAGTTCACGCAGATCACGAACCAGCGTTGCGTATCGATGGCCTTGCCGGGGCCGGCCATGCCTTCCCACCAGCCGGGCGCCGGGTCTTCCGCGCACGAAGCCATGTGCGCGCTGGGCGAGAGGCCGGTGAGCACCAGGATCGCGTTGTCGCGCGCGCCGTTCAGCGTGCCCCAGGTTTCGTAGGCCACGCGCGCGCCGTGCAGCGCGCCGCCGCGCTTCATTGGGAACGGGGAGGGCAGCTCGCAATAGCGGCGGGCGTCGGGCACGTCAGAGCACCTTGTCGATGGTGATGGCGATCGGCGTCTTGCGGTCGGTGTCCACGATGCCGGCGCTGCCTTCGAGGTCGCCGGGCTGGGCGATCGGCTGGCCGCTGTGGCTGATGCGCGCTTCCACCACCACGCGCGCCACCGAGGAGAGTTTCAGCTCCGGCGTCATCGCCATCGCGTCGCTGAGCGTGGCGGTGGCGGGCAGCTGGCCGGCGTCGAGCTTCACCACCGCCAGCGGCATCGGCGGGCCGCTCACCGCGCGGGCGTAGACGTAGAGCTGGTCGCCGGGCTGCAGCTTGGCCTTGAGCGCGGGCGCGAGGCTCACCTGCACGTTCAGTGCGGCGCCTTGGCTGGCGGCGGGCGCGGGTTCGGTCGCGGGCTTGATGCCGGCGCGGGCGTCGGCGTTCGCGATCTGTTCGGCCACCGCCTTGGCCACGCCGGAGCCCGGCTCCAGCAGCGGCTGCAGCTTGCGCCAGGTGGCGGCCGCATCCGCGTACTGCGTGTGCTGGAACTGGCTGATGCCGAGCAGCCACAGCGCGCGCTGGCTGTCCGGTTGCAACTCCAGCGCGTGGTGCAGCAGGTCGAGCGCGCGGCCGTCGATCAGGTGGTCGCTGCGCGCCATCGAATCGGTTTCGGCCCAGCCCACCATCGCGGCCACGTTGTTCGGGTCGATCTGCAGCGCGTGGTCCCAGGCGTCGCGCGCTTCCTCGGGCTGCTTCAGCGCGGTGGTGGCCTGGGCCAGCAGCACCCAGCCCTGCGCATCGTTCGGCTGCTGCTGCAGGTGCGTGCGCAGGTCGGCCAGCGCCTGCTGGAAATCCATCGGCTTGGGCGCCGCGGGCACGCCGTCCAGCGCCACCGGCGTGCCGATGTGCAGGTACAGCGCGCCGGCGCCGATCGGCAGCAGCAGGGCGATGGCCAGCGCCACCGCGAACACGCCGCGCGGGCGGCCGTTGCGGCGGCCAGTGCGCAGCAGCGGCACCAGCAGCAGGGCCAGCGCCGTCGCGACCATCGCGGCGGCGGCCAGATAGAACGCGAGCTTCACCAGTCTTCCCCCGTGTCGGTCGGCGTGCCGCCGGCCGTGTCGTTGTTGGCGGCGGCATCGATGCTGCGGTTGCGCCGGCGGATCGCCACCGCCACCACCGCGCCGCCGGCGAGCAGGATCGCCAGCGGGCCGAACCACAGCAGCCAGGTGCCCGGCTTCAGCGGCGGCTGGTACAGCACGAAGTCGGAATAGCGGTCCACGAGGTACTGCTTGATCTCGGCGTCGCTCTTGCCCTGCTGCATCAGCTGGAACACTTCCAGGCGCAGGTCGCGGGCGAGGTCGGCGTTGGAGTCGGCGAGATTCTCGTTCTGGCAGACCAGGCAGCGCAGCTGCCTGGTGAGGTTCTGGAAGCGCAGTTCCTGCGCGTGGTCCTTGAACGGCAGCGGCTCGATCGCGCCGCCGGTGGCGAAGGCGTGGCCGGCGAACGCCAGCAGCGCCACCAACAGGGCGCGTAGGAGCGCACCCTGTGCGCGAAAAGCCGTTCGCGGAAAGCCCCATCGCGCACAGGGTGCGCTCCTACCTACAAAGCGGCTCATGGCGCCTCCCGCTTCACCGCGTCGATCGCCGGCTGCAGTTCCTTCGCGATCACCTCGGGGGTGAGCGGGCCGATGTGCTTGTAGCGGATCACGCCCTTCGCATCGACCAGGAAGCTCTCCGGCGCGCCGTACACGCCGAAGTCGATCGCGGTGCGGCCGGCCTGGTCGGCGATCACCAGGTCGTAGGGGCTGCCGTGCTCGCGCAGCCAGCGCTGCGCGTCGTCGGGCACGTCCTTGTAGTCGTAGCCGACCAGCGGGATGCCGAGCGCGCGGCCGTCGGCCATCAGCACCGGGTGTTCCTCGGCGCAGGCCACGCACCAGCTGGCGAACACGTTGATGAGGTAGGGCTTGCCGAGCAGGCTGGCCTTGGTCACGGTCTGCCCGGGCGCGTCCAGCTTCGGCAGCGCGAAGTCGGGAGCGGGCTTGTCGATCAGCGGCGAGGGCACGTAGCGCGCGTCGTGCCAGCTGTTCCACCAGATGCCGAAGCCGAACAGGCCGACCAGCCCCATGAAGACGAGGAACGGCACGAAGCGCCTCATGCGGCGGACTCCTGCGGCGCGCCGGCCGACACCGGCGCGGCCGCTTCGGCGGCGATGCGCTTGATGCGGAAGCGGCGGTCGGCGGCGCAGACGAAACCGCCGAACATCATCAGCACGCCGCCGCCCCAGATCCAGCGCACGAACGGCTTGTAGTACAGCCGCAGCGCCCAGGCGCCCTCGATGTGGTTGGCGTCCATCGGCTCGCCCAGCGCCACGTACAGGTCGCGGAACACGCCCGCGTCCACCGCCGATTCGGTCTGCACCCGCTCGCGCGAGTAGGTGCGCTTCTGCGGATGCATCACCGCCACGGTGGCGCCGTCGCGCTGCACGGTGACCACGCCCTGGTCGGCGCGCCAGTTCGGGCCGGTGGTGCGGTGCACGCCGTCGAAGCGGAAGTCGTAGCCGGCGATGCTCTCGTGCTGGCCGGGCGCGAGGCGCACGTCGTGCGTGATGCTCAGCGATTCGGACAGCAGCACGCCGGCCACGAACACGCCGACGCCCAGGTGCGCCAGCAGCATGCCGGCCATCTCGGCCGGGTAGCGGCGGCCGCGCGGCATGCTGCGCCAGCGCTTGAGCGCGTACAGCAGCACGCCCGCCACGACCCACACCGCCGCGGCCACGCCGGCGATGGCCTTGAGCTGGCCGTCGACGAAGAACGCCGCCACGATCGCGCAGGCCGCTGCGGCCACGCCGGTGCGCAGCGCCACCTGCCTCAGCACGCCGCCCTCGGCCTTGCCCCAGTGCAGGAACGGGCCGAACGGCAGCAGCGCCACCACGGGCGCCATCAGCAGCGGGAATAGCAGGCCGAAGTAGGGCGGGCCCACCGAGATGCGGCCCAGGTGCAGCGCGTCGCCGATCAGCGGGAACAGTGTGCCCAGCAGCACCATCGCCGCCGCGGTGGCCAGCATCAGGTTGCCGATCAAGAGCGCCGTCTCGCGCGAGACGATGTCGAACGGCTTGCCGCCCGTCACCTTCGGCGCGCGCAGCGCGTACAGCAGCAGCGAGCCGCCCACCACGATGGCGAGGAAGACCAGGATGAAGATGCCGCGGCGCGGGTCGGAGGCGAACGCGTGCACGCTGGTGAGCACGCCCGAGCGCACCAGGAAGGTGCCCAAGAGCGACAGCGAGAACGCGAAGATCGACAGCAGCAGGGTCCACGCGCGCAGGCCGCCGCGCTTCTCGGTGATCGCCTGCGCGTGGATCAGCGCCGCGCCCACCAGCCACGGCATGAAGCTGGCGTTCTCCACCGGATCCCAGAACCACCAGCCGCCCCAGCCCAGCTCGGCGTAGGCCCACCAGCTGCCGGCCACGATGCCCAGGGTGAGGAAGCCCCACGCCGCGTTGGTCCACGGCCGCGCCCAGCGCACCCAGGCCTGTTCGACCTCACCGCCGAGCAGCGCGGCGATAGAGAACGCGAACGCCACCGAGAAGCCCACGTAGCCCATGTAGAGCACCGGCGGATGCACCGCCATGCCCGGGTCCTGCAGCACCGGGTTGAGATCGGCGCCGTCGGCCGGCATCGGCAGCAGGCGGCCGAACGGATCGGAGGTGAAGATGATGAAGGCGAGGAAGCCCACCGCGATCAACCCCATCACGCCCAGCACGCGCGCGGAGAACACCTCGGGCAGGCGACCGCCCAGCGCGGCCAGCGCCACCGTCCACACGTTGAGGATCAGGATCCACAGCAGCAGCGAGCCCTCGTGCGCGCCCCACACCGCGGCGATGCGGTAGTACCAGGGCAGCGCGAGGTTGGAGTTCTCGGCCACGTACTGCACCGAGAAGTCGAAATGCACGAAGGCCCAGGTGAGGATGCCGAACGCCATCGCCACGAACACCGCCTGGCCCGCCGCCGCCGGCTTCGCCACCGCCATCAGCGCGCGGTTGCCGCGCCACGCGCCCCACAGCGGCAGGGTGCCCTGGGCGAGGGCGAGCAGGAAGGCGAGTACCAGCGCGAGCTGGCCGAGTTCGGGGGTCATGGGGCGGGACTCGGGACTCGGGACTCGGGACTCGGGTCAAAGCCGCGAGTCGCATGTCCCGGAATGTGTGGAATAAATCGTTGCATCGGATTGCCTCCGCAGGTTGCTTTACCGGGTCCCGAGTCCCGAGTCCCGAGTCCCGACATGCCCCTCCGCATGCGCCTTCGCCATCGCGTCCTTCAGTTCCTTCGGCATGTAGGTTTCGTCGTGCTTGGCGAGCACTTCGGTGGCCACGAAATGGCCGTCGGCCATGTGGCCGGTGGCGATCACCGACTGGTTGTCGCGGAACAGGTCGGGCAGGATGCCGGTGTACTGCACCGGCATCGCGCCGCCGGCGTCGACCACGGTGAAGCTGACTTCCAGCGAATCCTTGCTGCGCTGGATCGAGCCGGCTTTGACCATGCCGCCGAGGCGGAAGGTTTTGTAGTCGTTCGCCTGGCCCGACTGCACCTGGCTGGGGGTGAACAGGTAGTTCATGTTCTGCTGCAGCGCGTACACGCCCAGCGTGATCGCCAGCGCGGCGGCAACCGCCACCACGATCACGATGGTGAGCCGGCGCTTGCGGGTGGGGTTCATGGCCATGGGGTTCCTGCCCGGTCAGGGCGACGGCGAGACGGAAGAATCGGGGGCGGGGCGGCGTTCGCGCGTGGCCTGGCGCGCCAGCCGAGCGCGCAGTTCGCGCAGGATGCGGTTGCGGCGCAGCCGCGGCGCCAGCGTGTCGGCGGCGAGCACGAGGAAGAACAGCGCGTAGGCCGGCCACACGTAATCCGCGTAGCCGCCCATCGCGAAGAAAGTCGCCAGCGCGCTCATCGGGCGCCCTCCGCCTGCGCGATCGCGCGCACCCAGTCCTTGCCGCTTTCCAGGTCGAGCAGGTCGGTACGCGCGCGGCGGCACAGGCTGGCCACGTAATAGGCCTTGGTCGCCAGCGTCACCACCAGGAGCGGCCACAGCATGTCGGGCGACATCTTGGAGTGGCCGAACAGGTTCACCGTGCTGCCCTGATGCAGCGTGTTCCACCACACCACCGAGTAATGCACGATCGGCACGTTGATCACGCCGACGATCGCGAGGAAGCTCGCGGCGCGCGCGCCCTGGCGGCGATCCTCGAACGCGTGGTACAGCCCGATCACGCCCAGGTACAGGAACAGAAGCACCAGCTCGGAGGTGAGCCGCGCGTCCCAGGTCCACCAGGTACCCCACATCGGCTTGCCCCACAGCGAGCCGGTGGCCAGCGTGATCGCGGTGAACGCCGCGCCGATCGGCGCCGATTCCATCGCCACCACCTCGGCCAGCTTCATGCGCCACACCAGCGCCACGAAGCCGGCCACGCCCATCACCGCGTAGACGAACATGCTCATCCACGCGCTGGGCACGTGGATGAAGATGATGCGGTAGGCGTCGCCCTGCTGGTAATCCGGCGGCGCCAGCACCAGGCCGCCGTACAGCCCGATCGCGCCGGCCAGCAGCGCCAGCGCCATCGCCCACGGCCAGACCTTGCCGGCGAAGCGGTAGAACGTGGGCGGCGAACCGAGCTTGTGGAACCAGAGCGGGAGCCAATTGGCCATCAGTCAAGCATCCAGGGCAATGCGCAGGGCTGCCGCGCAAGCCAGCGGCGCCAACACCACGGTGAGGATCAGTGCGGCGGCCAGCCAGGCGACGGGTGCCAGCCATGGCAGGCCCTGCTGGGCGTCTGCCACCGCGCCGGCCGCGAAAATCACCACCGGCACGCACAATGGCAGCAACATCAAGGCCAAAAGCATACCAGAGCGACGGGTGCCCGCTGTCAGCGCGATCAGCACGGCGCCGAGCAGGCTGAGCAGGGGCGTGGCCAGCAGCAAGGCCAGCACCAGCGCCGGCATCGCCGCCACCGGCAGGTGCAGCATGCCGGCCAGCACCGGCGAAATCGCCACCAGCGGCAACGCGGTGGCAAGCCAGTGCGCGAGGATCTTCATGCCCAGCATCAACGCCGGCGGCTGCGGCGCCAGCAGCAACTGCTCCAGCGAGCCGTCCTCGATGTCGCTGGCGAACATCGCATCCAGCGCCAGCAGCATCGCCAGCAACACCGTCACCAACACCACCCCGCCCGCGATCCGCTGCAACAACGCCAGATCCGGCCCCAGCGCAAACGGAAACAACACCGCCACGATCACCGCATACAGCACCGGCATGGCGAGATCGCCGCGCCGGCGCCAGGCCAGCGTGAGGTCGCGCCGCAGCATCGCGGCGCAGGCTTGCGGCAGCGAGGCGCGGCTCACGTTGCTGATTCCACGACGGCTCGCCCAAAGGGCAGGCGTGCGGCGACCGAACTCCCTCTCCTCCAAGCTCGCTTGGGGGAGAGGGTTGGGGTGAGGGGGTGACTCTTGCGGGAAAGCCAAAGCTCCCCCTCACCCAACCCTCTCCCCCGCGCGTTGCGCAGGGGAGAGGGCATGAAGATTGCGAGCGCCGTGCAAGCCTTACCCATGCATGCGTATCCGCTGCGGCTCCCCGCCATGAAACCCCACCGCCCCATGGCTGCTCACTAGCGCCGCGCCGCCATCCGCCACATGCCGTTCCAGCAGCCGGTTGACCAAGGCGATGCCATGCCGGTCGAGGTTCGCGTAAGGCTCGTCCAGCAGCCACAACGCCGCCGGCTGCAACAGCAGGCGCGCCAGCGCGGCGCGCTTCTTCTGCCCCGCGGAGAGGCGACGCACCGGCTCGTCCTCGTAGCCGGCGAGGCCCACTTCGTTCAGCACCGCGTCGATGCCGACGCCGTCGCGGCGCCCGTTGAGGCCGGCGGCGAAGGCGAGGTTTTCGCGCGGGCTCAGTTCCAGCTTCTGGCCCAGCTGGTGGCCGAGGAACAGGATCTCGCCCGCGCAGGCGTCGCGTTGCCACGGCGTGCCGCGCCACAGCAGCTGGCCTTCGCTGGCGTGCAGCAAGCCGGCCAGGAGGCGCAGCAAGGTGGTCTTGCCGCTACCGTTGTCGCCCTCGACCAGCGCCAGTTCGCCCGCGTGCAGGCGGAAGTCGAGCGGCGCGAACACCGGCTCGTCCTGGCGGTGGAAGCTCAGGCGGCGCGCTTCAAGCAGGGGAGCGGCGGTGGCGGCGGCAGTCATCGCTTCAATTGTCGGCAATGGCCGGCGGGCTTGTCCATGCGGCGCGCTGCCGCCCTTATGTTGCCGACGGCAGCGTCGACCAGGCCGGGTCGACGTCGGTGTAGTGGCCGCCCAGCTGCATGCGCAAGGTGGCGGGGCCGCCGGCCAGACCATGCACGTAGGCGAGCTGGGCGTGCTCGCGCATCAGCCGATCGAGCATGGGCACGTCGATGCCGGTCACGAACAGGCTGGGTTCGCTCCAGCCGGTCGGGCCCACGCCGATGGCGGGGAAAGCCACGGCCTCCGGCAGCTGGCGCACGGCATCCAGCAGCGCCTGCTGGGCCGCGAGGTTCTCCGCCTGCGAGCGGCGGCTGGCCTGCGGATTCCACGCGGTGATGAAGCCCCAGTGGCGCTCGCCGACGGTGGCGGCCAGCTCGGCCGGCAGCGGCAGGTCGATGCGGATCGCCGCCCAGCGCACCGTGTCGAGTGCGACGTGGTAGGTGGTGCTGCGGAAGACTTCGAGCAGGAATTCATTCATGGCGCAGCATCGGCAGGGGCGGCAATCGAGCTTGCAGCATACGCGCCGCCGCGTCGAGGTCGACGGCTTCGACATCCGGCGTGGCGCGCAGCCATTCCTCCAGCAGCACATCCTGCGCGCGGCCGCGCTCCAGTGCGTAGGCGTAGGGCAGGTGGGTGAAGCTGACCATCCGGTAGCGCGCCATGTAGTGGCCGGGCACGCGCTCGGCCAGCTTCGCGCCCAGCGCGCGCTTGGCGAGGTAGTGCGGGTCGGCCACCGAGTCGCGCATCTCCACGTAGTTCTCCAGCGCCATCGCGGCGATCGCGTTCGCGTTCGGCTGGCGGATGCGCTGGAACTCGGCGAACACGCCGGCGCTGTCGCCGGGCGTGGCGGCGAGCAGTTCGGTCAGCGTCACCGTGTCCTCGAAGCCGCAGTTCATGCCCTGGCCGTGGAACGGCACGATCGCGTGCGCGGCGTCGCCCACCAGCAGGGCGCGGCCGCCCAGATGCCAGCGGTCGAGGTACAGCGTGGACAGCGTGCCCACCGGATGCTCCGCATAGTCCGCGTCGAAGCGCGGGATCAGCGGCAAGAGGTCGGGGAAGTCCTCCGCGAAAAACGCGCGCGCCGCCGTGGCGTCGGGCAGGCTGGCGAAGCTGGGATGCGCGCCGGTGGCGGGCAGGAACAGGGTGACGGTGAAGCTGCCTTCCGCGTTCGGCAGCGCGATGCACATGTAGCCGCCGCGCGGCCAGATGTGCAGCGCGTTCGGTTCCAGCGCGAAGCGGCCGTGGCCGCCAGCGGCCTGCACCAGCGCGGGCGGCAGGCTGTCGGCAGGCGGAATCTCCAGCTCCTTGTAGCCGTGGCCCAGCGGCTCGATGCGCTCGCCCAGCGGTGCGTGTGCGTTCATCGCCGCGCGCAGCGCCGAGCCCGCGCCGTCGGCGCCGATCAAGAGGCCCGCATCGTGCTCGCGTGTGGTGCCGCTTTCGTCAGCGAGCCGGATGCGGCCTTGGGCGAAATCCGCGCCCGCCAGCGACTGCCCGAAATGGCAGCGCACGCCGGAGGCTTCCGCCGCATCCAGCAGCAACATGTTCAGCACGCCGCGCGATACCGACCAGATCACCTCGCTGTCGTCCACGCCGTAGCGCTGCAGCCCGCGAGTGCCGTCCGGCGCATGCACCATGCGCCCGCGCATCATCACCGCGTGCCTGAGCACCGCCTCGGCCAGCCCCGCCGTGCGCAGCGCCTGCAGGCCGCGCTCGGCCAGCGCGAGGTTGATCGAGCGCCCGCCGAGGAAACCCGCCACGCGCGGGTCGGGCCGCTTTTCGAACAGCTCCACGTCGAAGCCGTGCTGCGCCAGCTGCCGCGCCTGCAGCGCGCCCACCAGGCCGCCGCCGATCAGGGTGATGCGAGGACGTTGCGTCATGTCGCGTTCCGGAAAAGGGATCGCGACACTGTTCCGCAAGCCGTCACCGTCTGCAATAGACGGTGCTCAGAAACTCATGAAATACCCGCCGTTCACCGGCAGGTTGACGCCGGTGAGGTAGCCGGCGTCGTCGGCGCAGAGGAAGGCCACGGCGCGGGCGATGTCGGCGGGCTGGCCGAGCCGGCCCACCGGGATGCCGGCGACGATCTGGGCGCGGATCTCGGCGGGCACCGCGGCCACCATCGGCGTGTCGCAGTAGCCGGGCGAGACGGTATTGACGGTGACGCCCTTGCGCGCGGTTTCGCGCGCCAGCGCCATGCTGAAGCCGTGCACGCCGGCCTTGGCGGCGGAGTAGTTGGTCTGGCCGAACTGGCCGGTCTGGCCGTTCACCGAGCTGATGTTGACGATGCGGCCGAAGCCGCGATCGCTCATGCCCTCGACCACGGCATGGCTGGTGTTGAACAGGCCGTCGAGGTTCACCCGCATCAGCTCGTGCCATTGCGCGGGCGTCATCTTGCGCAGGCTGGCGTCGCGGGTGATGCCGGCGGCGTTGACCAGGATGTCCACGCTGCCGTGCTGCTGTTCGAGCCGGCCCACCAGCGCGGCGCAGGCGGCGTGGTCGCTGACGTCCAGCGGCTCGAAGCGCACGGCGCCGTCGAGGTCGGCAGTGGCGGCGCGGAAGGCCGCGATGCGCTCTTCGCGGGCGGGCAGGTCGGCGGCGACGACCCGGCGGCCGGCCTGCGCCAGCTGGCGGCAGATCTCGGTGCCGAGGCCGCCGATGCCGCCGGTGACCAGGGCGAGGCGGGGAGTGGGGGATGCGCTCATGTTGGAGTCCGGGGTTCTTGTGGCGTGCGTGGCCGCACTTCCATTACCTGTGCGATCGTCCCTGATCGCGAGAATCACATGGGCGGCCATCCATGGCCGCATTCGTCAATGGAAAAGCAAAACGCGCCGCTCGGGGCGGCGCGTGGGCAGGGCGAGAAGCGGCGTCAGCCGGTTTTCTTGTTGCCGCGGCTGGCGCCGGGCGACTGCACGTGCGCGGCGGCGTCGAGCAGGCCGCGCTGCATGGTCTTCCACGCGTCCATGTTGCGCTCGGTCAGCTCGTTCAGCATCGCCCACGGGGTCTGGCCCATCAGGCTGTTGAGCTGGCTGCGGAACTGCTGCTGCTGGTCGAGGAAGACCTGCAGGCTGCGCTCCAGGTACGGGCCCATGAAGCCCTGCAGCGAGTCGCCGTAGAAGCGGATGATCTGGCTGAGCAGCTGCGGCGACAGCATCGGCTGCCCCTCTTCCTCGTGCTCGGAGATGATCTGCAGCAGCACGGAGCGGGTGAGGTCCTCGCCGGTCTTGGCATCGCGGACTTCGAAGTCCTCGTTGTCCAGCACCAGTTGGCGCACCTCTTCCAGCGTGATGTAGCTGGAGATCTCGGTGTCGTAGAGCCGCCGGTTCGGATACTTCTTGATGATGCGTTTGTTTTGTGCCATGCGGCGAAACTAGCAGAAGATATTGCGCCGCACCAGTAGACCACTGGCATGGGTGTGCCGGAAGTGGTCTGCTCCGCGACCGGCCGCGGCGCGGCGATATGCGCCGCGGTGGTCTGCGCCAGGGCCCGGAATCAGTGCCCCATCGCGCCGCCCGCGCTGCCGAACGGCGGCCGGGCGAGCCACAGGATCGGGATCAGCAGCACGAACAGCACCGCGCAGCCCCAGAACACGTCGTTCACCGCCAGCGTGAGCGCCTCGCGGTTCACCAGCTGGTCGATCAGGCCCAGGCTCTGCGGATGCGGCACGCCGTGCCGGGCCAGGCTCTGCAGGAACTGCGTGGCCGCGGGATGGCCGGGGCTGACGTATTCGGTGAGGTTGGCGTGGTGCAGCTCGCTGCGGTGCTGCCACAGCGTCACCGTGACCGCGGTGGACATCGACGAGCCCATGGTGCGGCAGAAATTCGCCAGCCCCGAGGCGTTCGCGAACTCCGAGGCGGGCAGGCCGGCGAGGTAGATCTGGTTCAGCGGGATGAAGAAGCAGGGGATCGCCAGGCCCATCACGAAGCGCGGCAGCACCAGCGCGCCGAACGAGGCGTTGGAGTCGAAGCTGGCGAACCAGTACGAGGTGAGCGCGAAGATCACGAAGGCGAAGGTCACCACCGCGCGCAGCTCCAGCTTGTGCATGGTCCTGCCCAGCACCGGCGAGAGCAGGAAGGCGAGCACGCCCACCGGTGCGGTGGCGAGGCCGGCCCAGGTGGCGGTGTAGCCCAGGTCGAGCTGCAGCCACAGCGGGAACACCACGTTGATGCCGAAGAACGCGAACATGCCCAGGGTCAGCGCGATCACGCCCACGGTGAAGTTGCGCTGCTTGAACAGCGAGAGCTCCACCACCGGATGCTTGGCGTGGATCTCCCACACGACGAGGAAGGTGAGGCAGACGAGGGCGGTGAGGCCCAGGGTGAGGATCAGCTTTGATGCGAACCAGTCGTGGTCGTTGCCGTTGTCCAGCATGAACTGCAGACAGCCCACGCCGATCACCAGCAGCACCAGGCCCACCACGTCGATCGGCGCCTTGAGGGTCTTGGTCTCGCGCTTGTGCAGGATCGTCCAGGTGACGACCGCCGCGGCGAGGCCCACCGGCAGGTTGATGTAGAAGATCCACGGCCAGGAGAAGTTGTCGGTGAGCCAGCCGCCCAGGATCGGGCCGAAGATCGGCGCCACCACGATGGTCATCGCCCACATCGCCAGCGCGATGCCCTGCTTCTCCTTCGGGTAGCTGGTCAAGAGCAGGGTCAGCGACAGCGCCACCATCGGGCCCGAGCCTGCGCCCTGCAGCAGGCGGCAGACCACCAGCATCGGCATGCTGGTGGCCAGGCCGCACAGCATCGAGAACACCACGAACAGCAGCACCGAGGCCACGAAGGTGCGCACCTCGCCGAAGCGCCGCGCCACCCAGCCGGTGAGCGGCTGCATGATCGCGCTGGCCAGCGCGTAGGAGCTGATCGTCCAGGTGCCCTCGCTGGGGCTCACGCCGAGGCTGCCGGAGATGTGCGGCACGGCCACGTTGACGATGGTCATGTCCAGCACCTCCATGAAGGTGCTGAACGCGACGGCGATGGTGAGCAGCGCCAGCGGGGCGCCGTGCAGCGGCTTCAGCGGGGCGGCGTTGTCGGGCGTGGTGGCCATGCGGGGCTCGCGTGGGTATTTGGTGCGAAAAGACCTGGAAGGCCTCGGGGTTTGCCGTCATCCCGGCGAAAGCCGGGATCCAGCGCCTCTGGCAATGAGCGCAAAGACACCGGATTCCCGCTTGACCAGCCTTCGGCTGTTGAAAAGCGCCTCGCGAGCATGACGAGCAAAACTCAGCGCGCCTTGCCGGTGGCGCCGAGGTTGGCCTCGATCACCTTCGCGGCCTCGGCATCGGCCTGGCTGGCGATCTGGTCGTACACCGTGGTTTCGGCGGCGGGCAGGGCGGGGCCGGCGGCCAGCAGCTTGCCCTGGTCGTGGCTGATGTCCACGGTGACCTCGGCGGACAGACCCACGCGCAGCGGGTGCTGGTCGAGCTCCTTGTCGTCCAGCGCGATGCGCACCGGCACGCGCTGCACCACCTTGATCCAGTTGCCGGTGGCGTTCTGCGCGGGCAGCAGCGAAAACACGCTGCCGGTGCCGGCACCCAGGCCAATCACCTTGCCGTGGTATGCCACCTTGCCGCCGTAGAGGTCGGTGGTGATCGTCGCCGGCTGGCCGATGCGGATGTGGCGCAGCTGGTTCTCCTTGAAGTTCGCGTCCACCCACAGGTCGTGCAGCGGCACCACGCTCATCAGCGGCTGGCCGGGCGCCACGCTGTTGCCCAGCTGCACGCTGCGCTCGGCCACGTAGCCGGATACCGGCGCCACGATGGTGTCGCGCTGCGCGGCCACCCAGGCGGCGCGGAAGTTCGCGCGCGCCTGCTGCACGGCGGGGTTGTCCGCGACGTCGGTGCCGGCGATGGCGGCATGCGCGGCCTTGGCCTGCGCCTGCGCCGCATCCAGCGCGGCCTGCGCGCCGGCCACGGCGTCGCGCAGGTGCTGCACGATCTCGGGCGATTCGGCCTGCGCGGCCACCAGCGGCAGGTGGCGCTTCAGGTCGGCTTGCGCCTTGGTGAGTTCCACCTTGCGCGCGGCCACCGCGGCGTCGGCACCGATGGCGCTGTCGGTCTGCCCGCGCACCTGGCGCACCGCGAGCGCCAGCGCGCTCCTCGCCTGGCGCAGGCGCACGTCGGCGTCGGTGGGGTCGAGCTTCACCAGCACCTGGCCGGCGTCGACGTGCTCGGTGTTGTCGGCCAGCACCGCGACCACGGTGCCCGGCACCTGGGCGGAGATGCCCACCAGGTTGCCGCCCACGTAGGCGTTGTCGGTGCTCTCGCGGGTGGAGAACACGAAGTGCCAGAGCAGGAACCAGGCCAGCGCGGCGAGCACGAACACCGCGGTCACGATCGCCAGCGCGCGCCGGCGCTTGGGCGCATCCTTGGCGGCGAAACCGCTGTCGTTGGGGGCCTGCGGCTGGGCGGATTCGGTAGCGCTCATGGGCGGGGGCTCCGGCTGATGTTCTTGGAAGATGAAGTCGATGAAGCGGGCGTGGTGCTGGCGGCGTCGGCGGGCATGCGGTAGCCGCCGCCCAGCGCCTTGACCAGGGCGAGGTCGGTGCTCAGCGCCTGCGCGTGCAGGGCGATCGCCTGGTCCTGCTGCTGCAGCAGCTGCGCCTGCGCCGCGAGGCCTTCTCGGGCGTCGCGCACGCCACGGTTCAGGCGCGCCTGCGCGCTGGCGACGAGGCGCTCGTCGGCGTCGATCTGCCGCGCCTGCTGCTGGCGGGTGGTGGCCAGTTGTTCGGCGGCCAGCGCCTGGCTGGCAACTTCGCGTGCGGCGTGGAACACCGTGGCGTCGTATTGCGCCACCGCGTCGTCAAGCTGGGCGCGGCTGATGCCGTAGGCGGCCTTGAGCCGGCCGCCCTCGAAGATCGGCAGGTGCAGCGCGGGGGTGATACCGAATACGCGGCTGCCCGCGCTGAACACGTTGGCCAGGTTGCCGGAGCTGCCGCCGCCGAACAGTGCGGGCGTGCCCTGGTTGGTGCTGGACAGCCCCGCCAGCGCGGTGATGCTGATATCCGGGAAGAACTGCGCGCGCGCCGCGTCGGTCTGCTGCAGCGCCGCCTCCACCTGCCAGCGGCTGGCGGCGATGTCGGGGCGGCGGGCGATCAGGTCCAGCTTCGCGTCGGCGGGCAGGGCACCACCGGTGGCCGGTAGCGGCCGCGGCGCGAGCGGCGGCAAGTGTTCCGGCGCCACGCCGAGCAGGGCGGCCAGCGCCACCTTGCGGATCTGCGCCGAGCCGGCCAGCGCAGTCTGCGCCTGCTCCACGGCGGCCACACGCGCGTGCGCCTCCTGCACGGTGTCGGCCAGGTCCACGCCCTGGCGCACGCGCAGTTCGGCGATCTGCAGCAGGCGCTGCTGCACGGCCAGCGACTGGCCGGCCAGCGCCAACCGCGCCTCGTCGGCGAGCCAGCCGAAGTAGGTGTCGGCTACCGCGTTCTGGATCGTCAGCGCGGCCGCGCTGCGCTGCGCCTCGGCGGCGTGCGCCTGGTCCAGCGCGCTCTCGATCGCGGCGCGCTTCTTGCCCCACCAGTCGAAGTCGTATTGGAACTGCACGCCGAGGTCGGCCTGGTTGTACCAGCTGAAGCCGAGCAGCTGCGGCGGCATCAGGCCGTGCTCGCTGATGCGCTGGCGGCTCACCTGCGCGCTGCCGTTGATGCTCAGCCCGGCCTGGGCGGCGGCCAGCTTCACCGAGGCTTCGGCGGTGCGCACGCGGCTCTGCGCCTGGGCGAGGTCGGGCGACTGGCGCAGCGCCGTCGCCATCAGCGCGTCGAGTTGCGCATCGTCGTAGCCGCGCCACCAGTCGCTGGCCGGCCAACCGGCGCGCGTGGGTACGGACAGGCCGGCCAGCGGCACGTCGTCGCGCAGCGCGGGTTGCTGCAGTTTCGGCGGCGCGAACGCGCAACCGGCGAGCGCCAGCGCGACGGCCAGGGCGAGGGCCGCGCGCGGGCGAGGCGAGGCATGGATCATCCGGGACTCCTTCACGACGCGTCGTCCGCGTCGAGCTGGTCGAGGTTCGTGGCGAGCTTGCGCAGCAGGCGGCTCAGCTGCTTGCGTTCGGCGGCGCTGAAGCCGGCGAACATCGCCTCCACGCGGGGAAACATCGGCGGCAGCATCTTCAGCACGAAGCGGCGGCCGGCGGCGGTGATGCGGATCCGCACGCGGCGGCGGTCTTCGGCGCTGGCGCCGCGCGAGATCAGGCCGCGCTTCACCAGCGTGTTGCCGATGCGGGTCATGTTGGTGCTGCCCTGCGAGGTGAATTCGCACAGCTCGCCCGGGGTGGAGCTGCCGTCCGGGCTGCTGTACAGGATCAGCAGGGTGAGGAATTCGCTGTCGATGAGCTGCTGCGACTTGAGTTTCTCGTCCAGCGCCGCGTCCATGCGCCCGCCCACCATCAGCAGCAGCCGGCACAGCCGGGCCTGTTCGGCGGGAAGCTGCGGGATGGCCTCGAGCATGCGCTCGACGCCCTCGTCCATCATCGCGATGCAGTTGCCGAGATTCGACATTTCACTGGAATATATTTCACTGGTGAAGTAAATGCTGGCGCAGCTACGCGCGCGGCGCAAGTGCCGCGATGTGCTCAGTCGCGTGCGGGAGCGGGCAGGCGGAACAGCCGGCGGGTGTTCGCGGCGGTGGCGGCGGCCACCGCCTGCTCCGCTTCGCCGCGCAGCGCCGCCGCGCAGCGCAGCACCTCGACGACGCGCGCCGGCTCGTTGCGCTGGCCGCGATTCTGCGCATCGGGCTGGTCGGGCGCATCGCTTTCCAGCAGCAGGAATTCGATCGGCATGTTCGCCACGATGCGGCGCAGGCGCTGCGCCCGCTCGTAGGTCAGCGGCCCGCCGATGCCGATCAGGAAGCCGAGCTCCCACAGCCGGCGCGCCTGCTCCTCGCTGCCGGAGAAGCTGTGCACCACGCCATGCACGCCGGGATGGCGGCGCAGGGTGAGGATCACTTCCTCCAGCGCCTGCCGCGCATGCACGATCACCGGCAGGCCGAGTTCGCGCGCCAGCGCCAGTTGCCGCGCGAAGCAGTCGCGTTGCAGCGCGGGCTCCGGCTCGTCGGCGTGGAAGTCCAATCCGATCTCGCCGATCGCCACGGCAGCGTTCGCCTCGCACCACGGCAACAAGGCATCCACGTCGCCGCGCGCATGCTGGTGCAGGTACAGCGGGTGCAGGCCGTAGGCGGGAAACAGCGTGCGCGGATGCGCCGCGCACAGGTCGCGGATGCGCGGCCAGCTGGCCGCGTCCACGGCCGGCACCACCAGCTGGCCGACGCCGGCGTCGCGCGCCCGCTGCAGCACCTGGATGCGGTCGGCATCGAAGGCGCGGTCGTCAAGATGGACGTGGCTGTCGGCAAGCACGGGCGTGATGCGTCTCTCGTTTTCCGGTGCCGGTCTTTGCCGCCGGCTGAAGCGATCTCAACGTGAAGTTAGTGTAATGGCGATGGTCTAGGCGGTATTCAGACAAGTGAAGGTTCAATGGCGCTGCAGGCCGCACGCAGCTGCATGTCGCATCGCGTCCGGCCGGATACTGACAAGAGGAGGGTGGTCATGAACAGGTTGATGGTCAATGCACTCAATGTGGGGATTGCTGCCGCGCTGGCCGTCGGCTTGTCGGCCTGCAATCGCAGCGCCGATGCCGGTACGCAGGCTGCACAGGCGGCGGCTTCCGCGCCGGCGGCGATGCAGGCGCAGCAGCCCGTGCAGCCGGCCGGCCCGCAGTACGCGCAGGTGGTCAGCGTGACGCCGGTGCGTTCGTCCGGAACGGCGTCGCGTGAAGTCTGCCGCGACGAGGTGGTGAACCACGCGGCGCCGCCGCGGGACCAGCACAACATCGCCGGCACCGCGATCGGCGCCGTCGCCGGCGGCCTGCTCGGCAGCATGGTCGGCGGCGGCAAGGGCCGGACGCTGGCCACGGTGGCCGGAGCGGTGGGCGGCGGCTACGCCGGCAACCGCATCGAGAACGCGCACCACCAGCCGCAGGTGACCCAGTCGGTCGAGCGCCGCTGCAGCACGGTCGCCGGCACCAACGGCAAGATCATCGGCTACGACGTGCAGTACGTGTTCAACGGCGTTACCCGCACCACGCGCATGGATCACGATCCGGGCGACCGCGTGCAGGTGCAGGAAGGCGTGACGGCCGTTTCGGATGCGCGCTGATGGCCGCTTCCGCAAGCCTCGAAGGAGCAGCGCGATGAACATCTCCATGCGACGCATCGTGCCGGCGGCCGTGCTGGCGGCGGGATTGGCGCTGGCCGGCTGCGCCACCGGGCCGGGCTACGGCAACGGCGGCTACCAGCAGGGCTATGGACAGGGCTACGGGCAAGGCTATGGCGGCGGCTACGGTCGCTGCCAGAGCTGCGGCGTGGTGCAGGACGTGCAGTCGGTGTACGTCGACGGCGGCAACGAAAACGGCGGCGTGCTGGGCGCGGTGATCGGCGCGGTGGCCGGCGGCGTGCTGGGCAGCACCGTGGGCAAGGGCGACGGCCGCAAGGCTGCGACGGTGGCAGGCGCGGTGGCCGGCGGCGTGGTCGGCAACCAGATCGGCCAGCGCTCGGGTGGTGGCGGCAGCGCCTGGCGCATCGTGGTGCGGCTGGACAACGGCCAGTACGCCACGGTGACCCAGCGCGACAACCCGGGCGTGCGCAACGGCGACTACGTGCAGGTGCGCGACGGCCGCGTCTATCCGATGTGACGCCTTGGCGTTGAATGAAATGGACGTCTGGACGTCCAAATGAAAAGGCCCTCGCGAGAGGGCCTTTTTTTATGTGCGGCCATGGATGGCTGCTCGTTTGGTTCGGGCGATCAAGGATGATCGCAAAAAAATATCTCAATTCACGGCGTAGAACGTGTGGTCGCCGATCGTGATGCCGTTCGCGTTGTGCGACCACGTGGGAGTCACCGTCACGGTGGCGAAGTGGTCGGCGCGCGGCACCAGCATGCGGCGCTTGTTCGCCGGCTGCTGCCAGTCGTGGATCGAGCGGCCGGCGATTTCCCAGGCCTTGTGGAAGGCCTCGAGGTTGTCGATCTCGAACGAACCCGGCGTGGTGGTGGTGGCGAACTGGTGCGGGGCCGTCACCACGTCGCAGACGGTGTTGCCCCACTGACCGCGCTCGCGGCGGCGCATCGCCACTTCGGCAACCGCCATCTGGCCGACGGTGGATTGGCTGCGCGCCTCCAGATACACCGTCGTGGCCAGGCAGGCCTGGTTCGCGACGGGTTGCGGCATCAGGGTGGTCAGCCACAACAGCATGGAAAGTTTCATGTCTGCCTCCAGCGTGCTGTACGCGCAGACGGTGAACTGCCTGACGCGCCGTTGCGGTGGACGGGCGGGCAGGCCGTTCCACCTGGATTGATCGCACAGCCGAAACTTGTGGCTGGGCGAATGCCACGGGATTGTGGCGTTCGAGCGGCGGCATCTGTGCCGATCGAGGGGTTGTTGCCGCGGCCGGGTATGGCGTATGCGCCGGGTGGCCTGCGACGTGGGTCCGCACTCTGGCGGGTGGTTCCATCCGGCAAGCTTCGCCGGGTCGCGCCGATACGGAATCTTCCGGTTCGTCGCGTGCTTCGGCAGCCGTGGGTGACGGGTGCCGCGTCGATTGGGTGGGCGGAGCCTAACCGCGGATTTTTCTCACGGCAAGTGCCGGGGTGTGTCGTTTGGACGCACATGCATCCAAAACGTCGACAAAAATGAACGCCTGTTCACGCAATTGTTGACGATGCATGCATTTCAGTTTTCCCAGCGGCGCAGCACGTACAACGTCAGGTCGTTATCGAGTTGCAATGCGGCGTTCTCTGCCAGCGTCGAGGTGACCTCGTCGTTCAACACCGCGAGTGCGTGGATGCCGTCGTCACCCTCGACGACATCGAGCAGCACGCCGACCTCGCTGCCATCGCGATGCAGAATCGCGCCGGGTGCCGCATCGCGTGCCAACCGCACGCTGCACAGGTGCCGTTTGTGCCCGCCGCGCCAGTGCAGGCGCGCCACGATTTCCTGGCCGGGGTAGCAGCCCTTGTCGATCGCGACGGCCTGCAGGCGATGCAGCGACAGCGCCGGCGGCAGCAGCGTCTCCAGCACGGACGCGGGCAACCATGGCCAGCCTTGTTCCAATTGCAGTGCACGCCAGTGCGCGTCGCCGGCACCGTCGGCGAGCAGTCGCAGGCTGTGCGTGTCGCAACCGAGCACGATCGCGTCCGGCTCGTCGTGCACGACGTGTATCGGCAACGCCGCGCCGGTGGCAAGCGCTCGCCATGGCGATGCCTGCAATGTGAGTCGCGCACGGAACACGTAGCGACGCAATGCTTCGCCCAGCGGCGCCGCCTCGCCGCCGCGCAACAGCAGCAGCAGGCGTTGTTCGTCCAGTCGCGCGAGATGGAACAGTGCGCGCACGCGTCCTTGCGCGTTGAGCCATGCGCTGAACTGCCATGCGCCGATGGCCAGCGACTGGACGTTGCTGCTGAATTGCGCATGTGCGAAGGCGAGCGCATCGGGGCCTTCGATCAGCAGGGTTTCGGCGTGGCTGGAAGTCGGCATAGGCGCAAACAGATGTGGTCGGCAGGGGCAGGGCACAAGTCGTCACGAAGCCCGGTGCGAGCGGCACACGCGACCTTCGTCAAGGTTGTGCGGCATTGCGGCAAGTATTAACCTTCCGCGGCTTGCAATGACCATGACCGAGACTTCCCGCCCAACCGAACCACGGCCCGCTTCCGCACCCGCGGAAAACGCGTCCGTGCCCGCGCAACCGGCGGGGGAACCGGCGGCGAAGGAGCGACCGGCGCTCGACCCCACCCGCTACGGCGACTGGGAAAAGAACGGGCGCTGCATCGACTTCTGACGTGTCGTGCGGCGGCAATCGTCGTCGCGCGATGGCAGTTCGGCATGGCAGACAGTTCCAGCGATTCCACCTCAGGATAGCCGCCATGGCAGACACGCGACGCCCGCTCTCACCACACATACAGGTCTACCGCTGGCAGATCCAGATGGTGACCTCCATCCTGCATCGCGCCACCGGCATCGCCTTGGCCGTGGGCACCCTGCTGGTGGTCTGGGGCATCCTGGCGCTGGCCGCGGGCGAAGCCGCGTTCGCGCAGTTCAAGGCCTGCATCGGCAGCCCGCTCGGCATCCTGCTGCTGGTGGGCTGGAGCTGGGCGCTTTCCTACCACCTGTGCAACGGCATCCGCCACCTGGTGCAGGACGGCGGCATGGGTTACGCGATTCCGCAGTTCGTGCGTTCCAGCTGGCTGTCGGTGGTCGGCAGCATCGTGCTGACCGCGCTGATCTGGGCCTGCGTGCTCGCGCAGGGAGGTGCGGCATGAACCTGCGCGTGGGTACCGACGATGTGCGCAGCCAGCTGCGCAATCCCCTGAAGCATGCGCGCGGTCTGGGTTCGGCCCAGCATGGCGTGGGCCACTGGTGGGTGCAGCGCGTCACCGCCGCCGCGCTGATCGCGCTCGGCCTGTGGTTCGTGGTCACCGTGCTGGCGCTGCTGCACGCCGACTACGCCACGGCGAAGGCCGCGGTGGCCAGGCCGTGGAACGCGCTGCTCCTGATCCTGTTCATCGCCACCGCGTTCTGGCACGCCGTGCTCGGCCTGCAGGTGGTGATCGAGGACTACGTGCACACCCGCTGGAAGGAAGTGGTGCTGCTCGTTGCCGTCAAGTTCGTCGCGGTGCTGGCTGCGGCCGCGGGCGTGTTCGCCGTGCTGCGCATCGCATTGGGAGCCTGAGAAAGTGGAAGCCTACAAGATCCAGCAGCACAAGTACGACGTGATCGTGGTGGGCGCCGGCGGCGCCGGCCTGCGCGCCACCTTCGGCCTGGCCGAGAAGGGCCTGAAGGCCGCCTGCATCACCAAGGTGTTCCCCACCCGTTCGCACACCGTGGCGGCGCAGGGCGGCATCGCCGCCGCGCTCGGCAACATGGGCGAGGACGACTGGCGCTTCCACTTCTACGACACCGTGAAGGGCGGCGACTGGCTGGGCGACCAGGACGCGATCGAGTACATGTGCAAGAATGCGCCGCAGTCGGTGATCGAGCTGGAGCACTACGGCGTGCCGTTCTCGCGCACCGAGGACGGCCACATCTACCAGCGTCCGTTCGGCGGCATGACCACGCACTACGGCAAGGGCACCGCGCAGCGCACCTGCGCCGCCGCCGACCGCACCGGCCACGCCATGCTGCACACGCTGTACCAGCAGGCGCTGGCGCACGACGCCACGTTCTTCGTCGAGTACTTCGCCACCGACCTGATCTTCGACGAGGAAGGCGTGTGCCGCGGCGTGCTCGCGTTGGACATGAACGAAGGCACGCTGCACTTCTTCCGCGGCCAGGGCGTGGTGCTCGCCACCGGCGGCTATGGCCGCGCCTATTTCAGCGCCACCTCGGCGCACACCTGCACCGGCGACGGCGGCGGCATGGTGCTGCGCGCGGGCCTTGCGCTGCAGGACCTGGAGTTCGTGCAGTTCCATCCCACCGGCATCTACGGCGCGGGCTGCCTGATCACCGAGGGCGTGCGCGGCGAGGGCGGCTACCTCACCAACTCCAAGGGCGAGCGCTTCATGGAGCGCTACGCGCCCAGCGCGAAGGACCTGGCCTCGCGCGACGTGGTCAGCCGCGCGATCACCATCGAGATCCGCGAAGGCCGCGGCGTGGGCGAGCACAAGGACCACGCGCACCTCAACCTGATGCACCTCGGCCCCGAGGTGATCCACGAGCGCCTGCCGGGCATCGCCGAGTCGGCGCGCATCTTCGCCGGCGTGGACGTGACCAAGGAACCGATCCCGATCCTGCCCACCGTGCACTACAACATGGGCGGCATCCCGACCAACTACCACGGCGAAGTGGTGCAGAAGAAGGGCGACGACGTCGACGCCGTGGTGCCCGGCCTGTTCGCGATCGGCGAAGCGGCCTGCGTGTCGGTGCACGGCGGCAACCGCCTGGGCTCCAACTCGCTGCTGGACCTGGTGGTGTTCGGCCGCGCGGTGGCGCACCGCTGCGCCGAGATCATCAAGCCCGGCGCGGCGCACAAGGACCTGCCGGCCAGCGTGCTGGACAAGGCGCTGGCCCGCTTCGACGGCCTGCGCCACGCCAACGGCGAGCTGCCCACCGCGCAGATCCGCCTCGACATGCAGCGCACCATGCAGGCCGACGCCGCGGTGTTCCGCACCGGCGAGACGCTGAAGGAAGGTTGCGCCAAGATCGACAAGGTGCGCGACTCCTTCAAGCAGGTGAAGGTCAGCGACCGTTCGCTGGTGTGGAACTCCGACCTGGTCGAAACGCTGGAGCTCGCCAACCTGCTCGACCAGGCGGTGGGCACCATGCACTCGGCCGAGCAGCGCCCGGAAAGCCGCGGCGCGCATGCGCGCGAGGATTTCCCCGAGCGCAACGACGCCGAGTGGATGAAGCACACCCTGGTGAAGGTGGACGAGAACGGCAAGACCAGCTTCGACTACCGCCCGGTGCACATGTACACCCTGACCGACGAGGTCGAGGTGGTGCCGCCGAAGAAGCGTGTCTACTGACGCCCCGTAGGAGCGGCTTCAGCCGCGACAAGAGGCCAGCGGGGCTGACGCCCCTCCTACCAGCAAGATTGAAGGGTTGAGCACATGGGCAATTTCAGCCTACCGAGGAACTCCAAGATCCAGCCCGGCAAGCACTGGCCGGCGAAGGACGCGAAGAAGCCGCGCACCTTCCGCATCTACCGCTGGAGTCCGGACGACGGCCAGAACCCGCGTATCGACACCTACGAGGTCGATCTGGCCGCGTGCGGCCCGATGGTTCTGGACGCGCTGCTGAAGATCAAGAACGAGATCGATCCCACGCTGACGCTGCGCCGCTCCTGCCGCGAGGGCATCTGCGGCTCCTGCGCGATGAACATCGACGGCACCAACACGCTGGCCTGCACCTGCGCGATCGACAAGGTGGCCTCGGGCGACGTGAAGATCTACCCGCTGCCGCACATGCCGGTGGTGAAGGACCTGGTGCCCGACCTCACCCACTTCTACGCGCAGTTCGCCTCGATCAAGCCGTGGATGCGCACGCAGAGCGCCGCGCCGGACAAGGAGCGCCTGCAGTCGCCGGAAGACCGCAAGAAGCTCGACGGCCTGTACGAGTGCATCCTGTGCGCCTGCTGCTCCACCAGCTGCCCGAGCTACTGGTGGAACGGCGACAAGTACCTCGGCCCGGCGATCCTGCTGCAGGCCTACCGCTGGATCGTGGACAGCCGCGACGAGGCCACCGGCGAGCGCCTGGACGACCTCGAAGACCCGTTCAAGCTGTACCGCTGCCACACCATCATGAACTGCACGCGCACCTGCCCGAAGGGCCTCAACCCGGCCAAGGCGATCGCGGAGATCAAGAAGCTGATGGTGGAGCGGCGCTCCGCCTGATCGGTTTTCCCTCTCCCCGATGGGGAGAGTGGCGCTCCGCGTGAGCGATTTTTCCCTTCTCCCCTCCGGGGAGAAGGTGCCCGAAGGGCGGATGAGGGGCGGGTGCTTGCGGCAAGGTTGGTCGAGGAAGATTGCCTGATGATGGTTCGACGCAAGATTGGCCCCTCACCTCAATCCTCTCCCCGAAGGGGAGAGGAGGCGAACGCGGCTTCGCAGCGCTGCTTCATTGAAGCGCCCTCTCCCCAACCCTCTCCCCGGCGGGGAGAGGGAGCGAGCGCGGCGCTTCGCGCGGTTTGATCCCATGGACGCTGCCCGCATCAAGCGCCTGCGCTGGCGTACCCGTCGCGGCACCCGCGAGCTGGACGCGCTGTTCGGCGGCTGGCTGGACGAAGCCTTCCCGCATGCCGACGAGGCACAGCAACTGGCCTTCGACGAACTGCTCGACGTGCAGGACCCCGAGCTGTGGGACTGGGTGATGGGCCACGCCAAGGCGCCGCGCGCGGACTGGCAGGCGATCATCGATGACATCCGCGCCCGCCATCGGCTTTGAGTACCGGCCCTCGCTCTGGTTGCCGCGATTGCTGTGGGCCGTGGCCGTGCTGGCCGTCCTCGCGATCGCGCTGTCGGGCTTGCCGCCCTGGCTGAAACTGGCATCGGCCGTGCTGGCCGTCGCGCTGGCGTTTCGCGCCGTGCGCCGCCACCTCGCCTCGCCGGTGCGCGCGGCGGGCTGGAGCGGTGAGGGCGGCTGGAGCCTGCACCTTGCCGACGGCAGCGATGCCGCCGCCGCGCTGGCCTCGTTCCGCGTGCTGGGCGACTGCATCCTGCTGCGCCTGCGCGCCACGCCGGGCGGCGAGCACGTGCTGCTGCTCGCGCCCGACAACAGCGACACGGACATCCGCCGCCGCCTGCGCATGCGCCTTGCCACGGTGCAGGCCGCCGAAGCCGCGCCGCGCATCTGAATCGCCGGTGGCCGCGGCACTTCGCGGTGGCCACGTTGTCCCTGCGAATGCCGGATAATGCCCGCTCCTTCGGGCGAGCCGCCCACTCACCTATTGCGACCGCCCATGTTCCGACCGCTAGAGCTTTTCATCGGCCTGCGCTACACCCGCGCCAAGCGGCGCAACCAGTTCATCTCCTTCATCTCCGCGGTCTCCATCGTCTGCATCTCGATCAGCGTGATCGCGCTGATCACGGTGATGAGCGTGATGAACGGCTTCGACTACCAGATGAAGACGCGCATCCTCGGCGCGATTTCGCACGCCACCATCTCCGGCATCGGCCAGAGCATCGAGGACTGGCCGCGCGCGCTGAAGATCGCGCAGGCGAATCCGCACGTGCAGGGCGCCGCGCCCTACGTGGAAATCCAGTCGCTGCTGCAGGGCCGCGCGCCGGCCGCGGCGATGGTACGCGGCATCGACCCCGCGCTGGAGCCGAAAGTGGTCGACATCGGCCAGCACATGGTGCGCGGCAAGCTCGATGCGCTCACACCCGGCAGCTGGAACATCGTGCTGGGCCAGGACCTCGCCACCCAGCTCGGCGTGAGCGTGGGCGACCAGGTGGTGCTGGCGGTGCCGGAGTTCCGCGCCACCCCGTTCGGCGGCGTGCCGCGCATGCGCGGCTTCCACGTGGTGGGCACGTTCGCGATGGGCATGGAGCAGTTCGACTCCGGCCTCGCCCTGGTCAACATCCAGGACGCCGAGAAGCTCAACAGCCTCGCCGGCCCCAGCGGCATCCGCCTGAAGCTGGACGACCTGTTCAACGCGCGCCCGGTGGCGCACGAACTGGCCGACCAACTGGGCCAGGTCTACCAGGTGCAGACCTGGGAGCAGACCAACGCGAACCTGTTCTCCGCGATCTCGATGGAGAAGAAGGTGATGGGCGTGATCCTGTCGCTGATCATCCTGGTGGCGGTGATCAACCTGGTCTCGATGCTGATGATGCTGGTCACCGACAAGCAGGCCGACATCGCGATCCTGCGCACGCTGGGCGCCACGCCGAAGAGCGTGATGGGCATGTTCATGGTGCAGGGCCTCTTGGTGGGCCTCGTCGGCATCGGCTTCGGCGTGAGCCTGGGTTCGCTGCTGTCGTGGAAGCTGCCCGGCATCGTCAAGGTGATCGAGCACGTGTTCCACGTGCAGTTCCTGTCGCCCGACGTGTACTACATCAGCGAGGTGCCCAGCCGGCTGGAGTTGCACGACGTGGCCTGGGTGGCCCTGGTCACGTTCGCGTTCTCGCTGCTGGCCACCCTGTATCCCGCGTGGCGCGCCTCGCGCACGCAGCCGGCGCAGGCGCTGCGCTATGAGTAAGCCGATGAAACCTTCCAGCGAATACGTGCTGCGCGCCCACCGCGTGGCCAAGACCTATGCCGAGGGCGGCCTGCGCACCGAGGTGCTCACCGACGCCAGCTTCGAGCTGAAGCGCGGCGAGACCATGGCCATCGTGGGCGCCTCCGGCACCGGTAAGAGCACCCTGCTGCACATCCTGGGCGGGCTGGACACGCTGTCCAGTGGCGAGGTGGAGGTGGACGGCCGCCAGCTGTCCAAGCTCTCCGACGCCGAGCGCGGCCGCGTGCGCAACCGCTCGCTGGGCTTCGTCTACCAGTTCCACCACCTCTTGCCCGAGTTCACCGCGCTGGAGAACGTGTGCATGCCGCTGCTGATCCGCGGCACCGCGATCGCCGAAGCGCAGAAGCAGGCCGTGGCGCTGCTGGAGCGGGTGGGTCTGGGCGCGCGCACCCAGCACAAGCCGGCCGAACTCTCCGGCGGCGAACGCCAGCGCTGCGCCGTGGCGCGTGCGCTGGTCACCAAACCCGCCTGCGTGCTCGGCGACGAACCCACCGGTAACCTCGACGAAGGCAACGCCGCCCAGGTCTACGCGCTGATGCTGGAACTCAACCGCGAGATCGGCACCAGCTTCATCCTGGTCACCCACGACCATCGGCTGGCGGCGCGGATGGATCGAACGCTGGTGCTTCATGGTGGGGTGTTGCGCGAGAAGCCGCGCGAATAGTGGGTGTTCTCCCTCTCCCCTTCGGGGAGAGCCGATGCTTTTTCCCTCTCCCCTTTGGGGAGAGGGCAGGGTGAGGGGTGGGTGCTCGCGACACCCCAGCTTTTCCCTCTCCCACTTGTGGGAGAGGGGCAGGGGAGAGGGGCTTTTGCTCCCACGCAATCGCAAGTTTCAAAGCAGTTTCGTGCGCCTGCCGGCGCCCGAGCTACTTCTCTTTTGCTTGTCCACGCACGCGCAGGAGCGCGCGCGAACGGCGAAGCCGGCCCGAAGGGTGGAGGGCAGGATGCCCGGAGTCAAAGAGAAGTAGCCAAGAGAAAACGACACCTCGCGGCGGCGCTTTCCGTCCCTCCATGGACGGAAAGTCCGTGAGTCGGGACCGGGCTTTTCGAGCGGGCTTCCCGGATCGAGTCCGGGACAGGCTCTGCCTGCTGCGCGGCCTCTTCGTCCCCGCCTCACCGTCGCCGAGGGGGGGGCGGAAAAGCGGGCGCGCATCGTGCGCGCCAGAGGCAGAAGCTAAGTTGATAGGATCTAAGTGGTCTGCGCGGTCGCATTGCGAGATAGAGCGAGTGGTTACTCCGCACAGGCCGGCCTGGGCATGGTTAGCGGGCAGGCGCGGATCTGCGTAAGACGATTGCTGTTTTGAGCTTGCGCCACCAACCCGCGGAATATGGGCTAAGCCACTTGATTGGCAAGGACTTGCCATAGCGCGACTTGCAGAGAATCCGCTGTTTGAGCCATTCGATCTCGAACCCAGCCCATTCTGGGGCCGGGAGCATCAACAGGTTGAATGAGACGGCGGGCCGAACTTCATTCCAATAGATGGCTTCCAATTCCTCAAGCGAATATTTGGATTCGGCGCAGATGCGTGCCACCTCTGGAAGAAGGATTGCTGGATCCGTATCCATCCAGAAGTTCTGCATGTAATTCCACACGCGGGCGCGATCTTCGAGATCTTCAGAGGGCTTCTTCATGCCAGCTAACGCCAAGTAGATCGTGTGTCCGATGATATGCGCGGCATCCTCCATGTCATGTCGTGCTTCGTCAAGCACACTTCATGCGCGGCACCAATTACCTGAGCAATTGCGCCCAAACCCGGCCGTGTGCAGCGTTCACATGCATTTCGCCCGATCCGGATGGATACGTCGACCCACAGCACGGATATGCAGCACGCTTCATTTGACCGTGCTGCGCAGGATGTGCGCTTGCGGTCGAAGTTACAGAGAGGTGGTGAGTCGGCGCGGGGTATGTTCTACCGGCTTACAGGGCACAGGCCTACACGCTTTTCGTCCGATTCCTCGCGGTGGGCGCGATAGCCTCGATCGGCACGGGAGGCGGGCATGGCGGGAGTTTTGCGTAGGCCATTCACGGCAACGCTGGCGGCGCCGGCGTTGTTGCTGGGCGTGCTGGCGGTGCAGTGGCTGCCGGGCTTGCCGCCGCGTTGGTTGTCGCTGCTGCTGTTGTTGCCTGTGGCCGCGATGTTCTGGCTGCTCCCGCGCTGGCGCTGGCCGTTGTGTGTCTGTGTTGGTGTGCTGTGGGCGATGGCCGTGGGTGCGGGGGCGATGGATGCACGCCTGCCGCGTGATCTGGAAGGCCGCGATTTCGTGGTGACTGGGCGCATCGACGAGTTGCCGCTGGTGCGCGAGGACGCCACCCGCTTTGCATTCGAGATCGATGCCGCCACGCTGGACGGCCAGCCGGTGCGCTTGCGCGGGAAGACGATGGTGTCGTGGTACGACGCGGCGCCGCCGCTGGCGCCGTGTGAGCGCTGGCGTCTGCTGCTGCGGTTGAAGCGGCCGCGTGGGCTGCTCAATCCGGGTACGGCGGACGGCGAGCGGATGGCGCTGCAGCGGCGCATCGTGGCGACGGGTTATGTGCGCGAGGATGCGGGCAACGCGATGCTGGCGCGCGGAGTGTGCGTGGACGGCGTGCGCGCGGCGATTGCGCGCGGGATCGCGGTGCGGGTGCGCGACCCGCACGATGCCACGTTGTTGCAGGCGTTTTCGGTGGGCGATACGCGGGGCCTGAGCCAGCGCGACTGGGAAGTGGCGCGGGCGAACGGGATTCCGCACCTGATCGCGATTTCCGGTTTCCACGTGGGCGTGGCGGCCATATTCGGCGTGTGGCTGGCCGGTGCGTTGTACCTGTTGTGGCCGGGGCTGGCGTTGCGCCTGCCGCGGGTGCAGGCGCAGGCGGCCGGTGCGTTGCTGGTGGCGGGCATCTACAGCGCGCTGGCCGGGTTCGGCCTGCCCACGGTGCGCACCCTGCTGATGATCGCGGTGGTGGCGCTGGCGCGCTGCTCGCGGCGGGGCGGCGATGGCATGCACTCGCTGGCGTTGGCGCTGATCGCGATCCTCGCGTTCGATCCGCTGGCGGTGCTGGCGGCGGGTTTCTGGCTGTCGTTCACCGGCGTGGCGCTGTTGATGCTGTGCCTGCAGTCGCGCGGGCGCGGGCTGCGCGCGTTCCTGCACGAGCTCACCGCCGGGCAGATCCTGATGACGGTGTCGCTGCTGCCGCTGACGCTGTGGTTCTTCGGCGAGGCTTCGCTGGTGGGCGCGCTGTCGAACCTGGTGGCGGTGCCGTTCGTGAGTTTCGTGATCGTGCCCTGCGCGCTGCTGGGCATGCTGTGCCTGGGCCTGTGTCCGCCGCTGGCCGCGCCGGTGCTGTGGCTGGCGGCGCAACTCGCGCATGCGCAATGGTGGCTGCTGGAGCGCATGGCGACCTGGCCGGGCGCGCACTGGTATCTGCCCGAAGTGCAGCCGTGGGCGCTGCTGCTGGCCACGCTGGGCGCGTTGTGGCTGTTCCTGCCGCGCGGCGTGCCGCTGCGGGCGCTGGGGCTGCTGCTGTTCCTGCCGCTGCTGTGGCCGCCCTTGCCGAAACCGGCGCTGGGGGCGTTCGAGGCCTGGACGCTGGACGTGGGGCAGGGCCTGTCGGTGCTGCTGCGCACCCGCGGGCACGCGCTGCTGTACGACACCGGGGCGCGCTATCCCTCGGGCTTCGACCTCGGCGAGGCGGCGGTGCTGCCGGCGATCCATGCGCTGGGCATCGATGGGCTGGACGCATTGATGGTGAGCCACGGCGACAACGACCACGCCGGCGGCGCGGCTGCGGTGGCGGCGGCGTTTCCCGCGGCGCGTCGCTATGCGGGCGAGCCCGCGCGCATGCCGCTGCCGATGGCGCCGTGCGCCACCGGGCAGGCGTGGAGCTGGGATGGCGTGCGCTTCCGTGTGCTGAATCCGGAGCCCGGTGCGGCGGGCAAGGGCAACGACCGCTCCTGCGTGTTGTTGGTGGAGGGCGCGGGCGGTCGCCTGCTGCTCACCGGCGACATCAGCTTGAAGGTCGAAGCGGCGGTGGCGGCGCAACTGGGCGACGGCCCGTCGCCGGTGCTGCTGGTGCCGCACCACGGCAGCAAGACCTCGTCGGGCGAGGATTTCATCGACGCCGTGGACCCGCCGTTCGCGATCGTCTCGGCCGGTTGGCGCAACCGCTTCGGGCACCCCAAGCCGGAGGTGATGGCGCGCTATGCGGAAGCGGGCGTGCCGGTGCTGAACACCGCCGACAGCGGGGCGATCGGCATGGATTTTCCCGTGGCGGCGCCGGCCCGGGTGAGCGGGCGCTGGCGGCTGCGCGCGCCGCGCTACTGGCGCGAGTCGCCGTAATCCCGTTGCGTCGTTCAGGTACTGCCACGCCCGCCACGGAACCGGCCGGGCCGGCTGCTATGATGCGGCCTCTTCGGTTTTCAACGCCCGGTGGGGACGAACGTGCTCGATATCCTGATGGCTGGCGGTTGGGCGATGCTGCCCATTCTGGTGTGCTCGCTGGTGGCGCTGGCGATCGTGCTGGAGCGGTGCTGGACGCTGCGGCGCAAGGCCGTGCTGCCGCCGGGGCTGGGCGAGGAAGTGCGCCAGTGGGCGCGCGCCGGCCAGCTCGATCCGCACCACCTGGAAGCGTTGTCGAACGGCTCGCCGCTGGGCGAGCTGCTGGCCGCGGCGCTGGCGGTGCGCGGGCAGGGCCGCGACATCATCAAGGAGCGCATCGAGGACACCGGCCGCCACGTGGTGCACGAGATGGAGCGCTACCTCAATACACTGGGCACGATCGCGCTGATCGGCCCGCTGCTCGGCTTGTTCGGCACGGTGATCGGCCTGATCCGCATGTTCATGCAGGTGATGGCCGGCGGCATCGGCGATCCGGCGAAGATGGCCGGCGGCATCGGCGAGGCGCTGATCTGCACCGCCTCGGGCCTCACCGTGGCGATCCCCGCCTACGTGCTGCACCGCTACTTCCGCTCGCGCGTGGCCGGCTACTGCGTGCTGATGGAAAAGCAGGCCACCGCGCTGCTGGACGAGCTGACCTTGAATCCGTCGGTGGCCGCGCGCCCGCGCCGCGCGGCGGCCACCGTCGCGCCGAACGCGGGCTGATTCCATGCGCATTGGCAACGACCGCAGCCGGGACGAGTTCGAGATCAACGTGGTGCCGTTGATTGATGTGCTGCTCACCCTGCTGATGTTCTTCGTGCTCACCAGCACCTTCATCCAGCACTCGCGCATGCAGGTCACCCTGCCCAACGCCAGCGCGCAGGACCGCGACATGAACGCGCCCGCGCTCACCATCATGATCGACCGCGACGGCCGCTACTGGGTGGGCAGCGACGCGGTGCCGGGCACGGGCATCGAGGCGCTGAAGCAGGTGATCGCGCGCAACGCGAACGGCGACCACGAGCGCCCGGTGACGATCCGCGCCGACGCGCAGAGCTCGCACCAGAGCGTGGTGACCGCGATGGATGCGCTGGGCCAGCTCGGCTTCACCCGCCTGTCGATCGCCACCACGCCGAGCAAGCCGGGCGAGGCGCAATGAGCGGCGGCAAGACCGCGATCTGGGACGCGCATACTTGGGCCGTCTACAAGCGGCTGCTGGGTTACAGCAAGCGCTACTGGGTGGTGGGCGCGGTGGCGCTGGTCGGCATGCTGCTCGATGCCGGCGGCCTGGCCACGTTCACCAACCTGATCCAGCCGATGATCGACAACCTGTTCAAGGACAAGGACGCGTACCTGATCTTCTGGATGCCGATCTGGATCGTCGGCATCTTCTTCCTGCGCTCCATCGGCACCTTCATCAGCAACTACGGCATGTCCTACATCGGCCGGCACGTGGTGCAGGCGATGCAGCGCGACGTGTTCGCCTCCTACCTGCGCCTGCCGGCCGCCTATTTCGGCAGCGAGCCCTCCGGCCAGCAGATCTCGCGCATCACCTACACCAGCGAGCAGGTGGCCTCGGCCGCCAGCGACGCGGCGAAGATCGGCATCACCGACGGCTGCACCGTGCTGGCGATGCTGTACGTGATGCTGCACAAGAGCCCCTACCTCACGCTGTCGCTGCTGATCATGGTGCCGGCGATCGCGCTGATCGCCACCGTGGTGAGTCGGCGCTACCGGCAGATCAGCCGGCGCATCCAGGGCACGATGGGTTCGGTCACCGGCACGGTGGAGGAGTCGGTGGGCGCGAACCGCGAGGTGCGCATCTACGGCGGCCAGGCGCACGAGGCCGGCCGCTTCGACCAGGTCACCACGCACACGCGGCGCCTGAACCTGAAGATCGCCGCCACCAACGCGGCCTCCAGCTCCACCGTGCAGCTGGTGGCGGCGCTGGCGCTGGCCGCGCTGGTGTTCCTCGGCACGCGGCCGGCGGTGCTGGACAACGCGATGACGCCGGGCGTGTTCTTCGCCGTGCTTACCGCGATGGGCGCGATGCTGCCCTCGCTGAAGCGACTCACCAACGTGCAGTCCAACATCCAGCGCGGTATGTCGGCGGCGGAGGACCTGTTCGAGATCATCGATCTGCCGCCCGAAACCGACCGCGGCACGCGCGTGCTGGAACGCACGAAGGGCGACCTGCGCTTCGAGGACGTGCGGCTCACCTATCCGCGCAACGACTTCGAGGCGCTGCGCGGCGTGGACCTGCACTGCGCGCCGGGCACGGTCACCGCGCTGGTGGGGCGCTCGGGCAGCGGCAAGAGCTCGCTGGTGAGCTTGCTGCCGCGCTTCAACGAACCCAGCGGCGGCCGCATCGTGCTGGACGGCGAGAACTACGAGGACTACACCCTGGCCTCGCTGCGCCGGCAGATCGCCTGGGTGGGGCAGAGCGTGGTGCTGTTCGACGACACCGTGGCGAACAACATCGCCTACGGCGAGCTGGCCGGCGCCAGCGAGGCGGAGATCGTGGCCGCGGCCGAGGCGGCCAATGCGATGGAGTTCATCGCGCGCCTGCCCAAGGGCATCCACAGCCACATCGGCGAAGGCGGCAACAGCCTCTCCGGTGGCCAACGCCAGCGCATCGCGATTGCCCGCGCGATCCTCAAGAACGCACCGATCCTGGTGCTGGACGAAGCCACCAGCGCGCTGGACACCGAATCCGAGCGCCTGATCCAGCAGGCGCTGCAGCAGTTGATGCGCCACCGCACCACCCTGGTGATCGCGCACCGCCTCTCCACCATCGAGGGCGCCGACCAGATCGCGGTGATGGAGCAGGGCCGCATCGTGGAGCGCGGCACCCACGCCGAACTCCTGGCGCTGGGTGGCCACTACGCCGCGCTGCATCGCATGCAGTTCCACGACGCGAAGCTCGGCAGCGACTGAGGCCACCGTGTCGCGCGCGGAAGCCCTCGTCGAAGCGTGGTACGGCAAGGGCCGCGTGCCGTGGTGGACGTGGCCGCTGGCCGGTTTGTACGGCGCACTTACCGCACTGCGTCGCGCGCTGTACCGCCTCGGCGTGCTGCACCGCGTGCGCCTGCCGGTGCCGGTGATCGTGATTGGCAACCTCACTGCCGGCGGCACCGGCAAGACGCCGCTCACCATCGCGCTGGCGGAGGCGCTGCGTGCGCGGGGCTTGCATCCCGGCGTGGTCAGCCGCGGCCATGGCGGCCGCCGGCGCGAACCGATATTGCTGGGCGCATCGCCCGATCCCTTGGATGTGGGCGACGAGCCCTGCCTGATCGCCGCCAGCGGCGTGCCGGTGGCGGTGGGCCGCGACCGCCCCGCCGCGGCGCAACTGCTGGTGGCGGCCGGTTGCGACGTGCTGATCGCCGACGACGGCCTGCAGCACTACCGCCTCGCCCGCGACCTGGAAATCTGCGTGATCGACGGCGCGCGCCGCTTCGGCAACGGCCGTTTGCTGCCCATCGGTCCCTTGCGTGAACCGCTGCGCCGGCTGGCGCGCGTGGACCTGCGCGTCTGCAACGGCGGCACGCCGCAGCCTGGCGAATACCCCATGCAACTGGCGGTCGGCGAGGCAGTCACGCTGGATGGCGCGCACCGGCGAGCGCTGTCGGCGTTCGCGGGACAGCGTGTGCACGCGGTGGCCGCGATCGGCAACCCCGCGCGCTTCTTCGCCAGCCTGCGCGACGCCGGCATCGGGCCGATCGAGCATGCCTTCGCCGACCACCACGCCTTCACCGCCGCCGACCTCGCCTTCGGCGACGCGCTGCCGGTGCTGATGACCGACAAGGACGCCGTGAAGTGCCATGCGTTCGCCAGGCCGCACTGGTGGCGCGTGCCGGTGCGCGCGGAGTTGCCGGCGGGGTTCTTCGCGACAGTCGCGGCGCGCTTGAACGCTTGCACAGGCATGCCCGGTTCGCGGCAGGTCGGTACCGGCATTTGCCGTTGATCCGGGTTTGTCGCGCGCAAGGCGATTCCCTGCCTTTGCGGCGATTCGATCTGGAACCGAGCTTGTCGGGAGCGCATTCAAACGTGAGGTAATCTCGTCAGGCATTGCCCGCTGAACCGCCTCGGGATTCTCGGAGGCTCCAACTCTTGAGAGGATGGAGCGATGGAAACCCCGAAGAAGAAGACCCCAACGTACTCGC